>JAEEGL011764865.1_pt1 | contig 26310 bp, 20 predicted proteins | sample 9134231 | NCBI WGS metagenome assembly JAEEGL01 (sample SAMN16246548, study PRJNA631951) | gut metagenome | biome: gut microbiome; feature: rumen; material: fiber-attached | host: Bos | place: Iran: Karaj | collected 2018-10
ATACCACATCAGCAATGCCCTCTACATATATGGTGAACAAGCCTTTCATAACACAACGCTTCTGATTTCAATGTCATTATTACACGCTTCTGCAAGTCCTTCGTAGGTATATTTATAAGCTTGATGCCCTTTCAGTTTGGTGTTTTCAATCGTATAGAGCCGCAGCGCATCCTGATACTCCGAATGTTCTTCAAGCATCTCGTTCAAGCGGTAAAGTGTTTCCTTGCTGTGGGTGGTCACAAAGACCTGTTTATTGGTGTCGGTCGCTAAAGCAAAGATGGCTTCCCAAAGTTTCTTGTAGGCGGAATAATGCAAGCCGTTGTCGATTTCGTCAATCAAGATGATGTTGTTCATCGGATTGGCAGAAGCGGCTACGATGTTCAGGTAACGGCGCATACCATCGCCCGCCATTCGGAGCGGCAATTTCTCCGTCATGTTCTCGAAATCGACATAAATGTCATCCTGTAAGATATCAATGTCGGTGATTCGATTGTCGAAATGAACCAGACGCTTTAACACAACATCTTTTTGTTTGCGCTTGAAAAGTTCAGAAAGCGTAGCGGCAAGATTAATCCCCCATAAATCGGCTGTCAGATAGGCGGTTTGATATTTTTCCAAGTAGTTTTCGCTCATCTTTTTGTTTGACACCATGCCATCCGGTCTAACAGTAATGGAACTTTGGTATGTTTTTGTCTCACCTTTTGAACCAATACCGAATTGCATTTCCAAGGTGTTCATAAAAGTCTTCGTTTCCGACATGGGAAGCGTTCCGTTCAATCCACTTGCTTGAGTCGAAAAAGATTGTTCATCGAAAACGTATGCCATGTTTAGACGGAGCCACCTTTCATCACCATCAACCTGTTGAGCATAGATTTCTGGTGGGGTTTTTATGTCCATATTATGGAACAGATAAAAGATGTCCTTGAAAATAGTATAGAAATTCCGTGAGCGGATTCTGTTCAAATCTTGGGGCGTATCGGGGTTGGCCATGCCTGTAAGCAGGTGGATGGCCTCCAAAACCGAACTTTTACCCGAATTGTTCTGCCCAAGAAAGACGTTGACACGAGAAAACTCATCAATGTTTAAATGCTCAATGCCTCTGAAATTATTGATTTCTAGGTTTTTAAATCCGTCCATAGCCGTAATTGGTTTAAATGTGTAAAAATACAACAATTTTCCGAATACTTCTAATATTTTCTTTGTTAATTAAGTTGTTATTTTTCAACAATCCCACTTAATCAGTTATTCACAAGTGTTGGTGTCATGGTTTTCTTATGTTTTTTTCAATTTCATTTACAAGTATCAATAAATACTATAATGTTTCATATATTAATATATTATTTTAATTTCAATGAAACATTTATACTATTTTATATACATTAAATTAGATGAATACAAAAAAACGATAACAATGGAAAAACCAAAAGAAAAAGCAGACTCGAAATTTGACGACTTGGTGAAACAACTGGAACCGCTAATCCAGCAAATGAAGACTATTCAAGATCATGCAGTTGTGGTATATACCCCTTTGGTAGATGATTTATGCAACCGCATGGCAACAAAAAACGAGGTGGAGCGAATGCTCGACTGGCTCCTGATGTTTGCGGGCAATGAAAGAATGCTGCAACTATACAAACAAGTGTGCAGAGCCTATTGGAAGATCTATCCCGAATCAATAGCTTTCTATATCATGGATTACCGAAAGGAATATGATCCGGAAAGCCTGATAGGCACAGAGTATGAATATCTACTACACGAAAAAGAAGAGATAAATAATCCTTAAGCTTCTTCATTTGAGAGTGAAAAACGCGGCCATCTTCTTCTTATATTCAAAAGGAGATACGAGGCCGCCGTGAAATACGCGATTCTCAGACGAGGTTCTCGACCTTGGGAGTCACCCTCCGAAAGAGACAGAGATTTCGTGTTTTTAGTGTAATTCGGTGTTCTACTTCACCTTTTTTATTACAATGCTCTACTTCGAAATCTTCTCCATCAACCGCTGGTAATCCTCCAATAGGTTCCAAAGTGCATCCTCGCTGAGCACACCGCGCTTGAGGTCGGCAGGCAACAGACCCGCCTCGTCTGATTCGTAGTCGGTGCGCCAATCGGGTGAGCCGCAATAATCGTCCAACTCAGCAATATCTGGCTGTAAATCATTAAAATCCTCAAGGGCAGTTTCCAATCTTTTGATGACCTCCTCACTCTTGTCGAGAAGTGCTTCCATCCGGGTGATGCGTTCAATCTGTGTCATGATGAAAAAAGTTGTGGTTTTCAAAAAAGCAAAGATAGCAATTTTTCTGAACATTTCCCCTATTTTTGCACCTAAAATCACATCCTATGTCCTGGTTGGAAAGTCTCGGTCTGTTGGGCTTGTTCATAGGCACCTTCCTGGCGGCGACCATCGTGCCGATCAGCTCGAGTGCGCTGTATATCGCGGTGCTGGTGGCCACAAAGAATCCCGTGGCCTGTCTCATCGTGGGTACCCTTGGCAATTGGCTCGGAAGCGTCTCTACCTACTGGATAGGAAGAATAGGCCGCTGGGAATGGATCGAGAAATGGTTCAAGGTCAAGCCCGAAAAGCTGGAACAACAAAAAGAAAAGGTGGATCGCTATGGCATCTGGCTCGCCCTCCTCGCCTGGGTACCGATCGTGGGCGACATCATCACCTTGGCTCTGGGCTTCTATAAAGCCAAGCCGTTCGGCACCATGGCATTGCTCCTCATCGGCAAGTTCCTGCGGTTTTTAGTATGGAACATCATTATTGGTGTGTTGTGATGCTAACCTTCTACTTCTAAGTTTTTGCATCTTCCTTCCATTGTTTTAATCATGATAATCCTCATCCCTCCACTGGAACTTCACCGTTTCGGGAACAAGGTACTTGCCGATTTTGTAATCGATGTTGGCTTTGTGGGCTTGGCTGAGCTGGTAGCAACGAGGCACACGGTACATCCTGCCATCCTTGATAAAATGAGCACCTGTCTGGTGGAAACGGAAAGCAACGTCCTTGGCAATACACTGCTCCCGAAGGGCAAGAACCCAGTCGTAGTCGCAAGGACGGGCATCAACGCCTGACTCACCTCCCACCGACACTTCATCGATGGTGTCATTCAGATAAGGAGTGAGATCCATGGCCGTGAGCAAAGGCGAGGCAATAATGCTCTTGCGCTTAATGGGCAACGACAGGAAGATGGGCAAACGGTAATCGGCCATCTCTTGGTTCTCGACCGTGCAGCCAACGATGACATTGTCATAGCCGTCACCCCAGTCGTCGGGAATGCACTCCATAAAACGGTCGATGCGTTTGGTGAAGAAAAAGAACCACAAATCGCTTCGGCGGCGCATCATCTGCCAACATTCAGGTCGCCACAAATCAGCGTCTTTCAACAGAAAATCCGAGGTGAAGCAGGTAAAAACGACCTTCCCGCTCTCAATCTTCCATGACTTGTCGCGCTTCCGTTTGAATGGGAGATTGAAATTACCCGTCTTGCGGCATTCACTGCTGGAAATCTCGCTGCCATACATCTTATCCTGCCGATATACATAACAGTATTTACACCCAGGGCTGATCTTGGTGCAACCATGCCACGGATTCCAGTCAGCATATATCTCCCAATGTTCGGACATGTTGCAAAACTAACATAATTTGGCGGACTTTGCCATTTTTTTGCTTTTAAATATCAACTGTTTTGGCAATTATATACTTTTTGACCCTTAACAGGGTTAAATCATAGAGAACTATACATCTTTTTACCATTGCTACGGCTTGATTGCTTGAATTTCGTACTATTTCGATGGCAAAATACCAATGAGAATAATAGATTAGAAATGTTTTGTCTAAGTTTCTTATAAGTGTAGTCTTTCGCTTCAGGGTTTTCTTTTCTGTATTGAATATACAAATCGGTATAATACGAAGTATTTTTTGCCCGCATGTTAGGACCTATCTCTATACGGGGCGCTGAAGAGCTAAGGGGCAAATCCTCCATCAAATCAATAGGACTTCGGCCATACAATATCCATCGAGGCGTATGATTAATTTTTGTCATGTATTTTGAAGCTGTTTTGTTTTTTTTATTTTCGCACCATGAAACACAACGAACTTTTCATCCACGATGAGGCGGCACGCTGCCTGCTGTGCAAGGACGCTCCTTGCTCGAAAGCGTGTGGCAAAGGCGACCCAGCACGGGCAATTCGTGCCATCCGTTTCGACAACGCAAAGAACGCCTGGCGTTGGCTCAGCGACTGCTCCGATGACGACCTTCAACAAGCAGAAAAAGCCTGCATTCACTACGATCGTCCTATTCGTATCGCCGAGTTAAAACTAGCTACCTCCCACTTCTCCCCTCTAACCTCTCACCTCTCCCCTTCCCTCAACATCACCTTCTGCGGGATTCCTTGCGAGAACCCGTTCTTCCTGGCATCGTCGGCTATCTGCACCAACTACGAGATGGTGGCAAAAGCCTTTGAGGCTGGTTGGGGCGGAGTCTTCTACAAGACGATCTGCAAACAAGATATTCGCGAGGTGTCGCCTCGTTTCGATGCCATACGCGAAGGCTCGTCATTTGCCGGTTTCCGCAACATGGAACAGCTGAGCGAAAACCCCTACGAAGTGGACTTCGACATCCTGCGCCAACTGAAGAAAAACTACCCGACGAAAATCGTGGTGGCCAGTATCATGGGCGAGTATGAAGAAGAATGGATCGAGCTGGCCAAGATGGCAGAAGACGCGGGCTGCGATGCTGTGGAGCTGAATTTCTCCTGTCCCCAGATGCGCCTCGCCGGCATGGGTAGCGACGTGGGACAAGACGCCGAGCTGGTGACCTTCTACACAGCCTACGTGAAACGCAACGTGAAAATCCCCGTCATCCCGAAGATGACACCCAACATCACGCAGATCAACCAACCTGCCATGGGCGCTTACTTCGCCGGTGCCGATGCCATCTCAGCCATCAATACCATCAAGAGCGTGACGATGACCCCCGAAGCCAAGGTGAGTGATAAATGGACCATTTCGGGCTATAGTGGCCGTTCCGTCAAGCCCATCGCCCTGCGTTACATCCTCGAGATGGCGAAGAACCCCATCATGAAGAACGTCCAGCTCAGCGGCATCGGCGGCATCGAGACCTGGCACGACGCGTTAGAGTTCATCCAACTCGGCTGCCGCAACGTGCAGGTATGTACCGCCGTGATGCAATACGGCTACCGCATCATCGACGACCTCGTATCAGGTATGCAGACTTACATGCAAGAACGCGGCATCGAACATCTTGAAGACCTGGTGGGCGAGCAACTGCCATCATTCGTATTCCCATCCGACCTTGACCGTGACACCAAAGTCTTCCCTTCCATTGACCGCGATAGATGCATCGGTTGCGGACGCTGCTATATCTCCTGTAGCGACGGTGGCCACCAAGCCATCAACTTCGACAGCGAGACCCGTCAGCCCCACATCATCGGAACAAAATGCGTGGGTTGTCACCTCTGCCGCCTCGTTTGTCCCGTCGGCGCCATAGGGTTGGCTAAAAGGATCAAGAAATAGTGATCTATATCATTATTTAATCTGATTGTCAGTGCCTTTCTTGGAGTTTTTCAAAACGACATTGGCTAAACACACCGCATATTCTTTGTCTGAATCCTGAGGTCGCCATGCCAACGTGTAACTCACCTCGGCATTTGAAACAGCATATCCTTTGTCCTCCCATGCTTTCAGTTTTTCTTTACCCATTGCGGATAGAGCTGCTACACAAAGGTCTTGTCCATTAAAAAGAAAACCATCGCGATAAGTCAACGAATCGCCACTGCGGAGCTGAAGGATAATGTCCTTGCGGGGTTTGCAGAAATCAAGCCACACATCATGCATGGTCAGTGCCATCGACACCGAAGATGACTGCATCGATGGATTCAACAAAAGATAAAGGTTGCGCTTGGCACGAGTCAACCCCACATAATAGGAACGTATATCCTCAACATGAGTCTCGTCCGGCACCTTCGACATTAGATAAACCGTGTCGAATTCACGCCCCTTGGCCTTGTGTATCGTGCTGACAAACACCGAATTCCCATCGACAGTGATAAAATCCTCGATGTTCGACTCCAAAATAAACTCTTGTAGGTCACTGCGATAAAAAACTTTATGAGTCGCCTCGTAATCAGCAAAGAAATGCCGCATCACATCTAAACACTTGCTGGCGGAATAGGTTTTGAGGGTACGCCGCTTTGCTTCGTCCCACTGAGAAAGGTTAAAGATGAGAGGTGAGAGATTAGAGATTGTGTTCGTTTGAGGGGTTGAAATATTATCTAATTGCTTGAGGAAATAGCGCACCTCGGCGAGGTTGCCGAAACGGAAGCCTCCCATCGACTGAGCCACCGTGACATGGATGCCTCGCTGCTCCAATTCATAGGCCACCTGAAGGGTCTCTTCATTGGTACGGGTAAGGATGGCGGTAGTGCCGTTAAATTGAAAGTTGAAAGTTGAAAATTGAAAACTATTGGGTGCTTCGACATGACCTTGTTCTTGGGTGACGGCAACGATGGGACGGCTTTTCATACGGTTGGGGATACGCTGCACAAAGCGGTTGGCACAACCCACAACCGCGCGTGTGGAACGGTAGTTTTCGGTCATCTCATACAACTTGGATCCTTCAGCACCCATAAGCGATTGCATGTATTGGGAGTTGGATCCCCTGAAAGCATAAATGTTCTGGTCGTCATCGCCCACGGCAATAACGCGCATCTCCTCGTTGTGACGCATCAAAGCTTGAACCAAACGGAAATCATCGGCTCCCATGTCCTGTGCCTCATCAATCACCAGGACGCTCTTGGCAATCTTCGACGATTCCACTTCGCCGTTTTCAATCATCTCGGCAGCATGTCGCACTACATTGTCGGCTTCCTCCAAATTGCCTTGTTTCCCAATCAAGTCAAAGCTATAGGAATGGAAAGTCTTGATATCCACAAAATGAGCAGCTTTTCCCACCAGTTCGATAAGTCGTTTCTTGAACTCGGTGGCAGCGGCTCTCGAAAAGGTAAGCATTAACAACTGTTCGTGTTTCACATCTTCCATCAGCAACAACGAAGCGAGCTTATGTACCAAAACTTTTGTCTTTCCACTGCCGGGTCCTGCAGCTACCACGATAGTTTTCGATTGCCGGTCGTTGATAATCTCCAGCTGCCTCCCAGAAAGAACACCGAACAGTTGATTGAATTTATTTTGAGTGATGTTACAGTCAATCTGCGCCTTCCGTTCTTCTTTGAAATATTTGTTGATGAATTTGCGGAAGTCCAACATAAAATAGTCGCTTACAAAACGCAACGCGGCATCATAGTCACGCACCATGAGGTTGGCGTATTCGCCCACGATGTGAATTTGGCGAATCCGTTGCTTATAGAACTCGTCCAGCAAACGGTACTGTTCCTTGCCATACCGTGCTCGACGATCTACCAGACGGTCGATTTGCATAGTGTTGTAGATGACCAGAAAACCACCTTCTATCTTCATCAGCTCGGTCTTAGTAAGATAGAGCAAAGCCTCCTCGATATCGGCAATGGTCGGCTTTTCATAATCGGAAAACATCATCGGTGAACAAGTGGTTATATATTGTTTCAACAAGTCCACCTCGGAAAAACTGACCAGCGTGATGTCTTTGTCAGCCTCGCGTTTGGCACTGAGTTGGTTAACAATAAACCGGCAGAGATCTGTCCTTCGTTCAAAACGAGACTTCAACACTTCGGGGGAAACCTGTAGGCGGATGTAAACACTGCCAGTGGCACTATGTTCCAGCTTGTGGATATACCCTTTCAAAGTAAGAAAATGGAGCAACATCCTCAAACGCTTGATGTTGCAATAGGTTATACCTGCTTTGATGGCTTCCTCGTTCAGCTCTTTGTAGTTGAAACGGCGTCCTTCTTCCGAAAAATGCTGCAACAGGAATCGCTCCAATCGCAAGATGACATCAAGATGGCGTTGTGAGGTGTTTTTAGCAATCCAGGCTTGCATATCGAGGCTGTCGGCCAGCAGTCCGTCCTGCCTCATAAGATTGATATTTCTGATTACTGTTTCTTTTCTCAATCCGAGGATATCCGCCAGATAATCGACACGGCTTTCGGCTTCCGCTCCCCGGCCAGCCGAAGTTGCACGTGCACTGATGAGTGAGTGGATGATACGGGCGGCTTCTTCGCGTGACTTTTCGTCGAATAGTGGCGACAAGTTTAACCGCCGACGGGCTTCATCCATGTTTTTCACAGCGATGCCCGTAGCAAATATATGGGGTGAGTTGCTGCCTCGCCGAATAAAACCCGCATCTTCCAATGCCGCTATCGCCGCTCGGATGCGGGTCTCTATATCCTCCACTTCCTCTCCCCAGCCTGCCTGACGGGCGATTTCCAACGGTGAACAGTTGACATGTTCGCGTTTGGCCGTGAGGTCTTTGATGGCTTTCCATACTTGCTGTATTTCACTGATACTAAGCTTCGTCTGATTAAGAAGGACAAAATGCTTGTCGAGATCGGTGTCAGCATAAAGCACATAACATTCGGCTTGCATCTGAGGGTCACGTCCAGCACGTCCCGCTTCCTGAACATAGTTTTCGAGCGAATCGCTAATGTCATAATGCACCACTAACCCCACATCTTTCTTATCGACTCCCATACCGAAAGCTGATGTTGCTACAATGACCTGTGCCTCGCCGCTCATGAAAGCATTCTGGTTTTTCACCTTGTCGGCAGCTTCCATCTTGCCGTTGAAAGGCAGTGCATGAACACCGTCACTGTTGAGATGTTGGGCCAACTCGAAAGTCTGACGGGTACGCGACACATAAACAATCGAAGAACAATCGTGACCGATAATCAAAGATCGCAACAAATTGTATTTCTCTTCGGGAGTATCGCCATGAAGGACTGAATAACGAAGATTCTTGCGCTCAGCATTGGCAGCAAACACCTTCAACTCCAAACCTAACTTTGCCCTAAAATAATCGCAGATATCACTGATTACCTTCTGCTTAGCGGTAGCCGTAAAGCATGAAACAACGATGGGTTGGTCTTGTTGTTTCTGTTCTTGCAAATGACGGATGAAATCGCCGATATAAAGATAATCCACCCGAAAGTCATGCCCCCAAGCTGAGAAACAGTGCGCTTCATCGATCACAAATCGAACCACGTTTCTGTTCATCAACAATCGCTCAATGGTCTTGGATCGCAGCATCTCGGGCGCAATATAAAGCAGATTGGCATTGCCATCCGCTACTTGTTTGATAGCTACCGAACGCTCGATAGGATCCAGCAAACCGTTGATAGTCACCACATCGCTGATACCGCGTGCAGCTAAATTATCAACCTGATCTTTCATCAGCGACTGCAAAGGTGAGATGACCACCGTCAGCCCATGCATATTACGACCTGCCATCAAGGCTGGCAATTGAAAAGTGAGTGACTTCCCGCCGCCAGTTGGGAAGATGGTCAGCAGCGACTCTCCCCGGATAGCCGACTCCACCGCTTGCTGCTGCATCGGCACGCCATCAAAGGTGCGGAACTCGTCATAACCGAAGAAGGCTTTGAGTCCAAAATGGGCATCCAGCTGTTGATGACAATAGTCGCAGTCACCACACGAATGGTTGCGAAGCAAGTTCATCATATTAGTCACATGAGGATAGCGATGCATCACCCAGGCTGGAGTGATGGAAAAAAGGTCGTCGGCACCAATCACGGCCAGACAGTAGGCCAACTCAACTGGGTTTTGTCTCGCCATAGTCGCAAAATCAGCATGACTGCACAATTTCCCTTGATAGCTTTTTAAAATCAAAGAACCCCAGTCAATTTGAGGTTTCAAGAGCGACCCCCACCAAAAGCGTTGAGTTATAGTATTATATTTTATATATTTAAAGAATCCTTTAAACTCCGATGTATCATGAAGAAGCTGATAATAAACCTCTTGTTTATCGGGTGAAAGCTGTTTCCACGCAGCAATCTCATCATAAAACAAATCACGCGATTTCATAGCGTCATTCGCTGGATTGTTCAACTCATCCACTTGCAGCTTGTCATCTTTCACCAGACGATGATATGGACGCTTGGGAAACAGCAACGGCGACAGATACAAGGTGTCAATAAGGATCGGGTTGTTTTTCAGCGTGATATAATTCAAGTCGTGGCCAATGATATTATGGCCGCATACCGTGTCGCATGGTGAAACAAAACGGTAAAATTCCTCTTGGGAATGCGTATGCAATACTGCGCCGTCTTCCCTTACCGCTCCATAGTCTGCAACTTTTTTGGATTGAACACCAACTTCGGTATCAATAAACGCTATCATTTGTTCTCGATCATTGCAAAGATTGCAATAATACGAAAAATCCGTTTATGCTCACTCCAAAATCACCCACCCGTTAGCGATGGCCTCCAATTTGTCGCTATCAGGCTCCAGGAAACCGATGTCTCCTATACGAACCAGATCTTTAAAACTGTACGTCACCGTAGTCTCATTCAACAAAAGGTTTGAGGGATCATCGGCATCCACCGTGATATCACCTTCACAAACACTGATGGCCATCACATCCGTGTCGTCGTAATACCCGTTCAGGTAATCACAAACCATATCATATAACCGAAGGGCAAAGACCCTGACATCTTGTATCTGACTCATAGCATCTCGTTTTTAGGAACTTCTCTAAACTCCATGATATCCAACATATTGTACATCACTCCATCGATTTCATAATGCCAACTTTGATGAAAATGGGCGTAAAACCAATAGCACAATGGATGTCCTTGCTCCAATAAACATCCTCGAAGCCTTTCCAAGGTTTCGCGTTCCGCCTCCACATCGGCAAGCAGTCGGTCGTCATCAACAGAGAAATAATACAAGCCCTGCTTGATGACGCGGTCACAAATCATAGGGGCGGTGTGCGTGATCACCGTGTCGATTTCATACTCTTTGGCAATCTCTTCCATCACCCCACGGTCGAACACAGGAGCCTCATCCTCCCAATAGACGTTCCGCTCCAGAGGTTCCGAATGGTCAGTAACATGGTAGAACGGGCTGTTCTTCCTCAACGCGCGGTCCAACGAGACCGCACCGCCCACGCACAGCATCACATGACCGCAAGCCGTCAACACGGCATAGTCGGGAATCGTCATGAAACGCTCATGCTTGATGCGGTGAGGCCCGTTGAAATAGGCAGGATTGTCATGGTTGCCGCGAAACATCACCAGCCAACAGTTCATGCCGCTCAAATACTTGCGGTTCCGCTCATACACGTAATCGTAATACCCCGCTCTCTCAAAGCCGATGCCGCAGTCACCAGCCACCACAATCAAGGTGTTTCTGAGCTTGTAACGCAGACAACATTTGTGGATCAACTTGTTAAAATCGCCGTGGATGTCACCGACAACCACAATGCTCCTTGCCTCAGGAAAATCAAAATGGTTCATTTGTATCTGTTTTGTGTTTCCTGTGTGTAACAAAAAACCGCTGGATGTTTCATGTCATCCAGCGGTTTTTTTTTCATGAATTAAGAAATCCCTATTCCACAATATCCATCTCGGCAATCAAGTTTCTCGCTCCGGCGAACTTGTCGATGATGAAAAGCACGTAACGGATATCCACCGAGATGTTACGGCAGATGTCGGGGTCATACACCAAATCACTCATGGTGCCTTCCCAACAGCGGTCGAAGTTCAAGCCCAACAGCCGACCGTCCGCATTCAGAATCGGGCTGCCCGAGTTGCCTCCTGTGGTGTGCACGCTGGCAGTGAAAGCCACATGCATGGTGCCATCCTTATCGGCATAACGGCCATAGTCTTTCTTGCGATACAAGTCCTTCAGCTTCGGCTCCACCACATAGTCATAGATGTCGGGGTTCTCTTTCTCCATAATACCTTCCAACGTGGTGAAATGACGGTAGTACTTTCCGTCCTGTGGCCTGAATCCCTCTACTTTGCCGTATGTGACGCGCAACGTGAAGTTGGCATCAGGCGAGAAACGGCGTTCAGGTTCCATGAGCATCTGTCCTTTCATGTAAAGACGCTGCATACGGGCGAGTTTCTCATTGATAGGAGCCATCTCCGGATTGAGTTTCTCAAGGTAAAACTTCATCATGCTTTGATAAGCTTGTAAGGCGGGATCCTTTTGTAACTTCTTGGCCTTCTTTACTTTAAACTCATCCAAAAAAGCATTCACCTTTTCTTCTGATGCGAATATCGATTTCTCGAAGAGTTCGTCCACATAGCCGTTCACATAATTGATGCCGTTTAAGAAGTCGGGACGGAAATCGGCGGGCTGATGCAACAGATACTCGGTGAGCATGGTTCGGGCCACCTCTTTGTCGATGGGCTGATAATAGTCTTTGAAGAAAGTCTTCGTGGTGTTTCTCAGCGAGGCAATCATCTTGTCGATGTCTTCCTGAGGGGTGTCTTTCGTGACTTGCGACAATCGGTTGAAGTTCCCGGCAAAGTCGAAAATCTCGATGTTCAAACCCGCGTTGCTGAGATAGGTATAAGCCACACGATAAGGTTCTAACTCTTTGTAACTCTCTTCAAAATTCTTTAGCAAGTTGATATAAAGATAGCGTTGCCTGCTGGCATTGCACCATTCTTGGAACGTTTTCTCAAAAGAACGCTTTTTCTCCACGCCATGGAAGTGGTTGATACCCTCGGTGACCCCCATCCATTTCTTCCAGCCATTGCCCAAACCAGCATGTTTGGAGGCATACTGGATGCGCACTTTCTTGTCTTTTTCTTGGTATGTGTTGTAAATATCGAGAATCTTGCCTCGTAAGTTCACCGCGATGGGATCGATGACATTGGCTTCTTGGTCAACGGCCACAGCAGGGAGATATTCGCTGGTACGGGCGGGATAACCGAACACAAAAGCGAAATCGCCTTCCTCGGCGCCTTTTAACGAGATTTCCAGATGTTTGGCGGGTTTATAAGGGATGTTGTTGACACTGTAGTCAGCGGGATGACCGTCCTGATCGGCATATACACGGAAGATACTGAAGTCGCCAGTATGACGGGGCCAAACCCAGTTGTCGGTGTCGCCTCCGAATTTGCCAATATTGCTCGGGGGACAACCCACCAGACGCACGTCGGTATATATCTCATTCAGAAGCACATAATACTCATTTCCAAGGAAATACGGCACTACAGAAACCTTGTAAGGAGTCTGTTTCTCAATATCAGCGACAAGTTTCTTGATATTTTCGTTAATCAGCTTCTGACGCTCGGCTTCCTCCATGTCATCGTTCACGTTGAATGTGACTTTTTCGGTGACCTCGCGCATCTCCCTTAAAAAGGTGACCTTCAAGCCGGGACAAGGCAGTTCCTGAGAGCGATCGTATGCCCAAAAGCCATCGGTGAGATAGTCGTGTTCCACCGAGCTGTGTTTCTGGATATGGTCAAAACCGCAGTGATGGTTGGTGAGCAACAAGCCCAAGTCGCTGACAATCTCGCCCGTGCAACCGCCACCAAAAAGCACAATGGCGTCTTTCAAGCTGCTGTGATTAATAGAATAAATGTCGTCGGCAGTGATGCGCATACCCATCTCCTGCATCTCTTTTTCGTTGTGCTGAAGCAACATCGGAATCCACATTCCCTCTCCAGCAAAGGCCATCACAGATGATAAAAGGATGGCAAGTGATAGAAGAACTCTTTTCATGATAACCATACTGTATTTGAAATTTGGGCAAAGTTAAGAAGCTGTTTTGATTTTTTGTTTATAGTTTCTTATTTTTTTTCTTGCACATATCAAAAAAACATGTACCTTTGCAGTGTGATAGTAAACTAATACACTATATTTTTTAAAAATAGTTTTAAAAAGATGTAACAAAAAGACAAAATTTGAGTCTTATAATAAAGGTAAAAGGAACTTCTTGAGATGATTAGAATAAAAGACATCAATAAGACTTACTTTGGCGCCCAACCACTTCACGTGTTGAAAGGCATCAACCTCAACGTGGAGGAGGGTGAGATGGTCAGCATCATGGGAGCCTCAGGGTCGGGGAAATCCACCTTACTTAATATATTAGGTATTTTGGACAACTACGACTCGGGCGACTATTACCTCAACGGCAAGCTGGTGAAGAACCTCAGCGAGAACGAGGCCGCCGACATGCGCAACCGCACCATTGGATTCATCTTCCAGTCGTTCAACCTCATCCCTTTCAAGACGGCTATGGAAAACGTAGCCTTGCCTTTATATTATCAGAACGTGAGTCGCAAGAAACGCAACCAACTCGCCATGGAATACTTGGAGCGTTTTGGACTGAAAGAATGGGCCGACCACTACCCCAACGAGCTCTCTGGCGGTCAAAAACAACGTGTCTCCATGGCCCGTGCCTTGGTGACCCAACCTAAAGTCATCCTCGCCGACGAGCCCACCGGTGCCTTGGACAGCAAGACCTCCGCCGAGGTGATGCAGATCCTCCGTGAGGTGAACCAAACGGGCATCACCATGGTCATCGTCACCCACGAGAAAGGCATTGCCTTGCGCACCGACAAAATCATCCATTTGAAAGATGGTGTCATCGAGAATATAGAAATCAACAACCCTGAACTCATCGACTTTAACACGGAGATTAAATAATGGACTTCTGGCGCGAGATATTCATGGCATTAAGCCGCAACAAGTTGAGGACTTTCCTCACGGGATTCTCCATCTCATGGGGCATCTTCATCCTCATCGTGTTGCTCGCCGCAGGCAACGGGCTTATGAACGGTGTCAGCGAGGAGTTCAGCGACCAGAGAATCAACGTTTACATGATTTATAGCGGCGAGACCTCCAAACCTTACAAGGGACACGGCACCAACCGCTCCATCATGTTTAACGACAAAGATATACGCTTTCTGGAAACCGAAATGAGGCAAGTGGGACAGGTGTCGCCCCGAATCTATTCCAATGGCTTTGCCACCTTCAACGACCAATCAAGCAGCATTTTCATGAGTGGCGTGAGACCTGTCTTCAAGGAAATCAACAACGTCAAAATATTGGAAGGGCGCTTCATCAATGAGCTGGATGAAAAAAACAACGAGAAGTTCATCGTCATCGACGAGAATCTGCGCGACAAGCTCTTTGAGGAAGGCAGCTCCCCGCTCGGACATTTTATCATCATCAACAGCATGGCTTTCAATGTCGTAGGAGTTTGCAAAGGAGAGGGACGTTCCGATAGCGGCGAAGGCTATGTGCCTTTCTCCACTTTAAAAAAAATCACCCGACAAAGCAAATACTGGATGTTGAATTTCACCGTCCAAGGCTTGGAAACCAAAGAAGATAACGAGGCTTTCACCGATTATCTGCGAACCCAACTGGCACATTTGCATGAGTTCGACCCCGATGACACCTCTGCTGTTTACATCCGCAGCAGACAAGAGGAGTACCTCCAAACCATGAAGATTTTCCGTACTTTGCAACTCTTCATCTGGATTATCGGTTTCGCCATGCTCATCTCGGGTATCGTGGGTGTGAGCAACATCATGCGCATCACCGTGAAGGAACGCACCAACGAGATTGGCATCCGCAAGGCACTCGGCGCCAAGTCACGTTCCATCTTGACCTCTATAGTCATCGAATCCATGATCATCACCACGATATTTGGCTACATCGGGATGTGGCTCGGCATGGTGGTGGCTGAAGCCAGTGGAGGCCTCCTCAGCAAGATTCAGGAAGGCAACTCCATCTCGCTGAACATCGTGCCCAGCATTGACATCCGCATTGTGCTGATGGCTACGGCCTTGCTCATCGTATGCGGTGTTTTCGCCGGCTTCTTCCCTGCTCGCAATGCAGTGAAAATCAAACCTATTGAAGCAATGAATTACCGATAAAACTCTGAAACCATGTTCGACTTCGACGGCATACATGAGATTTGGCAAACCATCACACGCAACAAGACCCGTAGTCTGTTAACGGCCTTTGGCGTGTTTTGGGGCATCTTCCTGCTTGTGGTACTCACCTCAACGGGCAATGGTTTCGAGAATGGACTGATGAAACAAGTGGAAGGCGTCACACCCAACACAGGATTCTTCTTCACCGATGAAACAAGCGAACCTTACAAAGGCTATCAAAAAGGCCGCTCTTGGTCGATGCAACTTAATGATTTAAAAGCACTTAAAGATGCTTTCCCTTGCATCAAGGCAATCTCACCAGAAGCCACAGTGTGGTCGAACGAGGACAAGAACGTGATTTATAGCAACCGAGGCGGCAGCTTCTCGGTAAAAGGAGTGATGCCTGAATACAACGAAATCGAACGATCGAAAATTCTGAAAGGGCGTTTCCTTAACAATACCGACATTGCCAATAACCGAAAAGTGTGCATCCTGGGTAAGAAAGTGTATTCAACCATGTTTGAGAAAGGTGAGAATCCTTTGGGTAAAATGGTAAAAGTCAATGGCATCTATTTCCAAGTGGTGGGTGTGGTTCGCTCCTACACAGAGAATGTCAATATCAACGGCACCATCGACGAGTCGGTCATCCTGCCCTACACCACCATGCAACAAGTATTCGCTTTAGGCGACAAAATCCATTTCTTTGCTTTGGTGGCCGACGACGACACTCCTCTCCCCGACATCGAGGAGGATATCATGCAGTTTATCAAACAGCGGCACGACATCTCCCCCACCGACACTGATGCCATGAATTCCTTCAACCTCATGGAGATGTTCAAAGCCTTCAAAGGCTTGTTCTTTGGCATCCATCTCCTGATTTGGATTGTGGGCCTGGGCACCTTGATGTCGGGCATAATCGGCGTAAGTAACATCATGCTGGTGACCGTGAAAGAACGCACCCGTGAAATCGGCGTGCGACGCGCCATCGGTGCCAAGCCGAAGAACATCATCGGTCAAGTACTTTCGGAGAGCCTGTTACTCACCACCTTAGCAGGACTGGTAGGTCTGTGCATCGGTGTAGGCATCATGGCTATTGTGGAAATGATTACATCCAACATGCCCACTGACGATGCCATGTTCCAAGATCCCTATATGAGCTTCAAGGCTGCGGTTGCGGCTACTATCATAGTCATCGTTTCTGGCCTTCTGGCAGGTGTGTTGCCAGCTTGGAGAGCCATTCAAATCAAAGCCATTGATGCCATTAGGGAGGAATAGGGGGAATTGAGAATTTAGAATTTAGAATTTAGAGGGAGCTACCCTGGATAGGGGTTTAACCTCAGTAGAAGGAGAATTTAGAATTTAGAGGGAGCCACCCCGGATAGGGGTTTAACCTCGGTAGAAAGAGAATTTAGAATTTAGAGGGAGCTACCCCGGTAGGGGTTTAACCTCGGTAGAAAATCCCCGGGTAGAACGCTCCCCCTCTCCACTGTGGAGAGGGGGTCGGGGGGTGAGGTTAGGGGTTTAATCTCGGTAGAAAAGGCCCAGGGAAGAATGCTCCCCCTCTCCCGTGGAGAGGAGGCCGGGGGGTGAGGCCTAGAGCCGAGAGGTGAGGCCAAAGGAGAAAACAAATTAAAATAATCATACCATGAAGAAATTTTTCAAAATCTTGTTTTTCATCTTGTTAGGAATTGGTGTCGTGTGGACATTCATTTATCTCTTCAAGAAATCGAAACCCGAAACCATTGTTTATGAGGTGGTGGAAGCGCACATCGACACCATCCAGAAAACCACGGTAGTCACAGGACAAATTGACCCGCGCGACGAGGTCGCGATGAAACCGCAAGTGTCAGGCATCATCTCTGAGATCCTCAAAGAGCCCGGACAACCCGTCAAACAGGGCGAGGTCATCGCCGTGGTGAAGGTCATCCCCGACGTGAGCAGCCTCTCCGCCGCCGAGTCGCAGGTCAGGGTGTCGAAACTCAACCTCGACAACGTGGAGAAAACCTTTAAACGCCAGGAGAGCCTGAAACAAAAAGGCCTCATCTCCGCCGAGGAATTTGAGAAGTCGCAACTCGAATACCAACAAGCCAAGGAGTGCTACAGCAACGCGAAGGACCAGCTGAACATCATCAAAGAGGGCATCTCAAAGAGCGCGACGGGATACAGCAACACGAAAATCAAAGCCACCATCTCCGGCATGATCCTCGACATCCCCGTCAAGGTGGGAAACTCGGTGATCAACTCGAACACCTTCAACGACGGAACCACCATCGCTACCATCGCCAACATGAAAGACATGATCTTCAAAGGTAAACTCGATGAGACCGAGGTGGGTAAGATTCACGAGGGGATGCCGCTGACACTGACCATCGGGGCTATGAACGACCGCAAGTTCGATGCTGAGTTGGAATATATCGCCCCAAAGGGTACCCAAGAGAGCGGTGCCGTTTTCTTCGAGATGCGCGCCAAAGCCATCCTTCCTGATGACGTGTTTGTCCGTGCTGGCTACTCCGCCAACGCCGAGATCATCCTCGACCGTGCCTCCGGTGCCGTGGTTGTCCCCGAGAGCTGTATCAGCTATGAAGATGGCGAGACATACGTGTATCGTTGTATCAAAGAAGAGGAACCGCAACAGTTTGAGAAACAAGCCGTCAAGGTGGGTCTCTCCGATGGTGTCAACATCGTGGTCACCGAAGGCTTGAACGTTGGTGACAAGATCCGCGGTAACGAAGTGGTAAACAAAGACTAAAAGGGGGGGTAAACATCGAAAAACACGAAAAACACGAAAAATTTTGTTATTTTCGAGTGTTTCGATGTTAAAATAAACAAAGGGGTAAACAAGAGAATGAATGAACATCGAAAAACACGAAAAATTTTGTTATTTTCGAGTGTTTCGATGTTAAAATAAAAAATCTATTTTCGATGTTAATATTTAAATAAGTGACCATGAAAAGAATCATCATTATATCGGCATTATTGGTGATGGCTTTCACGGTGAAAGCCCAACAGCCCTGGACCTTGCAGCAGTGCATCGACTATGCCATGGAACACAACGTAAATATCCTCCAAAGCCAGCTGCAACAGCAAAACGCCGACTACCAGCTCAAGATGAGCCAAAATGCCTGGCTGCCTTCTGTTAATGCCAGTGCCTCCGAAGGATTCGGCTTCGGACAGTCGCCCTCCTACACCGGCGTGTATGTCTCCGACAACTCCTCGTCAGCATCGGTGGGACTCAGCGTCTCCGTGCCTTTGTTTCAGGGATTAAACCTTTACAACACCAACAAAGCCAATCAGTTGAACCTTCAAGCCACCACCCAGGACCTCGAAGCGGCCAAACGTGAGCTGCGCTTGGCCATCATGGCATACTACATGGAAGTCATCTATTGCAAGGAGCTGAAAGGCGTGGCTGAAAAACAGCTGGAACTCTCTCAAAGCCAACATCAGCGCACCCAAGAACTGTTTGAGGTGGGTCGTCTTCCCGAGTCGAATGTCTATGAAAGCGCCGCTCAAGTGGCTTCCGACAAAGCCTCCCTCACCGAGGCACAGAATAACCTTATGCTCAGGCTATTAGACCTCGCACAAGCACTGGAAATCGACAACACAGAAGACTTCGACGTGGTAGCACCCGAGTCTTTCATAAGCGACGAGTTGCCGCTGACCTCGCCGCAAAACACGATACAACATGCCTTGAACCACCAGCCCGAGATTTTGGCCGCCCAACTGCGCTTACAGCAGGCTCATTACGACCTGAAGGCGGCCAAGTCGGCCTGGTACCCCTCGTTGAGTTTCTACGGAGGCTATTCCAACGGGTATTATCATTATTTCACCAACGACAACGCCAACATCCCCTTCTCGCAACAACTGAAGACTAACGGTCGCACCCAGCTGGGCTTGTCGCTCAACATCCCGATTTTCAACAGTATGCAGACCAAATATCGTGTGAAGATGACCGAACTGGGTATCGAGAACCAGCAGCTGAATATCGAAAACACCAGCAAGCAGCTGAAGAAGGAAATCCAGCAGGCTTATTACAACGCCGTGGCCGCTAAGGAGAAGTATGTGGCCGCCGAAAACAGCCTGAAGTCGTCGCAACTCGCCTACGAATATGCGCAAGCCGGCTTCGAGGCGGGCAAGACCACCCTGATGGAACTCAACGAGAGCAAGAACCGCCTCTACAAAGCGGAGTCAAGCCTGTTGCAGGCGAAATATGAGTATCTATACCGCTGCAAAGTGATGGCGTTTTACAATGAAGAATGATTCCTTTGAAAACAAAACAATAATAACAAATTAGAACTTTCCCAATGAGTGGTACTATATGTTATTTCCTAAAGCAGGCATATTAGATGCGTTTCCCAGGTCGCTTGTCGATTTCGAGTACTTAGATGGAATTAATCTCCTCAAAAAAGTTGATTTTTCGGATGAAAAAAAATCGACAAAAAACTTGCGAAATTCAAAAACATAGTCTAACTGATTGAGAAAGTATTATTCAATCAAAAAAAGACTATCTTTCCTGTTATTTCTATTGCCCATAAAACTCCAGCCACTCCCGTAATTCCTTCACTAGCTTATAAACCGTTGTGTTAGGATTGGCCTCAATGGGTTTCTTGCCTTGTTGGGAAGCATCCAAGGCTCCTGCTCTTTCAATGGCTTTGGCTTCGTCACCTGATTTTATGATGATGTCGATAAGACCTTCCACGCTAATGAAGGGTTTGGAATGATGCGCGTGGTCATAAATGATTTGCTGTTCGGGCGTGCGGCCTTTGTTGATGGCAGCCTCCAACATGCCATAGAGACATGAAGACTTGTCAACGCCCTCCATTACTTTTCGTGGAATGGGCTTGGAATTGTTGACATTCACGAAGTGGAGCAACAGCCATAACTCGAAACACTCATTGCTGTAGGCAATGTTGATATCGTTGGCGGCGGCAACCGAAAAAGCCTCCTCAAACCTTTTGGCAGTGGTTTCGTTTTGGTCCAAGTCGTCCTTGTCGAACACTGCCCACACGTAGTCGATGACCTTGGGGACGATTTCAGTCCTAGATATCCTTTCTTCTACGGCTTTTTCCACCACCCCCAATGAATTTCTTCCCGTCCCAACAGTCTCAATCCTAATGGTGTCCTTAGGAAGTAGCTCCTCAAACTTCTCTTGAAACACCTTTCGGAAATAGGCAGGCTCGGTGCTTTCGTCTTCGCACACAATCAAGAAAAACTCTTTGTAATGGCGTATGTTCTGAGGACGCACGTATAGTTCTTTAGGTCGCTCCTTTAGTTTTCCTCTCTTTGCCATAACAGTCTGTTGATTTGGTTCTTGAAATCGCCCAAAAAGGGGATGGCACCATATCGGCCTTCCAAATACCGTCTTTCCTTGTCAGTGTCCTTCCGTTCCTTTTCTTCGATGATTTCTCCGTTTTTCTCGTTAAAATACACGAAGTCAGACAACGAGAACAATTCAGTGCTTTCCCATTTGTTCTTTTCGGTGAAGTAGATTTGGTCTCTGCGGAGTTTTGAATAGCTGAGCAGGTTGGTGTCATGGGTGGCAAAAACCAGTTGTGCGTGTTTGGGATTGCAATTCGAGTCAAGGAACATATCGATAATATTTAAGGTGATGATGGGGTGAAGTTTTGCTTCCATCTCATCAATCACCAGAATCTCACCGTTCATCAAGGCACTCAAGACGGGACCCGACAACTGAAGCGCCTTTTTCGATCCTTCTGACTCATGCTTGTCGAAGTCCCAGGAGATGAACTCGTTTGTAGGCGCATTATCCTTGGAATAGGTGTGGTGGAAGGATTGGACATTGTATTTCGACATTCCAGCAAGATTCTCTCTCATTGGGGCAGGCATATCTGGCGGAAGGTCGTTTTCGTTAAGTTTCTTGATGGAGATGTTGATACCTTGGATATCCATGGCAATACTGTTGATGTATTGGTTGATCCTCTCACGATAAGCGGTTTGTTGCCAAAGCTCAACAGTGCTGACTTCATGCTTTTCCGTGTAAAGCCCATTGATGACATGCAGGGTGTTGAACCAAGCCATAAGCATAGTGGCTTCCTCTACGTTGAGCGAGTCGCATTGCGACAGGAACAGGGCATTGTTGCGGGTGGCCTCAACGGCGGTGTCAATCAGCTTCTTGCTTCCTTGGAAGCCTGAACGGACATCGATGACATCGTCTTCCCTAAGGAACAAAGGAACCTCGCGCCCCACGTTCTTCCGATAGAGCCATTCGCGGATGATGCTGGATTGGTTGTAGCAAAACCCATAGCGGTAGCGTTTTTCGTCGGCTACGAAAACAACCTCAAACTCGGTAGGTTTGTCCAAATAACCCTCTTTCAACGCAAAAGGATCATAGGGCAGTTTCGTAGTTGAAGAGGTCCGCGATGAGATATGTACAATCTCATCCATCACGCTGATGCAACGTAGCAGGTTCGACTTGCCGCTGGCGTTCGAGCCATAGATGGCAATGACATTCAGTGCAGAGAACTGGTTTTCGGAAATGATATTCTTCGGATACTCCTTTTGTTTTGGAGCAGGCGTCAAACTCAAGGTCTGTTTCTCCCCAATGGAACGATAGTTGGTAACTGAAAACTCTACTAACATGGCTTATTTTGAAATTTTACTGCAAAATTACACACTTTACTTTGAATAATGCAAGTGTTTCTCATAAAAAGTAATCTTTTATCATCATTTCACCAACATCAACGCCAACATCCCCTTCTAGGATTACTGATTCTCAGTCAAATCAATCGTCATGATAACGGGCTGGCTTTGTCCGCAGACCACACCCACGCCGTTCTTCACGTTTGAATACACTTGGGATGGCTCAGTGAACAGACCTATCGGTCCGTCATCGATGGTCACAAAAGAAGAGTACGACTTCTTGAACTGGTACAGGCCATAATCCACCTTCGACACTTCCAACACAAATGGCTCGTAGAACACTTCGGAGTAGATGTTCGTATTCAATGCCACGGTATATCTGTTTCCGTCAAAATACGAGTCGTCGAACAGGTTGTAAGGACCACGCGCATAGTAATCACCGCCTCCAAAGAGATCATCCACATGCTGGATGTTCATAAAGTCGGCAAAGACCGGATCGGTGGAAGAGAAACCATCCATACCTTCTTTGGGGAAGAGATTGTAATAATCCTTGCCGGCAGCATCGTCAATCACAAGGGAGAAATAGATGGTCATCCTGTCATACTCATCGGCGTTTCTGTCAATACGTATGGTGTCGAAACTGACCACGTTAGGCGTGTAAGGCATCGTGGCCTCAGCCACTGCCGTTTCTTCGAACTCGCTTGAACTCACCTCGAAACGCAGTTCGTCACCTTCACAAAGGATATAAGTCCCTTCGCAATACACGAAGGCGAGCTGCATTTCCTGAACAGGTGTATCAACATTGTAATAAATGACTTCTTGATAAACGATAGAGTCCCTTACTTGGAGCGACTCCTTGAAAACACCATTCACATAAAGATCCGCATGGACATCCTTCACGCGGAAATCCGATTCGACTTCATCAGTAAAGAACGAAGTCTTCTCCACATAGAGCCGAGCCGGCTCACCCACATGCTGGATTCCGTTCACCACCATCAATGGCTCTGGAGCGATTTCGGAGAATGGAATCTCCTTTTCACAAGCGGTCAACCCCGCCAATATGATAATCCCTAATAATAACTTAATATGCTTCATTATTCTACTTACTTATATATTCTTAAAATTACCACTTATATTGCCAACTAAGCGTCGGAATAATGGGGAAAATACATATCTGCCGCAAAGTCTTGACCCTTGTCGGTGTAGCTGTACCATTCTCGATTCTATATTCTCTCGGAAAAACGATGAACGGGTTATTGTGGCAGAGCGTATTATAAATATTGATGCTGAAGATGCGTTCGCAATGTTTCTTCTGCTTGTGGAAGTTGGCCACCAAATCGAGACGCTGGTAGCTGTTGAAGCGGTAGTTGTTGCGGCTTTCCACGTGTTGCACGGTCGGTGGGTAATAGTAATCGTACCATTGACCATAGATTTCCGGTCCATGATAGTTTTGCAACGGCAGCGTGGCACAGTTGCCCGAGCTGTAAATCCAGGTGGCACCCACGTCGATACGGTCGTTGAACTCATACATCAGCACGATGTTCAGGTCGTGGCGACGGTCGTATTTTGCAGGGAACACCTCGCCGAAGTTCAGTTCTTGTCCGGGACGGTCGAAGAGACGGTTGGCATGAGCCCAGGTATAGCCCACCCATCCGGTGAACTTGCCCACCTGTTTCTGGGCAAACAACTCGATGCCATACGACCATCCGTCGCCCATCACCACTTTATCCTGCCAATCGGTCTGGTCAAGCGAGAAGAACGAAGCGCCGTCCTTATATTCCATCACGTTGGCCATCTTCTTGTAATAGCCTTCGATGGAAAACTCGAAGCCTTTCCAGTCGTAGAAAGCCCCAACGGCCACCTGATGAGCATTCATAGGAATCACCTTGCCTGTCACCGGCACCCAGAGGTCGGTAGGCAGGCTGATGGCGTTGCTTGAGAGCAGATGGATGTACTGACTCATGTAGGCATATCCAGCTTTTAAGGAGAAGTTTTCCGTCAGCAAAGCCCTGGCACTCAAACGAGGCTGAAGGCTGTGGTAAGTCCTATGATCCACACTGAAGGTGGAGTAATGAAGGCCAGCATTCAGTTTGAAGAAGTTACTGATCTCCCAGTTGTCTTCCACGTACAAGTCTGTCTCCAAAGCCCTGATGTGAGCATCATTCGTCACGCTGTCGAAGGCAAAGTCCGTTTGTTGGTTCTCTGTCTCTTTCAGATGGATGGCCGTAGTAGTGGGACTATAAGTGTGGTATGTGAGGTTCGCACCAAATTTCACATCATGGTTTTCAAACGGCTTGTAGTCGAAGTCGGCTTTGACGCTATAGTCGTAGATGCCCGAATGCACGCCTAAGTCCATGCTCTCCGTGTAGCTCGACAGGTTGCTCATCGATTCGCTGGAGAATCCCGCTCCCATGTAATGACGGTATTGGGTGTAAGTTCCTGTGACATTCATGAACAAGCTTGGCTGGATCACGTGGTTCCAGCGCAAAGCTGCGATGCGGTTACCCCATTTCCAGTCGATGCCCAGCTTTTCCAAACTGCTCATGTAGCCATCATAACCATTGCCATACTCATCCTTGTATTTGATATTGGCATAAACCTTGTCGTCGCCTGAATAAATGCTGAGGAAGAGACGGTCCTTATCGGAAAATTTATGGTTGACTTTCAGGTTGAGGTCATAGAAATAATAGCCAGCCCAAGCGGAGTTTTTTCCTGTTCCCGATATGGCCTCTTGTTTCACCAGATAATTGGCCAAAGGAGCTGTGATCAAGTCGTAATAGGTGCGACGGAACGAGAAGTTGAATGAGGTTTTCCCTTTGATGATAGGTCCCTCAATGTTGATTTTGGAAGCAATGAGGCCGATGCTGACGTTGCCATGATATTCATACATGTCGCCGTCTTTCATACGCACATCGACCACTGAGGAGAGGCGTCCTCCGAAACGTGCCGGGAAGTTACCTTTATATAAAGTGACATTCTTGATGGCATCGGCGTTGAAGGCCGAGAAGAAGCCCGCGGCATGATTCACATTGTAAAGCGGAACGCCATCAAGGAGTATCAGGTTCTCGTCGGGACCGCCGCCACGGACATACATGCCCGCAGAGCCTTCGGTGCCTGACTGCACACCCGGCAGCAGCTGCAAGGCCTTAATGACATCGGTCTCGCCAAACAGGGCGGGCACTTTTTTCAGCTGCATCACGGGCAGTTCGATGGTGCTCATCTGGGTGCCTTTCACGTTGCTCTCCATGGCACGCGCTGTCACGGTCACCTCGTTCAGTTGGTTCGACTGTGCCAAAGAGATGTTAATCACCGTGTCGTTTTTCAAAGCAAAACGGGCTTGATAAGGGTCATAACCCACAAATGAAACCCTGAAATCCACGGATCCCTCAGGCAACTTCAAAGTATAATACCCGTAGTTGTTGGTTACAGAGCCTTTCATGGTGGTGGCGTCATACACCGAGGCACCCAACAAGGTCTCCTGGCTCTTTCCATCGGTGACATAGCCGCTGATGGTGTGACTCTTTGAGGGACTTTGCGCCATCGCCACTGGTATAAACAGCGACAGCAGCCATAAAGAAAGAAAAAATTTTTTCATATTAACTCGTTTCGACGATTCATCAACGCAAAGATACGCATTAATAGTATGTATGGCATCTTTGAATTTCAAGGCTTACTAGAGGATATTTCATAAAAAAGTGGAAGCCTTTGGCAGGTGTTTCTATGATGGTTATTCATTCAATCAATCCAAGGAAAAAACGGACATTTTAGAAGCTGTTTTGATTTTTTTCGAGCTTATTTGAGAGGGATTTTTGAGGATGATTTTTCTGTTGAGCGAACGACGATAGCGGGCTATCGGAGCGAGCGAAACAAAAAATCAGACCAAAAAGACCCTCAAAGAAGCCG
>JAEEGL015471132.1_pt1 | contig 26309 bp, 25 predicted proteins | sample 9134231 | NCBI WGS metagenome assembly JAEEGL01 (sample SAMN16246548, study PRJNA631951) | gut metagenome | biome: gut microbiome; feature: rumen; material: fiber-attached | host: Bos | place: Iran: Karaj | collected 2018-10
CCAGCTTTAGCAATGATTTCAGCTTCTCTTTCATGGTTCTTGGCATTTAATACTTCATGCTTTAAACCTTCTTTTTTAAGTAATTCACTTAATTTTTCGTTGTTTTCAACTGAAACTGTACCAACTAGGATTGGTTGTCCTGTTGCATGTATTTCTTTAATTTTATTTACGATAGCTTTGAATTTACCTTTTTCAGTAGCATATACTAGGTCAGGTAAATCTTCTCTGATTACAGGTTTGTTAGTTGGAATTTGGATAACATACATGTTGTAGATATCTCTAAATTCTTCTTCTTCTGTTTTTGCAGTACCTGTCATACCAGATAATTTATTATACATTCTAAATAAGTTTTGGAATGTAATAGTTGCCATTGTTTTAGTTTCTTCGTTAATTTTGACTCCTTCTTTTGCTTCAATAGCTTGATGCAATCCGTCACTATATTGACGACCATGCATTAAACGTCCAGTAAATTGGTCAACAATGATAACTTCACCATTTTCAACTACATAGTCAACATCAACATGGAAACCATAATTTGCTTTTAATGCTTGATTTAAGTGATGAACTAAGACAGCGTTTTCTAAATCATATAAGTTATCTAGATGGAAAGTCTTTTCAATCTTTTCTACTCCACTTTCAGTTAAAGATACGCTCTTAGTTTTTTCATCAACTGTATAATCTTCTGGATCTAATTTTTTTACAGCTCTGTCTGCAGAAGTATATAAATCTTTTGCATCCATTTTTCCACCAGAAATAATCAATGGTGTACGAGCTTCATCGATTAAGATTGAGTCAACTTCATCGACAATAACGAAGTTTAATGGTCTTTGAACTCTATCTTGAGCTCTAACTACCATGTTATCTCTTAAGTAGTCGAAACCAACTTCATTGTTTGTTGAATATAAAACATCACAATTATAGGCATCTCTCTTTTGTTGAGGAGACATTTCTCTTTTGTTAACACCAACAGTTAAACCTAAGAATTCAAGGATTTTACCTACCCACTTACTATCACGGTCTGCTAAGTATTCATTAACTGTGATAATGTGTACACCTTTTCCTTCTAGAGCATTTAAGTATGCTGGTAATGTTGCAACTAATGTTTTACCTTCACCAGTTTTCATTTCAGCGATGTTACCATAGTGAATTGCTAAACCACCAAGTAATTGTACGTAGAATGGTTTTTCACCAATAACACGATAAGCTGCTTCTCTAACTACAGCGAAAGCAGGTACAATAATATCTTCTAATGTTTTACCATTTTCTAATTCTTTTTTAAATTCGTCAGTTTTAGCAATTAATTCTTCATCAGATAAAGCTTGCATTTCTTCATCTAGTGCATCTATTTGGTTTGCTATCTTTTCGAATCTTTTTAATTCTTTATATTCTGAGTCAATTAATTTTCTAAAAAATCCCATTATCTCATTCCTCCATGCCATTTAATATTATATCAAAAAAAATAACTATGTAAATTGATATAAACCCACGTGTAATTATTTTAAGCTATTTTTTAATTAAATTCAATAAAAAAAGAAGCTTTTAAGCCTCTTATTTCATATTAATTATACCGTAATTGCCATCTTTTCTTTTATAAAGAACAGATACACATTCTTCATCAATGTTTTTGAATACGAAGAAGTCATGATTTAATAGTTCAATTTGAAGCATTGCTTCTTCTTCATCCATTGGTTTCATTGAGATATTTTTTCTCTTTACGATAGTACTTGAATTTGTTTCTTCTTCATCTGGTTCTTCATCATAACTGAAGTTAAATTCAAGTTTTTCAACATTTTTATATTTATTATTTAATCTTTCTTTGTTTTTTCTAATTTGTCTTTCTAGTTTAGCTACTACTAAGTCAACAGCTGCATAAAAGTCTTCATTGGATTCCTCTGCTCTTAGAGTAAATCTCTTTGTTAAAGCTGTTACTTCGATTATTTGCTCTAAACCTTTAATTCTAACTAGGACATTTGCATTTATATCTTCTGGATTTTCAAAATATTTGTCCATTTTAGATAATTTTTCTGTGATGTAAGTTTTCATTGCTGGAGTTACTGTTACTTTCTCTCCACGAATATTTAATTTCATATTCATCTTCCTCCGTAATTCTATTATACCATTTATATCGATGTTTTACTATAATTTAAAAATATTTATTAGTCAACACCGTGTTTATTTTTTGATAATTGTACTGACATTTAAGAAGTCTGTAATAAAGTTAGTTACTAGATAGCTTGTACATATGCTTAATAGTATTACAAGAACTCTAGCTTCAATAGCTTTATTTTTTTTAATAAAGCCGTCAAAGTTTACGCCTGATAAAGCGTAAATACTTGCAAATAAAGTTATTATGTAGATATATGCCTTAACTTGCATATTTACCATTCTCATAATCTAGTATTTTTTGAACACGACGATTATGTCTTTCTTCTTTACTTGGTTCTGTTTTACAGAATTCTTTTATCATGTCTATTACTTCATCAATATCTTGCTTATAACTAAGTGCTAATACATTAGCATGATTGTGTTCTCTTGTTAGATGTGCTTGTTCTACTGATGAGGCATGGCCACAAATAATACCTTTTACTTTATTTGCTGCAATACTCATTCCAATACCAGTTCCACACATTAAGATTCCTAGATCTGCTTCGCCTTTTTTTAATGCTTCACATGTTGCAAAAGCAAAATCAGGATAGTCATCTGTTGGAGTATTGTTTTGACTCATGTCTAGGAATTCATATTCGTTTCCTAGTCTTCTCATTATTTCTTTCTTTTCATTAACTCCATTATGATCAGTTGCTATTGCTAGTTTCATCTACTTTTTCCTCTTTTCTATTCATTACTTCTTTAAATCTTGGTAACATTCCCATGCCATTTGTACGATGAGCTGGTAATTGATAGATATCATGTCCTGGGAATGGATTTCCTTCTATTAAGAAAGGTCCGTTTTCTCCTAAGCAAACATCCCAACCTATATATTGAATTTGTGGAACTTCTTTTGAAGCCTTTTCAATATATCTTTTAACTCTTGGCCATTTAGGTATTTGGAACCAGATAATGTCTTCGTTAGTCATTGGATGCTTTTCAAAAGTTCCACCAGCTTTAGCAATTGCTGGATAATCTATGATTCCTGTTTCGATATTGATAGGAGCTACTAATCCTTCGCTATTAAAGTTGTCTACTACATGTCCTTTATTACCTATTCTTAGGTAAGCAGCTACTAATTCATTTCTTAAGGTAACCATTCTAATAGTATTAATTGAACTTGGATGTAGTTTCGATAATTCCTTACATTGAACTGCTACTTCTTCAACTAAACATCTATTAGTTTCAATTAAATCATCATATGTCTTTCTTGCATTTTTTTCAGATACTTTAATTTTTTCAATTCCTTTACCACATGTTCCATCTACTGGTTTAATTACTATTTCAGGATGTTTTTTGATAAATTCTTTGAATTCATTAAAGTTTTCTTCTGTATTAGTTATTTCTAACCAATCTCTTTGGAGATATTTATTAAATCTTTTGTTGAATGCTACTTTGTTATCAAATATATAATAGTATTTTTTGTCATTATATTTTTTAACAATCGAGTTGTTTATTCCTCTAGTAATGATTGTTTTTCTTTGTTTACTATTTAAGTTATAGAATTCAAATAGTTTGTAATCCATATAACCCGCTTGATATTTTAACCCGCAATGAACTATATCCAAAAAGATAGATACTTTATTCTTTCCAGTTTCTTTATGAACATCGTTAACAGTATCAAACAATCTTTTATAGCTCATATTTTTTATTCTATTTACTAAATATCCCAATTTTCCCACTGTTATCACCAACTTCATTATAACATAAAAAAGGGACGTTAGGTCCCTTTATAGCAAATAAAAAGCTACTATTTAGCAGCTTCTTGATCATATCCATATTTTTTGTTGAATTTTTCAACTGAGCCAGTTTTCTTAGCTTTACCTTGTTTACCAGTATAGAATGGATGACATTCTGAACAAACTTCTACATGGATTTCATCTTTTGTAGATTTTGTCATGAATGAAGCTCCACAAGCACAAGTAACTTTGCAATCTTTCATTTCTGGATGAATATCTTTTTTCATTATAATATCTCCTTCCGCCATGTCTCGTAATGTCAGACATAGTAATTTCTTCGTCTTATGTATTATATCACAAGTATTTTACTTAGCAAGTAAAAATACTTATTTTTCTTTAATTAGTGTAAAAAATCTGATTACTTTACCAGCAGTTAAAGTAATAGAGTCTGCATTTTTAGTTGCAACTAGCTTAAATACTGCTTTTAAGCCAACTGTAAGTGCAGATATTACTGCTGTTACTAAGATAGTTGTTATTGTTGCACTAAAATCATAATATTCGGCGATGTTTAATGTTAACACAGCACCTAAGGTACCGGAAACGATACCACATATATCACCAATAACGTCACAACTAACCGTTGATACTTTTGGTGCACTTTTTACTAATTTAATTGCTTCTTTAGATCCTTTAATCTTTTTAGATGCTTTCGCATGTAAAAAGGCTTCTTCACAACTAAGGACAGCAACACCAACCATGTCGAATACTATACCGATTACTATTACGATAAGTGTAACTATGATAAGAGATATAGTATTTAAATTGTTTGATATAACTGTGGATACTCCACTAAATAATAAGGATAAAACGAAAGCTAAAATGAATACGGTTATGATCCATTTTTGGTTTTCTTTTTTCATTTTTATTCCTCTCCTTTTTTATTACAAAAAAAAACATGTTTGGTAATATTATAAATTAATTTTACGGCTTTGGTCGAGTTGAATTTCTCTAGTTCCTACCATTGATTACTCTTTGGCGATTTCTCTTTAAAAGAACCAACCGAATGTTGCCAGTCCGATTACTCGATTACCACTTAGTCCGCACTTCAAACCTTATAATACGTACACCCTAGAGAATTTCTCAAACACAAATGAATTATCATTATCTACTTTTGCAATTATGTTTTCATGTAATATTATTTCATTACAATCCCACACAATCACTCATAGCATGCACTGGTTGTATTTTATGCGACGGGATAAAAGGAAACTTAATTATATGCCGTTATAATTTCTCCTTAAATCTTAAATCATACACCCACCCGAATCTGGGCGAATCAAGCAAATGTACAAAGTGTCTTAAGTACAATCTGGTAGATTTTTAGCCCCACCTTCAGATAATGTTTGTGACTAGGATAATGCACCATAACACATATAGAATTTTACCAAAAAAGCCTAAAATTGTCAAATTTTGCTTTTTGGGTTTTTGGGTTATTTCCAAGAAAAAAAGCACTTTTTGTGCTTTTTATTTAGTTTCGATTATTTCTATTTTGGCACCAACATTAGTTAATTTTTCAATAATATTTTCATATCCTCGAAGAATATGATCTATTTCATCAACTTTAGTTGTTCCTTTAGCAATTAAACCAGCAATTACCATAGCAGCTCCAGCTCTTAAGTCTGTAGCTGTTACGTCTGTTCCTTTTAATTTAGCAGGACCAGTAATGATTGCTGTGCGTTCATTAACAATAATATTGGCTCCCATCTTTTGAAGATATTTAACATGTCCCATTCTATTTTCATAGATTGTTTCTTCAAAGATAGACATACCGTTTGCTTGAGTTAATAAAACACTCATTGGTTGGCCTAAGTCTGTAGGGAATCCTGGGAAGACTAAAGTTTTAACATTAATTGGTTTAAATTCTTTTGGCTTGTTGATAACTATAGAGTTATTATCAATTTCCATTTGAACTCCCATTTCTTTTAATTTACTAATTAATGCTTCTAAGTGTTCCTCAATTATACCGGAAATCTTTAAATTTTTTCCTAATAGAGCTCCCATAATAACATAGGTTCCAGCTTCAATACGATCTGGAATTACATCAATAACTCCTGAATGTAATTTTTTAACACCATGTATTTTTATTTCACTAGTACCTGCTCCAGTAATTTTAGCTCCCATATTATTTAATAAGGTTGCTATATTAACTATTTCTGGTTCTTTAGCTGCATTAGAAATATATGTAGTACCTTCTGCTTTAACGGCAGCTAGCATAATGTTGATTGTTGCTCCAACTGATGCAAAATCTAAATAAATTCTAGCTCCTTTTAATCTTTCAGCTTTAAAGATATATTTATTTCCTTCAATAGTTACTTCGGCACCTAGTTTTTTGAAACCATTAATATGGAAATCTATTGGACGTGATCCAATATTACATCCTCCTGGGAAGTAGATTTCTGCATATTTGTATTTACTTAATAAAGCTCCCATGAAGTAGTATGATGCTCTAAGTTTTTTAGACATCTCTTCTGGTACTACTTTATTTTCTATATGTCTTGTATCTATTTTTAATACTTCATCTTTGTATTCGGCTTTACCATTTAGTAATTCTATTATTTCAATTAATGCTCTTGTATCAGAGATATCAGGTACATTATATAGTGTAACTTCTTCATCTGATAAAATTGCTGCTGGTATAAGTGCAACTACACTGTTTTTAGCTCCACTTACTTTTATTTCTCCAGACAATTCACGTTGACCCTCTATTTTAAATTTTTTCATTTTATCACACTCTGTTTTTTGCCTCTTTAGAGATTAAAATTGTCTCTCGGTATTAATATATAATTTTGCTATTATTTTGTCAATTCCAAGTTGTTTTTTTGGCTTAAAACCAAGAAAAAATCACCTTTTGGTGATTATAATTTTGTGATAAAAACAAACCTGTCAAAATGGCGAAGATCTTTTTCTAAAATGACTTTAGATTCCGGTAGATATTCTTTGGCTATTTTTATGATATCTTGTCCTTGTTCCTCTCCTATTTCAAAAGCTATTAGATATTTATCTTTTAAATATTTTGTTGCTTCTTTTAAGATTTCTTTATAGAAGTATAAACCATTGTCTTTGGCATATAGTGCTAGATGAGGTTCATTATTCTTAACGATATCCATTATTTGTTCATCTTCTCTTATATAAGGAGGATTACTTATAATAACGTCATATTTGCCCTTAACTTCCTTGAAAAGATTGCTTTTGATAAAGTTAATAGACACATTGTTTATTATTGCGTTTTCTTTAGCAACTTCTATGGCTTCTTTAGAGATATCTACAGCTGTTATGGTTGAATTAGGTAACTCTTTTTTTAGAGCTATTGGAATACACCCACTACCTGTTCCTATATCTATAATACTTAGATTATCTTTAAAGGTTTCTTTTATAAGTTTAATAGTTTTTTCAACTAATTCTTCAGTTTCTGGTCTAGGTATTAAGACATTTTTATTTACCTTGATGATGTTTCCGTAGAATTCTGTATCACCAACGATATATTGAACTGGTTCGCCAGCTTTTAATCTCTTTAAAGCTTCTTCTAAATTATCTTCAGGGTGAAGATATTTTTTTAGATATTCTTCTTCTGTCATTATTCTCCTGCTAATTTACGACGAATATCTTCATTTATTAAAGCTTCAATAATTTCATCTAATTCGCCATCCATTACACGATCTAAATTATTAGTTGTATAACCTATACGATGGTCGGTAACTCTATTTTGTGGATAGTTGTAAGTTCTAATCTTTTCTGCTCTATCGCCTGTACCGATTTTACTTCTTCTTTCGTTACCTACTTGAGCATCTTGTTCTTCTTGAGCCATTTGGTATAATCTAGCTTTTAAGACTTCCATTGCTTCTGCCTTATTTTGTAGTTGGCTTCGTTCGTTTTGGCATGTAACAACAGTATTTGTTGGAATATGAGTAATACGTACCGCAGAAGGTGTTGTATTAACTCCTTGTCCTCCATGACCTGTAGCACAATAAACGTCGATTCTTAAATCTTTTGGATTAATTTCAATATCAACATCTTCAACTTCAGGCATTATAAGTACTGTAGCTGTAGATGTTTGAATACGTCCATTAGATTCTGTTACTGGTATTCTTTGAACACGGTGAGATCCTGATTCATATTTTAATTTAGAATAAACGTTTTCACCTTTTATTTTAGCTTCAATTTGTGAATAACCGCCAGCTGTCCCTGGTTCTGAATTGATTATTTCAATCTTCCAACCTAGAGTATCAGCGTATCTTTGGTACATTCTAAATAAATCTCCGGCGAAGATATTTGCTTCATCGCCACCTGCTGCTCCTCTTATTTCCATAATGATGTTTTTATCATCATTTTCATCTTTAGGAATTAATAAGATTTCTAGTTCAGATAGTAGTTTTTCTTTTTGAGTACTTAATTCTTCTACTTCCATCTTAGCCATTTCACCCATTTCTGGATCGTTTACTAAGCTTTCAGCCTCTTCTAAGTTATTAACTACTTTTTTATATTCTTCGTATTTATTATATGTTTCTTCTAAATCTTTTTGTTCTTTTGATAGTTTCTTAAGTTTGTTGTAATCATTTAGAACTTCAGGATTAGTTAATTCTTTTGCTAATTCTTCATATTTAGTTTTTACTGCGTCTAATCTTTCAAACATATTAGTCTCCGCCTTTCGTTTTGTATTATATCATAATTTAAAAACAAATGGTGATTATACCATTTGTTCTTCATCCTCATCGATTATAACTAAATCTTTTAAATCGTCGTCATCATCGTCAGTTAAATCGTCTTCGTCGTCATCTGCGTAAATGTTTTCGTCTTTTTCTTCTTCGATTTCTTCTTCTGATTCCTCAATATCGATGTCTTCTTCGATATCTTCTTCGTCTTCAGGATCAATTACTACTTTAGTAGAATGCTTAGTTTTTAAATCCCATAAGCCATTCTCTAACATAATGAATCTGTGATCTGTTGATAGTACATCAAAGAATGCAGGTAACTTTTCAATATATTCTTCTTCAGATAATCTAGCTAGCTTGCTTACTTCTTTGAATAAGTCATTTATTTTCATTTTCTTATTCTTTTCTGTAAGTATCATAAGAGCTAAATCATCATAAGACATTGCATCAATGTCTTGTTCAGTTAAATCTTTAAGTTTCATATACAAGCCTCCAAAACAATCACTAGTCAAAATTATACATACTTTTTTTCATATAGCAACAATTTTTTTTATTTTTTTTGCAATTACATTCTTTCTGGTATTTCAATACCTAGAATATTAAGCAGTTTAATATTGTTGTCTAGAACTACTTTTGTTAGGTATAACCACGATTCTTGCTTATTTTTATCATCTTCAGTAAGAACGTGATTGTTGGAATAGAAATTATTATATAAATTTGTAATTTTATATAGATACTCCGTTATATCATTTAGAGATCTAGTATCAAACGCTTTATTTAATACAGATTTCAAATTTAACATACCAATAATAATATCTCTATCTACTTTATCGTTTATTACTTTATATGAATTATAGGTAATATTAGCTTCCTCAGCCTTTTTTAGTAATGATTTCATTCTAATAGTTGAATATAGTAAATATGGTCCTGTTTTGCCTTGTAAATCAGCAAATTTAACTGGGTCAAAAGAATAATCAGTTAATCTGTATGGAATTAAGTCAGCATACTTAACTGCTGCTACTGCAACTTGTTCTGCTACTCTTTCTCTTTCTTCACCAGTTATGTTAGGTAGAATTTTCTTTTCACATTCTACTTTAGCCATATCTAATAAAGCTTCTAGAGTCATTACCCCACCATCTCTTGTTTTAAATGGTTTTCCATCTGCACCATTCATTGTTCCGAATGGAATAAATTCTAGATTTGTTGTTTTTGGAACTATTCCGGTTTTATATACTGCTCTAAATACTTGTTCAAAGTGTAGAGCTTGTCTTGAATCAGTTAGATACCATACTTCATCAGGGTGATATAAATGCATTCTTTCCCATAAACCTGCAACATCAGTTGCTTCATATGATGCAGCTCCATTAGATTTAATTAATAAAATTGGTGGAACTTCATGGTCATCATCTGGTTCTGCAACAGTAACTATCTTGGCTCCTTGACTATCTTCAACAAAGCCTTTTTCTTCTAAATATGCTACTGTTTCAGGGATATATTTATAACAGTCAGATTCACCTTCCCAAGTTTCGAATGTAACATTTAATCTATCATATACTCTTTTAATATCAGCTTTAGATACTTCCATGATTTTGTCCCATAAAGCCATTAAGCCTTTATCACCATTTTGGAATTTAGAAGTTATTTTTCTTGCTTCTTCCATGTATGATTCGTCTTCTTTTGCTTTAGTACTTGCTAATGGATATATTTCCATTAAATCATCATTAGTTACTGGAGATTCGGTTGGATATTCACCATTGTAATTTTCATCAAAGTATGGAAGATCTGGCATACGATGTTTAATTTCAGTCATAACTAGGCCGATTGGTCTACCCCAGTCTCCTAGATGTGTATCAGCAATTGCTTTATTACCTAAAGCAACTGTAAGTCTTTTTAAGGCTTCACCAATGTTAGCACTTCTTAAATGCCCTACATGAAGGGCTTTTGCTACATTGGCTCCACCATAATCAAAGAAGATTGTTTTAGGATTATTATTTTGATAGTTTAAATTAATATTATCGTGTAGTTCATTAACATGCGCTATTAGTTCCTCATCAGAAAAAGAAATGTTAATAAATCCAGGTCCAGCTATATTAATATCTTTGTATTTATTATCTTTTTTGATAGCTTCAACTATCTTAGTAGCTATTTCTCGAGGATTCTCTCCATATTGTTTAGCCATAGACATTGCTCCGTTAAATTGGTAATCACCAAATTCTGGACGTGAAGATACATTTAAAGTTACTTCTTCAATGTCATAACCACATTCTTTTATCTTATTTTTAAGGTATTCTTCTTGTTTTTCAATAAAACTCATATTAATCTTCCTTTTCTGTAATTATTATTTTGAAAGGTTTTTCATCGCTGGATATTTTATATTCTAATTCTAAACTATTTTCTTTTCTATTATAACTATAATCTTCTAAATCTATATCAAATAATCTATTGTTTTCTTTTAATAAAAGGGATGCTTCTTTTTTTATGAAATCTAATAAAAATTTAAAATCTTTATTTTCACGAGAAAAATAGCGATCATTAATTACTGTTGTCATATCTTCAATTATAAATTTATATGAATCATCATTTACAATCGCTAATACTTCTTCATATCGCTTTTCTAAGTCTTTTTCTTTATATAAATCAATATTAATGACTTTTTTCATATTACTCCCTCGTGGTTGTGATTATATCATAATTATGTGCTTATTGCACCAATATACACAAGAAAAAAGACAATTTTTAATTGTCTTTATGTATTTTCATTGTTATTTGATAATTATCTAAGAAATCAATTTCTTCGACATCAATATAGAATCCTTTAGATCCTAAACCATCAATTGTATTTCTCATTGTATCAATTGCATATTTTAAATCATATGTTTCGCCGGATTGTGTTTCAGATGGACTCTTAAAATTAGGATCCATTGAAGCAACTACATCCATTGGATTGACCATTGTTTCTTCTTTTCTTTCAATTAATGGAATATCTTGTACTTGTTGTACTCCTGTAAAGAATTTATTGTTTGGATTTGATTCAATATAATTATTATTGAAACCACCCATTAAGTTATTTCCCATCATATTTGGATTCATTGGAGGAGGTCCCATTGGATTTGGATCCATTGGTTGATCAGGCATTAGTTGAGGTTTCTGTGGTTGAGGATTGTTGTTAAATGGTGAGAAAGGATTCATTTGAGGTTCATTTCCACTCGGTGACATATCAGTGAAACCACTATTGGCAGTTGCTTGAGAATCAAACACTTCCATAGTACGTGGTTCTGGTGCTTGGAATTGAGGTTCTGGCTGTCTAGGTTCTTCAGGTGGTAAATTATTCATATTAAAGAATTTACTATCATTTGCCATATCTACACTACTTTCATTTATAAACGTTGATGCTGAATGTGGTTCAGCTATGTTAAATTCGGGAACTGTTGTTGCTGTTGTGAATGTTCCATTATCTGCGTTTATTGTCGATTTTTCATCCATATTGAATGTTGGAATTGACGGCTCTGGTTGTTCTTGTTCCCACGGTTGTAGATCTGGCTGCTGCATCATTGTTGGTTCTTCTTGAACTGGTTGAAATTCTGGTTGTTGATTAACTTGGAATGGAGGTTCTGGTTGCATCTGAGGTTCTTCTGGAAGTGGTGGTTCTGGTTGGAACGGTACTTCCTGTTGAACTACTGGTTCTGGTTGTTCTTGTTCTTGTTGTTCAACCGAATTATCAACATCTAACATTTCAAGTTCTTCTACTTCTGGCTCTGGTTTTGGTTTGTTAATATCATTAATATCAACTGCGTTAGCTTTAATTTCTTCTATACTAGGAGAAGCTTCTACTAGAGGAATATCTACTAGATCTTCACCATCTTTTAATTTCTTTATTTCCATATCTAATTGTCTAACCGTTAATCTTTCATTTATTATCTTATGTAACCATTCTTTTTGAGCATTTTTATCTGGAAGAGTAAGTAATGTTCTTGCATGTCTTTCAGATATTTTTTCTTCTAGTAAGGCTTGTTGAACTTCTTCATCTAGATTTAATAATCTAAGTTTGTTAGCAATGGCTGGTTGAGATATTCCCATGCGCTTAGCTAATTGTTCTTGAGTTAAATATCCTTTGTCTAAAAGATTCTTATAAGAACGAGCTTCTTCGATTGCAGTTAAGTCTCTTCTTTGGACGTTTTCAACTAGAGCTACTTCAGCAGATTTATTATCATCAATATTAGCTATAACAGCTGGTACAGTTGATAATCCTGCCATTTGAGCAGCTTTGTATCTTCTTTCACCTGCAATTATTTCAAATTTATCGCCAAGTTTTCTAAGTACTAATGGTTGAATTATTCCGTGTTCTTTGATTGATGCTGCAAGTTCTTGTAAGCCTTGTTCATCAAAGGAAAGTCTAGGTTGAAACCTATTTGGAATAATGTCTTCAATATGTACTTGGAGTACTGTTTGTTCTAAGTTCATTATCTCAGCCCCTTTTTGCATACTCTTCTCTATTATTTATAATATCTTATTTTGCGTTTATTTTCAATGGCTTTTTAATTATTTTTTCGTATCTTCGCGGATACTCTTGAGGTGTGTTTTTCACCTTTTTTATCTTAATAATGTTTCTTTCACTTTCTTCAATTGGAAGGTTAAAGTTTATCGTATTTTCAATGGTTCCACCTAATGTTTTAATGGCAAATTCAGCTTCTTTTATTTCATCTTTATTTGATCCTTTTAAAGCAATAAAATAACCATTTAGCTTAACAAGAGGTAGACATAGTTCAGATAGTACTGGAAGATTAGACACAGCTCTAGCAGTTACTATATCAAATTGTTCTCTATTATTTTGAACATAGTCTTCTGCTCTTCCTAAATAGAATTTTAGGTCATTTATGTTTAAGTTTTGAGCTAGTTCTTTTAGGAATGTAATCTTTTTATTATTTGAATCAAGTAGGGTAACATCTAGGTTGGGAAATACGATTTTTAGGACCATTCCTGGAAAACCAGCACCTGTTCCAATATCTATTAAAGAATAATTTTGATCTAATTTTAGAGCTTTAACAAAAGTTAATGAATCATAAAAGTGTTTTAAATATATTTGATCATCTTCTGTAATTGCTGTTAGATTAGTATGGGAGTTGTATTCTTTTAAAAATTCGCAGTAAATATCTAAGTCTTTTAGCTGTTTATCTGTTAATTCAACACCTAATTTTTTTAATTCTTCCGTAAATTGTTCTTTATTCATCTTTACCATATTCCTTTTTTAAGTAAACAGATAATATTGAGATATCTGCTGGATTTACACCACTTATTCGAATAGCTTGAGCTATTGTAGTTGGTCTTACTTCCTTAAGTTTTTGTCTTGCTTCTGAAGCAATGTTTTTTACTTTGTCATAATCGATATCTTCAGGAATTTGTTTCTTTTCTAGTTTTAACATTTTTTCAGCTTCTTTATATGATTTAGCTATGTATCCTTCATACTTTAGATTAATTTCTATTTGTTCTTGGATGTTTTTTTCAAATGGAATTTCTATAAGAGAAGATAGGAATTCCATTGTAATCTCTGGTCTTTTTATTAATTGCTCTAAACTTAAAGATTGGGTTGGAATTTGATATCCTTTTTCTTCAAATATTCCTTTTATTTCTTCAGTAATTTTTAGTTTTGTTTGTTTCATGTATTCTAAACATTTAGAGATATCTTCTTCTTTTTTATTTAATCTATTTATTTGTTCTTCGTTTATTAATCCTACTTCATAACCATATCTTCTTAGTCTTAAATCAGCATTGTCACTACGAAGTAATAATCTGAATTCTGCTCTACTTGTTAATAAACGATATGGATCTCTAATTCCCTTAGTAATTAAATCATCTATTAGAACACCAATATAAGCATCTGTTCTTTTTAATATTAATGGTTCTTTTCCTTCTAGCTTTAAAGATGCATTAATTCCTGCCATTAAACCTTGGCATGCTGCTTCTTCATAACCGCTAGTTCCATTTATTTGACCAGCAGTAAATAGGTTTTCAAGTATTTTAGTTTCTAATGATGCATGTAATTGTGTAGGATAAATTGCATCATATTCGATAGCATATCCGTATTTTAAAATCTTAGCATTTTCTAAGCCTGGAAGTGAATGAACCATTTGTTCTTGAACTTCTGGAGGCATTGATGTTGAAAATCCTTGTAAGTAGATATCATCATAGAATCTACTTTCTGGTTCTAGAAATAGTTGATGTCTTTCTTTATCTTTAAATCTAACTACTTTATCTTCAATAGATGGACAATAACGAGGTCCGATACCTTCAATGTCATCTAATGCACCGTACATACTTGATTTATTAAGGTTGTCCATAATAATTTGGTGTGTTTTTTCATTTGTATAAGTTAAATGACATGGTACTTGGTCTTCTATTTTATAACATGGTTCTAAATCATAACTAAATGTTAGTAATTTATCATCACCAGGTTCTTCTTTAGTTTTAGAAAAATCTATTGTTTTACGATCTAATCTTTGAGGAGTTCCTGTTTTAAGTCTTATTATTCTAAATCCATATTTTTTTAAGTTATCACTTAAATAATTAGATGGTTGTTCACCATGTGGTCCTTTTCTAGTACGAGTATTTCCCACTAAAATATCAGCTTTTAAGTATGTTCCTGTTGTAAGAATGACTATATTTGAAGATATCTTAGTTCCATCTTCTAAGATTATTCCTTTAACAGTATTATCTTCAATTATTAAATCTTCGACCATTCCTTCTTGAATAGTTAAGTTTTCTAATGAATTTAAATGTTTTAACATTTCTTCTGGGTAAGCTATTTTGTCTCCTTGAGCTCTTAATGATTGAACTGCTGGGCCTTTGGCACTATTTAACATTTTAATTTGAAGATGGGTTTTATCAGCAATTTTACCCATTATTCCGCCTAGAGCATCTATTTCTCTTACAACAATACCTTTAGCAGATCCTCCAATATGTGGATTACAAGGCATGTCAGCAATATTTTTTAGATTTCCAGTGATAAGTAAGGTTTTATGTCCTTTAGTAGCACATGCATTAGCTGCTTCACAACCGGCATGTCCACCGCCGACAACTATTATTTCATACATAGTTATTAACACCTTCTTTTATTTCCCAAGACAAAATCTACTAAACATTTCATCTAGTAATTCTTCTTCATAAGTGGAACCATTAATCGTACCTAATGTTTCCCAAATATTTCTTATATCTAGTTCAATCATGTCTATAGGCATGTTATTTTTTAGTCCGTTTTCAATTTCTATAATAGAATTTAAGCATTTCTTTAGAATACTTATACTTCTAGTATTAGAAAGATAGGTTGGATCTTTTGTTTCTATTTCATTTAAATTAAATAATTCAATTATTTTTTCTTTTAATTCATCAATACCTTCATTATTGATAATACTCATGTTGATAATTCGTGATTTATCAACATTTAATTCTTCTATATTTAGCTTTTTATCAAGGTCTGTTTTATTAATAATGATGATATATTGTTTATTTCCCAAACTATTAAATAGTTCTTTGATATCTGGAGTTAGTTCTTCGTTATTGTTTAAAACAAATAATACTAAGTCAGATTCTTTCATCATTTTTTTAGATTTTTCGACACCTATTGCTTCAATTGTGTCTTCAGTTTCTCTAATACCTGCTGTATCTATCATATTTAGGATTATTCCATTAATAGTTATTTGTCCTTCTACTATATCTCTAGTGGTACCAGCAATATCAGTAACTATAGCTTTGTCTTCTTCTAATAAAGCATTTAATAAGCTACTCTTTCCTACATTAGGTCTTCCAATAATTGAAGTTTTAATTCCTTCTTTAATTATTATTCCATTTTCTGATTCTTTTAGGATTCTTTCAATTTTTTCTTTTAGCTTAGTAATTTTAGGAATCATTATTTCATCAGTTATTATATCTACATCATCGTATTCGGGATAATCGATATTAACATTTATATTTGAAATGATTTGAATCATATCATCTCTTAGTTCATTTATTAAATTAGAAGTTTTACCTGATATTTGGTTAGCAGCCATTTCTCTTTGGGAATTAGTTTTAGAATTTATCATATCCATTACGGCTTCAGCTTGTAATAAGTCAATACGTCCATTTAGGAATGCTCTTTTAGTAAATTCACCTGGTTCTGCTAAGCGACATCCTTTGATTTGTAGTTGTTCTAATACTTTGTTTGTTGGTGCTATTCCACCATGAGTATTAATTTCTACAACATCTTCAACAGTAAAGGTTTTAGGTGCTCTCATTACAGTTACTAATACCTCATCGATGGTATTTCCTTTATCGTCAATAATATGACCATAGTTAATAGTATGAGAATCTACTTGAGTTAAATCTTTTCCTTTAAAGATAGAATTAACTATTTCTATAGCATCTGATCCACTTACTCTAACAATAGCAATAGCTCCTACACCTTGACTTGTAGAGATAGCACAAATAGTATCATTCATGACTGCTCAACTCCTTTTGAAATCGTATTATAGCACACTTTTTTAGAGTGGGAAATAGATTTTATTTCTATATCTATTATAGCAAAATTATTTCCCGGGAAATAATTTTTATATAAAAAAAAGATGATTATTCATCATCCTCTTTTGATTCTACGTAACGAATTACGATATGTCTGTGAGGTTCTTCACCTTCACTAGCACTTGAGATATTTTTGAAATTAGAAATAGCATTATGTACTATTCTTCTTTCATAAGCATTCATATCATCTAATGCTACGTCAATCTTAGTCTTTTGAACTTCTTTTGCAATTCTCTTAGCATTTCTTTCTAGTCCTGAGATTTTCTTTTCTTTGTAGTTTTCAACATCTAATAATATATAAGGATACATTCCTATTTCGTTATATACCATTTGTCTTAAGATAGTTTGCATAGCCATAAGTGTTTGGCCATTTCTACCAATTAGGATATTATTCTTATCTGAATACATCTTAATATTGATTTGTTCTTCTCTAACATTTGTTTCGAATTTTGCTTCGATTCCCATGTTTTCTACTAGTTCTGATATTTTTTCTTTAATGAAATCGGCTATATCAGTCATTTTAATTGCTTTGCAACGATATGTTGTAGCTTTAAATAATTTCCCTTTTATTTCTTCTTCTTTGAAATACATTTCTTTTTCAGTAACACCTAGAGCTTCTAAAGCTTTTTCTTTAGCTTCTTCTGGAGTTTTACCTTCGAATACTTCTAATTCCATGTTAGATCCTCTTTCCTGTTAATTTTTTTATTATTAGATTTTGAATAACTGCAAAACCATTTGTTACGATCCAATACAACGCAATTGCTGTTGGAAGACTTAATGATGCAAAGGAAATCATTGCAATCATCATAATGAACATCATTTTCATTTGTTGAGCCATTTCTGAATTTTGATCTTGTCCAGACATTGAATTTTTAAATGAAAAATATGTTGTAACTATAATTAATACTACTAATATGATATAGAAGTAGTTATGATGAGCTATTCCTGTTGCAGGTGTCATTCCTAAACTTAAATTTAAGAATTTACCTTCAAAGATAGCTGGAACTCTATTAATAGCTTCTAAGAATGCTAGGAACAATGGTAATTGAATAAATGCCATAATACAACCACCTACTGGATTAATATTATACTTTTTATAAAGTAACATTGTTTCTTGGCTTTTAGCCATTAATGATTCATTATCAGTTTTGTTAGCATATTTCTTTTCAATTTTTTGTAATTCTGGTTGAATTTTTTTCATGTTTTCAGATTGTTTTACTGTACCTATTTGAATTGGCATCATTATTAATCTAATTGCTAAACCAACAATCATAACAGAAATACCCATATTCTTAACTAAGTAACCTAGTTTTAAAATAATGTAAGCTAATGGTTTAATAAAAATTGTTTCCCATAAACTTTGATATTTTAATTTTTTAGGTGTGAAATTTTTACATGTTGGTAAATCGTCTAGTTTAACTTGTAACTTATCGTTATATTCTTCATAACTATTATATAAATCTTCTTCACTTGGTTGACATAATATATTTGAAGTTAATGTTTGACCAGTTTTTTCATAGGTTACAGGATTTTTACCATCTTTAACATATTTCGTACATCCTGTGCATAATACTATTAATAGAATTGCTATTAATAATATTTTTTTAATTTTTTTCACTCTATCACCTTTCATTATAATAATTCAATTAGAGCCTTCTCTAAAGCTTGATAAGGGGCGTTTAGACAGCTCTTCCTAACCATTATAATATAATTGCCTTTAATTTTGAATAAATTTTTATTATTATCAATGATTGATCTTATTTGTCTTTTTAATTTATTTCTTATCACAGCTTTGCCAACTTTGTTACTAATTGCTATTCCGTATTTGTTGATAAGGTTATCGTTATTAACAATAGAATAAAGAACGAAGTAATCATTTTTAATATATTTGCCTTTCCTTATTATATTATTAAATTCTTTCTTATCTTTGATTGTTTCTATTCTTTTCATATAGACATCCCTTTTTAAATACATAAAAAACCACTTTTTAGTGGCTTATTTAACAACTACTCTTTTACGTCCTTTAGCTCTTCTAGAATTTAAAACATTACTTTCTTTTCTAGCAAAGAATCCGTGTTTTTTAGCTCTTTTTCTATTATTTGGTTGATAAGTTCTTTTCATAAAATACACCTCCACATCTGATAAGCTCTCTTATTATAATAATATTTTAAAACGAAAGTCAAGAAATATCTATAAGAAATAATGTATATATTTTACTTATCCACAAATCTTTGTTGATATGTTTATAACTTTTTTAACATGTTTATTTGAAATTTGTGGATAATGTTGATAAATACTGTTAGAATAGGTATTACTTTAGTTTGTATGTTTATATCTTTGTGGATGACTTGTGGATAGGGGAAAAGTTATAAAAATGTCCTTTTATTTTTCCACAGCTTGCGTTATTATATTGGTACAAATGGTCGAAGGTGGGTGATGGATTTTGAAATATGAAGATATTTGGTCAAAGGTTCTTGATATTATTAGTAAAGAACTAAATAACCCGATGTCTTTTGGAATTTGGTTTAATGAAACATCTATTTATGAAATCAATGATAAATCTGTCGTACTACTCGTACCGATGTTCTTGCATAAAAAACAATTCCTTAATAATTATTATGAATTAATAACTGATGCTTTTAATGCTGTTCTTGGGGAATTCCATGAATTAGATTGTGTTGTTAAGAGTGAAGTAGAGAATAAAGTAGAGAATTTAGAATCTAAGATTGTTGATAACGAATTAGTTATTAACAATGAAGAAGATGTCAAGTTTGATAGTAATCTTAATAAGAATCTAACTTTTGAAAACTTTGTTGTTGGTGATACTAATAAATTTGCTAGAACTGCTGCATTTGCTGTAGCACAATCACCAGGTACTACTTATAATCCACTATTTATATATGGAAAGAGTGGGTTAGGTAAAACACACTTAATGCATGCAATAGGAAATTATATTAATGAAAATAATCCAAAATTAAAAGTTTTATATACAACTAGTGATGATTTTAGAAAAGATTATACTGGAATTGCAAACAATAATGATAAGGATTATGCTGATAATTTCAAAAAGAAATATAGAGATATTGATGTTTTAATAATAGATGATATTCAATATTTGGTAGGAGCAGAGAAAACTCAAGAGGAATTTTTCCATACATTTAATGATTTGCATGGTAAGAATAAACAAATCATAATTTCATCTGATAGATCTCCAGAGGATTTAAAATTATTAGAAGAGAGATTAAGAAGTAGATTTGCTTGGGGATTACCTGTAGATATTTATCCACCAGATTTTGACTTAAGATGTCGTATTATAAAAGATAAAATTAAAAGATTAACTACAATAGCTGATAAGATGACTGATGATGCAGTTGAGTTTATCGCTAGTAACTGTGATAGTGATGTTAGAAGTCTTGAAGGAGCTATAAATAGGTTAGTGGCTTATACAGCTATGATAGTTCCGGAAAAAATAGATTTAGAGTTTGCTAATGAGGCTTTAAAAGATTACATTGGAATGGGTAAAAATCCATATGTAACTAATGATATTTCTAGTATTCAAAAGGCTGTTGCTGATTATTACAGTATTACTGTAGAAGTTTTAAAAGGTAAAAAGAGGAGTGCTAATATCGTATATCCTCGTATGGTAGCTATGTATTTAAGTAGAATGTTAACTGATGAATCTTTACCAGCAATTGGCTTACAATTTGGTGGAAGAGATCATTCAACAGTAATACATGCAATCAATAAAATTGAAGAAGATTTAAAAGATAATAAACAATTAAAAGAAATAATTAATGAAATTAAAGGAAAATTATAATATGTTGTTATTAACTTGTGATTTATTCACAACTTAAAAACATCAATTTTCCCCTAAGTAGTTAATAAAATGAGAGTTATCAACATTATTAACTGCTTAATAATAATAAATTTATTAAAATAAATAAGAAAGAAGGAATTTAAATGAAATTTACAATTGAAAAAAACGTTTTACTAGATAATTTATCAAATGTAATTAAAGCTATTTCTAGTAAGAATATTATTCCTATCCTAAATGGAGTTAAGTTTGAATTAGTAAAAGAAGGTTTATATTTAACTGCTAGTGATAGTGAATTAACTATAAAAGCTTTTATAGATAAGAAGGATATTAAAAATATAGATAAAGAAGGATCTATTATTATTCAAAGTAAATATATATTAGATATTATTAGAAAGATGCCTAGTGATGAAATCAATTTTGAATTAATGGATGGATTAAAAATTAAAATATCATCAGATAATAGCCAATATGACTTAAACTGTTTAGATCCTAGAGAGTATCCAGCTTTAAAGTTAGAAGAAGTTGATTCTCCAATTGTTATGAAAGGTGATGTTTTTAAGAGTATTATTAGTCAAACTGCATTTGCTATATCTACTCAAGAATTGAGACCTTTACTTACAGGTTTAAACTTTAAGATAGTAGGGGATGTATTAGAATGTATCGCTACAGATTCTTATCGATTAGCTAAAAAGAATATTAAATTAGATAAACCAATAGATGATGAAATTAATATTGTTATTCCTGGTAGAAATATTCTAGAATTAGATAAGATTATTGTTGATGATGAAGAAGTTGAAATGCATATATTCTCTAATAAAATCTTATTTAAATATAAAAATATTATTTTCCAAAGTAATTTATTATCCGGAACATATCCTAATACAAGTAATTTAATTCCTAAAGAGTTTGCAATTATAGTTAATACTAACTTAGGTGATTTCTATAGTTCTATTGATAGAGCAGCTTTATTAACACAAAATAAAGATAAAAATTTAGTTAAGATGAGAATTAAAAATAAAGAAATGATTATTAATTCTTATGCTTCTGAAATTGGAAAGGTAGAAGAGAAACTTGCTGTTGAAACTCAAGATGATGCTAATATTGATATTTCATTTAGTGCTAAATATATGTTAGAAGCTTTAAAAACAATTAAAGATGATGATATATTAATTCTTATGAATGGTGAAGTAAAACCAATTGTTATTAAATCTATGACTGATGAATCATTAATTCAATTGATTTTACCTATTAAAACATATTAAAAAGATACAAATAATGTATCTTTTTTTATTTTGTTGATAAATCGACAATTTTCGACAAGCTATGGTGATATAAGGGAATAAATTTAAAAAGAGGGAGGTTTTGGTTAATGGAATCTTATGAAATTAACAAAGACACAGTTGCTTTAATTCCTAAAGATGATAATAAGACAATTGTATATGAAACAGATGATTCATTTATTGTTGATAAGTCACCTTTAAAGATTGTTGAAGATAGTTGTGAATATTTTGGAAGTTCATTAGAAGGAAGACAAGTTGGGACATCTGCATTAGTCGGATTTACCCATAAAGTACCAGTAATTATTGAAGAATCTTTTGAATTAATATTCTTTCCAACTTTGTCACCAAGGAATGGAGAATGTTCTTGGTTATCTTATTCTCATATTTATAAGCCAGATAAGTTTAAAGATAAGACTTTAATTGAGCTTAAAAATGGGAAAAAGATCCTTGTAGATGTATCAACAGCTATAATTGATAATCAATTATATAGATGTTCAAGATTAAAAGATACTCTTCAGTTAAGAAAAATGAAGAATAATGACTAAAAAACTGCTCTAAAGTAGTTTTTTTGTGGTATAATATTGTTGTGGTATGGGAGTACCTAAAAAATACTTTTTTTTATCTACGGTCGTAAAAGAGGGTAAAAAATGAAAATACATCATTTAAAGTTATTAAATTTCAGAAATTATGAGAAGTATGAAATTTCATTTTCACCTTCCTATAATATTATCTATGGAAAAAATGGTAGTGGAAAGACTAATTTAGTTGAAAGTATCTATGTGCTTGCCCTTACAAAATCTTTTAGGGGTTCTGTTGATAAAGTATTAATTATGAACAACAAAGATGTTTGTCGTATAGAGGGGATAGTTTCGGATAATAAAACTAAAAATAACTATAAGATAATTATTAAGGATGGCGAAAAAAAGGTTAAAGTTAATGAGACTAAAATTGATAAGTTAAGTGATTATATATCAAAGATTAGTGTTGTTTTGTTTAATCCAGATGATCTTCGCTTTATTAAAGATTCTCCAAGTGTTAGAAGACAAGCTATTAATTTGGAAATATCTGAGATTAATAATGCTTATTTAAAAAATTTAAGTATGTATAACAAAATACTTAAACAAAGAAATAGTTACTTGAAAATGATGAATATTAATGCGAATACTTCTAAAGAGTATTTGGATATTCTAACTGATAAGTTAATAGATTTAGGAGAGAAAGTTTATAATTCTAGAACTAAATATATTGATTTATTGAATAGTAAAATAGGGGATATCTACAATAAAATATGTGAAATATCTGATCTTAAGTTAGAATATGTTTCTGATTTTAAAGATTTTAATAAAAATAAAGTATTAAAGAAGTTTAAAGATAATCTTCAAAGGGATATTTCTTTAGGAAAAACATCTATTGGAGTACATCATGATGATATTAGATTTAAGTTCAAAAATATTAGTTTGAAAGACTATGGATCAGAAGGTCAACAAAAAAATGCTATTATTGCCTATAAATTGGCTGAATTAGAGATTTTTAATGACTTGAGGGGTAATTATCCTATTTTGATCTTAGATGACTTATTTAGCGAATTAGATAGGTTTAAAATTAATAATATTTTGAGTTTAATAAGTGATGATGTACAAACATTTATAACAACAACAGAAATAGATAAGATAAACGAAGAAATATTAAATAAGAGTAAAGTATTTGAAGTATTCGACGATATTAAGGAGGGTTAATATGGCAGAAGAATATAGTGATAGTGATATTCAAGTTCTTGAAGGACTTGAAGCTGTTCGTAAAAGACCTGGTATGTACATTGGTACTACTAGTGAAAGAGGATTACACCATCTTGTATGGGAAATAGTAGATAATGCCGTTGATGAAGCTCTAGCAGGTTACTGTGATGATATTGAAGTAATTATTAATAAAAATAATGTAATCGAAGTTAGAGATGATGGTCGTGGAATGCCAACTGGTATGAATGAAAAGACTGGTTTATCAACAATTGAAACTATTTTTACAGTATTACATGCTGGTGGAAAATTCGGTGGAGGAGGATATAAAGTATCTGGTGGACTTCACGGAGTTGGTGCATCTGTAGTTAATGCTTTATCTTCTTGGTTAGAAGTAAAAGTATATAGAGATGGACATGTTTATTTTCAAAGGTTTGAAAATGGTGGACATCCTGTTGGAAAACTAGAAATAATTGATGATTGTGATCCAGATAGAACTGGAACAACAGTATCATTTAAGGCTGATCCAGAGATATTTACTGAAACTACAGTATATGATTATGATACTTTAGCAAATAGATTAGAGGAATTAGCTTTCTTAAATAAAGGTTTAAGAATTATCTTAGAAGATTTAAGAAATGATGAAAAGAAACAAGTATTCCATTATGAAGGTGGAATCAGAGAATTCGTTAAGAAGCTAAATAAAGATAAGAAACCATTACATGAAGATGTAGTATATGTTGAAGGTATGGAAGATGGTATTTCATTAGAAGTAGCATTCCAATATAATGAAGAATACAATTCAAATATTTATTCATTTACAAACAATATTAATACTCATGAAGGTGGAACTCATGAAGATGGAGTTAAGAGAGCTTTAACTAGAATAATGAATAATTATGCTAGAAATAATAAGCTTTTAAAAGATAATGATGATCCTTTAACTGGTGATGATGTAAGAGAAGGATTAGCGATGATTATTTCTTGTAAGCATCCAAATCCACAATTTGAAGGTCAAACAAAGACTAAACTTGGAAATGCTGAAGTAAGAAAAATAGCTGATGATGTATTCAGTGAAGGATTAGAAAGATTCTTATTAGAAAACCCTGTAGAAGCTAGAACTATTGTGGAAAAATCAATTATGGCGACAAGAGCTAGATTAGCTGCTAAGAAGGCTAGAGAAGCTACTCGTCGTAAAGGTGATTTGGATGTTACTAATTTCTATGGAAAGTTAGCTGATTGTAAAAGTAAAGATCCTTCAGAATGTGAAATCTTCTTAGTCGAGGGAGATAGTGCCGGTGGATCTGCTATTAAAGGTAGAGATTCAATGACACAAGCTATTCTTCCTTTAAGAGGAAAGATATTAAATGTTGAAAAAGCTAGAATAGATAAGGCTTTGGGAAATGAGGAAATAAGGACAATTATTACTGCTTTCGGTACAGGAATTGGAGAAGAATTTGATTTATCTAAGTTAAGATATGACAAGATTGTAATCATGACTGATGCCGATGTCGATGGTGCTCACATTAGAGTATTGTTATTAACATTGTTCTATAGATTCTTTAGACCAATAGTTGAAGCTGGACACGTCTATGCTGCACAACCTCCATTGTTCTGTATTAAACACGGACAAACGAGAAAATATGTACTAGATGAAAGAGAAAGAGATGAATATCTAGCTACATTAGCTCCTAATACTAAACGTGATATTTTACGTATGAAAGGTTTAGGAGAGATGGATCCAGAAGAATTAAATGAGACAACAATGGATATTACAAAGAGAGTTCTAAGAAAAATTACTGTTGAAGATGCAAGAAGTGCTGATGAAGCTTTCTCACAATTAATGGGTGATGAAGTAGAACCTCGTCGTAAGTTTATTGAAGATAATGCTGTATTCGTACAGAATTTGGATATTTAGGGGGTGTAATGTATGGATAGAGTAGAACACAATAATATAGTTAAAGAAATTAAAGATTCATTCTTAGATTATTCAATGAGTGTTATTACAGCACGTGCATTACCAGATCTAAGAGATGGTTTAAAACCAGTTCACCGTAGAATTTTATATTCAATGTATGAATCAGGTTTTACACCAGATAAACCACATGTTAAAAGTGCCAAGATAGTTGGAGATGTTATGGGTAAATATCACCCACATGGTGACTCTTCAATTTATGAAGCAATGGTTAGAATGGCACAAGATTTCAGTTATCGTTGTATGTTAGTTGATGGCCATGGTAACTTCGGTAATATCGAAGGATATGGTGCAGCTGCTATGCGTTATACAGAATCAAGACTTTCTAAGATTTCTCTTGAATTATTAAGAGATATTGGTAAAGAAGTTGTTGATATGGATGATAACTTCGATGGTACTGAAAAAGAACCTAGAGTATTAC
>JAEEGL011507183.1_pt1 | contig 26308 bp, 11 predicted proteins | sample 9134231 | NCBI WGS metagenome assembly JAEEGL01 (sample SAMN16246548, study PRJNA631951) | gut metagenome | biome: gut microbiome; feature: rumen; material: fiber-attached | host: Bos | place: Iran: Karaj | collected 2018-10
GGGCAGTAATTCAAGCAGCAGTTCGGGCAGTAATTCAAGCAGCAGCTCGGGCAGTAATTCAAGCAGCAGCTCCGGCAGTAATTCAAGCAGCAGCTCCGGCAGTAATTCAAGCAGCAGCTCGGGCAGTAATTCAAGCAGTAGTTTGGGCAGTAATTCAAGCAGCAATTCGAGCAGCAGCTCAAATAACAGCAGCGGCAGCAGTAACCGCAGCGATGATGATCTGGGAAGCCGCAGCAGCCAAGGCCAAAGCGACAGTCGTTATGAGAACGGATCGGACAGTGTTTCTGTATCCGGAAACGGGACGGAGGATATCCAGGATCAGGGGACGGGAATCCCGGAATGGTCACAGGAACTGATCAATGCAGCCAATACGGCAGGCACGACGAATATCGTGACCGGTGATGCCAGTACCATCGACATGGAATATGTGGGCGAGCTGGATAATTTTACAGGCGCACCGATCGATGCAATGGTGGTGGCAGGAGAGGTTCCCGAAGGAAGAGTGAAAATTACCGATACCATGTCCTATGACATGGATCAGGATGAATATATTTATACCTCACCCAGATTTGGTGTGGAAGTAAAAAGCAATGTAGCAGACGGTATGGTGGTCAGGGAACCGGTATGGATCGAGGCACCCGAGGGTGTGAAGCTGACGGTCTATGTGAACGGGATCAAGCCCGAGGAACCGGATCTTTCCAGGCTGATGTATATCGGCAGCTATGTGATCCGGCTCGGTTCGGAGTCTACCACAGAAGAATTGTTTACCTTTACTGTAGTCGGTGGTGTGACCGGACGATTGAACTACTATGCCATACCGGAAGGGTTTTTGGCAGATGAGGTCCTGCTGGACGGCAGGAATGTGACAACGACACATACCCGTGTGGAAATGCTCAAAGAGGGCGATTATAAGATCCGGTATAAATGCCCGATCACTACGAGGGATTATACGTTATCGGTTAAGGTGGATCATACGCCGCCGATGCTGAAGTTCACGGGACTGATGGAAAACAATACGGCCAGACGGCCGGTAAGTTATACGGGACTGGGCGAGGGAGAAAGCGTGACCATCCTTCGCAACGGAACCAAAATGGAAGAACCTGCAAACCATACGCTGACGAAAATGGGCGATTATGTGGCGCTTGTGAAGGATCAGGCAGGAAACGAAACCCGGTACGAGTTTACGATCCTGATGTATCTCGGTGCACAGGGGCTGGTATTTTTCTGTGTGATCGTACTGTTTGCGGCAGCGGCAGGCATTTATATGTACCTGCAAAGAAAGAGGATGCGGATCAGATAAGATGACAGTTGTAACAGACGGTTTTGATTTCATGACATTACTGACACAGATCAAGTATGTGATCGCAGCCGCACTCTGCGCGCTGCTCAGGGCCGTTTATGCCATTTTCCGCGTGATCGAAGGTTCGCTGACCGTGGTCTATCAGGGAGATGAAAAAAGCCTTGCCAGCGTTTTCTTTTCCCACAGGACGGTAGCCAACCTGTATTTTGTCATGTGTCTTGTCGGCGTGGTTTTTGCCCTGGTCATCGGTGTGACATCGATCATCCGGAAAAGGCTGGATGTAGACGAGATGAAGCAGCTTTCCGTGAAGCAAATGCTGAAAAGCTTTTTCGGAAGCGTCTTGTTTATGGCAGCTCTGACTTTTGGTATGACGCTGATCCTGTTTTTATCGTCTGTGGCATTGGAACAGATATCCGCCCGGCTTCGGGCAAACGGCGCGATCGGGAAAAAGCAGGAGAGAGACTTTACCGACGCCGAGATCGCAGCCATGGCAAGAAGCCTTTCCACCATCGGGAATTATTCCTTCAATGTGACACATAATAACCGGTTTAATTTAAATGCATGTTTTAATGACATCCGTCCGGATATGGAATATCTGCAAAAACAGGGTGTGTTTGATTATAACTATCCTACCAGGAATGAAGACGGAGATGAGATCCACACCTGGCAGAATGTTTTGCAGAAGATCGCATTTTCCCAGAGTCTGTCACAGAATGTGGATGTGGATATCTATTACGAAGGCATGAACAAGGCACTGCTTGAGGCCATGGAGATCATCCATACGGACAAGGATTTTCATGCGCTCAAGACGTTTACGCAGGAGCAGATCCCCGGCGACAGCATCGGAGGAGAGGTGTATCTGGACCGGATCTGTTTTCTGATGGGGACCATGGACGGTGCCATCAATGAAGAATACAACAAAAAGCCCGGTCTGTTTGACGGTCTGCGTGGTAAATTCTATATCGGCAGCGAAACGGAGGATGGAAATTATTCCGTTTACGACAGACAGCAGGTTTTTGCAGGCTTTCATGCAAATAAAATCAGATTTTTGTTCATCGATCTGGCTGCGGCGCTGATCTTTGGCGTGCTCTTTGTGATCGTCATCGGAACACTGGCGCGGATCTTAAATCTGCTGCTGCTTTACCTGAGCGCCCCTCTGGTTTTTGCAACAGGGACCATGGAAGACGACGGCAGGATCAAAAAATGGCTGACCGCTTTTGCGGTACAGGCAATTTCGGTCTATGCATCGATCCTGGCAGTGCAGATCGTGCAGCTTTTGATACCCGTTGTGATATCGCCTGAGCTCTCTCTCTTTGGCGGCGCACTGACGCAGTCGGGATGGAAGTCGCTGGATTATCTGACAAGGCTCCTTCTGATCTTTGTCGGACTGCTCATGGCGCAAAAAGCGGGAAACCTGGTGTCCGAGGTTTTGGCAAAACTGGCGGGGATCCAGGCGATCAGCTTTTCATCTGTTGTGGAGAGCATCAAAGAGAGAAATACAGAAGGATTGATCGCGCTGTCCGGTTTTCGCTTCAAAGACCTGCTGGAGGGTTTTGGGAAAAACGGTAAGAGCGTGACATCGACGGGCGCCCAGCCGGTCAGCGAAAGCGTTGGCAGCGAGCCGCAGCAGACGGATGATCTGTGGGAAATGCCGGATTCGAGAAGAGGAAGCATGGAATGCATCTGATACCGGAAAAAACGAAAGGAAAAAATGAGCTGATGCTTGGCATCACCATCGGTGATGTGATCGTCAGTCTGATCGCAGCAGTATTGCTTGTGCTCGTGCTGCTTTCTTCCCTGCCGGGAAGAAGTGTGGTCTGCGTCTGCATTTTGCTCTTTTGCGTGGTCCTTTTGGTGCGTCTTGACGGAGAACCGAATTATCAGGTGCTTTTGAAGATGCTCCGTTTCTTTGCGCTTCCCGGAAAGTTTGAGCGTGTGTATTCCGACGAGATGCTTATGGATAAAGAAAGCGGAAAAATGCACGAGGAAGTGATCGAGAGCTACCGCAAGGCCAATGAAGAGCGGATGGAAAGCGAAGGAGAGCAGGAGACAGAAGCGAAAGAAGATCCGGCGCAGGCGCTTTCAGAGGGGGAAGATCCGAAGGAGACAGAGGAAACAGAAAACGCGAAAGAAGCGACCGGGAATCTTATCGAATCCGGATCAGATGATACAGATTCGAATACAGCTGAGAAGAACGCAGAAGAATCGGAAGATACACAGGTTTCGATGACCGAAGATACAGAATCGGAAGAGTCTGCGGAGCAGACTAAGTCTCAGGGGCAGACAGGATCTACGGAACAGGAAGTATCTTCGGATGATGAAAATGCGCCCGCACAGCCACTTTCTAAAGAAGAAAAAAAACGGATCCGTCTCGAGAAAAAAGAAGAAGCAAAGAGGCTAAGGGAAGAAAAGCGGGAGCAGAAGAAAAAACTCGCGGAAGAGAAGAAGGCAGAAAAAGCACGGATCAAAGCAGAGAAGAAAGCAGCTGCATCCGGCGATGAGACAGAACAGCCGGCAGAAACCGGCCCCTCCGAAGAAGAAGCAGCGCAGCGTCTTGCAGACGAGCAGCGGATGGAAGAGCTGCTGGAGATCCCTTACGATCTGATGGATAAAGAGGAGCGCAGGGAATATAACAAGCTGCTCAAAAAAGAAAAGAAACGTATCAAGCAAGAGCTCAAAGAAGAAAACAAACTCCTGAAAGAAGAAAAGAAGCAGGAAAAGGCGGAGATCGCAGCAGAGAAAAAACGTCTGAAAGAAGAAAAGAAGGCGCTTCGCAAGCAGATCATGGACGAAGAGGAGATCCTGCATTCGAAAACCGCAACCCAGGAAGAGATCGAAGCGGTAAAACAGGTGCGGCAGGAGCGCCAGGCCGAAAAAGAGCGGCAGCAGGCTGAAATAGAAGAGCAAAAGAGGCTGGAAGAAGAAGAAAAACAAAGAGAGAAAGAAGAGCGGAAAGAAGAAAAGATCAGGGAAGAAAAAATCGATGCTTTTATGGATGATATTTCCGCCTTTACGGATATCCGGGAAGGTTTCCTGGAATTTGCGGATAAATATTACGGAAAAGTGATCGAGATCGAACCCGTTTCCCTGCGTTTTTATGATGCAGCCAGCCGCAGAAAGCTGATCGATAAGGGACTCGGAAAAGTGTTTCTGCAGCTTCCGTCTCATCTTGCGGCGAATATCATCAAAATAGAACGACCGCTTGATCATATGAATTCGCTGATGCTGGAATTTGACAGGCTTGCACAGATCGATGCCTCCTTTGAGGAGGGTCTGCTTAGCGAAAAAGAGTGGCAGGCCAGGAAAGACCTGCAGCAAAAAAGGATCCGTGTTTTAAAAGATTTAGGGCACCGTAACCGCGTGATGACACCGTTTTATTATCTGGCTCTTTTTGATAAGGATAAGCGGAAGCTGGAGAAAAATGCAGAGCAGGCAGCCTTCCATCTTGGCAGCAGCGGGCAAAAAGCGCGCATACTTGATACAAAGCAGCTGGCGATCTTTTCCAAGTATTGCTGCGGACAGGAATTTGATGAAAAAGAGATTGATAATATCGCTCCGGAGGATTATGCGCAGTGGGCACAGCCGCAGACCGTCCGGTTCCGTGCATTCTCTACCGAAGTCAATGGTATGGAGTCAGCGGCATTCTGTGTCAGCGGTTATCCGATGATGGCGCATGATGCATATCTGGCCGGTGTTATGAGCATTCCGGATACGAAAGTTGTTGTAAAATGCACACCCGTGGCATACAGAAGGGCCGTCAGGGATATCGACAGAACGCTCCAGCGGCTTACCGTTTCCTACCGGTCATCAACGACTGCTTCGAGGCAGAACCGTCTTGCTGCGCAGATCGAAGTGCTTAAGGCTCTGCAGCAGCGGGTGATGGAAAAACAGGAACGTCTGATGGATGTCAATATCTACGTGACAGCCTATGATACGAAGGATGAAAAGGCATCAGAGATGTCATCAGAGGTATCTGAAGAAGGCTTCGCTGTGGATGATACCGCTGTCGAAGATGTAGCGATCAGAGGTACGGTTTCCGAAAGCATTTCTGATGAAAACGTAAAAAAGGAAATCTTTAAAAAAGCGAAAAGAACGTCAGATGCAGATCCGGAAAAGGAAACCGGTGAAGATGCGGATGACCGGATGATCGTGGATATGATAGACAAGGCGGAGGAGCCTGCAGAAAAAATTTCCGGCGACGACCATTCCAAGCGGATGTCCCGGATCGAAAAGCAGCTGCGCCGTATTTGGAAAGAAGAAGGTTTCCGTCTGCGACGGATGGACTTTGATCAGTTTACGGGTTATGCGGGGAGTCAGGTTTCCGGGTATGATCCGCTGCTGAAGAAAGCAAGGAGCATACCCTGCAATACGCTGGCGGCATCGATCCCCTGGGCCTACCCGAGGATCTTAGAGGATGGCGGAAGTTTTATCGGCGTTGCGGATCAGGTTCCGGTATTTGTTGACTTTTTCAGACCCGATGAGCAGCAGATCCGGTCCAATGTACTGCTTGCCGGAAGAGACAGAAAGCTGACAGGCCAGTTTGCGGAAAACCTGCTGAGCGAGCTGGCGGCAACGGATGCCCGTATTTTTGCATTTGATACGGAAAACAGATTCCGGGATGCTGCCTCTAAAACAGGCGGCAGCATTGTAGCGGCCGATGATACCGCAAAGTGCAGGATTAACCCCTTCCAGATCGTTTTGCTGCAGAGCGGTGATGAAAAGAAGTCCAGGGTGAGAGACGGTGTAATCGGGGATTTTGCGACCCATCTGTATTTTCTTGACGGATTTTTCAAACTGCTGTTGAAAGACCTTGAAAGCGATGTGCTCGAATATCTCAGCAGCCTGATCGAAAAAACATATCATGAAAAAGGGATTTATGCGGATACGGATCTGACCATGCTCAGGCCGGAGGATTATCCCGTATTTGATGATCTGTATGCGCAGATCCAGATGGAATTTGTCTGCGAGAAAAATGAATATCTGCGCAGTATGTTAAAGAGCCTGGTAAACCATATTTCCAAGTTTGCCGCAGGCGGACGAAACGGCGGGCTCTGGAACGGACCTACGACCTGCTCGTTTGACGGCAGTTTTACTACTTATGATTTTTCATCCATGATCGACAGCGGAAATCAGACGCTGGCAGCGGCACAGTTTATGCTGATCCTCAGAATGCTGATGGGAAGCCTGACAGCGCAGGAGGAAATGTACGAGAAACTGAAGAAGAATGAGGAAGAAAAAGATCAGGCCGAAAAGAACGATGAAAATGAACTCCTTTCCGAAGAGGTACCTCGTCCCTTCTGGCAAAGACCGGCCATCGTCTGGATCGGACTGGCAGATGAATTTTTAAGCGACCAGGATCCGGCCTTGATCTCTTCTCTTTGGCAGATAGCCAGAAAGCTGCAAAAAGACGGCGGTATGCTGGTGCTTGATACAAAGAGCCCCGGTGCCTTTGTACAGGGAAAAGAAATGGAAACCGCTTCTTCGGCGCTTTTGGGAGAGTTTTCTTTCGGTTTCTTCTCCGCTTTGCCGGACGGTGAGCTTACAAGTCTTGACAAACTGCTTTCGCTCAGGGGCGGGATCCGGCCTGAGGAGCAGCAGGTACTGCGCAGGCTGACCGGGGATGAGATGGCAGGTTTTGTCCGCAGCAAAGCGAAGTTTATCTTCCATGCTGCATATCCCGATGATACAGCAGTGGATGAGGACAGAGAGAGTCCGCAGGAAGAAATGATCGCGGAATATATGCCGGAACTTAAGGAGCTGTATGAAGATATGCAGCAAAGAAGAAGGCAGCAGGAAAAAGCCGCGCAGCAAAAACGCAGTCAGGCGCAGAAAAAAACCGTTCAGGCCGGACATCCGGAAAAAGAAAGATCCGCAGACAAAAAAGATTTGCGTGATCCGGATGGTCCGAATGAAGATAAGCTGTTAGCGACGCTGGAACAGATCTTATCAGAGGCAAAAACGAGTGAAGATAAGACAGCAGGGATTGATGAAAATAGTAAGCATACGCTAACTATTTCACATCAGAATGCCGATCAGATAAAAGCCGGGCCTGCTTGGCAGCAAAGCACAGAAAAGCAGTCTGACATCCGGCTGAAGGGAGAAAAAGAGAGTACGGATGACGGTGTCAGGGATGCGATCCTGCAGCTGAATGAAACACTGAAGGCAATGCAGCAGTTTATGAGCGGCGGCAACCCGAATAATCAGTAAATCAGTACATCATAGATTGGGAGGGCAAAACATGGCAAAGGGCGTGAAAGAAAAAACCGATCAGGAACTCAAGCTTAACGGGCTGAAGAACATGCTTTACGATCTGCTGGATAAAAAGAGCAGACTGGAGCTGATCGCCGGCATCGGACCGGCGAACCGTAAATCCGTAGAGCAGGAACTGTCAACCGTGGAAAACAACATCGTTTATATCCAGTCCAAGATGGCGATGACTGAAAAGGAACTGGAACAGACACGGCAGGAAGACAGGGATCAGGAGAAGGAAAAGGATATTTATAAGAATAAGCTTGCCTTTATGGTGGTCACCAACGCCAAATACATGGAGGAGCAAAAGAAGAAAGAGCAGGAAGAACGCGAGAAGACGGAGGAGGAGATTCAGGAAGAGATCCGCCAGACAGTGGAGCAGCTCTTTGGGGAGCATAAGTTTATTCATGTCACGAAGGATCAGGTGGATGAAATCCTGAATGACAAGGAATTTGCCCAGAAAAACTACACGACAAAATTGAAGCATGAAGACATCAGGACTGCGCAGGAGATCCGCAGGATGATGGAACGCGAGATCATCAACAGCGGCACGGCCCTGACAGGCGACCAGAAGAAGGATGAAGAAGCATTTATTGAAAAAATGAAGGAGCCCAATGGTTTTGAGATCACGGTGAAAAAGATGAAAGCCGGGCTGAATTCTTTTAAAGACAGTCCGGAAGATTTAAAGAAGTTTGAAGAGATCTTAGAGAAAGCCGAAGCGATCGCAAAGGAAACCAGGGCCGCGCAGAATATTCTGATCGAAAGTGGCAGGAGCATGCGTGATAACGGTTATAAGATTGCGATGATCGGCAGAGAAAAGGAATTTGTCCGACTGATCCATGAGTTTGCGGATCAGTGGGAGAAAAAGATGGATGCTGTCATGGACAAGGCCGCTAAGGATGTAAATGGCGATGTCCTGAATGACGAAGACAATCTTTCCGTTTTGAAAAAATATGCGGTAGCCAAGGAGCTGATCTATCATGCTGAGCGGCAGATGCGACTTGATGAAGTGCTCGAGAGGAATAATCATCTGCGTGAGAAGATAGAGAAATGGTATATCTACGACAAGATCAAGAATCGTCATCCCCAGAGCAGCAAGGAACTGAAACAGTGGATCAAGGATGAAGAGAAAGCCTGGCTGAAACCCCAGCGGATCTTAAAGGAATCCGTTTCGAAGGCAAAGGAGACAAACAGTAAGTCGGTAGAGGATACCGGTTCATTTACCATGATCGAAACCCAGACTCTTCTTGACCGGATCAATGAACACAGGATCTTTCAGACAAAAGAAAAAGAACGTGCAAAAGAAATCCTTGCGGAAATGATCATTCATGAACTGATCAAGGCAGAGGCTGATCTGTCGGATGCCAAAAACCGCCCTTATACCACAAGATTTGAACAGAGGGGAACAGAAGAGACCTTCCGTGAAATGGCAAAGGGACTTGTGGCATCGCCCGATTTTGATCTGATCCTCCGCAAGGTCGGCATCAAAGAAGTGACGCCGGAAAGCTGCGTGAAATTCATGGTCAACGGTCTGGATAAGGAAATCCTGCAAAAGGGAGCTGATATTCTGAAGGTTCCTTACTGGAGTAAGGAAAAGAAAAAGGAAAAAGCAAAAGAAAAAGCACAGGAGCCTGCGATCGAGTTAGACGGTAAAGGAAGAAAACGTTCCAGATCCATGACGAATCTGCAGCATTATTAAGGCTTTTGCAGATCAAACGTATCAGATCAAATGTATTTGAAGAAATAAAGAGAAACTGCCGGGCGTAAGAAAGGTTTACGGAGAATGAACGGAAACGGGATAGAAAAAAACAGAAGACTGTTTCGGATCGTGGCACTGATCATGACAATCGTCATGGTCCTGACCATGATGCCGCTGGGTGCTTTTTCCGGCATATCGCAGATTCAGGCGAAGGCTGAAGAAGCTGCAGAAGAAAGCGCGCCCCGTTACATCGTGGACCCCGATATCGAAGTGGCCTACAGAGATCTGCAGCAGATCATATCCCGTCTGCATACGGATTTTTCCAAGGCCAAAGAAGCCGTTTCCTCGGATAAGGTTGATATGAAAAGCCTGTCCGATCTGATCGACGAGCTGGATATCTTTTATTCGGATGTCCTGCCCGCTTATGCAAAAACCAAAAAGTCCTATTACGCTCAGCGTGTCAGCAGTCTTGGAAAAGATAAAACGAAAAGTATCGGCCAGCTCTATCCGAAGATGATGGAAACGGTGGAAGAGTACCAAAAGGATGATGTCAGACAGGCATATTATAAGACGCTGGTCAGTGTTGAAGAGGCATCTCTTGGCGGTATCGCCAGCGGCGTGACCTATTCCATGGCCGTACTTGAGCAGGAACTGGAAACAGCAGAGGGCCGTGCTGTTCCCGGGGCAGATGTGGCAGAGAGGATCCGGGATGCCGAAACGCTGACAAAGAAGAGCAAAAAGATCGCTGCGTCCATTGAAGATGCCCTCGGCTGTATCGAGAAGATCCGACAGGACCGGTTTGTATCCGAGGCAGGTGTGATACCGTTGACCGGCAGCAAGCTGTCAGAGACAGAAGGAAAACTGAAAGAGGCAGTCACAAAACTTGAAGGACTGAATGTCAGGATCGAAAGACTGCGGGAAAGCGGCAGCGACGAGAATGCCGATACGGCAGATGAAAGCGCAAAGGATCAGTCTGTCAGCGGAAATGATACAAATGCAGAAGAAACATCCGGCAAAACGCCAAAGATCCGCGGCAAAGGAACGCCGATCCCCGGCGCAAAACAGATGTCAGCCACGGCGGAAAGCGAGCTGAAAAAAGTCAGCCAGACCTATGTGCTGGAGGTGAGCACCGGCGCACAGGACGGCAGCGGCGTTTCCTATTTTATCATTACTTATAACAAGGATAAGACCATCTATCTCTTCCCGCATAAGGGCGATTTTGTGCAGGGAGAGAAATTCGCGGATAAATACAGGGATATTGCAAAGCAGCGTGCTGAATTTGCCGCGTTTACGGATGTTGCCGATGACGGACAGGGATCCGTGATCACAGAGCCGCTCGGAAGCTACACCACCAATCAGGTAGTTTTCCAGACAACGGAAAAGATCGAAACCATTGACAATATTCAGTTTTTTGTGAAGGAAGCGGATGGCCAGGACTGGGATCTCGAAGCACTCCGTCTGTATGAAGCGGAAGGCATTTACGGACCGGATATGGTGGGTGGTTTTTCCGCTGATCGTTTTATAGACTTTAAGGGAAATCTGATCGCGCAGGCACAGTTCGACGGCAGGGCTGAGGCGATGGAAGAGACGGAAATGCTGTACCGCCTTTCAACTGTGTCCGGGAACGAACTGACGAAGGAGCTGGAAAACGCAGCCAAAAAACTAGCGAAACAGGTTCGGAAGTATTCAGACGAAGTAACCAAAGATGAGATGGACAATAATCCGGACGATGCGATGGAAGAAGATAACCCGGATGATGAGACAGATGATATCCCGGACGATGCAATGGATGGAGAAGATCTTTCAGATGATCAGTTAAATGATCTTCCGGGGCAGGTTTCTCTGGAAAACTATGCATATCATTTTACCTGGGATGAAGACAGACTGATCTCACTGGGCGGCGATGACGCAGAGGAAGGCGTCAGCCTGATGACAACCGATTTCGGAAATGAAGGATTACGGGATCCCGCAGCGAATGATGTATACGGGTTCTGGGTATCATTTGCTGATCTTACAAACGCAGGGCTTGAGAGTCTGTCCTATAGAAAACGGGCGACACTGGCAGAGGGCGAGTATATCGAAGACCTGGCACTGAAGATCACATACAAAAACCGTTTCGGTGAGTTTCGAAGAGTTTCCCTGCCCGTTGTCACAAATGCACTGAAATGGACCACCGATAATGGCATGGATCAAACAAAGATCGCCGGGATCGGCGGACAGGGACAGTCCCTGTTCTTTTCCGGTATCATCCCTGAATTTGATTCCCTGTGGGAAGTATCCGTCATGTCCGGTGACAATGCGCTGTCAACCTGCTCGATGCATGCCGGGGAGCGGACGCAGATTCAGGAAGAACGTGCGCAGATGGCCACGTCAGAGGATGTTTCCATCACCGGTTTTGCCATGTATGATATGAATAGCGGCGGAGTCACCGTGATCAGCGAAGGAGCCAAGGTCGTGTACCGTATCGGTCTTGCTCCCATGTATTTCCATAAATCAGAGGATGCAGACGGAACCCATGTCACAGCAGGGGAGGACACGATCCTGCCGATCCAAAAAGCGGATGGCGTAGTTGATTTTCATTTTGAAAATGACAAAAAGCAGTATCTGATCGCTATGGCAACTCCGTCTGAAACAGGCGCAGAAACATCCGGTGATGTAAGGGTGCGCTTTACCTACCGTTCTACCGATGGCAGGATCAAGACGACAGAGACCTATTCCCTGATGGAGCGCGTGAAAGAATACTACGGCTGGTGGTATGGGGCCGGCGATGGTGATTTCGGATACGCCTTTGGCATGACACCTGAGAATAAAGTGTACTTTACGATCAGCGTTCCGGATGTGGATTATTTCACGAATGCGATCTACACGCTCGGAATGGATAATACCGATGAATGGATGACAGATGGCCTGCAGATCTGGGCGATCGACACCTTAAGCGATATCCGCTGTGTATGGGATCCGATCGAAACGATAAACGGCTCACAAAACCTGATGAGTGAGGCCAGATTCTATCGTGATTGTAAGGCGTATACCATCCTGAACATCGAAGGAGATGCGGATACAAAGGAAGAAGACAAGGAAGATGCGATCCCTACGCTGATGCCGGAATACCTGAAAGTTTCGCAGGAAAAACCCGTGACCTGGACCTTTAAGACAAAAGACCTTGCCACGCTGGAGGAAGAACAGTTCTTAGGCATCGGGGAAGAGATGGGATATGAACAGTCTCTTCAGGATTTCGGTTTTGACAAGCAAAGGCGTGAGTATGATGTCGAGGTCAAGGTAGCCGACAGAGATGAAGATGCGGTCGGTGACGGAGACTGCGGTTCCAAGGCAAACTTCTATTTCCAGCTTGTTTTCCAGAACGGATACAGTTCGGTTGTACTGGCAAATCAGCAGATCAGGGGTGACGGATTTAAGAGCGGCAAGACCGAAACCTTTAAGATGTATACAAACAGGGATTTCGGACCGCTTCGCAGTGTAAGGATCATACCCGAAGACATCACGGTTTCGGATGAACCGGATGACAAGCTCTGTATCGAATACATCAATGTGACCGAAGGTTCGGTAGCGGGATACGCCGACAGCTTCATGATCTCGGATATCCCGAATGGCGGCTGGATCGGCAGACAGTTTTTGGATGTGGCTGAGCGCCGTGGCATGGAAAGTGAAGGCAGAGGCCGGAGCATGGAAGATATGGCTATCGAACTGCCTGTGACCTACCGGACGAACCGTCTTGATCTGCTCGTGACACTCGGCACCGGCGAATATGAAGTGACCACCGATCAGTTTGTCGGGGAGATGACTATGGAGGTTGAATATATCTCTGCCCAGGACGGTTCACCGAGAAAAGAGAGCTTTGATATTGTCAGAGCCATGTATGACTATAATAACCAGAAACCGAAATACGGCAGCGTGACAGATCCCGAGACAGGCCAGACCACGGATTCCGGCCGCGCCCTTTCCGATCCGGTTTATATGTTCCGCGGCAGCCATATGGACAGATTCCTGGTATCCCTCGAAGATGTCCGGAACATCTATCAGGTAACGCTCTCAGGAAAAGCGACGGAATCAGACAGCAGACTGCCCATTTCTTCCGTTTCCTTCCAGACGATCGAAGAGGACGGCGAGCTTCGGCAGAACAATAATGATGAGCTGATGAAGGATGCGGTGACCACCTATATCGCAGGCAGCCGTGCACCCGGCAAGGGAGCCTGCCACGTGGGCGAATTTGAGCTGGGCAGGGAAGGATCGATCGTCATTGGCATGGAAGAAAACGAGATCGCTGTCAAGGATCAGGGCGGAAGGTGGATGGCAGTTTATGCCAAAGAGGTGCCCAGTGAAGAAGACGTAGTGAATGTGATCATCTATCCTTCTGAAAAATCCATGTCCATCGACAGCTGGAATCTGTCGTGCCGCGCAGATTATGAGGATGTGACCGGTCAGGCCAGATCTGCCGGCGGCGGCATGATGGAAAAACATATTGCTTCGGGCGAGGAAGACGGGGGCACGTATTTTTATAAAAACGGACTGCCTGCATCAGGCATTTCCGTACTCAGCCATGTTTATGCCATCGCTTCCGATCAGGGAAGCAATAACAATACCTATATCGATCATGCTCTTGTGCAGCATGTACGGGGCGGACAGGTGATCGAATCATGGTACTTAAACGGCTATGATGCCCAAGCCTCCGTGACCGGTGTGACTATGAAACCGGGAAGCCCGCAGACCGGCGAGATCTATGATATCCAGACAGTCCGTCTGCAGATATCTGCGAATACTAAGGAGGCCAGTCTGATCGCTGAAAAAGACGATCTGGCGGTGGCAATCCGGTATACAACGACCATCGATCCGACCGGTAAAGTCGTGACATCAGCCTACAGATATCTGACCAAGGAAGAGGTCAACAGTATCCGCGGCGGTGATATATTAGCCCTTCATTTTGAAGAGCCTTATGTGAAAGAGATCGTCGGCATCAGTGTATATGCCATCGGATCAAATGTAACCGGCAGTATCGATCTTGCACAGGCCTCGAATTACCATACGGCCAGCAGCGAGCATGAAAATCCTGCCCTTGCCGGCTGGTACAGCTTTACAAGTCCGCTGACCATCGGCAGAGCACCGTCGGTGATGAATGTATCCTCCAATGAAGGCAGCGGTGACAATGTTGTGGATCTTCTTACCATGTCCTTTACAACAGCCGGACCAAGCGGCACGGAGGAGAGCGGCACAGACGGATCGGTGAAAGCAACCATAGGATATGAAGATACCCATGGCAGCGTTCATACGCTGACGGTAAACGACCTTTGTCCTTATATTACGGATGAGAGGCAGTATTTCGAGACCGGCAGCACCAAGACAGTGAAGATCCTTGTAACCGGTATGCAAAAGCTTCGTTATGTAGAACTTGAGCCGAAGAAGGAAGTAACTGATAATAGCTCGCAGAGTTCGTCAAATGCAAACGGAAATGCGGGATGGACGCTGTCCTCCATGAGTGCGCAGCTCGGAGATGATGGTATTGTGATCTCCAGAGCGGTTGACCAGCGTATCCTGGAAGGAAAACCGCACAAGATCAATTTCAGCAATATCCGGATGACAACGTCGGCGAATTACTATTCGTCAGCGGCCGGCTCAAGTGAAACGTATACAGCGATCAATGATGCAAAAGAGCTCACCATCGCGTCGGATGCCAAGGTGACCTTCCGGCCACAGCTGTACGGATCCGACAAAGGATTTAACGCAACCGTCTCCAAGGTTGTAGGCAATGCGGAGCAGGCACTTTCCAATGTGCTGACCAGGACCTACAATTCCACGACAAAGGAATATGAATATACATTTACGCCGGAGCGAAATCTGACCGGTTCCAATATCATTTACATTGTTCGGTTTGTCTCTGTGGAAAACGAGGATGCTGCCACGAAGTTTACGATCACGCAGCGCAGTGAAGGAACGGTAAGCTCAAATACAAGATAGGAAAACAAAGGTCACCTGAGACCTATGATGTAACCGATGACCATGAACAGACAAAGAAGATTTTCAAAAGTTCATATCGTATGTCTGACTGTCTTCCTGACAGCGCTGTTTTTATGCGGATGCGGCAACCGGAACGTATTTTACGGAGGAAAGGATTATCCGTATGAGATCATGGAAAAAGGAGACGGCAGTATCGTCGTAACGATCGACGGCAGCCAGGCAGCGGATTTTCAATGGCTTTTCCAGCGTGGCGGCGGCGTGACCGAAACGCAGAAAGGAAGCATAAAAACGGATGAAAAAAAGGAAAGCGGTGATGAAAAAGGGTTTGTCGTCAAGCAAAAGGGCAGCGAAAGAAAAGGCAAAACCGTTTTTGTGATCCGGCCGAAAACCTACAGTCCGGAAGGCGGAAGCGTCACCTTTCTGCGTGTCAGACAGCAGAGCGCCGCTGCGAAAAATTCCGGAAAAAAGACAATGGGAAGCAATGTCTTAAAGGATGGGAAGGCGGATATCGCCGCGGAGATCTATCTGTCTGTCGGAATGGAGCAGGCGGGCATTTTTCATAAAAAAATGCTGACCGTCGGCGAGCATAGTGAAAAGGAACTGACCGGCGTCCGTAAGATCGGAGTGACCAGCGCTTATCCGGCTGCCTACCAGGTCAGAAACAACGGCCTTCTGGTCCTGAATCTTCCGATGCTGAAGGACTGGCGCATGGATGTGGGACAGGAAGCACTGGCCGGCAAGGAGATGCTGCAGACGGATGATACACCGAAGATGAAGGTGTCATTGGAAGCGGATCATACAAAAGAAACGGGCAGTATTTCGATCCGGAAAAACAATAAGGAAAATAAATTTACCGCAAAGAAAAAAACAAAAGAGGAACTGACAGATCAGGCCCTGAAGAATCAGGATGACGAAAACAGGAAGCAGACGGAGGATATTCTGTCCGGTACGTTTCTGGACGGAATGGAAAACTCTGATATGTCAGCCGGCGCCGGCGTGGAAGGAACGGGTTCGTTTACCGGCGGCGCACCTATCAGCGATGGTCAGAAAAATGAGACCTATGGTATGAGCATTCCGGAGGGCACATCGCCGTCGGATTTTTATGGCGGACTGATCGCCTGCGGGGAATGGGTCAGAAGGCCTGAGAGCATTCTGTGGTATGACAGGATCGAAACAGATCCTGAGAGTCACAGAATGGAAGTCTATCTGAAGGGACAAAACGAAGGCCACACCGTGCTGACGCTTCGCAATCCGATCGTGGATATGACGATCACTTTCTATCTGAGCGTGGAAACAGAGGATGGTTTTAAGTCTGTCCGTGTCAATAATGTGACGGTGGAAGGCGGTCTTGAGAAAGTCAAGGGCGCCTATATGAGAGTGACAGAAGAATCCCCGGCGGAACAGGCGGATGCTTCGCAGAGCGGTGAGGCAGATGTCGACCGGGTCAGCGATCAGGCTGCGGGAAACGGCGAAGACGTGGGTGAAGACGAGACAGATGCCGGCAGCCTGGGTGTGGATGAAATGCGTCATCTGACACAGGATGCGACAGTGAAGGCAGGAAAGATCCTGGAGATCGATGAGGATTCCGTGGTGCCGGAGGGAAAAACGATCACTGTCATGCGGGATGCGACGCTGTCTGTCAGCGCAAAACTGATCTTAAACGGAAGGATCCTGGTGGATGGCGGAAGCGTGATCGTCAGGAACGGCGGCAGGATCTTTCCCTTTGAAGAAGAGGTGACGACCAATGCACACAGCAGCGAGATCTGCTGCAGGGCCGGCGGCAGTCTGGTAGTGGAAAAAGGCGGATTTGTCTGCCTGCAGCAGGCAGAGATGACGGACAGAAGCGCCTTTTGTAACTGCGGACAGCTCCGTCTGACAGACGGCGGTTCTCTGTATAATTACGGCATTGTAGTGATCAACCGGATGATCCTTCAGGATCAGGCACAGGTGTTCAACCATGATACGAGATATCTGAAGATCAGCGGCGTGGCAGCGGCGGAAGATGCGCAGTCGACCATGGATGCCGAATGGGATGATATTTATGAAGATGGGAATGAAAATGATACTGACGAAAATGCCGGTGAAACTGTGTATGAGCAGGACCGGGATGAACTGTTCATCGGCTGCTTCTTAGGACGGGATGAGCTTGAGCGCCTACTGAGCGAAGAAGCGCCGGATATCTGGGTGGATCAGGATGTGCTTGAAACCAGTCCGCTGACGGTAGGCCGGTGCGGTTCCTGCATCAGTTATTATCAGAACAGGCAGGAAGAACTGAAGGGCCACAAGATCCGTATTGAGAATGGCGGCGGGATCCATATCCCGCAGGCAGTGGCTTTGCAGTCTGATTTTACGGAGCTGATCAGGGGCAGCGGCAGCGTCAACGGAAAGTAATATAGCAACTATTTATTAATTAGGAGAAAGAAGACATGGTGTATTATAAATTTATAGCGGTTTTTGTTTTTCTGCCGCTGACCATGCTTTTCTATAAGATCATACCGGCGAAATATCGCTGGATCGTATTACTGATATCAAGTCTCGGGTTTTATTCTACTTTCAGCGTGAAAAAACTGATCTTTCCTTTCGCGGCTGCGCTGATCACCTACGCAGGCGGGCTGTGGCTTGCGCGCCTGGAAGAGAGGGCGGAGTCGGCAGTGAAAAATGCGACTTTGCCGGCAGATGCAGATCCTTCGGATGCAAAAGCGCTCCGCAGGGAAAAAGCCGCGATCAGGGAAGCTTTCCGTAAAAAAAGCAGAGGAGTCCTCACCCTTGGGATTCTGCTTTTGGTTTCCTTTCTTTTATATCTGAAATATACGAACTTCTTTTTGGAAAACGTAAATTCCATCCTGCAGAGCAGCGGCTCGGCAAAGCAGTTTCCCCTGAAGGAACTGTTATTGCCTCTGGGCATTTCTTTTTATACCATGCAGGCCATCGGTTATCTGGTGGATGTGTACTGGAAAAAAATCCCTGCCCAGAAAAATCCCTTCAAGCTCCTTTTGTTCCTGCTCTTTTTCCCGACGATCATTGAAGGACCGATCGCGGCTTATGCGGATATAAATAGCAGTTTGTATGCCGGTAATGATATTGATGTACAGCAGATCATGAAGGGTTTTCTTCGTATCGGCTGGGGTGTCATGAAAAAGCTGGTGATTGCGGACAGGCTGTTTCCGGCGGTAACTGTGCTCTATGAAATGGAGCGGGATCCCCACGGCGCCGAGGTAGTGGCAGCGGCAGTGCTTTTTACGGTGATGGAATATCTGGACTTTTCGGGATGTATCGACATGGCTCTCGGCTACGCATCTATCTTCGGGATCCGTTTGCCGGAAAACTTTAAGCGGCCGTTTCTTGCAAAGAACGCCTCGGAGTTTTGGCGCAGATGGCATATTTCCCTGGGCGTCTGGTTTAAGACCTATATTTTTTATCCCATGTCCATGAGCCTTCTTGCCAAAAAGTGGGGGAAGTTTGCCAAGGGAAAATGCGCACCTCACCTGACTAAAATGGTGGCATCCGCCATGGCATTGCTTCCTGTATGGCTTTGCAACGGCCTGTGGCACGGACCGAAATGGACCTATATATTTTACGGTGTCTTTTATTTTGTCGTGATCATGCTTGAGCTGATTTTTGAGCCGGTGGGAGACAAACTCCTTTCGCTTTTGCATCTGGAAAAGGAAAACCGGTTTGTCACGATCCTTCGCGTCCTTCGGACTTGGTTTGTGATTTTCCTCGGTGAGCTGTTTTTCCAGGCGAAAAGCCTGAAGGATGCCTTTGTCATGTTGTCGAATGTGCCTCGTGATTTCCATATCCGCATGCTCTGGGACGGCGAGGCGCTGCACTGGGGACTGGATAAAGCGGACTGGCTCATCGTGGGACTCGGATTATTATGTGTGATCATTGTCAATATCCTGCGGGAAAAAGGAAAAGATGTATTGCAGGAACTGGCAAACGGCCCGATCGCGCTGCGATGGATTCTGGCCTCGGCGCTGATCTTTGTGATCCTGATCTTCGGACTTTACGGTCCGGGGTATTTGGAAGTGGATATGATCTATGCGGGATTCTGACAGAGAATTTTTGAGACTCGAAGTCAGTAACAGGCGATAAACAAAAAAGGCCGGATTATGAATTTGGCAGTGTAAAGTCCGGTATGAAAATACCCGGCCAAAAAAATCATGAAAGATGAATTCTATGAAAAAGAATGAGAAGGCAGACAAACTGAAGAGATCTTATGCCCCGGCTGAACTTCTTTGTTTTGCGGCATTTTGGGCCATCCTTTTGTTTGTGCTATCCTATATTTGCAATCCGATCAGCCGGGGCAGGGCAGACCTTGTGCAGGAGCGGGATGCTTATGTGGCAGCGGCAATGACGGCGCCAAAGGACAGCATTGATGTGGTGGTTCTTGGAGACAGCGAAGCTATGGTCCTGCTTTGGCCACAGCTGTATGAAGAAAAAACCGGCAAAAATGCCTTTATTGCCGGACAGTCCGGACAGATCGCAGCGGAAGCTTATTATACACTGCGAAGCATGAAGAACCAGACGCCGAAGACGGCAGTCGTAGAAGCGGATATGCTGGTCAGTTCCGCCAATGAGCGCAGCGAGGCAATCGGAAGTTTTAATGCCGCTTTGCAGGAGCTTTTGCCTGTTTTCCGTTATCATGTTATGTGGAAGGAAGCGTTCGGGCTCAAAGAGCCTGCGCTGATCAAGCATGACAGAGGGTTTGGAAAACGTCTGGCTGCCGTAGCCTATACGGGCGGTGAATATATGACTCCTTCCGACGGGCAGGCAAGAATTCTGACCACCACCAGAAAGTATTTTGAAAAGATCAGAAAGTTGTGCGAGGAAAGGAATATCCGCCTGGTTTTGGTCAGCGGCATTGTTCCGAGTACATTTAATTACGAAAAACACAATGCCCTGCAAGCGCTGGCAGATCAGGACGGCCTGACCTATATCGACCTGAACGAAAAATCGGTCCGGGAAGAGATGGGGATCGATAATGAAACGGATTTTCTCGATGGCGGCGATCATGTGAATGCATCGGGCAGCATTAAGGTAACCGAATATCTGAGTAAAGTACTTGATAATAATGAGTAAATACACTATGGAATAATGGTTTCCCTCTATCGTGAAAGCTGCCGGCGAAGCCGACTGATGAAGGGGGTAAATAAAGGAGAAACTTGTTTTGAAAAATGTCTTAAATTATTTAGAAAACTCTGCGAAAAGGCTTCCGGATAAGATCGCGGTCATAGATGACAAAGAGCAGCACACCTATGCGCAGCTTCTCAGTATTTCCAGGAATATCGGCAGGCAGCTTGCCGGCTTTATCAGTGCCGGCCAGCCGGTGGCAGTCTGCATGAAAAAAAGCGTGCTGACCCTCGAGGTGTTTTTCGGCACTGCTTATGCAGGCGGCTTTTATTCTCTCATTGATCCGGACTTTCCCACGGAGAGGATCCGCAGCATATTGGAAACGCTGCAGCCGGCAGTGGTTGTCAGCCTTCCGGAGCATGAAGAAAAGCTGCGGGAAGCCGGTTTTGAAGGGAGAGTCCTGATGGCCGGGCAGCTGCGGGACGGAGAGATTGCGGCGGGCGATGCACCGGGTAATAACGGTATTACACCCGGTCATCATGATCCGGAAGATTTGACAGACAGGGCAGATTCCGTTTTCGATCATGAGAGTTTATCAGGCGATACGAAAGCAGATCTTCCACTGTACTGCAACTTTACTTCCGGTTCAACCGGTACGCCGAAAGGGGTACAGGTAGGTCATGCATCTGTGGTGGATTTTATCGATACCTTCACGGAACTTTTTCATATCACGCAGGATGATGTGATCGGCAATCAGGCGCCCTTTGATTTTGATGTATCGGTCAAGGATATCTACAGTGCCATGAAGGTGGGTGCAACCCTTGTCATTATTCCGACCGCTTATTTCCGGTTTCCGAACAATGTAATGGATATGCTGCAGGATCATAAGGTGACGACACTGATCTGGGCGGTTTCCGCACTGGTGCTTTTAAATCGTCTCCATGAGTTTATGTATAAGGTGCCGGCACATATCAACAAGATCCTGTTTTCCGGAGAAGAAATGCCGGCAAAGCACCTTAGTGACTGGATGGAGCAGTATCCGGATGCTGTTTTTGTGAATCTGTACGGTCCCACTGAAGTAACCTGCAATTGTACTTATTATCGTATTGATAGAAAATTCGAACCCGGTGAGAAGATCCCGGCAGGGCTTCCTTATCCCGGCAAAGAAGTCTGGCTCATGGATGATAAGGGGGAGCGGATCGATCCTTCCCGTGACGGGCAGGTCGGAGAGCTTTGCTGCAGCGGCGGCCTGGCGCTTTGCTATTACCGGAATGAGGAAGCAACGAAGAAGGCATTTATCGATCCGGGAGATTGTAAAGCTGATTCGGATGACAAAGATGAGAAATATGACAAACCGGTCCCGAATGCAGCGGGAAATAAGACTGAGTCCGGGATCCGTGAAAGATATTACAAAACCGGTGACCTTGCCTATTGGCAGGACGGTCTTTTGTACTTTGCCGGCCGAAGTGATTTTCAGATCAAGCATAACGGTCATCGGATCGAGCTTGAGGAAATTGAGCGTTATATGAATGCGATCCCGTTTGTGCAGCAAAGCTGCTGTCTGTACGATCATGAAAAATACCGGATCGTGGCTTTCTACACGGGAGAGAATGATAAAAAACAGATCGTTGCGCTTTTGAAGGAAAAGCTGCCGGAGTACATGCTTCCAAACGTGTATCGTTATATGGAAGAACTTCCGCTGACGAAAAACGGAAAGATCGACAGAGGGTATCTGCGCCGGCTCCTCGCCGCCCCGTCCGGCGCAGCGAAACAATAGTATTGAATCGTTATGAAAGGGAAACAGATGAATTCTGCTGAAAGTCCATCGAAACAGGATATCGGAGATGATATACAAAAGATCATCCGGACATACAAGACACCATTCTATCTCTACAAAGAGGAAGTGCTGCAGTCAGTCTGCGGGAAGGTCAGAGAAACATTGCCCGGCATCGGCCTTTGTTTTGCCATGAAGGCTGCACCGGTGCTGACCGGTGTCATGGACCGGTATGCGGACAGACTCGAGGTCTGTTCCCCCGGTGAATTCGAAATCTGCCAAAGAGCCGGAATTGCGCCGGAAAAGATTCTGATCAGCGGTGTCAATAAAAGCCCGGAGAGTGTGCAGCGATTTTTGGAATGCGCAGGGGAAAAAGCGCAGTATACCATTGAATCCGAAAGGCATCTTCAGCTTTTGGAAGAAGGAGCCGGGAAGGCCGGCAAAAAGCTTACCTGTTATATCAGGCTTTCGAGCGGAAACCAGTTCGGTGTGGACCGGGATGTATTTTGGCGGATATTGGATGCAATTGAATCATCCCGGCATCTGGCTTTTGCCGGGGTTCATTTCTTTTCCGGGACACAGAAACCCGGTAAAAGGATTGAAAAGGAACTGTGCATGCTCGCTGACTTCGGACAGGAGCTTGAAAAACGGATCGGCAGGAAAGCGGAGCTTGAATATGGGCCCGGACTGGCAATTGACTATTTTGATACGCAAAAGAACGAAGGGACAGGGGATCCACTGCAGTTTCTTACAGGCAGTGTAGAGAGCAGCGGGATCAGGGACAGTTTTTCCGGCATCACCTTTGAATACGGCAGGTTTCTTGCGGCGGAAAGCGCAGATTATTATACTGCGGTCGCGGATCTGAAAGAAACGGATGGTGTCAGGTATGCCATTCTCGAAGGCGGCATCCATCAGGTGGCTTATTACGGCAGTATGTCAGGCATGAAGATCCCGTCTCTTGATGTGATCCTGATGATGGGAGGTGCCGAGAACCCTGATGATGCTAAGACAGACGGCAATATGGACGGCATTTATGACAGCAGGAAGACAGATGGCAATACTTCAGGATCTGATGACACTAAGAAAACTGACGATACCGCGAAAGCAGATTATGTACTTGCCGGCTCTTTGTGTTCCGTAAATGACATCCTCGCACGTAGCGTTTCTCTTCCGATCCTTTCCATTGGAGATGTGATCAGGTTTCCGCTGGCAGGCGCCTATGCGCTGACAGAAGTTCCGGCTTTGTTTTTAAGCCGCGATCTTCCGGCGATCTTGCTTTTTGAATCCTCCGGGGGTATCCGGGTGCTCAGAGATCATATACAGACCAATGGCATCAATGACGGAAGTATGACGCTTTCCTTGTAAAATTTGGCGTTTTTGCGAATTATTTTGTTATTTGAGCATGTTATGATAATAAGGGATAAACTACTAATAAATTGGAGGGACCAAAATGAAAGAAGTATTGATCGTTGTTGATATGCAAAATGATTTTATCGACGGAAGCCTCGGCAGCAAGGAAGCCACGATGATCGTAGGAAATGTACGCAGCAAGATACAGTCCTATCTGGATGCCGGTAAAAAGGTGATCTACACAAAAGATACCCATCCGGAAAACTACCTTGAAACATACGAAGGCAAACATCTTCCGGTAATACATTGTGTAAAAGATACACCGGGATGGCAGATCAGCAGCGAGCTTCCCTGGGATGAGACACTCTGCAGCGCAGTCGAAAAAGGCACTTTCGGATTCCTTGCATGGAAGGAGCTTCTGTCAGACGTGACAGATATCGAGATCTGCGGTCTGTGTACCGACATCTGCGTGATCAGCAACGCTCTGATCCTGCGTGCGATCTATCCGGACAAGGACATATTTGTCGATGCGAAATGCTGCGCCGGCGTAACGCCAGAGCTGCATGAGGCGGCATTAAAAGTCATGGCATCGAATCAGATTGAGATAGGATAACGCGGCTGCGTCAGTCTTCCATAAACTCGATATACTCAGCCTCGCTGGCAAACAGGTGATACTGGCCATTCACAAATCCCATGTATCCGTAAGTCACATAATATCCTTTCATAACTGTCTCCTTTCGTGGTGTAAGAAGGGTGTATCGGTTCTGTATGATTACAGTATACGCAAGATATGTCCAATAAAACGGATCGAAAAGAACGAGCGTTCGCTTTTTGATCTGATTATGTAATTATTTTTGAGTAAAATCTTGAGGGGTTCAAAATGCAGAATTCTGCCGTTGCTGTTCAATGGAATCATTTATTTATCATATTAAGCGGGCTTGTATTTTTAGGTTGTGTAGTTTTTTTTCTGATCTCCATCATCCGCTACAGTCTGTCCGAAACAAGAAACTTAGCCAGAGATTATATTATTGATGAGCTCTCGGACGGTGCGATTGCCCTCGACAGAAAAGGGAAGGTGGTATATTTTAATCATGTTGCGCAAAGGGTTTTTCCGGATATCAGGGAAAACGAGAAAGAGGTGATCGGAAAGCTGAAAGACAGCCTGGAGACAGAGGAGCCGCTGCGGATAGATGATAAGATCTATGATGTCCGGATAAAGCATCTGCAAAAAGATGAAGTAGAGATGGGCGTGATCTATTCGGTCGTGGATTCTACTGATTTTTACCGGCATTTGTCACAGCTCGAAGAGCAAAAGGAAGTTGCGGATCTGGCCAATAAAGCAAAATCGGAATTTCTGGCAAAGATGTCTCACGAGATCCGTACCCCCATCAATGCAGTATTGGGCATGGATGAGATGATATTGCGGGAGACCGATGACAGCCGGATCAGGAATTATGCGACAGATATCCGGACAGCGGGCCGCACACTTTTGACGATCATTAATGATATCCTGGATTTTTCCAAGATCGAAACGGGAAAAATCGAAATCGTGCCGGCGGAATATGATGTATCCAGCCTGATCTATGATCTGTCTAATATGACCATTGTCAGGGCGAAGGCAAAAAACCTTGCCTTTCATTTAAGCGTGCAGCCGGAGATCCCCGCGAAACTGTTCGGAGATGATGTCCGGATCCGGCAGGTGCTGACCAACATTCTTTCCAATGCGGTAAAGTATACGAAGGAAGGCTCCGTCGATTTCAGGGTTCTGCTGGGACAGGGACCGGATGATGATGACAACGTGGTCCTTACCTTTGAAGTGGAAGACACGGGCATCGGTATCAAGCCCGAGGATATGGATAAACTCTTTATCGAGTTCGAACGGATCGATACCATCAAAAACAGGAGCGTGCAGGGAACGGGCTTAGGCATGGCGATCACCTCCAGAATGCTGACCATGATGGACACGAATCTGGAGATCAAAAGCGAATACGGAAAGGGCTCTGTTTTTTCATTTGACTTAACGCAGAAGGTCATGGACAAAAGTCCCATCGGCGATTTTGATGAGAGGATCCGGGAGCATTTAAAACTAGGGACCCAGTATGTCAGCTCTTTTAAGGCGCCGGATGCCCATGTTCTGGTGGTGGATGATAACGGTATCAATCTGAAGGTGTTTGCTTCGCTCTTGAAGGAGACCAGGATCAAGATCACTGAGGCGATGAATGGTCCGGATGCCATTGATCTGGCAAAATCCATGCATTTTGATATCATTTTCATGGATCATATGATGCCCGGCATGGACGGGATCACGGCCATGAAAGAGATCCGGAAAATCAAGGACGGTCCCAATCAGGATACGCCGATCCTGGTGCTGACGGCCAATGCGGTTGTGGGTTCGAGGGAGATGTATCTGCTCGAAGGCTTTGATAATTTTATCTCGAAACCCATCATTTCTGCGGAACTCGAGAGTATGATACGAAAGTATCTGCCGCCGGAGAAAACCATCATCCGCAGGGAACCTGAAGATGATGGATCAGAGCTTCCGAAACCGGAAGAAAAAGCAGAGAAAAAAGAGCTTCCGCCCGTCTTCTGCGTTGACTGGCAGATGGCGCTGATGCGGCTGAAGGATCAGGACATTCTGATGACCATTGTCAGGGAATTTGCCGATACCATCGATATCCAGGCGGATAAGCTGCAGCAGCTCAAAGACGGCCTGCCGGACACGCTTGAAGATTACAGGATATTTGTGCATGGCATGAAGAGTGCTTCCGCTACGGCAGGGATCTTTACTTTGTCCGGCATGGCAGCGGTGCTCGAACATGCGGCAAGTGAGAAAAATCTTGACGAGATAGACGGTTTGCATGATATATTTTTAAGTGAGTGGAGAGATTATAAA
>JAEEGL014010739.1_pt1 | contig 26307 bp, 20 predicted proteins | sample 9134231 | NCBI WGS metagenome assembly JAEEGL01 (sample SAMN16246548, study PRJNA631951) | gut metagenome | biome: gut microbiome; feature: rumen; material: fiber-attached | host: Bos | place: Iran: Karaj | collected 2018-10
CCATTGATGTACTGGGCTTTCTTCAGGGTTGCCTCCAGATTCAGGGTCTTGCTCATCAGCTCGCCGGTTGCACGGGCACGGAGCTTGACACCTTCAACATTCTTGGAAACGGTGAACTCGTCTTCCGAGTTGGCTGCCAACTTGTTCTTGATACCGAGGCTGAAGATAGCCAGGTCGTCAATCTTGACGTTCTTACCCTCCAAGAGGAGTTCCTTGATACAGCCAATCATGTCGGTCAGCAGACCTTTGATAACGCCCTTGCTGTAGGGACTGTTGTGGTTACTCATGTGTTCGGCAAGACCATCCAGGTCGATGGTTTCCTCTACCACGTTCTTGGCAAACCACTTGCAGTAAGCACGGCTTGAAGCAATCTTGATTTGTTTGAGAATGTAACGTACCATTTTTTGTGAAATTGAAAGTTGAAAATTGAAAATTGAAAATTGGGAATTGAAAGTTGAGAGTTGGGCTGCGCGCTGGCCTTCATCTGAAACTCTATCAATGCGTTTCATTGACGATGCAAAGGTACGACATGTGGGGAGGGGTCGTTACGATTATCCTTAAACACTTACGTTAGAATCAATTTAAAAGCATTTTTTCTTACGGTTCTCCCAAGTGTTCTATGATAAGAGCAACTTCCTTTGGGGTGAAGGACTTGGAACGGGGAGGCATGCCGCACTTCTTCAGTGCTTTGCTCAACGCTTTATTACGACGAATCCAGTAGTTGAGGTTGCTTAGAGCACCACTGACTGTTGCGGCATTGGGGAAATACAGGAGGGCAAGTTCCGATTTGCCGTATGGTTGAATCTTAAACATAATCAAGTTGTTTTTTGTTGCTAATTAAGTTAAATAATTTTTTTTCTAAGTTGTTTTTTTTAACGCTAACGATAACTTCGTACGATAACCCTAACCTTAACGTTAACCCTAACTGTTTAAGGGGTTAGGGGGGGGTAAGAAGTTTAAGAATCGTTATCGTTATCGTTAACGTTATCGTTGATTAATTCTTTACTCTTCATTCCCCCTAAAGGGGGTTAGGGGGTCTTTTTGTCCTTCAAACAAGAAGTCCACGAGGTCTATTTTACGTTGTTTCTGTTCTGTGGTAGCATTGAGTTCCAGGATGGGAGAGACGCGGATGGGAGGGGAGTCTTCCCAGAAGATGGAGCGCATGACCTCCTTGGCAGCCTCACTCCATTGTTTGAAGGCTTTGCCATCAGGGTCGGTGTCGGGAAACATAATCACCTTGTGTCCCTTTAGAGGTCGGAACTTCTCCGGCTGCACTCCCCCAAGACCGCCAGCTGCCAGCCAGATATATTCGGGATACAGCTCGCTAAGGATGAAAGCAGACTTTTCCGCCTCTACGAGGGCGATAGATGATGTCTGAGGGCTGAGGTCTGATGTAAGTTGATGCAAGCCGAAGAAACAGTGAGATGAGGTACCTCGGGGTGTTCCGTTTCGTTTGGTAAGCAGATAGGACACCCAGGTGGGCTTCCTGTCCTTACAGCGGTGACAGTCGGGCTGATAGTACATAATCTTGCCGTCGTGAATCCTGCCCTCATGGTCTATCTGCCAGAAGATTACGCCGCCTAGCTTGGAGGCTCCTATGCAATAACGGCAGGAAGCACTGAACATCTGTTCGTATGAGAGATAACCGGCACTGACCACCGCATCACAGAACTGGTTGTTTATGGACAGGCATTGCTGCCACATAAAAGCCGAAGGATGCCTGTAGAGCGGTGTGGCTCGAATCCGTGCCAGTGTCTCTTTCTTTGAGTTGAATTTGAATTTGCGCAGTTGCATTTTCTTTTCCGATTTTCTTTTTGTCTTTTGATTAAGTCCTTCTGTATTCGCCATCCTTATCCCTTTTACACCCCTCTTACTATAGCCCCACCCCTCTTACAGAGAGGGGGTGGGGTATATATAGAGAGGGGGTTAAGAAGGGATGAGAATGGCTGCGATGCGCCCGTTCCTGTCCATGGTAGTCTGTACCACACGCTGGTCCATGGCAAGCTGGAATACCTTGTCGTAATATTTCGGTTGCCTGATTCCAGCCAGAGACATCACCTCGTTCTGTAGTGCTTCCTGTCCCATTGAGGATAAACCGGACATGGCATCGCTGAAAAGCAGACGGAGGTCCCATTCCCATGGACGACGGGCATTGCCGTCATTGTGAATGATATATTTCTGGTTAAACGTCTCTGCCTTTTCCGTCTTAATCTGGTAAGCCTCAGGCTTATTGGTCTTATACTGACCGTTGCTTTCGCGAGGTTGGTAGTCAGGTTTTTCCGTCACCTTCGGCAGTCCGTTTTCGTCAATATTATAGAACAGCTTTTCCGGAATACGGTATTTACGTGTCAGTGTCTGCTCCACAGAGAAAGCATCCGTATTCTCCACCTGCTCGCAGTAATAAACATCAAAGGCTTTGTGCAGTATCTCAGTACCCAGCCAGCCACGCAGACTACGCTTCTCCCCAGTACGGTTTACATGGATAACCACAGTAATATTGCAGTTGTACTCCGAAGCCAGCTGCATCAGTTGGCAGATAACCTGTATGGATGCATCCGAATCGTTCACGCTGGGCAGCAGGTCGCTGACATTGTCAATAATCACCAAGTCCGGTTTATATGCCTCAATACCTGCCACCAGATAGTCCATGCGCTCCTGATAGGTACAGGAACGGACGTTGAAGACGAAGAAATTACTCTCGATGTCCGATGGTTCACAGAACAGATCCGGGTCCTCTTTCTGTGGATGAATCAGCTTAAACACACGGTTAGCCAGAATCCCCTTGGTAGATTGCCGGCTCTGTTCCGTATCGTACCACATTACCCTGAGCGGCTCTTCGCTGATACGCTCCAGTTCAAGCACGTTCTTCTCGGCACAGCAGGCCATGAGCATAGACGTAAAGAAAGTCTTGCCGCACTTCTCCAGACCTGTAACGGCAGAGAGGTCGCGACGCGGAAAGCAAGGCTTCCCGAACAGACGCATCAGGAACTCCTCTGGTGGCACATCAGTGTCCGACATGATACGGAACTTGTCCAATTCTACCACCAGCGGTGATATGGGAGAAGGCTCTCCAGCTTGGGAAAGCTCCTCCTCAATTAATGTTTTTGTGTCCATTTTCTACAATAAAATCATATACAATTACGTTATTTATTGGATGTTGCCGGTCAACGTAACAAAGGTACGGAGAAGCAACAAGGTATTAGAAAAACTGTCCGTAGTGCGGACACAATAAATATTTTTTAACAGTTTTCGGTAAAAAGATGAAGAAAAAAACTGTTTTAGATCCGCTGTCAGCGGCACATGCGTTGACAGCCAAAACGCTGAAGAAGGTCGATAGTGTCTTCTATCGTCAGCGTCGTACCATGGAGGATTGCTACGGCATGCCTCATGGCACTTTTACGGGAGCCTAAAATGGTGATACTACTAAAGGCTTCGAGTTGAGAATCTCCCAGATGATAGCCATTTGGCGTGATATCATCTGGCATTATGAAGGCAACCCTGAAAAGCAGATGCAAGCCTTCCGCGAGTTGGAGGAAACCGTCAGAGAGGCCGTCATGCAACCTCCGTAAAGGTTTTGGAATTATGATGGCTGAAGGAGGAAGTAAGAGGGCTGAGGTCTGATGGAAGGAACCTGCTAAATGAAAATTGTTACCGTCACTTTTTTAGGAAACAATGTATAAGGGATTGACGTGTAACTGGTTATTGCAAAAATCTAACAAATAAATGTTAATACCCTTTTTTCTTGTCGGATTGGGTAATATGTTGTAATTTTGCCATCAAAGATGGCGAACTTACTCCGTCTCGGCATAAAAAACAAATAAATTTCTTTTGTTCTGCTCTCAACTTTCCGTAACTTTGCCACGCACATATGCAAATATGATTAATACCGTTAAAACGTCTTTTTTCCTGCTGGTTGCACTTGTCCTTAGTGCTTGTACAGACAGCCGCAAGTTGGCAACCATTCATCAGGCTGAAATGCTGATGCAGGAGCAGCCGGATAGTGCGTTGCGTGTGTTGCAAACCATCAATCGTCACTCTCTCCGTGGTAAGTCCCTTGCCCGCTATGCCCTTATTTATTCCATCGCGCAGGATAAGAGTGGCCTGGATGTTACCAACGATTCCCTGCTCCGCATAGCCTATGAGTACTACAGCCAGCACCCGGATGATTCCCTCTATGCCCGCAGCCAGTATTATATGGGATTGTATTATACCTTGGTGGATAGTACCAAACAGGCAGAAGACTGTCTGAAAACAGCAGTACGTTATGCTAAGGATCGTAAGGAATATTATACCCAATATCTGGCACTTTACAGTCTGAGCCGTAACATCAGATATGCCGATGCACGTCGTGCATTGGATTATAGCAAGCAGGCATTAGACATCTATTCAAGGAATTGTTCCCCCAATGTCTGTAACCAGATTATTTTACTGCGAGATATTGGCGAAGTATATATATTATGTAATAGGGAAGATTCTGCTCTGTATTACATGGATATTGCTCTTCAGAAAGCGCAACAACTCAATGACACTAACATGATAGCCTTAGTCATGCAAGAAAAGTCACTTGTTTATACAAGACTGAAGGACTATAAGCAAGCTCTTTCGTATGCAAAAGAAGCTTGGAGAATATCTCCTAACAAGAGTATAAACCTTGCTTCCAGATTGGCAAATAGTTTTGCCGATGCTGATTCTTCAGTTCAGGCAAGAGATTTATATAAAGCTATTATCAATATAGGAGATTATAAGCACAAATATATAGCATATAAGTATTTGTCCGTATTGTCGGCAAAAGAACACAAGGATTCTCTGTCCCAATTGTGTTCCGATTCTGCATACGAATGTATGGAGGCTATTTATACACAGTCTTTGAAAACGAAAGCAGCCTATTATAATGACATTATTCAGTTGGAGGAAGATAAATTGCAACAGGAAAAGGAAATCGCCCATAGGAAGCTTATAAACTGGATAATTTTTATGCTTATCGTTGTTGTGGTGATATCCTGTATCTATGTTTATAATATAATAAGGTATAGGGCTAAACGCAAATTGGAGATTGAACGTGAGCGACACCAGCTCCAAGAACAGTTTGCGCGAGAACAGCATGAAAGGGAATTAGCGTACAAAAACAATCAAATATCTTTGATGAGGAAGGTGATATTGGAAAGATACCTTTTCCGTAACAACATTGAGAAGCAGAAGCAGAGTGGCAAGCATATTACCATTACCGATGAAGATTGGGAAGAGATTACCGCTTTTCTTAATGCTACAAGTGATAACTTCGTAAACCGCTTAATGGAGAAATACCCCAGTCTTCGCAAGAAGGACTATCAATTCTGTATGTTAGTGCGTCTTGGATTTCCTAATAAGGATTTGGCCAACATATATGGTATTGCAGAAACCTCCATAAAACAGAAAATGGTTGATTATAAGGAACGCTTAAATGTTCCCTCAGAAGGCTTATCTTTCAAGCAATTTATAGCTATTTTTTAACCAAATATTGTCGCGTTTTCAAAAATACTAACCTATAGAAAATGCAATAGTTTGCATAATTGTCTGAAAATCAGGCGAATATGCAAAATCGAAATACTAACCTGCTACATGCAGGTTGTTTTATTTATAGCCGTACCTTTGCAGCGAATTAACTAAATTATGTTCTTAACATTATGAAAAAGTATATTGTTTATTTTGCGCTGACCATCTTGTTTTTTACGGGAAGTACAAAATGTTACTCGCAGAAGAAAAGCAAGACCTTCCCTAATAAGATATTAAACTTTAAGGGACACTCTTTTGAAAGTAATTCCTATATTTCTGTCAATTTAACGGAGCCGGATAGTATATGGTATACTATTTTGGTTACTGATAAAGAATGCGATAATCTGTCGCTTTCTATTGATACTATTAAGATGCAATCGTTTGCAAACGGTTCAAAATTCGGAAGAATGCCGATAAGGAAAGACGGCCAGATATTCTTCAGGATAGACTTTCGGATAAATTGCCTACCTCCAATAGCAAACGATGGTAAGGAATTGTATGTTGAAGCTAACATTAAAGGCAATGTGAATAATCTGGACGCTTGTAAAATGAAAATGAGATTAGTACAGCGAAAAGACACTTGTGGCCTAACATCCTACTACAAGAGTGTATTTGTTCCTATGATGAAAGAAGGAAAACATTTGTCAATTAAACCTTTGCAAAAGTCTAAGTCCCAGCAGTTGGAACAATAATATTTAGAAAGTGAGTCTGCTATAATAGGTTAGCGTAGTATTTTCTTGGCTTATGCGCATTGTACAAACCTTCTGGACGGCAGGGAGAGACCCTCTGAAGTACCCCTTCGGGTGGACACATCCCGAATACAACCTGATGTCTTGGGCCTTGAGCTGCCTGAGCTTGAGGGAGCACTATGACGAGGTGGCTCTCTATACCGACCAGGAGGGGTACGATGTATACTCATTAACAAGCTGCACCTTCCTTATACAGAGGTGAATGTGGTCTATGACAAGAATCTTTGTCTGCCCCATCATTGGGCGTATGCTAAGATTAAGACCTACAGCATGCAAACAAAGCCTTTCCTGCACGTAGATGGTGACGTCTATCTACCTCATCCAATTCCAGAGGACATCATTAATGCCCCGCTGATAGCGCAGAATAAGGAAATTTGTACATCATATTATGGAAGAATGTTGCATAGAATATTCTCTAAAACAGATATTTCAGTGTCTCCATATATAAAGCAGATGCTTAGCACGGGCGATTGGTATTCATATAATATGGGGGTGTTTGGTGGGAACGAATTGGATATTATAGAAAACTATTGCAAAGAAGTGTTTTATTTTGTTGAAGCCAATAAGCTTAATAACCTCCAAACTCCTCAATCTAAGACTATTTGCAATGTTTTCTTTGAACAGATGCTATTTGGGTTGTTTGCAAAATATAATAATGTGAAAGTAAAATGCCTTATTCCAGGTTTTATTAGGGATAATGGGTATGATAGTATTATGTTTTGTAATTTTTCATTGAATTCTGATTGTGGAATTATTCACATGATAGGTAAACATAAGCATAATATAGAAAAATGCAACATGATGATGGAGAAAGTACATCACAAATACAGCTTTTTCTATGAATTAGTAAAATATGCGCTACGTAATAGAATTACAATCATTTAAAATCAAACAATTATGGAAACAACAAATAAAAAAGGATTAAGGTGCAACCCTTATGAGTATATCGAAGCTTATAACATGAAAGTGCATGGTTTATGGAGGGGTGGTTGGATTCTTCCAGAAGTGGGTCCTCAGTATTATTGTGATTCGTATGGTCATGAATATAAAGCTGAAGGAAATACTTTTGGAGAAAGGGAACATCCTTTTCCAGATTATGTTTATCGAGATATGAAAGATATTCATCTTTGGGAAGGTGGTTGGGTGACATTCCTGTTTGACGGAACTGTTTATGTTGACGTAAATTTTCGTCACCATCATTATCATGGAGAATGTGTCTTTGGGCTTGACTATGACCCTTATGAAAATGTTAACTCAGGGAATGAAGGTGGAGGAAATGGTAGTGATTCAGGAAATGGTAGTGATTCAGGAAATGGCAGCGATTCAGGAAATGGCAGCGATTCAGGAAATGGCAGTGATCCAGGAAATGGCAGTGATCCAGGAAATGGCAGTGATCCAGGAAATGGTGACGGGAACGGCTCTGATGAAAAATCTACGACACCAGAAACAGATATTCACATTAGCAAGGGTTCTTATACGGCAACTATCGCAGCACCTGACATACAAACAGAATTGTTGGTAAAATTTGATTGGACTGCTGGTGATTATAATATTGCTGATAAAACATGTACTTGTACTGTAAGTGTAGAGTTTATTAGGCATAGAGGAACACAAGATCTATATATTGACGAATTTCAGGGGAGTGCACATTTTGTTTCACCTTTACAAATCGGATATGTCATAAACTTTAAATATGCTTTTTTGAGTGATATTAATAAGAATTACTATTGTTCTATATCTGGTGGCTTATCAGACAATAACATAGGAAGTATGTGTTAAAGTTTGTTTAATAGAGTCTTCCCTTTTGGTTGCATTAATTAAATGCAATATTTTTGCAGTAAAGTATTTGTAAAAAACTCGTGAAACAGTGGATTATAGTTTTTTCATGTTGTATTTTCTGCCTTATAATCAAGGGACAGACAGAGAATATATCATACGATAGTATGATGGAACGTCTTGGCAGCTTTGCCAAGAATTATCCTCATGAAAAGCTGTTTGTCCATCTTGATAATACATTGTATTATTTGGGCGATACTATATGGTTCAAGGCCTATTGCAGGGAAACGTTCCGTGACACGCCTTCCCAAATGAGTGGGGTTCTATATGTTGAACTGTTGAATGATGACGGATATTTGATGGAACGTAAGTTGGTGGAATTAAAGGATGGCGAAGGCTGTGGTTTCTTTCATCTTCCTAACGACTCTATTCATTTCTGCGGTTTCTATGAATTACGCGCTTATACAAGATGGCAGCTAAACTGGGGTGCTTTTGAACATGAGCATTCTACCATGGATTCAGAATGGTTCTTTAACAAGGCAGCCCGCCGTGAGTTTTTTCGCGATTATGACAAGATTTATAGCCGTGTATTTCCCGTATATGAGGCTCGAGATCCAGATGAACAAGACATGATACAAGTGGACGCGATGTTCTCACGTCCAAAGACACGTCGATTCAAAGAAGATTTAGAAAAGCCAAAGGGTATGATTACCCTTTTCCCAGAAGGAGGTCACCTTATAATGGGTGTTCCTAATAATGTTGCCTATGAGGCGACATTGCAGGACGGCACATGGCTTGAAGGGAATCTCACTTGCCCGTCATATCCCGGTATTAATGCACCCACAATTAACCGGGGACGTGGTGTCTTTTCTATAATTCCTCTGAATGGAATGAAAGATGATGTTATCTTTACAACATCAGATGGAAATGTAATAATGGGACATCTTCCGCAGGTTGAAGACAATGGAGTTGCACTTTCTATAGGTTCAGAAGGAGGGCAAAGATGTGTGCAAACAAACTTTGTGGGCAGAAAACAGCAAGGCTTTTACATCTCCGTTATGCATGAAGGAAAGTTGGAGAGTGTATTTCCTTTAGATGCCAAAAACGAGATAGTTTTGCAAGAAGATTCTTTGCGTTGCGGCATTCACCAGATTACAGTGTTCGACAAGAATGGACGAGTGTGGGCAGACCGCCTTTTTTTTGTAGCAAAAGAGAATCAGTTGCTGCCAACAGTTTCATTGTCTGAACCAAAACCGCAGATTCAGCCTTATGAGAAAGTTGAACTGAGTGTAAAAACTCAGAATCCTAATGCCAGTCTTTCTCTGAGTATTCGTGATGTTGGGAGAGGTAATCGCCATAATTTTGATACGGGCAATATTCTTACAGAGATGCTGTTATGCAGTGAAATAAAGGGTTTTGTTCCTAACCCGGAATGGTATTTTGAGGCAAATGACGAGGAACATCAGATTGCCTTGGATTTGCTTATGATGACTCAGGGATGGCGACGGTTCGAATGGAAAGATATGGCTCTTCCTGGTCGTTGGGCGGTAGTACAACCGTTAGAGAAGACACCTATCTTAATAGGAGCTGTACATACGTACAGAGCAGTAGAAAGGTACGACCCCATACAGGTTTTGTCGCTTAGGAAGCAATATTCTTTTATGGGAATGCCACATGATATGGTAGAGGAAGCTATCCGTGACCATTTCGGGTTACCAGATAAGCATGGGCAAAGATACTATCATGGCAAGGATTTTAACAAAAATAGCAGGGCAGATTCTATTGGTGCAACAAAAGAACTGGCCCAACGTATGCTACGAGACGGAGAAAAATTAAAACATGAGGTGAGAGTTCATTGTCAATGGGGAGACTTTCTTTCTCTCAAAGCGCTTGAATTGGATACAGAAACTAAGGATGGAGCATTTCAGATTCAACTGCCAAGAGCATACGGTAGCGACTATTTGTATCTAACTGCCAGTGACACCACAAAATGGCGCAAGTCCGAAAGAAAAGACTGGATTCATGCTAATGATAGTAAATATCCTGAATTCTATGTGCGAATTTCTTATCCTTACCCTCATTTTGTAAAGCCCTATAATCATTATCAGACATCTATGATGCCGATTACGCTATATGACTTCGCGGAACTTCCAAAGCTTGACAATATTACTCAAATGCAAGAGGTTAACATTGAGGGAAAGATGCCTAATATGCAGAAATATATGTATTATAGACCGATTCTCGAGATTGACGCATACGATGCTTTCAACATGGTTGTGGATGCAGGATTTATGGAATCGTATTATAATTCTTCTGACAATCTTGCTACAGCACTTGCTCGCTATCATGTGGCAGATATGGGCATAAAAGGCCGATATAAAATATGGAAGAGATTTGGGGATATCTATTTTGACCCGACAAGCTATGACAGAAATACTGGCGACAAGAGATTCCTTCTTGATGGTAATAATCCTTATCGTGCAATCAAAGAGTATAACGAATTGAGAAAACTTAAGAGTATTTACATCTATTCTGACTATGTACCACGCCTTGAAGGTGACAAACGGTTTAGACCGTCAAACAGGCCGAATGTTGGAGTGTTGTTTAAAAAATTTGATAAGAACAAAACACGCCGTGTGTTTACAGACCGTTGCATAAAACAACAGGGATTTTCGTATGCAGCAGACTTCTATCATCCCGACTACTCCAGTCAGATACCGCCAGAGCCAACAGACTATCGTCGCACTCTTTATTGGAATCCTAATCTGAAGTTGGACGAGAACGGCGAAGCTACCATTACCTTTTATAATAACAGCCGAACCACTCACCTGAGCGTAGAGGCAGAAGGGCAGGCTACAGACGGCACATTGCTGTGGGGGAAGACGGAATAAAAGTTCTATTATCTATGCCAATAGACTATGTAATACCATTTGTGGATTGTAGTGATGAGAACTGGCTTGTGGAATACAAGAAGTATGTTTCTGGTCCAAGCGGATGGAGTAACAACTCCACACGTTTCCGTGATTGGGAGACTTTGCGCTATCAGCTCCGAGGCATAGAACGGTATATGCCTTGGATAAGGAACATATACCTAGTAATGTCAATCTCTGAAACTCAGATTCCTAATTGGCTGGATACACAAAACAAAAGGATTCATATAGTATGGGACTGGGACCTGGTACCTCGTGAATATCTGCCAGTATTCAACTCAAACGTTATAGATTTGTACATCCCACGCATAGAAGGGCTGAGTGAGCGTTACCTGTATGCCTGTGACGATTACTTGGTTATGAGGGAGTTGAAATCAGAGGATTTCTTCTCAGAAAGCTGCATTAGGCTGAAAGTGGGTAGATACAAATTCATGGATTGGACCTATACTCGTACCATCATCAATTCAGGTCGGCTTATTTGTCCTCAATTCATCTCTAAAGCGAATGGCTATTACATCCTACCTTATTGTGACCACGCCATAGTACCACATCTAAAGTCGGAGAACTTGAAGGTAATGGAAAAGTATCAAAAGGAGATAGAAAGCTCGCTTTCAAGATTCCGTGAAGGCAAGAACCTGACTTGGCTCATCTATCCGCTCTGTCTGATAAAGAAAGGCTTACTGCAACCAAGTAGTGTTAAAACAAGATATGCTGCTCTCCGAGATGAGAATAGCATCCGCAACCTCAGCTTCTCAGACTGTGATGTAATAGTCCTCAATGATGAGTACCGTGATAACTATTATTATGGTAAACCACTCCTGATAAAGCGTTTAGAAGAGGTCTTGCCAGGCAAATCGGAATTTGAGAAGTAAGATGAAGGATGCAAGCCTTAGACCTTAGTTAATAACGTCAACGGTAACCAATAAACAGTTCAAGAAGTTTAAGTGGTTTAAGAAGTTTAAGTGGTATAAGAAGTTTAAGTGGTATAAGGAGTTTTAGGCCTTAGACTTTGTTCGAGAGCAAGTGTGAATGCTTTATCGTTGGGCCAATAACCACAGAGCAAAGAATTTGTCATAAACCTCGTAAATGCCAAGGTTAGAGGTGAGAAAGTTCTTCTCCAGTAACCCCTTCATAGCCGACTGAACACTACTGCTGCTTGTAAGCCGGTATTTCTTGACAAATGCCGATGAAGTAAGGTTTTGGGCCTTTCCTTCCTTGGCAATAGCCATCAGCAATTCTTTCTGTTTTATAGGTAACTGGAACAGCAGGGATTGGTATGTGAACTCGTTTGCTCGTAATATGTTCTTAATAGCTGTATCTAACATTGTCTCATCGCAGACACCGTGTTGTGAAGTGAGAGAAAAGAATTCATTCATTACGCGCTGAACATACCATGTGATGCCATCAAATCGCTGATACGTTTTTTCAATTATGTCGGCAGTAATACCTTTGTCTGCTTCCTTAAATAACTCTTGTGCAAACTTGGAGTATTTTTCCACAGGGATACAGCCAATGTTCATCATTGAAGTACTTTGGCAAAATGGTCTGGACGGACTGAGGAATATTTCACCCATCATGGTGCGTTGCGAACCTGAGAAAATAAACTGAGCATTCCTACAGTGCTGAATATAGGTGCGTAGGATAGCTTCAATCTTATCATCATGGTAGTCGGCCACAGTCTGGAATTCATCAATGGCAATAATACAAGGTTTGTCAGCCGTATTGATATACTCGAATATCTCGTCCAAGGTTGTCCTTGGCAGATGGATGTCTCCTACTTCCACATTCCACGTGGGATTTCCCATTGCATCAAAGGAAATGCCTGTGCGTAAAGAAGAAAGGATGCTGACAAACTTTTGTATCACTTTGGTGCCTTTTGGACGCAAAGATGATAGCATGGATGACCCCATGGCCATAATCAGCTCTTCAATATTTTTTGTGGCATAAATATCCACGAGAAACGTGTAGTAATTCCGCTGAATGTCTTTCTGGTGAAAGAGATTCTCTATCAATCCTGTTTTGCCAATGCGTCTTGGAGCAATCAATGCTACATGGTTGCCGTTTGTAACCAAGCGTTTCAGTTCTTGAGTCTCAGTCTTTCTGTCACAAAAGTACTTTTCAGACTCATAACCATAAAGTATAAAAGGGTTGTTTACCATGCTTTTTTGTTTTCTCGCAGCAAAGATAATTATTATACTTCAATTATCATAATATAATAATCATATTATAATAAAAATTAACACAGAATCCCCATGCCACCACCAAAAGAGGGTTGACATCCCTAATAAACATATAAAAATAAGCCTCTGTTTTGCGTGATGCTTAACAGAGGCTTGTTGTTAGTTGGCCATCTTGAGCCTTTTTTCTGTACTTTTACTTGCGCTCTATGGTTTGAGCTCGGTCCGGACCAACACTCACAATGGTGATGGGAGTGCAGGTAGCCTTCTCTATATAAGTAATGTAGTCCTTCAACTGCTGGGGGAACTGTGCCTCGGAGGTCAGTTGGGTGAGGTCGGTCTGCCAACCAGGCAAATCCTCGTACACAGCTTGCCAACCTTCAGTATCGTAAGGCATATCGGTGGTAGTAACACCATCCTTCTGATAAGCAACGCATACGCGGATGGTCTTAAAGGTATCCAGCACATCGCTCTTCATCATGATGAGCTGTGTTACACCGTTTATCATGATGGCATACTTAAGTGCTACCAAATCCAGCCAACCGCAACGACGGTTACGCCCTGTAACAGCTCCGTACTCGTGACCAATCTCACGAATCTTGTCGCCTGTCTCATCGAACAGCTCAACGGGGAAGGGGCCTGAACCTACACGTGTGCTGTAAGCCTTGAAGATGCCGAATACCTCGCCAATGCTGTTGGGTGCTACACCTAAGCCTGTGCATACACCGCCACTGACGGTATTGCTGCTGGAAACAAAGGGGTAGGTTCCGTGGTCGATATCCAACATGGTACCCTGAGCACCTTCTGCCAGCACATTCTTGCCTTCTGCCAAAGCCTTGCCCAACTCAATCTCTGTATCGGTAAGCTGGAATTCGCGCATGTACTCGATACCCTCCATCCAGAGCTTCTCCTCGTCGGTAATGTCAAAATCGGTGTAGTGGAGGTCTTGAAGAACCTGCATGTGACGAGCCTTAAGAGTATCGTATTTCTGTTGGAAGTCGGCCAGGATGTCGCCTACGCGCAGACCTGTACGACTGGCCTTCTCGCTATATGTGGGACCGATTCCCTTACCTGTAGTTCCAACCTTGTTCTTTCCCTTAGCTGCCTCGTATGCACGGTCCAGAACACGGTGCGTGGGCAGAATCAGGTGAGCGCGCTTGCTGATGTGCAGGCGGCTCTTGAGGTTGTAGCCTGCAGCTTCCAGTTCCTTGGCTTCCTGCATAAAGAGGTCGGGAGCGATGACGCATCCGTTACCAATGATGTTCAGTTTCCCTTCGTCGAAGATTCCCGAGGGAATGCTTCTGAGAACAAATTTCTTGCCCTCGAAGATGATGGTGTGTCCGGCATTGGGACCACCTGCAAAGCGAGCAACGACGTCATAGCGAGGGGTGAAGCAATCCACTACCTTACCCTTACCTTCGTCTCCGAAAACGATACCCAGCAGGGCATCAACTTTTCCTTTTTTCATTTCTTCTGTATTTTTGTTTTTTGTTTTGTCTCTTTTCCTTTGGTCTTCGCCTTCTTCTTTCTGATGCTGTTCTTGACCATGCAACTGCGGCACAGACCGTGAAAGTACAGCACGGGCTGTGTAATGACGAACTGCTTGCACTTCTGCTCGCTCAACCAGTTCTCAATCTTGCTGCTTTCCAGTTTTTTTACGGTTCCGCACTTCTGACATACCAGACAGACCAGAGGATGCGGTGTGACGCAGCATTCGTAATGAGCAGCACGCACCAAGGTGTGCTTGATGACCAGTGAAGCATCTTCGAACAACTTGAGCGTGTTGAAGAGGGTGACCCTGCTGACTTTGAACTTGGCTTCCTTTTCCATGATCTCTTGCAGCTCGTCTATGCTGAAGATGCCTGATATTTGGCATATGATACGCAGAATCTCAAAACGCTCTGGCGTCTTGCGTATGTTTTTGCCCTTTATGTACTCCGTGAGTAGTTGGGCAGCCAAGTTGTATAAGTCTGTATTCTCACTCATTCGCGAGTGCAAAGTTACGAATAAGTGAGGGAAATGCAAAGGGAAACAGGATTTATTTTTATTCCAAGAAAGAAGTCGCTGCTATGATGGCTTTCCGAAGGGGAAGGTCGGCAGATGGGAGCAGCGATTGTGCCTGATCTTTCAGTTCGCTGACGGATCGCTCCTGAAGTTGGGCCCCTTGCCGGAGCAGTCTTGCTATGCAGAGGAAACCGCATAGCTGTCGCATGGGGGAAGGTGATGCAATCCACTCGAAGGCTGTAACAGCGCACCAGGGCTCCTTGCTGAGGAGTTGCATGCAGAGGACTTGTGCCACCTCTGCTGTGGGGATTTCATCCACCCAGATGTCGGCTATTTCGGGCAGGAACTCCTGTGGGGGCATGAGCATGGTAGCCAGGAGCTTGCACTCACGTATGTTCTCGTTCCAAAGTTCCTGAGCCAGTTGGCGTGAAGGTTGAAACTCTTCGGCAATGCTCTGCAAACGTGGCAATTCAACGCCGAACACCAGTTTGTAGGGTGCTCCTGTTTCACGCATTCTGGCACTGAGATTACCGTTCATGGCGGCATGCAGTTCTTTCTTTATATCAAGGATTACTGTAGAGACTTCCATATCGTAACATCTGGTGGTCGTAGGCTTCGCCGTAGCGGATTTCTACATCGCATACGTTGCCTTTCGCATCATAAACAAGTTCATATTCGGGATTGATGAACCCCTTGTAGGGTGAGAGGTTGAGCGCACGCCATCGGTGTAATACCTCTGCATGCAGCAGGGCATCAACTTTTACTCCGTACTCCTCAACCAGCTGACGAGCAGCAGACAAGTCCCCCTCGCTCTTTATGCGCTGAATCTCTGCCAGCAAGGTGGCAAAGGCTGTGCGCAGGATGGGGTAGGAGTGAACCTTGATGTAGTGCTTGCCGTCCTTCTGTGCAAGGCTGGCGGCTTCCGGGAAATGCTGAAGTGTCCAACGGGCAATGAGGGCACGGTTGCGCATGTGGGCTTCCTCAATCTGGTGCCCTTCTTCTATACGAACCAACTGCGTGAGGACTCCATTCATAAGATAGCTGTAATATTGCGCCTGATAGGCTTCGGCATTGGGGGTGAGACCCAGTTCCACCAGTTTCTCATCAGCCAGATAGTAAAGACCGAAGAGGTCGGCACGCGCTTCTTCTATAGTACTGCCGTAGGCTTTCAGCGCATCAGGGTCGATACCTGGCAACAACTGTCCACTGCCATGACCTAAGCATTCATGAAGGTCGGTATGCAAATCATCACAGATACATGCATACTTATTTAATAAGGTAAGGGTTGGTTCATCTATTACAAACTCCTGACGAAGGCCGCTGTCCTTGGCAGCTTCATCGTAAGCATGCGTAAGGTTGCCTATGGTAACACTCTTGCTGCCGTACTCGGCTCTTACCCAGTTGCTGTTGGGCAGGTTGATGCCTATGGCGCTGCTTGGGTAGAGGTCGCCTCCCAGAATGGCAGCATTGATGACCTTTGCCGAAACACCCTTGCACTCCTTCTTTCGGAAGCGAGGGTCAATGGGCGAATGGTCTTCGAACCACTGTGCATTATCGCTTAGTGCCTGTGAACGACGGGTTGCTATGGGGTCGACAAAATTCACATATCCTTCCCAACTGGCTTTCAAACCCAGAGGGTCGCCATACACTTCGGTAAAGCCGTTGGTAAAGTCCACCTGACTTTCTGTGTCCTGCACCCAAAGGATGGTATATTCATCAAAGGTTTTCAGATGGCCGCTCCGGTAGAACTCAATCAGTTTCTCAATGACAGCCTGCTGATTCTTATTCTCAGCAAAGGGTATGGCATCTTGAAGAGCGGCAATGATACGGTCGATGTATGGTCCGTACAGGCCTCCGCTTTTCCACACGTTTTCGTGTAACGAGCCATCAGGCAATTTTTCCAGCCTGCTGTTCATACCATACATTATGGGATGCCGGCTGTCCCCCTTCTCTTTCTGACGGGCATAGAAAGCCTCGGCTTCAGCCTGTGTAATACCGTTCTGATAATAGTTACTGGCGGAAGTCAGCAACAGATCGTCGCCTTCAGCCTGATTCACTCGTTTGCTGAGGACGGTAGGATCAAAAATGATGGGAAGCAGGTCGTCAACATCCACACCCACTTCTCTTGCTGCATCCATAAAGAACTGCTGGGAAAAGCCAGGTGTGAACTTCTGGTATCCGTAATGATGGTGGATGCCGTTGCTGAACCATACACGTTTCAGGTAAATGGCAAACTGCTGGAAGTCGGCAGAGGAACGGTTGCCCTGATATTGTGTATAAATAGATTCCAGCACCTGACGTATGCGCAGATTATAGGCTCCGTTCTGGTCCCACAATATATCACGTCCCATAAGTGCCGCCCTGCTAAGGTGGTAAATGAGAAGTTTCTGTCTGAGACTCAGTTCCCGAAAACCGGGAACCTGATACCGGAGAAGTTGAATGTCGGCAAAGCGCTCGTCCTGAAAAATAAAGTCACTCTGCTCCAACATTATTTATCTTGGTTCTTCTTGGAGGTAGTCCTTCTTTTCTTTTTGGATTCAAGCTTCTCCTGAAGCATCTCTATGTTGGTTATTCTGTATTCGCGGGGGGTAATGCCCACACGTTTGTAGAATGCAACGTAGAAACATTGTCTGTTTTGGAAACCGACGGCCAATGCAATATCCTCGATGTTCATGTTCAGATATCTGCGGTCCTTAAGCATATACATAGCTTCCTTGATACGGAACTCGTTCACCATCTGTGAATAGTTGTCCTGATATCGCATGTTTATAATGGCACTGATGTATCTGACATTCGTGTTCAGTTCTTCTGCCATTTTCTTGGCAGAGTAGTTACAGTCGCGATACTTCTTTTCTACAATAAACTTCGCCATTATCTTTTGGTAAACCTCATCCACGGTTTCCAATTTAAGCAACGACCTGTAAAGAGGAGTCTTCTGCTTTTTCTCTGTTAAATTGTACTTTGCCATTGTTTCCGATATAAATATTGAAAATATTCGTTGCAAATGTACAAATGTTTTCTGAATTATGTAAAGAATTCAAAAAAAAATGATATTTTTGTGCAATTTTTTTTACATCCTGATATGGAAAATGTATTAAAACGCTATTTTGGATATGATAATTTCCGTCCTTTTCAGCGTGAAATTATAGAAAATATAATGCAGGGACACTCTTCCTTGGTGCTGATGCCCACGGGTGGAGGAAAAAGTCTTTGCTACCAGTTGCCCGCCTTGATGATGGAGGGGACAGCTATTGTAATATCTCCCCTGATTTCATTGATGCGCGACCAGGTGCGTCAGCTGCACAGTAACGGTATTCAGGCTGTTGCATTGAACAGTAGTGAGGAGGATTTTGACATGATGACCCTCCAGCGTGAGTGTGAGGACGGTCATGTGAAGCTTATCTTTCTGTCGCCCGAGCGTCTGATGCTGGAACTTCCCCGTTTGCTTAGGGCTATCCGTATTTCCCTGATTGCTGTGGATGAGGCGCATTGTATCTCGCAATGGGGATATGATTTCAGACCAGAATACAGTCAGTTGGGAATCCTGCGCGAAAAGTTCCCTCAGGTACCTATAGTTGCCCTTACAGCTACTGCTGACAAAGTGACCCGCTTTGACATTCTGAATCAGTTGAATATCCCCGATGCCGAGGTGTTCATAGGAAGTTTTGACCGTCCCAACCTAAGCCTTGATGTCAGGCGAGGGCTGGATTCCTACGAGAAGCGTATCGCCATACTGCACTTTTTGGCTTCGCATCAGGGGGAGCCAGGCATAATCTATTGCCTGAGCAAGAAGAATGCTGAGAGCATGGCCGCCTTCCTGCAGGCACACCATGTGGAAGCTGCTGTGTATCATGCGGGATTGCCGTTGATAGAACGCAACAGGGCGCAGGAGGATTTCCTGAACGACAGGGTACAGGTGGTATGTGCTACCATTGCCTTTGGCATGGGAATCAATAAGGGGAATGTCCGATTCGTAATTCATTACAATTTGCCTAAAAGCATCGAAAATTATTATCAGGAGATAGGAAGGGCAGGTCGTGACGGTGCTCCTGCCGATACGCTGCTGTTCTATAATGCGGCAGATATCGTTCAGCTTACACGGTTTGCCCAAACCAGCGGACAGAGCGAGATAAATATGGAACGCTTGAGCCGTATGCGTGAATATGCTGAGGCCAATGTGTGCCGAAGGAGAATCCTGCTGAATTACTTTGGTCAGGAGACTGCCAGCAATTGCCATAACTGTGATGTGTGCCAGCATCCGCCTCAGTTGTTCGACGGTACAAAGTACGTTCAGATGGCATTAAGTGCTGTTGTCCGTGCCAACCAGATGATATCTATGCACACCTGTATCGATATTCTTTGCGGTATTCCTTCTCAAGAGGTTGGCAAGTGTCAATACTTCAAGCTGAAGACCTTCGGCGTGGGAAGGGATGTGCCGCCAAAAGACTGGAAGGATTATCTCCTGCAGATGTTGCAACGGGGTTTTGTAGAGATTATGTACGACCAGTACAATCATTTGCGTATCACGGAACTGGGCAGGCAGGTGCTTTATGGCGAACGTCAGGCTATGCTGGCAGTGATAAGGCGCGAGGTACAGCCTCCAAAGGGGAAACGAAGGCAGGTGAGCCAGAAAGAAATGCTGCCCGGATTGTGGAATATCCCCAGGAATGAGCCGCTGGAGGACAAGGAACTCTTTGAAACATTAAGGCGGTTACGACTCAGACTGGCCCAGCAGAAAGGTGAGCCTCCCTTTGTGATTATGTCGGACAAGGTATTGCACCAGTTAGCCACCTATAAGCCTACCACGATGCAAGCCTTCGGAAATATCAACGGAATAGGGGAATATAAATGTGCCACCTACGGTCCGGTGTTTCTGCCCGTGATTATTCAGCACATATCAGATTCCGGTACTTGATTCAGGGTCGTGTTGTTGGCTGAGTGGACAGCTTTCTCGTGCTCTTCCAGCGCTACGGACAAACGGGCTATCTGCATCATTACTTCGCGTCGATTTCCTTCAAGGTCTTCCATCTTGGCAGCCAGAGACTCCTGTAGCGTCTCATTATCGGCACTATGGTAATTGCCTTCGGCTTGCAGGGCTATGAACTGGCTGTTAAGGTCATCTACGCGAATCTGACTCCGCAGGGCATCCTGCCTGACTTTCAGAACGCGTGAGCGCAGGGTCACCCAGTCTTTCTCTTCGCTGAAAATCTCCTGTAGCTCGGAATATTGCACAGGTGGGTGGTGCATGTTGAAGTTACGAATCCAGATGTCCAGTCGGGAGTGTTCCTCGCTCAGTTTTTCGCTCAGTTCCTTACCATACATAATATGGAACTCGTTTCTGCCCCTCAGGTAGTCCGCTTCATGCTGTAGTTTCCGGGTTTCATCCAGCTCGTTCTTTTCTGCCTGTTTGGCATTCTCCATCTGTTGGTATGCCTCGTCGTACAGTTGTTTGGGCCCGGCTTCACCTGTGGTCTGCCTGATGGTATTATTATTGGTGTCAATACGGGTCTGGCGATTCTCTGTGCGGTTCTTTACCTGTTCCAAGTATTGTCTTAATAATTTTAGTTGCTCCGTCAGGGTTTCATGCTGTGTCTTGTGAAGTGCCAGTTCCTGTTCCTCGTTAGTAATCAGAGTGTTCACAGCATTCCAGGCGCTGGTCAGTTTCATAATCTGTTGACGCAGGGCCTCATGGTTTTTGTCCCAGATGCCTTTCCAGTCTTTAATGGTAATGCCTTCCTCCAGATGGTGGTAAACCTCGCTGAAACGGGTGCTCTCGCTGTCCATCATAGCTGCCACTCTTTCCACTTGGCCGGCTCTTACCTGGCAACCTGTATTCACCTCGTTCAGTCTCACGCTCAGTTCTTTCTTCTGCTGTTCCAGCGTATGCAGTCCTTCGCCCAGTCTGCTAATCTGAGCCATGTGGTAGTTAAAGGTGTCCAACTCTTTCTGCGCTTTCTCTGCATCATCGGCAGTGCTTTCTATCATATGCCTGATTAGCGCCATTCTGGCATTCAGATTAGTGCTGGGAGAGCAAGTCTTAAACGAAGGGGACAGGGATGCGTAAATGCCCCATTCTTTTACGTCGTCGTTCTGTCGGATGCGGATGGCATTCAGGGAACTCTCTTCCGAGAAATGTCTTCCCTTGTTTTCTGCGAGATCAAGGCGCAAATCCTCCAGCATCTGTTGTTTGCTACGCAGCTCAGCAGAGAGCAGTTCATATTCTGTCTTAAATTCACCAATCAACTTACTCTGGTCAAGCATGGTATCGCTATGGTAAGGATGATGGGTGGCACCACACACAGAGCAGCTGACACCTTCTTTTAAGTCGCTTCTCAGATGAATGATGTTCTGGCTCTTGCTCAGAAGGTAGGTCTGTTCTTTTTCGTGACAGAGGCGGGAGAGCTTGCCCACCTGAGCCTCCATTTCCCTGATGTTGCGCTCAGTGTTATCGATGTGCAGACGCAGTTCGTTCAGGGTCTGGGTTTTCTCATCAATGCTGTTGTATCCAACAGAAATCTGATGCCAGAGCGACTGGGCAGAAATCAGCATCTGCTTGAGGCTTTTCAGTTGCATGGCACGTTCCTGCAGCTTGTAGCTGTCTTGTCCCAAAATGCTGGCCCTGTGGGTTTGCAGTTCGCCTTCCAGGGTTTCTATTTCCGACGTAACCTCCTGGTATTTGCTGAAAACCCTTTCCAAGAGTTTGTTTTCCTCGTTTTGCTTCTGAAGCGCGTCAGCATGCAGGTTCTTGGTTTTCTGCCGCTGTTCTTCTACTTCCTGAAGGTTGTCCAGAAGGAGCAGGTTCTTCTCGGCATGCTGAATCATCTGTTCATGAATTTCCATGCTCTGGCGTTCCTCCATGTGGCGAGCGAGTTCTTCTGAGAGAACATCTATCCTTTGTTCTGTCTCAGAGATGCTGCCTTCCAGCATACTTGCCTGCTCCTGGGCTTTCACCGAGAACTCAGCCAGATTGTCTATTTCTTCCTCGTAAGCCTGATTAGAACCCAGAAGGGTGAAGGCATGGAAAATCAGGTCATGAATATTATAAAGCCTTTCCTCGGCGCTCTTGCGCTGGTTTTCCATCTGAGTTTGCAGTTTCTCCTGTTTGTTCCAGGCTTGGCGGATCTCGTCGCTTTCATGTTCCAGGATGCTCAGGCTGCGCTTGTTCTGCGCGGTAAGCTTCTCCAGAACATCCCTTCGCTGGAAGGCTCCCTGAATGCTCTCAAACATTTCAAAACGTTCCAGTTGGCGGATATCGTTCGCCATGGAAGCCTGTAGCTTGTTTAATTCGAAGAGGTGGGCCTTCTCATGCTTGAGTTCCAGTTTCAGCTTGTTGTATCTGCGCAGCCAATCCTGCTGCTTGCGCAGTTGCTCCATACTTTCCTCAATGTTGTTCAGTTTGGTTTCTGCCAGCCGTTTCATCTCTTTAACCCTTTGAAACTGCGTAGCATTCAACATCTTCGGATTCCGTGTGGGCTGGGGTGGGGCTGCAAAGGTGTTTTGCTCTGTGTCAGTAGTCTGCTTGTCAGTATTTTTGCTAAAAATATTCATTGCTTTCAGTTTTTTCTGTGCAAAGGTAGACATTTAATTCATAATTCACAATTCATAATTCATAATTATTTTGTACCTTTGCGCCGCAAAATGAAATTTCTGTAGAGACAATGGCACAAAAAACAAGTATACCAAAAGGAACGCGCGACTTTGGCCCTCAGGAGATGGCCTGCCGTAATTACATCTTTAATACCATCCGTCAGGTCTATGCCCTGTATGGTTTTCAGCAGATAGAAACTCCCGCTATGGAGAATCTGGGAACCTTGATGGGTAAGTATGGCGAGGAAGGTGATAAACTGCTCTTCAAGATTCTGAACAGCGGGGATTTCCTGAGAGGAACCTGCAGCGAGGAGATAGAAAAAGGTGCAACCGGTCATCTGGCTGCTCTGTTGTGCGAGAAAGGTCTGCGTTACGACCTCACTGTTCCCTTTGCCCGTTTCGTGGTGCAGCACCGCGAGGAACTGACACTTCCCTTCCGCCGTTACCAGATTCAGCCCGTTTGGCGTGCCGACAGGCCTCAGAAGGGACGCTATCGCGAGTTCTATCAGTGCGACGCCGATGTTGTGGGAAGCGATAGCCTGCTGAACGAGGTAGAGCTGATGCAGATAGTTGATACCGTATTCCAGCGTTTTGGCATTCGTGTCTGCATAAAAATCAACAACCGCAAGATTCTTTCCGGCATTGCCGAAATGATAGGTGCTGCTGATAAGATTGTGGATATCACAGTAGCCATCGATAAGCTGGACAAGATAGGCCTGGAGAATGTGAATGCCGAACTTCTTGAGAATGGACTGTCCGAGGCTCAGGTAGAGAAGCTTCAGCCCATCATCAACCTGTGCGGGACCAATGCCGAGAAGATAGCCACCATGCGCCAAGTGCTGAAGGACAGCGAGGTAGGACAGAAGGGTATTGATGAGGTAGAATATGTCCTCTCTAAACTCTCAACTCTAAACTCTCAACTGGAGTTAGATCTCACTCTGGCTCGTGGCCTCAACTACTACACAGGCTGCATTTTCGAGGTCAAGGCCCTCGACGTTCAGATTGGCAGTATAACAGGCGGTGGACGGTATGACAACCTTACGGGCATCTTCGGTATGCCAGGCATCAGCGGGGTGGGAATTTCCTTTGGAGCCGACCGTATTTACGATGTGCTGAACCAGTTGAATCTTTACCCCGAGGAAGTTACTACAGCCACTCAGCTGTTGTTTATCAACTTCGGTGAGACAGAAACCAATTACTGCCTGCCCATTGCCGACAAAGCCCGTCAGGCAGGAATCCGTACCGAGATATATCCTGATAGTGTAAAGATGAAGAAGCAGATGCAGTATGCAAATGCCAAGAACATCCCCTTTGTGGCCATAGCCGGAGAAACGGAAATTGCCGAGGGCAAAATTATGCTCAAGAATATGCTTTCAGGCGAGCAACAACTCGTTACTCCGGAAGAACTTCTGTCATTTATTCATATATAAGGTACTTCTTCCTTTTTTGCTTGAATTGCTCTACGCCATCTTTCCAGCGGGCTCGGATTTCGGTCTCGCTGCGACCTTCCTCAATCATCTCGCGGACGTAGGTCTGGCCTAACAGTTTGTCGAAGAATGAGGTAAAGAAGCCTTCAGCCTTGCCCTGTTTCTGCAGGCACCGGTAGGCATCTATGACGTAGGCCAGACTCATCTGCTGTTGCCATATTTTCTCGTAGGGTAGGGCAGAGAGGTCCATGCCGTAACACTTCTGTCCCAGCAAAGTCGGATTTGTGGCTCCCGGCATGCTCTGTGGCGTAAAGGAGTAAGTATGGCACTCATGTATCTGCGGATGTCCGTACTGCTGGAAGGGCTTGTCCGTTCCGCGACCCATGCTGACGACTGTACCCTCGAACGGGCAGAGCGATGGGTAGAGGTAGATGGACTGCATGTTGGGCAGATTGGGCGACGGCGCCACAGGCAGGGCGTAGTGCGTCTGATGCGTATAGTTCTGGCAAGGGATGACCGTCAGTTGGCACTCATTGCCCTCGTTCAGCCACTTCTCTCCTACAGCCATGCGTGCCAGTTCGCCCAGCGTCATGCCGTGTACTACGGGGATGGGCAGATGTCCTACTCCGCTGCGCAGCGTCATATCCAGAACGGGGCCGTCAACATAGTGCCCATTGGGGTTGGGACGGTCCAGTATGATGACTTCCCGCCCGTATTTCGTACAGGCATCCATCAGGTGACACATGGTGACGTAGTAGGTGTAGTAGCGTAAACCCACGTCCTGAATATCCACCAACAGCACATCGAACAGACGCATGGCCTCCTCCCCAAGATTCTTTTTCCGGTTCTGTCCGTATAACGAAAGAATGGGGGTGCCTGTGCGTTCATCCACTTCGTCACCCACGACGGCTCCTGCATCGGCACGACCTCGGAAACCATGTTCGGGAGAGAATACTGCTGTTACGTTTATTCCCTTTCTTACAAGCAGGTCTAACACATGCTCCGGTTCTGTTCCCACATGTCCTGTTTGGTTGCTGAACAGTGCCACACGCTTCCCGTTGATAAGGGGCAGATAAAGATCTGTCTGCTCGTCACCCGTCATCACACGCTTGGTTATTTTAGCCTCGTCTTTCTCGAAATGCTGATAGTCCTTACGGCTTTGCCACTCACCGCCCCATTTGTAGCCATAGGTCTTGAAGAGCCGGTAAGCAAGGTCGTTGTGGTCTATCTTGTATCGGAAAGACTTACTGCGGTTGACATATCCGGCAGCCGTTGTAGGTTGAATCTCAGGAGTTTTTCCCTTGCGTGGAATCACGTAAGGATTGTAAAGGGTATTCAGGTCAACGGCCAACCCCCTTGCATGCTTCGACAGGTGTTGGGAACCGCTAATGACCCGATAGCAGAAGCACGAAGTGTTGTTGGCCCTCATCTGTTGTTCATCGTCTGCCCCATAGTTATCAGGCAGCACCATGCGCTGGATGGGGTAGCGGGCTTGGTAGAGTTGGCGGAAGATATCTACAAGTTCATGTGCGATGGCAGCATTACATATCATCTCGCCGAGGTGTGTCTGCTGGTCGTAGTCCCAATGCAACAACTTCAGGTAACGGAGGTCCTTGCGCCCGATGTAGGGGTTATCCTTGTATGTCAGGCCCTGCATACGGCTCCAAACGTCGTCAGGTATTTCTACGGCTACGAAGCATCGGGCCATGCCATAGCGTTCCACAGCCTCGCGGCTTACTGTCTCGCCTGCCTTCCACTGCTTCAGTGTGATGTTTTCTTGTGCCATGAGGGTTGGCAGACACAACAGAAAAACTGCTAATAATGTTGTGATTCTTGTCTTCATTGTTTGTAAAATTACAGAGAAAAACAGATTATTCCCATTTTGTGGTCGATAAAGGCACTTTTTTTATAAAAAAAGAGGTTCAGGGTTTGTCAGTTTCAGAAATTGTTGTACCTTTGCACGCCGATTATTATCAAGGTGGGTAGAAAATGCCTTCCATGCATGTAAGAATAGCTTGTTCTTTGGCCAGACAAAGCAGTTCGGTAAAAGCATGCAAAAAAAGTGAATTAGTAGTAAAAACAAAAAGAACAAAAAAACAAAGAATGGACACTTTGAGTTACAAGA
>JAEEGL010441861.1_pt1 | contig 26306 bp, 15 predicted proteins | sample 9134231 | NCBI WGS metagenome assembly JAEEGL01 (sample SAMN16246548, study PRJNA631951) | gut metagenome | biome: gut microbiome; feature: rumen; material: fiber-attached | host: Bos | place: Iran: Karaj | collected 2018-10
GGCGAAGATACTGCGGGTGGATCACTTGGAACTTGACGACAAATTCAGCATAATAGCTTACGTTCACACCGGTTTTCCGACCAAATTCGGCATACCGCGCCAGCCGGCGCGAGTCCCCGGACTGGCGGGGAAGATCGTTTTCGAGCCGGGGTTCAGAAACAAAGAACTCATCCGCGGGCTGGAAGGTTTCAGCCATATATGGGTGATCTGGCACTGTTCGCTTTCGGCGCCGTTCGGCGCGCGGAGCACCGTGCGTCCCCCGCGGCTGGGCGGCAACGCGCGGATGGGCGTGTTCGCCACGCGCTCGCCTTTCAGGCCCAACCGCATAGGACTTTCGTGCGTGAAGATAGAAGATATCGTCACCGAAAGCCCCGACGGCCCGTATATAACCGTTTCCGGCGCGGATATGGCGGACGGCACTCCGGTGCTGGATATAAAGCCGTATCTTCCCTACGCCGACAGTTTTCCCGACGCGGCGTGCGGCTTTGCCGGCGCCGGGCTGGACCACCGGCTGGAAGTAGAGATCCCGCCGGAAAAAGCGGCGGTCTTTCCGCCGGAAATGCTCGGCACGCTCAAAGACGTGCTCGCCGAAGATCCGCGCCCCGCGTACGAAGGCGACGAAAAGCGCGTATACGGGTTCGGCTTTGCGGGGTTTGAAATAAAGTTCCGGGTCGCGAACGGAATACTGACCGTAACGGATATCATCAAAAAAACGCCCGAAAACGAAGAAAAGACTTAAAAAGGCACAAAACGGAGAACAGACATGATAAAACATTTTCCTTCACAGTTCGTATCTTTTGAAAACGATTTCTGCTCGCGCACGCCGGAGTATCCGCATATCGGCGAAAACGTGCGCGTGGATTGCATTATCGAAAGCAACGGTTCCGTACCCGAACTCGAATACTGGGTGTACGGCGGCGAAAACGTAAAGGTCGCAGGCAAGGGCGACGGGCGCCGTTATTCGTTCGAGCTCGGCGCGTTCAACGAGCGCTGCTTTGTGAACTACCGCATCACCTGCGGCGGCGAACGCAGCCGTATATTCACTTTCCCCGTTTGCGAAATAAAGCGCTGCGAACGCTTTGAAGCGCTGTATTTCCGCGGCGATTCGTTCTGCGGTGTGCTGGGCGACGGTTACTGCGTGAACCTTGATCTGGGCGAAAACCTCAACGTTTCGTGTTCCGGCAGCATAAGAAGAGGCGCGTACACCATATCGGCGGATCTGCCGCTGTGCGGCACGCGGCTCAAAGTCGGCGGCAGCGGGCTTTGGAGCTTTGGCAAATGCAAAGTTACGGCTATAACGTTAGAACTCAACGCCGACGGCGCCGCCGTGCGATCCACCGTCGAGACCGAAATAGAACGCAATCACGTCTTCGGGACCGGCGAGAGATTCGATTCGGTCGACCAGAACGGGAAAAGCACTTCCGGCCAGGTCGAGGAACGCTGTTTTTATCAGGAAGAGATAACTTATATCCCGGTGCCGTTCTTCTTCACCGATACCGGTCTCGGCTGGTACTGCCGCGGCACCGTACCCGCCGCCATGGATTTCGGCGACAAAGTAACAATAACCCGCGAATCCGCGGGAAGCTGCATTTTTGAAGACACGCTGTTCTGCGGCGAGCCGAAACAGCTTTTGAAGACGTATTTCGCGCTTTCCGGTCAGCCCGAGCTGCCGCCCGAATGGGTCTACGGCGTTTGGCTGAGCGCCAACGGATGGAACCGCACCAAGGAAGTTTACGAAGTGCTGGACGAGATGCGCGAAAATTCCTACCCCGCGTCGGTGCTGGTGCTGGAACCCTGGAGCGACGAAAGCACGTTCCACGAATGGGACCGCGTGCGCTTTGCCGCCCACGAAAGTATGATGCGCGACGTCCGCGCCGCCGGACTGCACGTGGTGCTGTGGCAGATATCCACCATCCACGCGGGTTCGACCGACGAAAAAGAGGCGCTTGAAAACGGCTACTGCATCAAAAACGAAGACGGCACGCCGTTCTACATTCCCGACGGCTGGTGCAAGGGCAATCTGATATGCGATTTTTCCAACCCCAAGGCGTGCGAATGGTGGTTCGGCCACCGGAAGCATCTGCTCGAAGAAGGTGTGGAAGGATTCAAAACAGACGGCGGCGAATACGTTATGGATAAGACGGTCCGCCAGTTCGACGGCAAACGCGGGCTGGAGGCGCGCAACCTGCACCCGCTTCAGTATCAGAAGGCGTACCACGATTTTATGCGCGAAAACGGAGTGAACGGCGTGACGTTCAGCCGTTCCGGCTACGGCGGATGCCAGACCACGCCGCTCCATTGGGCGGGCGACCAGTCCAGCGAATGGCGCGAACTGAGAGGTCAGCTCGCGGCGGGCGTTTCTTCCGCCCTTTCGGGGATAATGTTCTGGGGCTTCGATATCGGTTCTCTGGGCGGGCCGCTGCCGGATAAGGAGCTTTATCTGCGTTCCACAGCGTTCGCCTGTTTCTGCCCCATAATGCAGTGGCATTCTATGGTGATGCCCGATCAGCTCGCCCCGAGATACGACAAAAAGACTTACAACGACCGTTCGCCGTGGAACCTGGCGCGGCAGTTCGGCGACAAAGAGATACTCACGATAGCTTCGCGTTTCGCACGGCTCAGACATTCGCTCATACCGTATATCGCTTCCGAAGCGGAATACTGCGCGGCGAACGGAAGGCCGCTGATGGCGCAATTGTGCATAGATTTCCCGCAGGATAAAAACGCGTGGGATTCGTGGGACGAGTATATGTTCGGGCGCGACCTGCTCGTGGCTCCCGTCTATACCGAGGGCGCTACCGGCAGAGACGTCTATTTCCCCGAAGGAGTATGGGAAGACATATTCACCCGCAGCGTATACGAAGGCGGCGCGACGAAATACGTCGAATGTCCGCTCGACCGTATCCCCGTGTTTATGAGAAAAAAACAATGAAACGTTTCCTTGCGTTTTTGATTTCGCTTACGCTGCTTGCGCTTTGCGGCTGCGGTGGGAACAACGCGGAACCTTCCGGCGTTCCTTCCGCGGAAGAGACGGCGGAAGAAAGTTCTGCTGAAGAAACGCCGGAATACGCGATCGTCTTCTACCGCTTTTACGCCGACGAAGCCGACAGGATGGCGGCGAAGGTAAAAGAGCTCACCGGCAAAGAGATGCAGGTAATAGAATACGACCAGAATTCCCAAATGCCCGCGCACGCCGTATACATAGGCGAAGTGACCGACGGCGTGGGCAGCGAGCTGTGCAAAGCATCGCGCGGGATGGACTACGGAATAAAACCGCAAAACGGCAGCGTTTATATCTACGGCGGCAGCCGCGACGCGGTCACGAAGGCGGCGGAATACTTTATGAGCGAATTCATAACCGAAAACGGCGTAAATACGGATACGGAATACGTTTACACTCACGATTATCCGCTTGCGGGCGCGAGCGTGTGCGGCGTTCCGCTTTCCGAATACACCGTTGTGTATTCCGCGACAACGAATGAAGCGAAATATTCCGACGTAGCAAACGAGATAAAACAATATCTTAAAGAAAACGCCGACCGGTCGCCCACCGTGGCGCCCGCAACGCGCGCGGAGACCGAATACGAGCTGCTGCTCGGCAGCGAGACCGGCAGGCAGGCGGGCAAAGGACTTTACGAAAGCAAGTTCGAATACGACGCGTACCGCATAATCATTGACGGCACCAAGATCGCCATAGTCGGCGGCAACGCGTGCGCCGTCTGGCACGGGTTCCTGGCGCTTTGCAGCGCTGTTGCCGAAAACGGCGGAAATATCGGCGAAACGACGATAGACGGCAGATGCAGGCTCGTCAAAGTCGCCTGCGTGGGCGGTTCCATAACCGAAGGCAGCAATTCCAAGGACCCCGACAAGACCTACCCCAATTTTCTGCAGAAGATGCTGGGTTACGATTATCTGGTCAAGAATTACGGCATAGGCGGCTATTCGGTGGTGAACAGCGACGTCTACGCCTATACCAAGCACTGGAAATACACCACTTCGGTGAAATTCGTCCCCGACGTGGTGATATGGATGCTGGGCATAAACGACGGCAACCCGAGCCAGGACTACAAGGCGTGGGAAGGCACAAACAGGCGCGAAAAATACGTGCAAAGCGCTGAGACCATGTTTTCGGCTTATGAAAACGCCAACCCTAACGTACAGATATTCGTGACTCTTCCCTCTTCGCTGTTCAAGTCCGACGTGTGGACCGAATGGAAAGAATGGGGCGCGAGAGTGGAAAAATACGTGATCCCGCTCAACCGCGAGCTTGCGGAAAAGCACGGGTATCCGGTGATCGACGTCTTCACCTGGGCGAACGACCACCCCGAGGTATTCCCCGACGGGCTCCACCCCGAAGACGACGCCTACAAGACTTACGCCAAACGCGTTTACGACGAGATATACGGCGTTATAAAAACTCCCGAAGACCTTGGCTGAATTCTTTTTAAAAGAAGGAGATATCTTTATGAAAAAGATTGCGGCTTTTCTGCTTGCGTTGCTTGTCGCGGCGCTGGCTTTCGTTTCGTGCGGCAATACGCAGACCGACGAAAGCTCGGCCCCGGAGCCGGTATCCGAAGAGATATCCGAGCCCGAGCCCATTGAATACGACATAGTGTACTTCCGTTTCTACGCCGACGAAGCCGATATCCTCGCCGCGGAAATGGAAACGAGATACGGCAGAGCGCCGCAGGTCGTAAAGTTCGACCAGAACAAGGCGATGCCCGAGCACGCGATATATCTGGGCGAAGTGACCGACGGCACGGGCAGCGAGCTTTGCAGATCGGTGAACAAGCGCGACTACGGGATAAAGACCGTGGGCGAAAACGTATATATCTACGGCGGAACGACCGCCGCCGTAAAAAACGGCATAACCTATTTTACGCAGAACTTCCTCGCCGAAAAAGGCGTAGCCCTAAACTGCGAGTATTCTTACACGCACGTTTACGCGCTTGCGGGCGCAACCGTGGGCGGCGCGCCGCTTTCGCAGTTCGAAATAATCTATTCCCCCACCGATAACGAAGCCAAGTACCAGAACGTGGCGGCTAAGATAAAATCGTATCTCGACGAAAACGCCGACTTTTCGCCGCGCACGGGCGGAAGCTCAAAGCAGGAATCCGAATGCGAGATCATACTCGGCTGCGCTTCTGGCAGAGAGCTCTCCGACAGGTTCCACGAAGCCGATTTTGAATATAACGAATACCACGTGGAAATTTCCGGCACCAAAGTTGCGATAGTCGGCAACAACGCCTGCGCCGTGTGGCACGGGTTTATGGCGTTTACCGAATATCTCAAGTCCCACGCCAACGCGGCGGAAGACGCCGAATTCGACGGCGCGTGCACTTTGGTCAAAGTCGCCTGCGTGGGCGATTCCATCACCATAGGAATCAATTCGAGCGACCCGTACGTCTACACCTACCCCAATTATCTGCAGGAAATGCTGGGCTACGATTATCTGGTCAAGAATTACGGCGCGAGCGGTTATTCGGTTGTCTACACCGACGACTACGCCTACTGCAAGCATCCGTTCTACAGGCAGTCGCAGACTTTCTGCCCCGACGTGGTGATATGGATGCTTGGCACCAACGACGGCAACCCCGGGCAGTCGTACAAGGAATGGGAAGGCACGAACCGGCGCGAGAAATACATAAAATCCGCCGACGATATGTTCGCCGCATACGAAAACGTTAACCCCGACGTGCAGATCTTCGTTTGCATACCCGCGCCGCTGTTCGAAAGCACGGTATGGCCGTGGGAAGCGTGGGCGGAAAGGATAGAAAAGTACGTGCTCGACCTGAACCGCGAGCTCGCCGAAAAGCACGGCTACCGCACCGTGGATATCTACAGCTGGTCGCTCACGCACCAGTACGTCTTCCCCGACGGGCTGCATCCCAAGGACACCACGTACGAAAAATACGCCCGCCGCGTCTACGACGAAATTATCGATTATATCAAGACTCCGGACGACATAAAAACAAACTGATATAAAAAGGAGAAAAAAATGAAAAGACTGATTGCGCTTATCCTTTCCGTCCTTATGATATCGCTCGTTTTCGCGGCGTGTTCCAAGACGGATCCCGGTCAGAACGAAAGCAAGCCCGCGTCTTCCGGCGAAAGCGCCGACAATTCGGGCGCGGCAGAAGACAGCTCTGCCGAGGAAGAATCGGAAGATCCGTTTGAAGACGGGCTGCCCGAAAAGAACTACGGCGGACGCGAATTCCGCATACTCCAGCGCACCGAATTCAAATACGAATTCGAAAACGACGAGGCGGTGCCCGAAAAAGTCAATCAGCTCGTCGCCGAACGGAACCGCAAGGTCGAAGACCGTTTCGGCGTCAAGATAGTGACCGTGGACCAGATGGGCGCCTGGGGCAAGCATGAAGACTTTATGAGCTATATCCGCAACAGCATGGTCCAGGAAGACCCCGGTTACGATATCATAGCCGGCTACGCTGCGATAATGCCTTCCGCCGTCGGCGACGACCTGTTCCGCAACTGGCACGACCTTGACGATTGGATCAATTTTGACAAACCGTGGTGGTCGCAGGATATAGTCAACGAACTCACCGTCAACGGCAGGCTGTATCTGCTCACCGGCGATATCTCGATGACCTTCTGGGATATGATGACCGGCATGTTCTTCAACAAAGAACTCGCAAGTCTGTATTCGCTCGACCTGTATTCGCTGGTGCGCAGCCATGACTGGACTTTCGACAAGATGCTGCAGATCTGCAAAGACACCTATATCCCCACGGATGACGACGAAGCGCGCGTATACAGCTACTGCACTCAGCGCACCACGCAGATAGACGTGTATCAGGACGCATTCGGCATCAACGTCACCGAAAAGGACGGCGAAGGCAGACCGCATTACACCGTCAACAACGAAAAGACCTATAACGCGCTGCACATGCTGTTCGATCTGGTGGTGAGACAGCCGTTCACCTACATAATCCCCGCCGACGAATCGCAATACGAAGAATTCTTCGGGCTCGGCAGATCGCTGTTCGAGCCGCTCGCGCTGGGCGACGGCATAAAGCTGAAGAATTACGACATTGACTACGGCATTCTTCCCATGCCGCTCTACAACAAAGAGCAGGACGATTACTACACCACCTGCCGCGATAACTATTCGGTGTTCGCGGTCCCCGCCACCACCACCGACGACGCGCTCGAGTTCGTGGGTATAATCACCGAGGCGCTGTGCGTGGAAAGTTCCCGTACCGTCATACCGCAGTATTACAACATAGTGCTCAAAGAGCGCAACACCACCGACGCCGACTCGGTCGAGATGATCGACATAGTGCGCAAGGGCGTAAGATGTAACTTCGGGTACCTGTATTCCTACGCGCTCGACTGGCCCGCGCATCAGCTCAATATCTGCATTAACAACGAGATCGAAAACTTCGACACCAACTGGCAATCCAAACAGAATATGTTCGAAAGCAATCTCGAAGACGCGCTCGCTTATTACTTCGACTGATGATCCGGCTCAAACAAAAACGCCCGCTTCCCTTTTTTGGGGAAGCGGGCTGTTTGTTTAAAAGCTTACTTTTTGGGGAACGCCTCTACGAGCATATCGTATATCTCTTTGAAAGTCTCTTCGGTGAACGGATCCTTGAGTCCGGATTCCGCGAGCACTACGAGGAAAGGCGTGTCGGCGTCGCTGTGCGCCACGACTTCGTTATAGATGTGGATGGCGTTTGCGCGGTCCTTGACCGATTCGGCGTAGATCTGCAGCGAGGGGATTATAGACGTGCCGTAGCTGATGTAATAGTGCGGATACAGGAAGAAATGATGTACCTGCGACCAGATGGTGCTGGAAAGACGTCTTTCCATAGAATACTCTTTGGCGATCTCCGAAAACAGCTCGTTGAGTTCTTCGACCGAATTGTATACGCCTTCGAACGCTCTGGTCTCGAATTCCGCGAACACGCAGGTCTGGATAAGCGAATACATGCTCAGGAAGAGCTGGTAACGGGTGATATTTTTGCACGCGGCTTCGCCGAATATCTCTTCGTAAACAGGCAGGAACAGCAGCTCGTTGGCCTGGGAATGGATCTCGTCGATATCGAGCTGCGCGGTGGCCTCGTCGCCGTAGGTGTAGAATTCGTAGAAATGGCCGAATTCGTGGATAAATGTCTGCAGGTTGTCGTAGCCGCCGCTGAACTTGTGGAATATGATGGGCGTATCGTAGGTGTAAAGGATGGTGGTGTAGGCGCCGTCGCGCATCTCGTCCTTATCGCCGTAGATGTAAAGCCCGTATTTCTTCATATAATTGAAGGCTTCGAGCATTTTGGGGTTGATGGATTCGAGATACTTCTTCACCGTTTTTTCGTGAGCCCAGACGTTGTTGTAGTCGCCCGCGCGGTAGTAGAACGAACTGACGGAAGGATAGAACTTGGTGAAGAGCGGGACGATATACTGCTTGACGTAGTCGTACATCCTCTGGATATCGTCTTTGGTGTAGTCGCGGTGATAGCTCTTGTCGTAGATATACCCGACGACGTCTTCGGCGCCGTATTTCTGAGCCATCTTCTTGTAAATATCAACGATCTCGAGATATATCTCGCCGGTCGCGGCGTTGAACGCCTTGTAGTATTCGGAAGTGCCGTACTTGTCTTCGATATCGCCTATCGACATCTGAGTGCCTTTGTAGTCGACGACAATGGAATCGGCGTCATTGTACTTGTTTTCGAGCTCGGTCAGGCGTTTCTGCAGCTGAACGTATTCTTCGTCCATGGAACTTGCCGCGTCACGGATGTCCTGCTTGTCGGCTTCGGTATATTCTTCAAATACTTTTTCGCTGTATTTTTCGGAATCGAGCAGACGGTTGGCGAACTGGAAATAATCCTTTTTGCAATTGCCCAGTTCTTCGGAAATCAGTTCGCTTTCGGCCTGCATGTCGGTATCGGTGGTATCGACCGACTGCTTGATCTGCAGCAGCGAATCCTGAGTGATGGCGTCGATGAGCATATTGGTGAGATCGTCGAAGAAATCGTACATTTCCTGTTCGGTGATCTCGCTCTTTTCAAGCAGACCTTCGCCTTCGGCTATCTTGGCGTTGATAGCTTCGAAATCGGGACGCTCGTAGACCATTTCGGAATAAGCGACGGTCCCGCGTTCATAAGAGACTTCCTCTTCTTCGGAAGATTCTTCCGCGGAAGATTCTTCGGCAGGTTCGGAAGAGGGTTCGGCGCTCTGCGCGGGCTTGGATTCTTCGGCGGATAAAACGGCGGAAGATTCCTCTTCAGACACTTCGTCGCCGGTCTTGCGGCAGGAAGAAAGCGCCGCAGGGAGCACCATAAGGGCACATAATAATAATGCGATCAAACGTTTTTTCATTTTTGTTCCTCCAAAAGGAAATAATAATTCTTAGGTATTATATCACCACATTGCGCAAAAATCAAGTATATTGACGGTTTATCATATAAAATATCCGAATAATCGGCAAAAAATGTATTATTTTTCGCAAAAAACGCTTGACAAACGGCGCAAGGTGTGTTATATTGCATTCAACAACCGAATAACGAATTATAATACGATGATGAGGACAACAGCGTGCGTGTACGGTACTTTCAGAGAGCTGGCGTTTGGTGCGAGTCAGCAGGACGGCCGCTCGCTTATCACCCCGGAGTAGTTTTGCCGATATTTAAGCAAAAACGGTCATCCCGCCGTACAAGGGGAAGGCGCTGTTGGGCGCTGTTTGCACGAGTGGTTTATAAGCAAGGTCTTTTTATTGCCTTGTCTCTGCAAAGAGACAAGGCGTTATTTTTTACATCAAAGAGGTGTTTTTTCAATGGAACAGACGGCAATGATAGCGGAACGCCTTAAGTGGGCGCGCAATCTTTCGGATATTTCCGTGACGGAAATGGCTCAGGCCACCGACGTCACGCCGGAAGTCTATCTTGAGCTCGAAAGCGGCGGAAGCGATTTTTCGTTCACGTTCCTTTACAAGTGCGCGACAAAGCTTGGAATAGATATTTCCGAACTTGTCAGCGGCTCGAACCCCACGCTTTCGTTTTACAACCTTACGCGCAGGGGCGAAGGTATGCCCATAAAGCGCCATTCGGAATTTGAATACCGCCATATTGCGCCGTATCTCAAAAACAGGATGTCAGAACCGTTCGTGGTCACCGCCAAATACGACCCGTTTCTGGAATGCACCCCGATCGCGCTCACGCAGCACAGCGGCCAGGAGCTCGACTATGTCATCAGCGGCGAGTTGAAAGTGCAGCTCGACGACCATATCGAGTACCTGCACGAAGGCGATTCGATCTATTTCGATTCCACGCACCGCCACGGGATGATCGCCTCCGGCGGCAGCGACTGCGTATTTCTGGCGGTGGTGTTCAAGGACAACGTCATTATGCCCGCGCCCGATATCGCCGACAAACCCGAAGACAAGCATACCGCCGACGAATCCGATTACGAAGGGCTCATCTACAAGAATTTCGTGCGCGAGACCGTCGACGAAAACGGCTGCCTCGAAAAGATCGATTTTGTCGTTCCCCAAAACTTCAATTACGGCTACGACGTAGTCGACGCGCTGGCGCGCAAATGTCCGGACAAACGCTGTTTGCTTTGGCTTTCTTCAACAAAGGAAGAAAAAGACTTTACTTTCCGCGACATTTCCCTGCTTTCCAACCGCACCGCGAATATGTTCACTTCTATGGGCATAAACAAAGGCGACCGCGTGATGCTGGTGCTCAAACGCCATTACCAGTTCTGGATCGCGATAATAGCGCTGCACAAGATAGGCGCCGTGGCGATCCCCGCGACCAGCCTGCTCACCGCGCACGATTACGAATACCGTTTCAACGCCGCCAAGGTAAAAGCCATCGTCTGCACCGCCGAAGACGGCTGCCCCGAACAGGTCGAAGCCGCGGAAAAGGCTTCGCCCACGCTCAAAATCAAGATAATCGCCAACGGCGAGCGCGCCGGCTGGAAACCGTTCAACAAAACGATCGCCGCCTACCCCGAAACGCTCACGCGCATCGAGACCGACAAGAGCGATCCGCAGATAATGTTCTTCACCTCCGGCACGACCGGCTACCCCAAGATCACGGTCCACAACGCCGCTTATCCTCTGGGACACATAGTCACCGCGCGCTGGTGGCATCACGTGGACCCCAACGGCATACATTTCACCATCGCCGAGACCGGCTGGGGCAAGGCGCTGTGGGGCAAGCTCTACGGCCAGTGGCTGTGCGAAGGGTGCGTGTTCGTATACGATTTCAAAAAGTTCGCCGCCGAAGACATTCTTCCGCTCTTTGCGAAATACAACATCACCACGTTCTGCGCGCCGCCGACGATGTACCGCTTCTTTGTTAAGGAAGACCTTTCCAAATACGATTTTTCCACCATCCAGCGCGCCACCATCGCCGGCGAGGCGCTCAACCCCGAAGTGGCTTACCAGTTCCGCAACGCCACGGGGCTGAAACTGCGCGAAGGTTTCGGCCAGACCGAGACCACGCTGGTCATAGGCAACCTGTTCAAACGGCACAGCAAGGTGGGCTCTATGGGCCTGCCCAACCCGCAGTATAAAGTGGAGCTTATGGATGAAAACGGCGAATTCTGCGCCGTTGGTAAAGTCGGTGAGATCGTCATATCGCTCGAAAATCGTCCGGTGGGACTGTTCGACTGCTATTACCTCAACCCCGACCGCACTTCCGAAGTCTGCCACGACGGCTGGTACCACACCGGCGACACCGCCTGGCGCGATGAAGACGGCTACTACTGGTACGTGGGCAGAGTCGACGACGTCATCAAGTCTTCCGGCTACCGCATAGGGCCGTTCGAGATCGAATCGGTCATAATGGAACTCCCCTACGTGCTGGAATGCTTAGTCAGCGGCGCCCCCGACGAAGTCCGCGGTCAGGTGGTGAAAGCGACGATCGTGCTCACCAAAGGCACCGAACCGAGCGAGGCGCTCAAACAGGAGATCAAAAACTACGTAAAATCCCACACCGCGCCTTACAAATACCCGCGCATAGTGGAATTTACCGATCACCTGGAAAAGACCATAAGCGGCAAGCTCATACGCAAAAAACAGTAAAAAGGCATATAAAAAACCGTTCCGGAATTACCGGAACGGTTTTTTTACGCTTTGTTCAAGCAATTTGATTATTTGCTCTTTTTAACAACGACAGCGCCGCCGAGAGCGATGACGGAAACGACTGCAAGAGCGATGATGCCCGCGTCGCCGGTGGTCGGGGTGACGGGTTTGGATTCCTCCGCGGGAGTGGATTCTTCAGCGGGTTCGGAAGATTCTTCGACAGGAGCAGCCGCTTCTGCGAGGACCTGAACTTCGGAGACCCAAACGTGGCCTGCGCCAGATCTGCAGAAGCAGACCTTGACGTAACGGCCGGTGAATTCGCCCTGAGCGAGATATGCCGGGAATTCCCAGCCTTCGCCGGCGCCTTCGCCTGCGAGTATTTCGGCTTTGTCAGCGGGAACTTCTATAGCGTCGCTATAGTTTTCACCGTCTTCGGAAACCGCGAAGGTGACTTTAACGGGAGCGGGGATGCCCCAGCCGTCGTAATGAACGGCATAAGCTCTGATAGCGATGAAGTCTTTGACTTCGCCGAGATCGACGACGGTGGTCAGGACGCCGCCGGCTTCTTCAGTGGCTCTGAGGCCGAGAAGATCGGTAGCGCTGTTGACGATGCCCACTATACCGTCGGTGAGCTTGCCGGTTTCGTTATCGTCGTAACCGTCGCCGCGGGGATTGTTATCGGCAACAGTATATGATTTGCCTTCGGCAAGGTTTTCAAGGTTTTCGGGAAGGGGTTCTGCGGGTTCTTCAGAAGACTCTTCGACAGGTTCGGAAGATTCTTCGACAGGAGCGGAACCGACGGTGACAACGATAGCGGCGTCGTTCCAGCTGGTGTACGGGAAGTAAGAGTTGTTCTTGCTGCGGTCAATGTCTTCCTTTGCGAAATTACAATCGGCATTGAACGGAGCGATGATCGCGTTGTTGGCGATCTCTTCGGTCTTGCCGTTGGAAACGGTGATGAACATACCGAAATCGCTGGTAGCTTCAATTACAGAGAACGGGATCTTCGCCTGCATGAACAGCGAAGCTTCGCCTGAGACGGCCTCGGAGACAACGCCTTCGGTCGAGATCTCGACGGTGTCGGCGTTAGCGTGAAGCTGGCCGCATTTCTTTGCGAAATGGGTGGGCTGAGTGTCGCCGTCGTATTCTATATCCACAAAGTGGGTATAAACGGTGGCTTCGTCATTGGTGCGGAACCAGAGTCTGATGTTAGTGCCTTTGCCGTTGCCCATGTTGTCGGGGGAACCGATACCGGCATAGTTGGTGGCTATTGCGACGTAAACGTTTTCGGCATCGCTCGCATAGAGATATGCGAACTGGTTGCCGCATACGCTGTTTTCGTCGGAGCCCTGGAATTTGCCTACGTTGATACCGTCAACGGCGACAGTTTTGGAAGTGTCGAACACATCCCAGAGAGACGAGGGGAAATCGGATGCGGAGACGTCGGCAGCGGAGACCAGGCAGACAGCCGCGGTCAGCACGATCGCCAGCGCGAGAACGAGAGATACAATCTTTTTCATAGTTTTCCTCCTGTTTAGATATAATGTTTGCAGTTGTATCTACTGTGATAGTAGCACATAACGCTCAATATGTCAATAGTTATTAACAAATTTGCAAAAAATGTAAGGATGAAAAAAAAAAAGAAAGCCGTTCCGGCGTTTGCCGGAACGGCCTTTGAGCTTTATTCGTTAAAAGTTGGATTATTTAACTTTTTTAACGACCACAGCGCCGCCGAGAGCGATGACGGAGATAACGGCAAGAGCGATTATGCCGGCGTCACCGGTAGTCGGGGTAGCGGGTTCGGATTCAGCGGGAGCGGGTTCGGAAGATTCTTCGACAGGAGCAGCAGCTTCCGCAAGGACTTCAATTTCGGAGACCCAGAGGTGGCCAGCGCCTTCTCTGGTGTAAATCACTTTGACATAGCGGCCGGTGAATTCGCCCTGAGCAGTGTAGAGCTGGATGACCCAATCGCCGCTGCCTGCGGTCTCGGTGAGTTTGCCGGCAACGGGATCGGAGAAGTTTTCACCGTCTTCGGAAACTGCGAACGAAACGCCGGTAGGAGCAGCAATGCCCCAGGCGCCGTAAAGAGTATCGGCAGTCATAGCGACGAAATCTTTGACTTCGCCGAGGTCGATAACGACGGTAACAGTGCCGTCAATAGCCTGGAAGCCGAGGTTTTCCTGAGTAGCTTCGGATTCGATAGCTTCGCCGTTGGTGAGTTTGCCGGTTTCGTTGTCGTCATAACCGTCGCCGCGGGGGTTGTTGCCTTCTACGGTGTAGGATTTGCCTTCGGCAATGTTTTCAAGATTTTCGGGAAGAGGTTCTGCGGGTTCATCGGAAACTTCGATGACGGCGTTGGGAGCTTCGACGCCCCAGATGGTGCCTTCATCTTCGAAAGTGCAGGAAAGAAGAGGAGCGGTCGCGGGAAGCAGAGGGGAGCCTTCTTCAAGCTTGGGACCGTCTGCAAAGTCGAGGGACCAGATAACTTCGCCGTTCTGAGAAGCGGAAAGACGAGCGACCTTAACTAAGCCGGTAGCGTTGTAGAAACCAACGCCGATAGCTATGAATTCGGGAGTGGCTTTGCCGCCGACGGAGCCGCAGTTGGCGCCGTTGTAAGAAGCGTCGTAAGGATTGGCGGTATAGGTGATCTCGGTCCAATGGCCTCTGTTTGCGGCAGTGGATTGTGCGAAATCCTGGAACTTGATCAGGTAAGTGAAGTCTCTGTGGTTTTCTTCGCTTGCGTAAGAATACATATTCACGTAGCCGAAGCCGGCGCCGGTGATGTTTTCGTCAAAATAGACGTAAGCGGAGAAAGTTACGTCGCCGTCCGCGATGATTTCACCGGGGATCTTGAAGACAACGTCTGCCTGGTTGTTAGAGGGAAGGGTTTCGAGGTTGAACCAGAAATAGCTGTCCGGTTCGTCTTCGCCTTCAGCAGATACGAGAACCGTAAGTGCGGTGAAAACGAGCGCGAGTGCGATAAGCATCGCTAAAAGTTTTTTCATGATAGTCCTCCAATTTGTTATTTTTGTGTATTTTCATACGAATGCATTATATCACCTCTTTTTGCCGTTGTCAAGTTTTTTATTCACATTTTTGCGTAAATTTTGCAATAAATTGCGGTTTTGCATAAAAAAAGCAGACCGGCTTTTCGCCGGTCTGCCTTGATACCGCCTTAAAACGAGCGATTATTTGCTCTTTTTGACTATAACAGCGCCGCCGAGAGCGAGCACGGAAACGACTGCGAGAGCGATGATACCGGCGTCGCCGGTGGTCGGGGTGACGGGTTTGGATTCTTCAGCGGGGGTGGATTCTTCAACGGGCTCGGTAACGCCTACGAGATACCAGGCAGTGCCTTTGTTGTCTTCGGTGATGCCCTGAAGGAGAGTGATGTCTTCTGCAGCAAGGTCGAGACCGTTAGCAAAATCGACAGACCAAATGACTTCGCCGTTCTGGGAAACTTTAATGTACGCCACTTTGATGGTGCCGGTCGCATTCCAGAAGCCTAAGCCCATCGATACTGTGTCGGGATCAAGACCGTCTTTGCTGAGGACCCAGCCGGTTTTTTCAACTTTGGTCCAGACGCCGTCTTCTACGGATTTATGCGTCGCATAGTCCTGCCAGCTGAGAAGGTTGGTGCCATTATACGGATAGCAGTTGAGATAAACGCTGCCATCACCAGCGCAGCCTTCGAAGCAAACGAGAGCTTCTACGTCAACAGTGTAGTCGCCGTTGAGAAGTTCGCCGGAGTACGCATAGTTAATGCAGGGAGCAGAGCCGGAACCGTCGTTGACGAGAACGAGGTACGCATCGGGATCTTCGTCAGCAGCGGGTTCGGAAGTTTCGGGCTCGGAAACGGGTTCCACTACGGCTTCGCCGGCGCCGAGGGTGAGCGAATAGCCGTCGCCGGATTCGGTGAGGCTGAATACGTCGCCCGCGGAAAGTCCGCGAAGGACCCACTTGAGAGTGGAGTAGACGCCGTCGTTAGCGGTCTCGTAACCGCCGGAAGACATAACCACCATAAGGATCTGATTTTCCTGAAGCACTACTTTGCCGTCCTGATAGGTGACGCCGGCAGCGCCTTCGGGAGAGTTGGTGTGGGTGGCGCCGGTCTCGGCGGTCCAGCCGTTGGAATCGTTCCACAGGATCTTGTATTTGCCGTCGTCCTGTTTTTCGGCAATGGTGATCATGCTGCTGTTGAGTTTGACAGCCTTGTCGTTGCTTGTGAAAGCGTCCTGGGCGTTTACTTCAAATCCGCCTTCGGGAGCGTCGGCAGCGGTGAACACGGCAGCGCCGTAGCCGCCGTCGTTAAGGCCGGTAACGGCATAGGGGCCGGCGGGATCGATCGCTTCGGCGCCTTCGGGGAGCTCGACCGTGGTATAAGCGATCTCGCCTTCGACGTCGGCAGCGCCCACGACTTTGATGTAACGGATGTTGAGGAACGCTCTGTGTTTTCCGCCGCTCATTTCAAGAGTGAAGGTGGCGGCGCCGTCGGTGACGGCAACGTCGGCTTCGGCGTTGAGCTTGAAGAAGTTTTCGCCGTCGGCGGAGCCGAGAACGGTGACTTTGCTGAGCCCTTCGGCGTTTGCGGGGGTGTAGGTCACGCTGAGGATGACTTTTTCTTCGCCGAGATCGAAGATCTTTTCATAGGAATCTTCGGCAGAGGCGAATACGGCGCAAAGCGTAAGCAGCATGGCGAACGCTATGACCGATGCCAGAAGTTTTTTCATAGATATTTCCCTCCAATTTAATTGTACGTTCGTACTCACTATGAATTATAACATCCATTTCGCCGCTTGTCAACAGGAAAATTTACCGTTTGCGCCAAAAGCGAAAGACAGTCGGCGCCGGCCGGCTGTCTGCCTTAACTATTCACTATTCACTCTTACTTATTACTTAAAAACAAAGGGCTGCGTTTGCAGCCCTTTGTTTTATGCTTTATGCTGTTTTATTTGGATTTTTTAACGATAACAGCGCCGCCGAGAGCGATGACGGAAACGACTGCGAGAGCGATGATGCCAGCGTCGCCGGTCGTCGGGGTGACGGGTTTGGATTCTTCAGCGGGTTCGGATTCAGCGGGAGCAGCGGGTTCGCCTTCGGCGAGAACTTCGATCTCGGAGATCCAGATGTGGTTGGACTGACCGTCGTTCTGTTTGTAGTAAGTAACTTTGACGTAACGGCCGGTGAGGTTGCCTTCTGCAGAATAGAGGACGCCGGTCCAGTTGCCGCCGAAGCCGTCGAGGTTGGTGCCTTCGGTAACGTCAGCAACTTCGGTGAAGTTTTCACCGTCTTCGGAGACAGCGAATTTGACGCCGCCGGGAGCGGAGATGCCCCAGTCGCCGTAAGAAGCGTCAGCAGTGATCTTGGAGAAGTTCCTGACTTCGCCGAGGTCGAGAACGATATCGACGTCAACTTCAACGTCAGCGTCCTGAGGATCGGGAAGAGTGCCTTTCATACCGAAGAAATCGGTAGAACCGTCGGTAGCGTAAACGCCGTCGGTGAGTTTGGTGCCTTCGGCGTCGTCCCAGCCGTCGCCGCGGAGAGTGTTGCCGGAAACGGTGTAGGTCTTGCCGGCAGCGATGTTTTCGAGGTTTTCGGGTTCAGCGGGGGTAGATTCTTCAGCGGGGGTGGATTCTTCAACGGGCTCGGTAACGCCTACGAGATACCAGGCAGTGCCTTTGTTTTCTTCGGTGATGCCCTGAAGGAGAGTGATGTCTTCTGCAGCAAGGTCGAGACCGTCAGCATAATCGACAGACCAAATGACTTCGCCGTTCTGGGAAACTTTGATGTACGCCACTTTGATGGTGCCGGTCGCATTCCAGAAGCCTATGCCCATCGATACTTTGTCGGGATCAAGACCGTCTTTGCTGAGGACCCAGCCGGTTTTTTCAACTTTGGTCCAGACGCCGTCTTCCACGGATTTATGCGTCGCATAGTCCTGCCAGCTGAGAAGGTTGGTGCCATTATACGGATAGCAGTTGAGATAAACGCTGCCATCACCAGCGCAGCCTTCGAAGCAAACGAGAGCTTCTACGTCAACAGTGTAGTTGCCGTTGAGAAGTTCGCCGGAGTACGCATAGTTAATGCAGGGAGCAGAGCCGGAACCGTCGTTGACGAGAACGAGGTACGCATCGGGTTCATCTTCTGCGGAAACCAGAACGGTCGCCAGAGAAAGAACCATTGCCAGAGCAATAACGAGTGCTAAGAGTTTTTTCATTGATATTTTCCTCCATTTAAATTTGTACATACGTACTTGACTGTATAATATCACAAGATTTTTTATTTGTCAAGATTTTTCTTTCATTTTTCTTCACATTTTTGAAATATTCTTTGCTTTAACAAGCAAAAAGGCCTGCGCTTGCGCGCAGACCTTTTAAACGGGATGACGATTATTTGCTCTTTTTAACGATGACGGCGCCGCCGAGAGCGAGCGCGGAAACGACTGCAAGAGCGATGATGCCCGCGTCGCCGGTGGTCGGGGTGGCGGGTTTGGATTCTTCAGCGGGTTTGGATTCCTCCGCGGGAGTGGATTCTTCGGCGGGAGTGGATTCCTCGGCGGGAGTGGATTCTTCCGCGGGAGTGGATTCCTCGGCGGGAGTGGATTCCTCTGCGGGCTCGGATTCGTCGACGATCACGACGTCAGCGGCGATGACCGCGAATTCGGTGAAGCCGTGCCATTCCCAGATAACTTTTTCGGAATTGCCGTATTCGGCAGTGCCGAAAGGAGAATCGCCGAAAGCGAACGTGAGTCTGATGAATTTTGCGGAAACATTTTTGCCGAGATCGATCTCGTAAACGTTGCCGGCAACTTCTTCTTTAACGGCTTCGCCTTCGAAAGTATAATCGCCGACAAGGTCCCATTCGTTGCCGTCAGCGGACGATTCGATGCTGACAGTGTTATCTTTGGGCAGACCGATCATAGCCATAAAATACTCATAGGTGCCGATAACGACCTTATCAAAGGTGCCGGTCTCGTTGAGTTCGAGCGTGTAGGAATATTCGGGATACACGCCGGCTTCGGTGCAGCGGGTGTTGCAGATGAGGACTATGCCTTTTGCCTGATGGTTGGGAGTAGCCTGAGTACCTTCCATAAAGTCGCCGTCGATGAGGACGGTGTTGTCGGCAGCGCCGCCGCGTACGTATTCGACGACTTCGCCTTCAACGGCAGAAGCGAAGGTGATCCCTTTGATCTCGAGGTAATCGGGTTCTTCTTCGCCTTCGGCAAACACGCCGAACGCGCAGGTGCATACCATAGCGAGGGCAATAAGCATGCAGATAAGTTTTTTCATAATTGTTTTCCTTTCTTAAATTAAGTGTAGAAACACTTTTTCTGACTACAATATAGCACAACAGAAACGCTTTGTCAATAGTTTGAAAAGAAAAGTGAAAAACAAATTTGCTCTTTAATTTGCGTTTAGGGTTGCTTTTTTTGCAAAAGGGGTGATATAATAAGTATAAAGCTTATAATTATTCAATCGGGACCTTCTTGTATATGCGTATGAAAAAAATGGCGCCGAGCGCGGAAGCGCAGCACCGTCTTATGACGCAGACGCCCATGGCGCGGCTGATCGCGTCGATGGCGCTGCCGACCGTGGCGAGCCAGCTCATTACAATCGTATATAACACGGCGGACACGTATTTCGTTTCGCATATCGACACCAGCGCTTCGGCGGCGGTGGGCGTGGCTTTTTCGCTTATGTCCATAATACACGCGTTCGGGTTCGGCGTGAGCATGGGCTCGGGCGCGCTGGTCAGCAAGCGGCTTGGCGAAAAGAAAGACGAAGACGCCGCGGTCTACACCAACAGCGGGCTTGCGCTGACCGTGGCGCTGGGGTTCGTCATACTCGCGCTGGGACTTCCCTTCGTTTCGCCGCTGATGACTCTGCTCGGTTCCACCGAAAGCATGCTCGAGTATTCGTGCGATTACGCGCGCTGGATACTGATAGCGGCGCCGATATCGTGCGCGTCGTTTTTGCTCAACAACGTGATGCGCGCCGAAGGCAAAGCGGTGCTTTCGATGGTCGGCCTGTGCGCGGGCGGCATAATCAACATCGCGCTCGATCCGCTGTTCATTTTTACCTTCGGGCTGGGGATTTCGGGCGCGGCGCTCGCCACCGCGGCTAGCCAGACCGTGAGCTTTTGCGTGCTGTTTTCGTTTTATCTTATGAAAAAGACGATAATACGGCTCGATATCCGCAAAGTCAGCCGCAAGGCGCGCACTTATCTCGACATAGCGCGCGTGGGGTTCCCCACCGTCTGCCGCCAGGGAATGGCGAGCGTGGCGAGCGCGCTGCTAAACAACGCGGCGGGCGTTTACGGCGACTACGCCACCGCCGCGGTCACCATAGCGAACAAGGTGTATATGCTGGTGCGCAACGTGGTGCTGGGCATAGGCCAGGGATTCCAGCCCGTGGCGGGATACAATTTCGGCTACGGCGACAAGGCGCGCGTGAAAAAGGCGTTCAAGGTGTCGTGCGTGATGGGCAGCGCGCTGTGCATCGCCGCCGCGCTCGTCATCTTCCCTTTCAGCGACGGCATAATCGGCTGGTTCCGCGACGACCCCGACGTTATCGCCGTAGGCGGAAGAGCGCTGCGGTATTTTTGCATAGCGATGCCGTTTCTGGCGTATTCGACTTTTGTGAACCAGATGTACCAGTGCCTGGGGTTCACGGCGGTGGCGACGCTGCTCGCCTCCTGCCGGCAGGGGATATTCTTTATTCCTTATATATTGATAATGCCGTCCGTCATCGGTATCGCCGCCATCGAGACGGTCCAGCCCGCGACCGACCTGCTCACGTTCCTGGTCTCGATACCGTTCCACATTTGGTTTTTCAAAAAGGTGCTTGGGAAAAATACCGCCTGACAGGGATATTCACCTTACCGAAAACGAAAAACCGGCCGGAAGCGGCGTATGCCGTTCCGGTCGGTATTGTTTTATCCGTTCGGATCAGATAAACAGCGAAAGCAAATACTTCGCGTCGCCGCGGATGACCGTAAACGCCACGTACGCCGCCGCGGCGCACACGCCGAGCGCTATGGCAAGCGCAGCCATTCCGGCGCCCTTTTTCTTTTCGGTCTTATTGATCTGCTTAAGCGTCTTTGCGCCCAGCGCCGCGCCTATCGGCCCGAGCACTATCCCCGCGAACGGGACCGCGAAGATCGAAACTATGAGCGATGTCTTTGCGCGGTTGAACAGTTTTTCGGGGTCGGCGGCGGGTTCCGGCTCGGTGTTTTCGGGCAGGAAGTATTCGGGGCATTCCACCTCTACGTAATCTTCCTTAAAGAATTTATAGCTCGGTTTGAGCCCTTTTCTGCGGCAGACGAGCAGGTAAACGACGAGCACGATGACGCCGAACAGCGAAGCAAGCGCGCCCCAGAGCAGACCGGGGACGGAGTAGCTGAATTCTATGACGTAGTTGCCGTCGGCGCTGCCGGAGCATTCCACGCCCATAAATCCGTAAGTTACCTGACGGATATCCACCGGCTTGCCGTTGACCGTGGCGGACCAGCCGTCGTCGTACGGGACGGTGAACACCACGATATTGGGCGAATCGAGCGCTATTTCCGCCTTAAAGCAGCCGCCGTCGCGTTCGAAGCTCGAGCAGGTGCGGTTTTGCAGTTCGCCGACCGACTGGACATACGTCTGATAATTGGCGCTTGCGCGCTTGACGTAGCCTTCCTCGCCTTCGGGCGGGGTCTCGATCGCCTCGGTCATAAACGCGCGGTAATAGTCGGCCTCGTCGTCCGGCACCACCAGATACGAGCAAAGCAGTATGTGGCGGTTGGATTTGGCGATCTTTTCGAATTCGCTCTGCGTGATGAACGATTCGTACCAGAAGCCCATACTCACGAAATAGTCGTTTTCGTAAATATTGTAATTGTTCTGCGTTTGCTGCAGGTCGGTGAACGAAAGTCCGTTGTATTCGTCGGTGATATGCTTGCCGTTGCCTTTGTCGGAGCTGTTGCGGATAAGCGAATATTTTACCGAAAGGAACCCCAGAAGCCCGTATTTATCGTAAGTGGCGCGGCTGCCGACGTTGCGGGTGACGCCCACGGCTTCGTAGAAATTCATTATGGAAGGCGAAACGACCGAGTGGAAGCATTCCACCGAGGGAGTCTCCCACGAAATCCCCAGGTTATCGAACACGCTGGTCATTTTGAACGTCTTGCTCTTGTATTCCGACTTTTTGCCGGTGCTCGGCATACCGTTATCCGGCGTGCGGTAGAAATCTATGCGGTAAAACTCTTCGCCGGGCATAGAGAATTCGCCTTCGACCGCCTCGTTCACTATGCGTTCGGTGGATGTGGAATGCGATTTTCCGCAGAAGATGTGCACGTTGGCGTAGAGCACTATGATAAAGCACATCACGATAAGCAGCGCGTTGGTGAAATACTTGGTGCCGCGCAGCCGCTTGATCATAAAGTGCAGCAGTATCATACACGCAATCGCTATTGCGACCGAAGCCCACAGGCGCGCCGCGAACGGTTCGCCGCCGAGCTGATAGAAATCGTTGCTGTCTTCGGTGTTATGGAACCAGCGGAGCCCGCAATACGAGGTGATCGCGACTATTATCGCCGAATTCAGCGCAAGCCCGAACCCGAACTTGACTTTTTCGTCGTCGAGCGCCATTATCGTGACGGCGACCGCCACGAGCACGAGCATATACATCCAGCGCGCGTAATAGTTGCTGTTGAAAAGGAAGAACGTGGAATTGAGGATGGGCACCAGCGCGAAAACCGTCAGCACCGGGACCATCCACGCAAGCAGCGATCTTTTGCGGTAACGCAGGTAGGCAAACACGCCCGACAGCCCGAACATCGGCAGCCACGCCGCGTTGGAAGACCATCTCGCCGCGTGACCGTAGAAGAAGTTCACCCTAGACGGGATATCCGGCGGGAAGAACAGCGACTGCAGTATGTGACCGTAACGGGTGACGTAAACTTTGCCGCTCTGCATATAGACGAGCATATCTTTAATGTCTTTGAACTTGTACGAAAGGCGGTAGTTGCCCAGTATGGCCAGCGCGGCGGGCAAAAACAGCACCATCCCCATAACGACGCCCAGCACCGCCTCGAACGCGAGGAGACCGAACCTTTTAAGCGTGAGCCGGTAGGATTTTTTGAACGCCCGGAACAGGAAATAGATAATGCAGAACACCACCTGCCCGGCGAACATAAAGTAGTTGCACGCGCAGTTTATGGCTACGGCCACGGCGAAAACGCCCTTGCGGTCGTTCTGCACCAGCTCTTCCATTCCTATGAGCATGAGCGGGAACAGCGCCACGACTTCGTGGAACTGGTTGAAGAACAGGTTATAGATCTGGAACCCGCAGAACGCATACATCAGCGCGCCGATGACCGCGTAGTCCTTGTTCTTGACGAAACGTTTGAGGAACGCGTACGCGATGACCGCGGCGGCGACGAATTTGAGCACGTAGATCGGCCCCATCAGATACGGCGCCCACGACGCGGGGAACAGGCACATCAGCCAGAAGAACGGCGAACCGAGCAGATAATACGAATAGCTGCCCACAAAGTTGCTGCCCAGATCGGTGATCCAATCCCACGTGACGGTCCCTTCGTGGACCATGCGCACGCAGTGTTCGTAGAACGGGACCTGCTGGACGTTATAATCGCCGTAATACAGGAATATGAGTTTCCCCGTCTGTGTGAGCTCGTATATCATGGAAGGCAGCAGTACCAGCACCGCAAGCGCCAGCGAATACCAGAAAACCCTTATGTAATTGCGGTAAGGGTCCTGCGCCAGCTCAAGCTCTTCCCTTTTGCGTTTGACAAACAGCTTTTTCATACGCTTTCTCCGTTTTTGTTCGGGAATGATTTATGTATATATATGATACCCCATTTTGCGCCTGTTGTCAAGCGAGAAATCAAAAGTCGGCTGCGCGTATATCTTTAATGCCAACGCCCCGGCGTGCGTGACTGTACATTTGTACGGCAGTCGAAGCTTTTAGACAAGCGCCTTTTTTGACGCCGGGAAGGAAACTGAACAAAAAAGCCATACCGGTGATTTGCCGGTATAGCTTTATGGAACCAGTATCTACCGGCGCGTAAATTTGCCGTATGCGCCAACGCTCCGACATCACGAGGCAGAACGCATAGAATCGAGCAAATTTTGGCCAAAAACGAGCGTCGCCGTACTGTCGTACGGCAGTCGAAGCTTTTAGACAAGCGCCTTTTTTGACGCCGGGAAGGAAACTGAACAAAAAAGCCATACCGGTAATTTGCCGGTATAGCTTTATGGAACCAGTATCTACCGGCGCGTAAATTTGCCGGTTATATGCGTTCTGAGATTATTTGAGTTCTGCAAAATATTTAATGGTGCGCACCATCTGGCTGGTGTAGGAGTTTTCGTTGTCGTACCACGAAACTACCTGTACCTGATAGGTGTCGTCGTCGATCTTGGCTACCATGGTCTGGGTGGCGTCGAAGAGCGAGCCGTATCTGATGCCGATAATATCGGAAGAGACGATGGGGTCTTCGTTGTAGCCGAAAGATTCGCTTGCAGCGGCTTTCATAGCGGCGTTGATGCCTTCGACGGTGACGTCCTTGCCCTTGACGACAGCCACGAGGATGGTGGTGGAGCCGGTGGGAGTGGGAACGCGCTGAGCCGAGCCGATGAGCTTGCCGTTGAGTTCGGGGATGACGAGGCCGATGGCTTTAGCTGCGCCGGTGGAGTTGGGGACGATATTGACGGCGGCGGCGCGGGCACGGCGGAGATCGCCTTTTCTGTGCGGGCCGTCGAGCACCATCTGGTCGCCGGTGTAGGCGTGGACGGTGGTCATAATGCCGCTCTGGATGGGAGCGTAATCGTTAAGGGCCTTTGCCATGGGAGCCAAGCAGTTGGTGGTGCAGGAAGCCGCGGAGATGATCTGATCGTCGGCGGTGAGGGTGTTTTCGTTGACGCTGTAAACGATGGTCTTGAGATCTTTTCCGGCGGGAGCGGAAATGACGACCTTTTTAGCGCCGGCTTTGATATGAGCCATAGATTTTTCTTTGCTGGTATAGAAACCGGTGCATTCGAGAACGACGTCTACCTTGAGCTTTTTCCAGGGGCAGTTGACGGCGTCTTTTTCGGCATAGATCTTAATGGTCTTGCCGTCGACGGTTATGGTGCCGGCTTCGTCATCGGCGGAAACTTCGTGATCGTATCTGCCCTGAGCGGAGTCGTATTTGAGAAGGTGCGCGAGCATTTTAGGGCTGGTGAGGTCGTTGATGGCGACTACGGTATAGCCCTTGGCGCCGAACATCTGCCTGAAAGCGAGACGTCCGATACGGCCGAAACCGTTGATTGCAACTTTTACTGACATTGTGAAATACCTCCAAAAAATATAGTTATTTTTGTAACCGCTTTATTTTATAACACTTTTGACGAAAATACAAGAGCTTTTTTAAAGTTTTAACACTTTTCTAAAAAGAACGCCCATTTGCGCCGCAGATTTATGCAATTCCGTAAAAATCGCGCGCGTTTTGCGCCGTTGCGCGTTCGATCTCGTCATACGGAGCGCCTTTTATCTGCGCGAGTTTTTCTATGATATACTTCACGAGCGTCGAATCGTTGCGCTTTCCCCTGAACGGATGCGGTGCGAGATACGGGCAATCGGTCTCGGTGAGTATGCGTTCAAGCGGGACCGCTTCCGCCGTCTGAACCGTCTTCACGGCGTTTTTGAACGTGATAACGCCCGAAAACGAGATATACCACCCGAGCTTTACAAGTTCGCGCGCGGTCTCCGCCGAGCCGGAAAACGAATGGAACACTCCGCGCACTGTGGGAAACGCCTTTACGAGTTCCATACATTCCGCGTGCGCTTCGCGGTCGTGGACCACGACGGGCTTGCCGGACGAACGCGCAAGCTCCAGCTGAAGCGCGAACGCCGTTTTCTGCACGTCGCGCGCAGGTGTGTCATAATGATGATCCAGCCCTATTTCGCCTACGGCGACGCACTTTTCGTCCGAAAGCAGTTCCGGCAGCCACGCGGGGATCTCCGCGTGTTTTTCGGCGTATTCGGGGTGAAGACCCGCCGCAAAATAAACGTTTTCGTATTCGTGCGCCAATTCGCGCGCCGCAAGCGAAGACTCTTCGTCGGTCCCTGCTTCGACTACGCATTCCACGCCGTTTGCGGCGAGCGAACGCAAGAGCGCGTCCCTGTCGTTATCGAACGCGCGGTCCAGATAATGCGCGTGCGAATCTATCATCAGCGCACCTCGGCGCCCGCGGGCACGGAATCTTCCA
>JAEEGL016315815.1_pt1 | contig 26305 bp, 13 predicted proteins | sample 9134231 | NCBI WGS metagenome assembly JAEEGL01 (sample SAMN16246548, study PRJNA631951) | gut metagenome | biome: gut microbiome; feature: rumen; material: fiber-attached | host: Bos | place: Iran: Karaj | collected 2018-10
CAGTTGTCCCTGTCGGGGACGCGTCTGCTCAGGCGTGGTGCCGGGTCGCGTTCCAGGGCGGGTGCCGGGACGGGTAACGGGACGTACGGCCGGCTTCCTGTCGGAAGGCGTCACATCCTCGCCGGGTTTCTTGTCACCAGGTTTCTTGTCACCAGGTTTCTTGTCACCAGGCTTGATGTCAGCACCGGGTTTGATGTCAGCACCAGGCTTGATGTCGCCGGGTTTCTTGTCATCCTTCCCATTGACAGGCTTCACCTCAGGCGATACCACTCCGCTCTCCTCCGTGTTCACCGGCTTCTTGCGACGTGATGCAGGCTGGGCGGACGCTTCGCTAAATGATAAATGAAAAATGATAAATGATAAACATATCATCATCATCATTCGGCTTCCAAATATTCTTTTCATGACTCTACTCATATTTTCAACTTTCAACTTTCAACTTTCAACTCTCAACTTTCATCTCTCAACTTTCAACTCCCTCGGCCCCCTCTCCCTTTGGAGAGGGCGGGGGGTGAGGCTTCCCTTACTTCACTATCACCTCCATCGATGCGGGCAGCGTACGCTGTATGCCGTCAGGACCGACAGCCGTTACACGCGAGATGTAGAAACGCTTGTTACGCGACAGCTTGCGGAATGCGTCCTTCTGACGTCCGGAGAAGCGCGAGCCCTCGCTCTGCATCGGCACGGCGTTACCCATGTTGTCGAAGAACACCGTCTCGAACGACTGCACCTTGAAGGTGATGTCGAGGATGCCGTCGTCGATGGCGGCACCGATGCCGTCGGCTGCCATCAGCTGCTGCTTCGAGAGACCGCCGCCACGGAAGCGTCCGGCATTGCCATCAGCATCTGAAGTAGCGATATAGGCTGTCGGGTCGGGCAGCTTACGCACATGGAACGTGAACTGTCCCATCTGCTGCGCACGTCCGGTATTGGTCGAGGTGACGGTGATGGTCACGTCCTTGCCCACCGCCGACGGACGGGCGATGTAGTGTCCGGCACTCACGGGAGTCAGCGTACCGCCAGAGATTGATGCCTGCACCTTCGAGAGGGGCACGCCGGGCACACTGACGCTGATGGGGTTGTTGTATCCGGCATAGAGCACGTTCATCAGGTCGGCGCTCACCGTAGCACTCGGATCCACAACGGTATATTTCTGTTCGAAGTCACGGCGTATGCGGTCGCCGTTGCTGTTCATCACTTCCAAGTAACCTGCCAGGGTGAAGTCACCCGTTCGTCCGCACACCGTCTCGTAGAGCCCATCCTTCAGGTCGAGCTGACGGCCGCCCACATAGATGGCAGGCGTCTGCGTGGTATCGACGGCAGCCATGACGATACGTGCCGAGAACTTGTCGCCGCGCACGATGGTCTGCGAGCTGGGAATGACGAAGGCGCTGAGCAGGTTGACGCGCACATCCTTCAGATCGACGTTGCTCACCAGCGTGTGAAGCACCTCTCCCTCGGCATAGCGCACGTCGCTCTGCAGCTTGGTCAGCAGGGTGACGGCAGCCGCTACGGGCATGTTCTCAAACATATACTGCTGCCAGTTCTTGCCCAGGGTCAGGGCGTTCTTCGGCAACTCAGTCGAAAGGTTACTGCCTATTATCTTACGCTGCGTCGAGTCTTCTATCATGGTCAGGATACGCTTCCGATAGGAGTCGATGGCAAGCTTCAGTTCTTCTCCGCGTCCGCCACTGGGCGACAGCATGATTTGGTTGGCAGCCTCCAGGTTCTCCTTGTTCACCAGGTTATGCACGTCGGCATCGCTGCCGTCAGCCTCCTGGGCAATGGCCAGCTTGAGTTCCTCGGCCATGTTGTAGATCGAGTCACTCATTTGCTTTACCTGTTGTGCTTTCTCAAACCACTCCTTGACCTTGGCAGGGTTTGCCTTCATCTGCTCCTCGAAGTCAGAATAGATGGCATTGTTCTGCATCGCCGAGTTGTCCGTCGTGCGGTGCAGGCTCTCCTCCACGAGTGAGAAGCCGTTGAGCACCTCGGTCGAGACGTTCAGCGCGAGCATGGCCATGAGGACGACGTACATCAGATTAATCATCTTCTGGCGCGGATTCAGTGGTCGCTTCTTAATTGCCATTATTATGATTTACAATTTGACAATTTTCAATTATTATCCGTTCAAACCTGCCCTAACCGACATGGCATCAATCATGCGGGCATAGATGTTATTGAGCTCCTTGATCTGCTCTGCCATGTGGCGGGTCTGTTCGTTAATCTCGTCGATGGTGCCAATCTGTGAGCTGGCGCTCTTGAGCTGCATCTCATAGACCTTGCAGATGCCGGTCAGCGTGCGGTTCAGGTTCTCCATCTCCTCAGAGTCGGTCGTCAGGCGACGGCTCTGCTCTGATACTCGCTCCAGCACCTCGGTCAGCTTCTGCAGCTCCTCAACGTAGGCGTTGGTAGCGTCGGTCATGTCAGGCGTGAACGGCGGGACAGATGCAGGCACACTAGCAGCCTCGACGGGCTCATTGTTCTCTGTGAAGTCAATGGGCTTATTGGGTTCTATAGCCTCATTACCCTCGTGGCCTTCACCGGCTCCGGCAGGACGATAGCCGCCGCCTCCACCGCCGCCACCGATAATGATGGTCTGGCCACCGCCACCGGCAACAACACCGCCACCGCTGACAGCACCTTCGCCTCCGCCGACGGAACCTCCACCGCCCACGATGACGCTGCCGCCACCGATAACGCCGCCGCCACTGACGCCGCCGCTCACACCGCCACCACTCACGGCAGCAGCCACAGCGGGTCTGTAGCCTTCGTCAGACTCATCGGGCTCATAAGGCTCGGCACCAGTAGGCTCAGTAGCACCTACAGCGCCAGCTACCGTTACTCCCTCGACAGCTCCCACATGGGTGGGCAGCTCCATGCCGTCGGCCGTCTTGTCAAACGGGCGGTCAAAGGCTGACAGGAAGAACACGACAACCTCCGTACCCATACCCAACCAAAGCATGAGGTCGGCACCCTTGATATGGGTGAGCTTAAACAATGTACCGAGAATCACAATAGAGGCACCCCAGCTATAGGCATAGTTGAGGAACGTCTGTCCCGGCACGCTGTCCATCCACTTCTGCAAGCGATAGACAATATTGATACTACTATACTTAGTCATCCTTATAATTTACGATTTGACAATTTACAATTTGACAATTTCCAAATGTCGCTCAATACTCAGCACTCAACGTTACTTCCTTTTGCTTTTCTTCACCTTGATTTTCTCGCTCGTCGTGCTGGCCAGACTGCGCACACAGCGGAATCCCACATAGGAACGCGGCTGGTTCTGGTACTCATACGAACGCCAGGCAGAGCGGATGTAGCTGGCAGGGTCTTTCCACGAGCCGCCGCGCACGCTCTTCTTCTTCAAACGGTAGGGATCCTCCCGCGCTGCGTTGTACTTAAGCTGCGGGTTGATATCGTTCATCGACGACACACCAGCCTCCGTATAGACCGTGCTCGTCCATTCGGCCACGTTGCCCGCCATGTCGTACAAGCCGTTGCTGTTGGCCTGGTAGATGCCGACACGACTGGTTATCAGGTTGCCGTCCTGCGTATAGTCACCCGAGGCCGGCTTGAAGTTGGCAAAGAAGCAGCCCTCGCCTGATGCCAGGTCCTCGTTCTCCCAGGGGAACTCATTCTGATCCTTGCCGCGTGCAGCGTACTCCCACTCTGCCTCGGTCGGCAGACGGTAGCGCTGTACGAAACGGGCCTGCGGACCCAGTCCCTTCAGCAGGAACTCCGTGCGCCATGCACAGAAGGCATTGGCCTGCTCCCACGACACGCCCACCACGGGATAGTCGTTATAGGCAGCGTTGCTGAAGTAGTAGCGCATGTAGGCCTCGTTCTCCGCATTGGGGAAGTCGTTCACCCAGCAGGTGGTGTCGGGGTAGATGTTGACGATGTAGGTGTTCAGGAAGTCCCACTCGCCGGTATATTCACGGGTAATCGTCTCAGAGACAATCTTGCCTTCGTCGTCAATGTATGCCGTATCCTTCGAAATATAGATGGGCGGTGTGTTCGTGACCCCCCAGTGGTCGGTGTTCAGGTCACGCTCCTCCAAGGTAGTGCGGTACTTACGCTTGGCAGCCTCCACGTAGTCGTAAATCTCGTAGCGGTAGTTCATCTGACGCCAGTCCAGCATCTTCTCGCCCGTCACGGGATGCGTCACATACAGGCTCTCGAAGGCACGCTCCTCGTCCTCGTTCGGCTTGCGGGGCAACGGCTTCTTCCAGTTCAGGTGAGGCTTCACGGGCTCACCGTACTTGTCCTCCTCAATCTTGTAGGTCTCGTCACCGCCATAGGCAGGGTCGGCCAGACGCTCACGCAGAATGGAGTCACGCACGTAATACACAAACTGGCGGTACTGTGAGTTGGTCACCTCCGTCTCGTCCATCCAGAAACCTTCCACGGAGATGTCACGCAACGGTGTCTGACGACCCCACAGGGAGTCCTGTTCCTCAATACCCATCTTCAGGTGTCCACGCTTGATGAGGGTCATACCGTAAGGCGTAGGCTCGGCGAAAGCCTTTCCGCTCACGCCCGTCACCTCACCGCCGTTGGCCATGGTCGAACGACCGCCAAAACAACCAGTCAGTAAAATGAAGAATGAAGAATAAAGAATGAAGAATGCTGCGCCCTGCAACATCCTTGACATCTTCCTGTCATTCATCTTTGAATTATTCATCTGTCTATTCATATATATCATCTTTAATCATTCATCTCTCAACTTTAACTTCGGGTGAGGCCTATAACAGTCTCACGCTCTGGTGGCGGTTGCGCCCCTTCTTTCCGAAGTCCATTTCCATCTGGTATCCCACGCACAGCTCGTGGCTGCCGTTACCCAGGCTGATGCCGTTGGTATAGAACTCATAGCTGTAGCCCAGGCTGATACCCTGGAACACGCCACCCAGCAGCACGGTCACCGAGTTTTGCGGGCTGTAGGCTGCACCGGCATAGAACACACGCTTTTCGTATGAATACTTCACACGGGCGCCGACATCAACCCGCCACGCAGACCCGTCAGTACGTGCCAACATGGAGGGATGTATTGTAAAGAACGGATTTCTAAGCCGAATATTGTATCCGCCCGTCAAATAATATGTCCTATCCACCTGCAACTCGTTCTTTTCGCCTATTTCAATCAGCGGTGCAGTCAGGTGCAGCGCCGATATGCCCACGTACCAGTTCTTGCGGGCATAATAGATGCCGGCACCCACGTCAATGCCCGTTCCCGTGACCTCCGACGAAGAGAAAGCAGGGTCGGTGGGATCCTCCAGGTCAAGCTTCGAACCGTCCAGGTTCTCACTCAGTATGCCTCCCTGTGCACCAATGCTCAGCACACCGCCAAACAGCGGTATCTTCGCCGCATACTGCAGTGCAATGCGCTTGTGCGAGAACACACCAATCTCGTCGTTCATGATCTGTGCGCCCACGCCGTGATACATCCCAATGGCCTCAAACGGCATGTCACCGCTCACATACATGGTCTTCGGCGCATGCTCAAAGCCCAGCAGCGTCATGGCGTACGCACCCCTCAGGTTGATCACCTTCTCCTTACCCGCTGCGGCAGGGTTAAACGACGTCTCCATCGCCCAGTAGTGACTGAACGACGGGTCATACTGTGCTGACGCTCCCAGCGTCACCAACAGCACCACCATCAGCAGGATGATTCTTCTATGCATTGTCTTTATAACGCCGTTTCCACCGAATTATTATTTTAGCCTGAAACAAATAAGAATAATTCGCACAAATTTTGAAGAAATATAAAATAAACAAAAAGAGAGTGCAGAAGCTGCAAACCGTTGTCTGCTCTCCTGCACTCCGTCACATCAACACTCTATAAAAAGCCTACCAAGGGTTTCGATTCCTCCGCGTATCGGGTTCTTCACCCCATTCATCATCATCTTCGTCATAATGATAACCAGGGGCTTCGGCTCCAGTCTGGGAGCCACTTTGCCCAGGATTTACTCCAACGCTGCTGCCCTCAAGAAGCTTCGGCCTGTTCAAAACCATCATTTGGGTACGCGGAATCTGATATATTTTCTTTTTCATAACATCTCTCCTTATTTAATATAAACCTTTTTGCTTCCCTTGTTAGTACGATGAATAAAGAATCCGTGAGCAGGATGCTCCACGCGACGTCCATCCAACGTGTAATAGCTATCCTCGTCAGTCGAAGAGGGGTTGGGATTGAGGCCAATCCCTGTCGTGCCTCCATCCCAAACAAGACTAATAGCCTGTGAACCAGTAAGCACATCGGTTGGAATCTGTAGGTAAGCCTTGTTGGCAGGCATCTTCACGCTGGAATCTTCATCCTCTATACAGATGAACTCTCCGCTCTTCAGCATGAAGTAGGTGTGGTCACCGTCAGTAGCAGCAATATGGGTTGGTACGGTGACGGCCACAAGGGCATTGCCTGTTACTGTTACAGCCTCATCGGTAGTTTCATAGAGCGTATAACTTTCGCCTGCTGTTCCCTTGATAAGCACTCCCGTTGCCGCCGGAATGGCATCGCCACTGACATTAGCCACTGTGATGGTGGAGGCGATGCTGTTGTACGTGGTGCAATAGCTTGCCGTCAGTCCTTCAGGTATGGTGACATTCTCAGCTGCACTGAACGTGCCGACACCCGAAGACGGAATGGTTACCCTGTAACCGTTCAACCAGCCTTCGGGGATACCGCTGTCGTCTATCGACCAGTCTGTCACCATGCCGGCTGCCCTGACGAAGGTGCCTTCTGCAGCGACATTTGTAAGCCAGCCGTTGGTGCAACCGTCAGCCGAGATGTCTGTGGCGAGGCAGGTCACGCTGTTTAGGCTGGTGCAACCGTCAAACATCATGTTATAGCAATAGTCGGCCAAAGTCTTAGCAGGCAGCACGGGAGCCGTTTCCAGACTCTCACAGCTCATGAACATCTCACTATAACAGCCGTCCACCAAGGTTGTAGCAGGCAGTTCAGGAGCGTTCGCGAGAGCTGTGCAGTTCATGAAAATACCGTCGTAGCACATTTCCTCCAACGTGGTGGCGGGCAGGACTGGCGCAGAGGTAAGTCCCGTACAACCCTCAAACATAAAGGTGTAACAACCCATCGCCAACGTCTTAGCAGGCAATTCCGGGGCAACAGTCAGCCCCGTGCATGCACTAAACATATCATTATAGCAATACTCTTTCATCATCGTGGCAGGAAGCTGAGGCGCACGGGTCAGCCCTTCGCAGCCATAGAACATAGAGTTATAGCAGTAATCACTCAGCGTAGTGGCGGGCAGCACGATGTCCTTGACAGGATGATTCTTGATGGTGGTATTGGGTTCCCACTCATAAGAGAACAAGCAGCTGAAAGCATAATCATCAGTCAGCGTCGTAGCTGTCGGGAAGCCTGCAGAACTGAGCAGGCTCATCACGTTGCCATAGACGTAGCAATCGTTAGAGCAGACAAAGGAGAAGCCCATGCCGTATTCGTTTGCACATGACGTGTTATTACCTTGGAAGAGGACTATATCGCCAGCATCTACATCAATGTCTTCGTTCCATGTCACGTCCGTCCAATCATCATTGTTCTTCTTATACTGGATGGTAATGCTTTCAAGTGTGGTGTATTGGTCAACCTTGGCTGATATCGTTCCCGCATCTATTGCTTCGAAGGTCAGTGGTACAGAGGCCATGTCGTCTATGACAACCCAGCCTTCGGGGATTCCGTCAATAGCTCCAACAGGCCAGTCCTCCATGCCTACAGCTTTGACGAACGTGCCAGTTTCTGCAACATTGTTCAGCCATTCGGCAACAGACGAATAGACGCCTACGTTCTCACCAAGGTCGGTGGCCAGACACCTTACATAATTAAGAGAGGTGCAACCGTCGAACATACCGCCATAGACCTGTCCGAAAAGGGTCGGAGCAGGCAGGTCAGGGGCTTTCATGAGACTAGCACAACCCTCAAACATACGGTGGTAACAGTCTTCCATCAATGTCATGGCATGGAGTTCGGGAGCTTCTACGAGGCTGATGCAGTTAGTAAACATACCCATATAACAACCGTCAGAAAGTGTGGTAGCTGACAGGACAGGAGCTTCTGTCAGACTGGAGCAACCGAAGAACATGTTGTCATAACAATACATTGACAATGTCGTAGCTGGCAGTATCTCAGGTCCAGTGACCATTCCTGCACAGTCGGCAAACAACTGATGATAAGAACCCTCGCCTATCGTGGTAGCAGGTAGTTGGGGCGCACGCATCATGGCCTGACAACCGGAAAACATATACATGTAGCCAGACGATGGAACACTAGTGGCTGGCAACACCAATTCCCTAGCGGCATGGCTGAGGATGGTGGTGTTGTTCTCATAGAAACTGTAAAAATCATTAGAGGGTACTGTAAACAGGTATGCCAAAGCAAACTCATCACTTAGCGTCGTGTTTGTGGCAAAGTCAGAGGCATGCACAAGGCTCATCACGTTTCCATAGACATAGCACTGCCCCGTAGCAGTGAAACGAGTTGGCGTTTCACCGCTGTCTCCTGACCCCCAATAACAACTATTGTTGCCCCGGAACTGGACAGCATCATTGGCACTAACGTTGATGCTGATGGGGTTGCTGTTGGCAGAAGTCCAATTGGTGCCGTCCGTGCTATACTCAATGGTCAGACCATTGGGGTTGACAATGTTGATTATTCCTGCCTCAACAGCCTCAAACGTCAGCGGCGAGATGTAATCCTTAGTTGTAACAGGACGCACACACTGACCATCAAGACGTCCACCAAATTCGTGCCAGCCCTGAGCATCCCAGGCAAGGAAGTAAGCACCTGCTATGTCGTCGGGGTCGGAAGTGCGTGTCCAGTAGGCACCGCCAGGATTCAGCACATCGTCTATTCGCCAGCCTGTCTCGGGCAGGAAAATGCTCTTGCCGCTAGGACCTTTTACTTCGTAGCCATTGACTTCTCCAACAGTTGTCTCCGTCCAGCTACACAGACTTCTCAATTCTTCAAACTGCACCTTACTTGGCATCCGCCACGGAGCTCCCCAGTTGACGTAGGCTGCATCATCCTCCGGGTCAAGCTCGTATTTACCGTCCCAATAGCCGTCCTTTCCACGGCTACTATCAGCGCAGTACTTAGTAAAGCTGGTTTCTTCGCCAGAAACCTCACACCACTTGTAGTTCTCCCAGCTGAACTGATAGCCGTCAGAGGGGTTGTTTCCTTGTCCTTGCGTATCACCCCAGGCAAAGAAGTCACCGGCATCCGTAGCTCTGTTGGCTCCCACATTACACGTAGCCCAAAGCGTGCCGCTCGGCAAACCGAGATCAACATAATCGTAACCATTGTTTGCCCCAAGCTTGACATATTTATCGCCACGTTTACCTTCTACTGACCATCCTTTTGCTTTTGCCACTGCAATCTGGTCCTCCGTGATCTCGTTCTGCTCCGTATCACTCTCCAAGTCTAACACCACACAATAGGCATAAGAGAAATCGGGCAGCGAGTTGACCAACGCATCCATCGCTTCACCCTTGATACGGTTGTTGTAGCAATACAACTGGTACAGAGCCTCACAACCTGTTACATTGAGCAACGTCAGATGATTGTCGTTGCAGTTCAGTATCATCAGCTTATGATGGTTGGATACATTAAGCGAGGTTATCTGATTGTTCTCGCAATACAACTGCTCTAACTTCGTATTGCTGGAAACATTGAGCATCGTCAGTTGATTCCTCATACACCCTAAGACGCCCAGATCCTGATTATGCGACAAATCAAGCGTGGTTAGCTGGTTGTCCTCACAATAGAGGAGCGACAAAAACTCGTTGGCACTGACATCAAGGTCGGTTAAGTGATTACCACCGATTTGCACCTTAATTAGGTCGAGGCATGGCGTGAGGTCAATCGTGGTTAATTGGTTATTGTCAAACGCTAGCGTCTGCAGTTTAGTGTTCGCGCTCAAGTCGATGGAGGCGATTCTGTTCCAATCCTCCACGGGGTGCTGTTCAGCCGAATTGCTGACATCGAGTTCGATTAACTTCGTGAAGAACTGAATACCTGTCAAGTCCTGAATGCCACAACCACGCGCCACAATCTTGGTGATTTTGGCCATCTCTTCATCAGTAATGACAGCATCCTTGCCGTAGTCTTGAGCAAGCAGCCAGCTACGGAAATTAGTGTCGGGGAAGTTCTCCGCGTTGATGTCGGTGCCTGTGGGGGGAATGTAGGTCTCCTCGAAAAAAACTTGGATACTCAAAGAGGACACTCCATCTGGCATGACGAAAGAATATACCCCGTCAGTATTCACAGAGATATCATCCACTGACAGACCTCCTACGCATCTTATTTCCGTAAAATGGTAACCAGTAAGTGGCCGGAAATCGAAGTAAACGGTTGTACCAGGAGTTACATCCCATAACATTTCCACATCACTATTATAAGCACATGACTCTAACTCCTCCAAACTGAGTGCGGCACGGACTTGACCACCATCATTTTGTGGAATGACGAATACATACTGAGCCCTAGCTCCCGTAACCATCATCACCAGTGCGAACAGGGTTAATAATACGATTTTGCTTCTTTGTAACATAATATGATTGTTTTTAGTTTATATCTTAGCGAACATGAATTTTACGCCCATTGACGATATACACTCCTTTTGCAGGATGCTCCACGAGACGTCCGTCAAGGGTGTACCATTTATCATTTATCATTTCTCCATTATCATTCAGCAGAGCGCGTATGCCCGTTGCCTCACTGATAGTCCATCCCTCTGGAATGCCACCCGTGCCTATAGTCCAGTCGTTCATGCCCTCTGCCTTAACGAAGGTGCCAGTGGCGGCCACACCGTCAAGCCACTGGTTGGTGGCACGCTGCCAGTCGTTGGGAGTGTCATTGGCCGACAGGTCTGTCGCAAGACATTTCACATAGTTCAGGTTACTGCAATTACAGAACATATAGCTGTAGCAACTGGGCACCAAGACGGGGGCAGGCAGCTCGGGAGCCGTCTCCAAGCTGGTGCAGCCATAGAACATGCAGACATAGCAGCCCTCCTGAAGCGTAGTGGCAGGCAGTTCTGGAGCATTGACCAGACTGGTACACCTATAAAACATGTATTCGTAGCAGTCCTTTGCGAGCGTGGTGGCAGGCAGTACGGGAGCCGTCACCAGGCTGGCACAATCCCAGAACATGCCGTAGTAACAACTGTAAACCAGCGTGGTAGCAGGTAGTGCGGGAGCCTCGGTGATGGCAGTTTCACGATACATATTGTCGTAGCACTCCCAAGCCAGTTCCATGGCGGGCAGTGCAGAAGCCTGTGTCAGGGATGTACAACCTTCAAACATAGCATAATAGCACTCATCTTCCAAAACGAGGGCAGGAAGTTCGGGTGCTGCCGTCAGATTCTTACAGTATGAGAACATGTGGGAATAACATGAACTGGTGATAACTGTGGCAGGCAGCTCTGGCGCACGGCTGATGGTTGACTGGTGAAACATGCTGTAATAGCATCCATTTGTCAGTGTAGTGGCTGGCAGCACCAATTCCTTGGTGTTATGACTGACGAAATGTTCGTTCTTCCAGAACAGGTTTCTGAAAGTGCTGCTACTCGTCAGGGTTGTCAGCGTGGCGAAGTCAGTACTGCTGATAAGGCTCATCACGTTACCATAGACATAGCAGTCCTTGTCGAAAGTGATGGTGGTGGATTCGCCAGAAGGCTTGCCGTAGGCCTCGTTGTCGCCACGCAGACAGACCTTCGTTTCGGCGGTAGGAGCACTGATGGTGATGGTGGAGCTATTTTCAGATGTCCACGTGCTACCGCCATCGACGCTATACTCAATGGTCAGTCCTAAAGGGTTGGTAATGGTAACTTCGGTTTCGTCCTCAATGGCTTCGAAGGTCAGCGGCGTACCGGCCATGTCGTCTTGTGCTTTTGCGCCCGTGGCTATCGCCATGAGTACAAAGAAAAGTGTAAAAAGCTTTTTCATATTTTTTGTTTTTAGTTTATTTCACTATCGGCAAAATTAGCAAAAAAACACCAACTAACCATTGTCTGAGAGTCACTTTTTGACGAACTACCCCCTGGGAGTGACCAACTCGACCCTTTTGACATTCTTTTTTCCTGTTTTCTTTGCTAATCTATGATTTTTTTGTACTTTTGTACTCATGGAAACGTCAAGACGCACATTCTTCTTAGGGTTGACGCTTTGCCTCTGCCTCACCCTTCAGGCCCAGATAGTGAGCCAGCTCACCTGCCGGCGATACACCACTCAGGACGGACTGCCTCAGCTACAGACCGAGCGGCTGTACCAAGACACACGAGGGTATATATATATAGGTACACTGTCGGGCTTTGTCCGGTTCGACGGCCGTACGTTCACCCCCTTTCTGAAAGGCCAGCGGTTCAACATCGTGGGGTTTGCCGAAGTAGAGGGAACGGTGAGGGCCTTCGACTTCCGCAGGCAGTGGCTGACGGGGTTCGACGGTTTGGAGATGGTTCCCATAGACCCAGAGGGACAGTGGCTGCTCAACAACTTCAACAGCGGGAGCCTGCCCGAAGGCTTTGTGCTGCTGGAAGACGAGCAGGAGCAGAACCGCCGTTTGTGCCGCCTTACACCCGAAGGCTTTATAACCGAGGTACGAGGTGCGAGGTGCGAGGTGCTCGACCTCATGACTCCCGATCGAAGGCTCTACATGGACTCCACAATGCTCTACGTGCCCACCCCGCAGGGACTCTACGTCATACGCCAGAACCAGGCCGTACGTCTGACAGCCAAGAACGATGTCTTCAGCCTACTGCGTACCGACGACGGGCTGCTGGCTTTCGCCGCCGATGGCATCCATACGGTCAGCCAGAGGGGACTATGCATGAAGACCCCGTTCGACTTCAGCCAAAGCAGCTACGGACTTATTGTCAGGACGCTGGCCAACGGACGTCTGATCATAGCCGACGAGCACTCGCTCTACGAGTACGACGGAAGCCAAGTACAGGAAATAGCAACAGGATTCAACCTCATCAAAGACCTGCTGGTCGATCGGTGGGATCGTCTGTGGGCAGCCACCTACCAAGGGCTCTACTGCTATTTCACCCGCTGTTTCACCAACCACCGTCTGACTGACCCCAACGACATTGTGAGAGCCGTGGGCGTGGATGGAAAAGGACAACTGGTCATGGGGACGCTGAATGGGAAGTTATTGGCCTCCTCCAGTCGGGGGAGGTTGGAGGGGGCTTTCTTCGCCCCCTGCACCGCCACTCTCGACGGCAAGGTGTATATGGTGGGAGATGGCGATGTGGCGTGCTACTGCGACAGCGGGCTATACTGGCTCCACCTGCCCCATGACCGCTACCAGTTTGTGGCAGAAGCTGGCGGACGCCTCATCATAGGCAGCCGGAAGTGCATCAGCGCCTATCAACCCGCTACAGGCGCTATTGACACGCTGAGCACGGAGGTGCCCTACCCCTGGTGCGCTGCCCAGGACGCTCAGGGCAGGCTCTGGGTTGGCAGCACGTTCGGGCTCTTTGCCGATGGTGAGAAAGTGGAATACCCTCAAAAACTTATTGTCACCACCATGCAGCGCGACAAGCAGGGCAACATTCTCTTTGCATCGAAAGACTCACTCTTCCTCATCCGCAATGGCGAGGTTTCGCCCCTCCGGCTGGATGCCCTTTCCGGCCACGAGGTGCGATCGCTCCATGTGTCACCCAAGGGTTTTCTGGTGCTGGCTGCCATCGACGGCCTCTTTGTGGCCCGTTTAGACAAAGACTACACGCTCACCGATGTTCGTTTCTTTGACCATACCAATGGCTTCACCGCGCTGGAACCCCTGATGGCCACCATCGCCGAAACCCCTGACGGCATGGTGTGGGTGTGTGGCGTGGAGGAGATGACCTCGTTCCGACCTGCCGATCTACTGGCCTACGACGAGCACGACACCTACGTGAGCCCGCCGCTCCGTTGGTGGCAGCACTGGTGGGTATGGCTTGCCGGGCTGTTGCTGTTGGCTGCTGGCTGTTGGCTGCTGGCTCGCTGGTACGAGAAGCGCCGTAACCGAAAGACCATGATACGTCTGCAGGCGGAAAAGCTGCAGAAGGAGAAACAGATAGAGGCCATTCGCGAGAAGGCAAGAGCCCCCTTCCTGTCGCCACAAGCGGAGGGCAGACCTGATACAGAGAAAACGTCACCTCAGGAAGGCTTGGAGGGAGCCCTCAACGACATTGTGCGGATGACGGAGAAGAGCTACGATGAGCGACTTACCTTCCGCACGGCAAGCGGCACCATCGCCGTGGACGTGCAGGACATAGCGTTCTTCAAGGGCGACGGCAACTATTCGCAGATAGTGACATATCACGGCACCGATACGGTGCTACAGGGATTAGGCGCACTGGAGAAGAGACTTAGCCCCGAAGTGTTCGTACGTGCCGACCGCAGCACACTGGTCAACATCCATCAGGTAAGCTATCTGCTCCCCAAGCAGCGCCGCTGCATCTTCCGCTCACCCACCGGCCAGGAGACCGAGACAACACTCCTCGCCCCAGCCTTCAAGCGTTTGCAGGAACTGCTGTAGCAAGTTCGAATCCTGGTCGTATAAATATATTAAGGTATAATTGTACAATAATTACTAGAAAAAGTTTGGAGATTTCAGATTAAAAGTGTAACTTTGCAAATATTCGTACCTCTGACCTGACGGTCGAAGATACTCTCGCTCGAGAAAATCCAAAATTCTTTTGGTTTTCTTCTCGCTTATTCGTACCTCTGACCAGACGGTCGAAAGTACTCTCGCTCGAGAAAATCCAAAATTCTTTTGGTTTTCTTCTCGCTTATTCGTACCTTTGCAAAAAATAAACATCAATGAAACAACTACTAACCCTGCTGCTGATACTTGTCCCCATGATGAGCCGGGGACAGGAAACGGATATGGAAAGCCGTTTCAAGGAGATTGACCAGGCCATCAAGGAGTCGCCGCAGTATGTAGCTCAGCGCGAGGCGAAGATTGCCGTTGCCCGCAGGGCCTTTGAGCAGTCAAGCGGCCACCAGAAATATGAGGAGGGCTACCGCCTGTTTGAGCTGTACCGTCCCTTTGTCAGCGACTCGGCCATTTATTTCCTGCACCAGTGCATTGACCTGGCGGAGCAGGCGGGCGACCGTTCGGCTGCTGTACAGTGCCGTGCCCAGCTGGCCATCCGCTGTACCAACATCGGACTGTATGACGAGGCGCTCAACATTCTGGACTCCATCCAACTGACGGGAAAGGAGGAGGAGCTGGCACTGGGCACCTACTACGAGGCATATAATAATGTATATAGCGAACTGAGCTACTACACCCGCCTGGAGGACATGCGCCACATGTATCAGGCCCAGGAGAAGCGCTATGCCCAGCTGATGTTCGCGCACCTGCCACCTACAAGCGAGACCTGTTTCCTGCGCCGTGAGCAGATAGCTCAGAACGAGGGAAAACTCCAAGAGTCGATGCGCATCAACGACGAGTGGCTCAGGACGGTGGAGCCAGGTTCGCATCCCTACGCTATGGTTGCACTCTACCGTTACATTGAGTACAAGCTGCAGCGTGACACGACACAGATGATGTACTGGCTGACAGAGTCGGTGCTGGCCGACATCCGCAATGCCGCCATGGACCAGGGCTCTATGTGGGAGCTGGCCAACGAGCTGATGCTGCGGGGCGACAATAAACGGGCGTCAAGCTACATCAGCTATACCTGCGACTGCGCCAACCGCTACGGCTCACGACAGCGTAACTGGCAGATTGCCCCGCTGCTATCACAGATTGCCAAGAACTACAAGGAACAGAGTGAACGTACCACGTCGCAGCTGTGGGTGGCCGTGGCTGCCATCAGCGTACTGGCCCTGCTGCTGCTGGGGGCGCTCTTCTTCGTACACCGCAGAAACAAGCAGATTGCTGCTGCCAGGAATGCCCTCAAGGATTCCAACGCTCAGTTGTCGGTGGTCAATTCGCAGCTGTCCGTGCAGAAAGACGAGCTCGCTGCCCTCAACACTCAACTCTCAACGCTTAATGCCCAACTCACCGAGAGCAACCGCGTGAAAGAGGAATACATCGGACGCTTCATGAGCCTTTGCTCGCAATACATCGACAAGCTGGACAACTACCGCAAGATGGTAAACAGGAAGATGAAGAACAAGGAGCTGGACGAGCTGTATCGCATCTCCAAGTCAACGGAACTGAAGGAGAAGGAACTGGAAGAGCTGTACGAGAACTTCGATACGGTGTTCCTGCACCTGTTCCCCAACTTCATTGACGACTTCAACGCGCTGCTGCAGCCCGAGATGCAGTTCCACCCCAAGGAGGAGAACCGTCTGACGACCGACATCCGCATCTTTGCCCTCATCCGTCTGGGCATTGAAGACTCATCAAAGATTGCCGAGTTCCTGCACTACTCCGTCAACACGATTTACAACTACCGTGCCCGCATCAAAAACGGTGCCCTGCACAACCGCGAGCAGTTCGAAAAACAGGTGAAAGAGCTATAAAAAGGCATTTGTTGTAAGAATTACACCTCTATATATAGTCCACTCTTTTCAGAAGGGTGGACTTTTGTATTTGGCTGAAAACCAGATTACTAACATTTCCAGAAGGGGCAAAGCGTCCACTTTTTCCACTCAATGACTGGAAGCGCATTCTTTTTTTACTTAATTTTGCAGCGTCAAACTTTTGATACGACAATCCTAAAAACAATTTTAAACATTTAATTAATAAAGTATGAAAAAAAGCAGGATTCTATGGTTGTTATTGGCACTGACGGTGTCAATGATGACGAAAGCCCAAGGAATCTTGGGAACTGTGACAGACGACCAGGGAGAGCCCATTATCGGAGCTTCCGTCGTCGAGAAAGGCAACCCTCAGAACGGCACCATCACTGACATTGACGGACGGTTCAACGTGAAGGTGAGCGAGGGCAGCACGATTATTATTTCCTATATCGGCTATGTCACCCAGGAGGTGAGCGCACGCAACAACATGAGCGTGACGCTGAAGGAAGACTCGCAGACGCTGCAGGACGTGGTGGTCATTGGCTACGGCGTGCAGAAGAAGAGCGTGGTGACCGCTTCCATTGCGAAGGTGAGTGCCGACGACCTGGAAGGCAAGACGCGTCTGCGTGCCGAGGATGCCCTGAAGGGTATGGCTGCCGGCGTCAACGTCACGTCAGCCTCTGGTCAGCCTGGTTCGAAGTCGATGATCCGCATCCGTGGTATCGGAACCATCAACAACTCCGAGCCGCTGTACATCATCGACGGCATGCCCACCGACCAAAACGGTATGGAGAGCGTGAACCCGAGCGACATTGAGAGCATTGAGGTGCTGAAGGATGCTGCATCAGGTGCCATCTATGGTGCCCGTGCCGCCAACGGCGTCATCCTGGTGACCACCAAGAAGGGTAAGCTGGGCAAAGCCTCCATCAACTACAACTTCTCGTACGGATGGCAGAGCGCGTGGAAGAAGCGCGACGTGACGGGAGCTACCGACTATGCCATCCTGCAGAACGAGCGCCGCGTGCAGAACGGACTGGCTCCGCTCTACAACGACCCCTACAACCTGGTGGATGCCAACGGCAATGCCATCCAGGGCTTCGGCACCAACTGGCAGGAGCTGCTGTTCAACGACAATGCACCCATCGTGCAGCATGACGTGAGCGTGAGCGGTGCCTCGGAGAAAGTCAACTACTACCTCTCCATGGGTTACTTCACACAGGAAGGTATTGTAGGCGGCAACTTCGGACAGTCCAACTACGACCGTCTGACCATGAGGAGCAACAACCAGTTCAACCTCTTCGACGCCACCAGCGAGCGCAACTTCCTGAACAAGCTGGACCTGAGCGCCAACCTTTCTTATATGCGTGTACACAACACCGGCATCGATGCCAACTCCACATGGGGCTCACCGCTGGGCTCTGCCCTCTACCTGGCTCCCACGCTGCCCGTAGTGTTGACAGGTGCTGCGGCTCAGGAGATGGTGGACCGCTACGCTGCCTACGACCTCTACCGTGACTCGATGGGCAACCCCTTTACCATTCCCGGATTCATTGGCAGCTATCAGGAGCAGAACAACCCCATCGCCATGATGCAGGGTAATCCTACCAAGAACTGGAGCCACAAGTTCATGCCGAAGTTCTCGCTTGACCTGCAGCTGTATGACGAGCTGAGGTACCACTTCACCTACAGTGCCGAGCTGTCGTTCTGGGGCTACGATGCCGCCACCAAGCAGAAGTACTACCTCTCAGGCAACAACAATGCCGACCATACCTCCGTCACGGCCTACAAGGGTAACAACACCACCTGGCAGATTGAGAACACGCTGACCTACGACAAGATATTCGGCAAGCACACCATCGGCGTGGTGCTGGGTCAGAGTGCCCTGAAGTTCAAGGGCGACGAGCTGGGCGGTTCTCACTGGAACCTGGTGAACATTGACAAGCCCAGCATCAACTACACCACCGGCGGCGACCTGGAAATCTCTACTGATGCCGACGGAAAGATGACGGGTGCCAAGAGCCTGGTGGGCGCTTGGGGCGGTCCCTACACGGAGCACCGATTGTCATCACTCTTTGCCCGTCTGAGTTACAACTACGACGAGCGCTACATGGTGCAGGCCACCATACGCCGCGACGGCAGCAGCCGCTTCGGTTCGAACAACAAATACGGTACCTTCCCCTCAGTCTCCGCTGGTTGGAACATCATGAACGAAGACTTCATGAAGGACACCCGCGACTGGCTCACCAACCTGAAGCTGCGTGCCAGCTGGGGTAAGAACGGTAACGACAACATTGGCGACTTCGCCTACACCACGCTGACCGCCATGGGTGGCTCGAGCAACTACTACTTCGGACAAACCTCGGCCATGGTCTATGGCTCAAAGGCCAATCGGCTGGCTAACGAAGACCTGAAGTGGGAGGAGAGCGAGCAAACCGACATCGGTATCGACCTGGGGCTGTGGAACAACAAGCTGACCTTCAGCGTGGACTACTATATCAAGAAGACCAACGGCATGATCATTGACATGCCCATCCCCAGCTACGTGGGTGAAGCCCGTCCGCTGGCCAACGTCGGCGACATGGAGAATAGCGGCTGGGAGTTTGAGCTTGGCTACAAGTGGAACATCAAGGATGCCCGCTTCGCCATCAAGGGCAATGCGTCATACCTGAAGAACAAGCTGACGAATATTGGTAACGACACCGGTTTCCTGAACTACGGCATCAGCCAGTTCAGCGACGGCGGCACACGCGCCGAGAACGGACAGCCCTTCCCCTTCTTCTACGGATACAAGACCGACGGCATCCTGCAGAACCAGGCAGAGGCCGACGCCTATAACGCCACATACGGCACTACGTCGAAGCCCGGCGACTTCCGCTTCGTGGATACCGACGGCAACGGCATCATCAACTCCGACGACCGTACGAACATTGGTAACGGCATGCCCGACTGGACCTTCGGCCTCAACTTTGATGCTGAGTGGAAGGGCTTTGACCTGAGCGTCTTCTTCCAGGGCGTCAGCGGTGCCGACGTCTTCGATGCCACCTACCGTCAGGACGTGGCCTCTGGAAACTATCCCACCTGGGTGCTGCAGCGCTGGACGGGCGAGGGAACCTCGAACACCGTGCCCACGCTGGGCGACTCGAAGAACTGGGTATGCAGCGACATGTATATACAGGACGGCAGCTACCTGCGCCTGAAGAACATCACGCTGGGCTATACGCTGCCCCGCTATCTGACCAACAGGATTGGCGTGAGCCGCCTGCGCATCTACGGTCGTGCCGAGAACCTCTTTACCTGGACCAAGTACTGGGGATTTGACCCGGAAATCGGCTCTGGCTCCACCAGCATGGGTGTGGATTACGGTGTCTATCCGCAGGCAAGAACCTTCACGATTGGTGTGAATGTTTCACTTTAAAGAGCCTACCCCCGGCCCCTCCCTGGAGGAGGGGAGACTAAGAAAAGAAAAGTATAAATATAAAAAAACGACAATATGAAATACAATATCAGAAAGAAAATAGCAACTGCCCTTGTAGGAATCAGTGCATTTTTAATGCCCCTCCTTTGGGGAGGGGTTGGGGTAGGCCTCCTCACTTCCTGTAGCGACGACTTCCTGGAGGTCAAGAACCCGACGGGTGAACCCCTTGAAGAATACTACACCTCGGAGGAAACCCTCAACGAGGCCCTCACCTCTGCCTATGCACCACTGCACTGGCCCGACTGGGACAACGTGGCCTACAACGACCTGACCGTTGATGGAGAAATCATGGGCGACGACTTCTGGGTAGGCGGTGCCGACAACACCGACAACCAGCACTGGCACCGTCTGTTCAACTTCGAGGCTGACGGCAACAACACGCTCTCCACGCTGTGGGGCGACTTCTACAGCGGCATCAAGCGCTGCAACGACGCCATCAAGTATGCCAGCTGGGACAACCCCGTGAGCGACAGTTTCCGCAGGTCCATGACCATGCAGGCCCGTCTGCTCCGCGTGTATTACTATAACATTCTGTGGCACTACTACGGCAACGTGCCTTTCTATCTGGAGAACCTCGCGCTGCCTTATACGGCTCCGCAGCTGACCGCCGACGAGATCTACGCCCAGCTGCTGCCTGAACTGGAGGAAATCATTGCCTCCAACGTGCTGCCCATGCGATGGGGCAATGCCGAGTCAGGACGCGTCAGCCAGGCCTTCGCCTACATGCTTTATGCCGAGATGGTGATGTACCAGAACGATCAGGCCCGCTACCCGCAGGCACTGACCTACATGAAGCAGATTATTGCCGACAGCGACTACGCCCTCAACCCCAGCTTCAGCGACCTGTGGCAGGAGAGCGGCGAGTGGTGCAAGGAGAGCATCTTCGAGATTAACTACAACGACGACCAGGCCCAGCGCGACTGGGGTGCTGCAGCCCTGAACGCCGGCGGCACCGTGTTCCCCACGCTTTGCTCTCCCAACGGATGGGGCGGCGGTGAAGGCTGGGACAGCGGCAACGACGGCTGGGGATTCCTGCCCATGCGCATGGAGACCTATAACATGTATGCCGAGAACGACCTGCGCCGCGACGTGACCTGCTGGGACCTGCGTGCCTACAGCTACACCGAGCGTTATCAGGACACCCACATCTGGCACGGCAAGTATCGTCCGCAGTCTGACAATAACAAGGACTGCCCCACGTCGAAGAACTTGAACTACAACAACAACAAGCGCATCTACCGCTATGCCGAGACGCTGCTGAATGCTGCCGAGCTGCTGCTGCAGACGGGCGGAAGCATGTCGGAGGCTGCCGGCTATGTGAATGAGGTACGTGCCCGCGCAGGACTACCGGCACTGAACGGCGTCACCATCGACGACATCTTCAACGAGCGTCACCTGGAGTTCTGCGGTGAAGGCAAGCGTTACTTCGACCTGGTACGTGCCGAGGGCATCAGCGGTGCCACGCAGAAGGCCTCAACGGTGCTCGTGCCCGACAGCTACGGCTACCGCACCAACACCTGGAGTGCCTCAAAGAAGCACATCCCCCTGGCTCAGAGCGAACTGGATGCTGACCCGACACTGAAGCAGAATAACTATTAGGCCCACCCCCGACCCCTCCCAGGGAGGGGAGGTAGGACGTTTAAAAATAATAACACTAACAGAAGATTATAATATGAAGACAAATATCAGAAAGAGAATAAGTACTGTACTTGTAGGACTCGGTACTATCTTTATGTCCGCTGGGGTGGGCCTTCTCGCCTCTTGCAGCCCCGACGAGTTTTCCGGCGCTGACCCCAACGGCATACCAACGATGGACGGTGTGGATTTCCAGCTGGCCGTTGACCAGGAGACCAATCAGATGGTCGCCACCTATACCCCGCAGGCAGGTACCTATCCTATCTGGATACTGGACGGTACCTCCTACTCTACCCTGTCTGAAGTAGGCTACAAAAACACCGAGGCCGGCACCCACACCGTGGAGCTGAAGCTGGGCAACCGCAACGGCATCAGCCAGGCTGGCAAGAAGAAGGAATACACCTTCAACGAGACGAAAATTGACTACACCTCTGACTTCCGCAAGATTACGGGCAAGGAGTGGCGCTTCGCCAACAAGGAAGTGGGTCACCTGGGCTGCGGCCCTGCCGGAACAGCAGGTACGGAGTGGTGGTCTGCACAACCCGACGACAAGAAGGACTTCGGTATGTATGATGACCGTATCACCTTCACGGCCGACACCCGCAAGGGCGGCACCTTCACCTATGATGCAGGTGCTGACGGACTGACCTATGTGAACACGGGAACCACAAAGTGGGGACCCTCGGACGCTGACTTCGACGTGGCCATCGGCAACCAGACGGCTGCCTGGAGCTTCGAGGTGTATGACTGGCAGGATGCTGACGGCAACGTCACGCCGCAGACCTACATTCAGCTGGCTCCCAACACCGCCTTCCCTTACATCAGCAGCGATGCACAGTACGAGAACCCGAAGTTCCGCATTGAGACGCTCACTGCCAAGAAACTGGTGCTCATCTACGAGACACCTGACCGCAGCATTGCCTGGCGCTTCATCTTCACCAGCGAGGAGGCCGAGAAGGAGTGGAACGGATTTGACCCCAACAGCGAATACAACATGTGGAAGAACGCTGAATACACCATGTTCTTCTGGTATGCTCCCGGATGGAGCCAGATTGCCGACCCCGCCTTCGAGGCTAACGGCAACGACTACACCGTGACCCTGTCGGAGGCTACCACCGACCAGTGGCAGGCACAGATGGCCTTCAAGACGAACCTCTCAACCAACGCAGCTACACACTACGACTTCTCATGCATCATCAACAGCGACAAGGACCTGAACGGTGCTACCGTCAAGCTGGTGATGGACGGCGACGACAACGTGTTCTACTTCACTGACCGCATTGACCTGAAGGCCGGCGAGGACTACATCTTCTGGAAGAGCGACATGCCGGGCATCGACATGGAGCGCGTCAACCTGTTCTTCGACTTCGGCGGTTGCCAGGCCGGTACGGTGGTCAACATCAGCAGCATCGTGCTGAAAGACCATGCCAACGACGACGGCACCGTGCCTCCGGGTGATGACCCCAACCCCGACAAGCCCGTGATGGACTGGGACTACGAGAGCAGCTCCAACCTCTGGAAGGCTGTGGATGACGGCACGCTGTTTGATGCCTTCGGATACTGGTTTGCCAATGACGGATGGACAGCTCTTGACACGCAACCCGTGGCAACCCACAGCGGCGACAGCTACGAGATCACTCTGCCCGAGGGCATGGGTGGAAGCCAGTGGCAGGGACAGTTCCACATCGACACCAAGCTGACGGCCAGTGCCTCCAAGTCCTACAACTTCTATCTGGTAATGGAAGTCGACAACGACTGCCCAGGCGTGACCATCAAGCTGACCGACTCTGGCGACAGCAACTTCTTCTGTGAGGGACGCCACGACGTGAAGGCCGACGAGCCCTTCATCTACAAACTGACGGGAGCCACCCTGAAGGACGGCGTAGATGCCACAGCCATCCGATTGTTCTTCGACTTCGGCGGCTCGACAGGCGGCACCCACGTCAAGATCAGCAAGATTTACTTCGAGGAGAATGTCAGCATGAGCTACGACGATGCCAACAACTTGTGGAAGGCTGTGGATGACGGCTCGGCATTCATCAGCGTCACCCCGTGGTTTGCCAACGACGGCTGGAGCCAGATTGCCGACCCCGCATGGGACCACAACGGCAACAAGTGGAGCCTGACCATTCCCGAGGGCATGGGAGGCAGCCAGTGGCAGGGACAATTCCCCATCAACACCACGCTCGCTACGGCTATGGACGACGCTTACAACTTCTCGTGTACCATCAACAGCGACGAGGACCTGAACGGCGTGACCATCAAACTGACGGAAAGCGACGAAGGCGACACGAAGCATGACAACAACTTCTACTTTGCCGACCGCCACAACGTCAAGGCTGACGAGCCCTTCGTCTATAAGATGAGCGGTGTCAAGCTGCCGCTGAACGATGCACATGCCCTGTCACTCTTCTTTGACTTTGGAGGTTCACCCATCGGTGCCCACATCGTGATTAGTGATATAATATTTGAAAAGGCAGAATAAAAAATGAAAAGATTCATGATTCATACAGTTTTGTGCGCTCTCGCCGTAGCCCTCTGGGGCTGCGGTGGGAGTAATGAAGACGACCCGCAACCCGCTGCGGTCAGCATCACACTTTCACAGGAGTCGGTCAGCGTGCCTGCTGAAGGAGGCACCTACGACATCACCGTCACCACTACCGGCAAGGAATGGGGAGCCTATTCCAATGAAGACTTCATCACACTGGAGACCAAAAATACAGCAGCCCAGTCGGGAACTCTCACCGTCAAGGTTCCTGCTAATCCTGCGGTGGAGTCCCGAACGGGCACTGTCTTCGTCATGTCGGGTACGGCACGCAAAAGCATCAACATCAGCCAGGCGGCTGCTCAACAGTCGGCCTACAACGCTCCTGATGGCTACTCGCTGGTATGGCAGGACGAGTTTGATAGCGGTACGGAACTGAATGCCGACAACTGGACGCACGAAGTGAAGCCATCTGGCTGGGTGAACCACGAGCTGCAGAACTACGTCAACCACAAGACGCCCGAGGGCCGACTGGTCACCGAGGTACGCAACGGCAAGCTGCGCATCACGGCCCTGAAGGAGAACGGCAAAATCTACTCCGGACGTGTCTATGCGAAAGTGAACAGCGGATGGACCTACGGCTACATAGAGGCCAGCATCAAGCTGCCGAAGGGCAAGGGCACGTGGCCGGCCTTCTGGATGATGCCTGTCAACTTCCACTCCTGGCCTGCCGACGGTGAGATAGACATCATGGAAGAGGTGGGCTACCACCCCAACTACGTGTCGTCGAGCCTCCACGCCAATGCCCACGTCCACAGCAACGGTACGCAGGTAACCCACGAGATGCTGTGCGAGGGTGCCGAGGATGACTTCCATACCTACGCCATCCTGTGGACCGCCAAGGAGATCACCACCTATGTCGATGGCAAGGTGCAGCTCTATTACGAGAACAAAGGCAAGGGCCGCGACGACTGGCCCTACGAGGACCCCTTCTACGTCATCCTGAACCTGGCATGGGGCGGTGACTGGGGCGGAGCGCAGGGCGTTGATGAGTCAGCCCTTCCCGCCACCATGGAAGTGGACTATGTCCGAGTGTTTCAGAAGAAGTAATCAATCTGCTACCGCTATATGATTAAAGTACAAACCATATTATTGGCGCTAATGATGACGGCTAGCGCTCAGGCTCAGACACTTGCCCCCCTCTCTATGGGAGAGGGGCCGGGGGTGAGGCTTCCCCTCTATCTGGACGACAGCAAGCCGCTGGAGCAACGGGTGGAGGATGCGCTGAAGCGGATGACGCTCGACGAGAAGATTGCCGTCATCCATGCGCAGTCCAAGTTCTCGAGTCCTGGTGTGAAGCGTCTGGGATTCCCTGACTTGTGGACCGACGACGGACCGCACGGAGTGCGTCCCGACGTGCTCTGGGACCAGTGGGAACAGGCCGGACAGACCAACGACTCGTGCGTGGCCTTCCCTGCCCTCACCTGTCTGGCTGCCACGTGGAATCCTGACATGGCCTACCTCTACGGCACCTCGCTGGGCGAAGAGGCACTCTACCGAAACAAGAGCGTGATGCTGGGCCCGGGCGTCAACATCTACCGCACGCCCCTGGGAGGACGTAACTTCGAGTACATGGGCGAAGACCCCTATCTAGCTTCTCGCATGGTAGCACCTTATGTGCAGGGCCTGCAGTCGAAGGGTGTAGCAGCCTGTGTCAAGCACTATGCGCTGAACAACGACGAGGAATACCGCCATCAGGTGAACGTCATCGTCTCTGACCGTGCCCTACACGAAATCTACCTGCCTGCCTTTCGTGCCGCCGTGCAGGAAGGCGGGGCATGGGCCATCATGGGTGCCTATAACCTCTACAAGAACCAGCACAACTGCCACAACGCCATACTGCTCAACAAGATACTGAAGCAGGACTGGGGTTTCGACGGTGTGGTCATCAGCGACTGGGGCGGCTGCCACAGCACTGAGGAAGCCATCGCCAACGGACTGGACCTGGAGTTTGGCACGTGGACCGACGGTCTGACCATGGGCGCTACCAACGCCTACGACAGCTACTACCTAGCAGAGGCTTACAAGCGCCTCATCAAGGAAGGCAAATACACCACCCGAGAGCTGGACGATAAGGTAAGGCGCGTGCTGCGACTCTTCTTCCGTACCACTATGAACAAGAAGAAACCCTATGGTTTCCTTTGTTCCGACGAGCACTACGAAGC
>JAEEGL011330979.1_pt1 | contig 26303 bp, 23 predicted proteins | sample 9134231 | NCBI WGS metagenome assembly JAEEGL01 (sample SAMN16246548, study PRJNA631951) | gut metagenome | biome: gut microbiome; feature: rumen; material: fiber-attached | host: Bos | place: Iran: Karaj | collected 2018-10
CTTCGGCCGCAGATCCGGCAGCTTCACCTATTCCGGATGCGCCTTCCGCCGCTTCCAAAGCCGCGCCCGCACCGTCTTCAGCCGTCAGAGAAGCCGATTCCAGCACACCGCTATTTTCGATCGCCGCGTAGACGTCCAGCAGCGTCAGGGCGGAAGCTCCCACGCCGAGCGCCAGGGATTCTCCAAGCCCCACCTTGTTCTTCTCGACTTCCGCACGGACGCTCCGGCGGAGTTTTTCAATCTTTTCCCGTTTTGCTGCTGCTCTCTTTTCGCGCGCGATTCTTCGTTTTTCCCGGATTTTGTTCCGGTTAAACCACAGAATCAGCCCGGCTGACAGGAGCAGGGCAAAAACAACGGCGATAATTCCCAGCCGGACCGGATGCTGTTCCGCCGCCGGATAGGAAAGAAGAAGGTACAGTGCCTCGATGATCTGCCAGATTAAGAACAGGCCGCAGAGTCCTGCCAGCGTATACAAGAACTTTTTCATGAATTCTCCTTCGCCGTATTGGTTTTGATGGTTGCAGCGTATGCGCTGTTGCACAGGCCCAGGACCGCTGAAAGAATAAACAGCGTCTCAATGCCGAGCGTCTGCCAGATCCAGCCGCCGAACAGCGCAATCAGGATCGTGATCATATGATTGACCGATATACCGGTCGATATCGTCGCCTTCGTTTCCTCCCTGCTGTCCGAAATATCCTGGACGTAAACGTTGGAGGCAAGCGACGCAAGGGAAATGACCGAATCCAGGATATAGTTGAAACAGCATACAATGAATGCGATATTCATCGGGAAAATATGATGGGCAAACCCGTAAAAGAAGCATACGATCACCAGGATCAGCGTATCCGAGATCATGACAATTTTATAGCCGAACCGATCAATAATCCTGCCGACAATGGGTGAGGCGAAAAAGCATGCTACAGCCGAAAGCGCGAACAGCAGGCTGATTACCGACGCGCTTGCCCCGTAAAACAGGATCAGGACGTATGGTCCGAAAGTGAAAAACACCTGCTTTCTGGCGCCGTAAAACACCTCCAGCATGTAATACTTGGAGAACTTTTTCCGGAAATAAAACCGTCTCGCGTTGGAATCCGTCCTGCTGCTCCCCGTCAGTTTGAACGAATACATCATCCCGAATCCTGTAATCACGGCCGCAATCAGGAAAAAGACCCGGAAAACCCGTTCGTCGTACGGCATCAGGAACGCCAGGATAATCACGATGTATCCGAACAGCATGCCGGCCTGATGGAACGAATTCTGCTGTCCGAGGGCTGTTCCGCCCTTCCCCTCCTTCGCATATTCCAGTGACAGGGTATTCTTCATTCCCAGCTGGATGTGTTCGCCGAGCGAGTATACGCAGATCGCGATCGTCACCATCACCCGTGTAGAGGGGACCAGCCCGTGCATGGCCATACCGATCAGCATGATTACCGCGCCCAGTTTGTACAGTTTCTCTGCCGAGAACGTATACAGCGCCGCCAGGATAAACACAATGGCAAGCCCGGGCAGCTCCCGGAAGAATTCAGCAACGCCCCGGTCGAACTCGGTCATGGAAACGATTTCCGCCAGGTAGTTGTCAATCATCCCCTTGTACAGGCCGTATCCAAGGCTGGTAAGCAGGATGGAAATCAGGAACGGCCGGTACGCTGATTCCCGTAGAAAAGTGTCTTTTATTTTTTCAATATAACCCGTAATCATTGATATCCCTTAAAACCCTGATACTGATACAGCCGGAAAATTTACTCTTCGGCGAAATTGGCATCCATCTGGATCGCCAGCTCATATCCCGGGTAGTGCGCGGCCACATCCTCTTCCACTTCTTTCAGGATTTTTCTCCGGTCTTCCGCGTTAAAACTGATAACGGCGTCAAATCGCATTTTTTTCTCCGCGGGATCGCAGTAAAACCCATGCATCTGCTGGACGTGTTCATGGGAGAGCACGATCCGCCGGACGTCTTCCCTGATACGGATCATCTCCGGGTCTTTCGTATCGACCGCATAAATACCGACCCCGGTCAGGATGACCCCGTGCTTTTTATGGACGTCCTCCTGGATCCTCCTCGTCAGTCCGTCCAGTTCCTGCATACTCATGGTATCCGGTACTTCGATGTGGACAGACCCGTTGTAGGTGTCCGGTCCGTAATTATGAAGAATCAGGTCATAAGCGCCCAGTATCTCCGGCTGGCTTTTGACCGTTTCCTTGATTTCCACCGCCATCTTCGGATCCAGTTTTTCTCCCAGAAGTTCCGAGACGGTTTCTTTCAGCATCCCGATCCCGGAGCGGATAATCAGAACAGAAATCACTGCGCCGAGCCACGCCTCCAGTCCGATTCCCTTAAGCATATAGATTACCGCTGCCGCCAGTGTGGAAGCCGATATGGCGGCATCCATCACGGCATCCTGTCCGGAGTTGACCAGGGAGTCGGAATTCAGTTCAAGTCCCGATTTTTTCACATATCTTCCGAGCAGAATCTTCACCGCGACACCCGCCGCCACTATGAGCAGCGTCACGCCGGTATAGGACGGTGTTTCCGGATGCAGGATGCGCCTGACGGATTCCGTTAAAGATGTAAGGCCGGCATACAGGACGAGTCCCGCAATAATCAGCGCACTGAAATACTCGATCCGGCCGTATCCGAACGGGTGCTTTTTATCCGGCTCGCGTCCCGCGAGAGAAGTTCCGATAATGGTAATTACTGAAGAAGCTGCGTCAGACAGATTGTTGACCGCGTCCAGCACGATCGCGATGGAATTAGACAAAAGCCCGACGACAGCCTTGAACGCCGCCAGCAGGAGGTTGGCACCGATTCCGATCATGCTGGTACGAATAATCTGTTTTTCCCTGTTTTTCATATACACCTGTCTTTCTGAACAATATGCTGGTTTAACTAAGCTGATTTCCCTTCATTTTACCACTGATAGGCTTTTGCAGACAGTATTTGCCCGGTGTGAAGGGCTTTCCGTCTGTCCCAAAAGAAAAGCTCCGCATCCGCGGAGCTTTTCCATCGCCGGTTGCCCGGTGAATCAGTTTTGGTGATCTGCCTCAGGCTTTGCCTGCGGAGCCGAACGCTTCGCAGAGTTCGATCGCTTTGGCGACAATCGCTTCGCAGCCGGGTTTCAACAGTTTCCGGGGATCATAGCCTTTGCCTTCCAGATCCTTGCCTGCCTCAATGTATTTACGGGTAGCATCCGCGAATACCAGCTGCAGCTCTGTGTTGACGTTGATCTTGGAAACGCCGAGGGAAATGGCCTTCGCAACCTGGTCGAACGGGATTCCGGAACCGCCGTGCAGGACGATCGGCTTGCCGTTAACGGCTTCGTTGATCTCTTCCAGACGGTCAAAATTCAGGCCTGCCCAGTTCGCGGGATATTTGCCGTGAATGTTGCCGATGCCGGCAGCGAGGAAATCCACGCCGAGGTCGGCGACCATCTTGCATTCCGCAGGATCCGCAAGTTCGCCGGCAGAGGTAACGCCGTCTTCCGTGCCGCCGATGCCGCCGACTTCACATTCGACGGAAAGGCCTTTGCTGTGCGCAAGGGCGATGATTTCCTTGGACTTCGCGATATTCTCGTCGATTTCGTATTTGGAGCCGTCAAACATAACGGAGGAGAATCCGGCGTCGATGCAGGCAAGGGCGCCTTCGTAAGTACCGTGGTCAAGATGCAGCGCAACCGGAACGGTAATGCCCATGGAATCCACCAGTTCTTTAACGATAGCAGCGACCATCTTGTAGCCGCCCATATACTTCGAAGCGCCTTCGGAAGCCTGGATGATAACAGGGGATTTCGCCGCCTCAACTGCTTTCAGGATGCACTGGGTCCATTCCAGGTTGTTGGTATTGAACGCCGGGATCGCATACTGACCAGCGCGCGCCTTGTCGACCATCTCTTTTGCAGAAACATATGCCATAAAATTGTCCTCCTTTTAATACAATTTATTACGCTGTCCATTATTCTACCGCCAAATTTTTAACAATGCAATCAGAATAATGCCTATAAATCCGACAAAAAACGGCGTTTTTTAGAGAATTTTGCCGTATGCTCCCGCATCCGGCCCGCCGGTCAGCTGACAGCGGAACGGAGACGTATAGCCCCGGAGGATTCCCGAAGCGGCCCATCTGATCATGGTCACCACGTCAAAGACCGGAACTCCCGTGATACGGGAAACCAGTGGGTTAAACGGCGCAAAGTTCGTGCCTTCGCAGACGATGACGCCGATATCCGGATGTTCGGACATCAGTTTCTTTGCTGCCCAGACAACATCCTCCTCCACCTCCTCATAAACATAGGACGGGGCGTTTAACGGGAAAGTCTTGTAAAAATGCTTTGTATCCTGCATTCCCTGGACGCAGATCCGTTCATGCGGAACGTTCTCCGCAAACAGTTCATAATGCAGGGTCTTGTCGTTCGCGGTTAAGATACCGATTTTCTGGGAAGGCGGCAGCATAGAAGCCACCATCGGCACCTGGAGGAGTCCGGAGGTAATCACCGGGATATTGACCGACGCCGCCAGCTGCTTCTGGAACATGATCAGGAATCCGCAGCAGGTCGAAATTGCGCGGCAGCCGGCCGCTTCAAGGGCTTTCGCCCCTTCAATGAAAGGCTCCAGAAGGGCGGGGTCCCCGCCTTCCACCAGTTTTTTGGCCTGCGCGCCTTTGACCGTATAAAACTGGACCGGGAAATCATAGGTGAAGCCGTTGCCGACGTCTCCGGGAATTCTCGGGAGCTGGGTATCCAGCATCAGGATTCCGACCGGGATTCCCTGGGCCGACGATCCGCCGAACAGTTCTCTCATAATGGTTCCTCCTTCAATCATAAAAGTGTATGGCCGGACAGATGGTAAAAATACAAAATCATTATAACAAAAAAACAGCGGGGCAGCCGCACCCGGCTGTCCCGCCCCGTTGTTTCATTCAGTTTCATTCAATCAGTCCGGCCGCCGTTTCCGGACCGGCCGCTTATTATTTCCGTTCCACGTCCGCGTGGAGTTTCTTTTCCCCGTTCTCTTCTGTTACGGAGATTTCAATCGCGTCGTTTTCATCGATTGCGCCGGACAGGATTAGTTTCGCCGACAACGTCTCGACGTTTTTCTGGATGTACCGTTTCAGCGGTCTGGCGCCGTACGAAGGATCGTATGCTTCATCCGCGATGAATTTCTTTGCTTCTTCCGTCAGCGTGATCCTGATCTGGCGGTCGGCAAGCCGCTTGTTCAGATCGTTCACAATCAGGTCCACGATGCCTTCGATGTTATCCTTCGTCAGCGGATTGAACACGATGATTTCATCAAGCCTGTTCAGGAATTCCGGACGGAAATGGGCATGAAGCCTGTCTTCCACGGCCTCCCTGGTTTCTTCGGAAATACCGTCATCCGCGCCCCTGCTTTCCAGGTCGGACAGGATCAGGTCCGCCCCGATATTGGACGTCATGATCAGGATCGTGTTCTTGAAGTCGACCGTCCGGCCCTGTGAATCCGTGATCCGTCCGTCGTCCAGTACCTGCAGCAGGACGTTGAAGACGTCCGCGTGCGCCTTCTCGATCTCGTCGAACAGGACGACCGAATAAGGATGCCTTCTTACGGCTTCCGTCAGCTGGCCGCCTTCTTCATAACCAACATATCCCGGAGGCGCCCCGATCAGGCGGGACACGGAGAATTTCTCCATGTACTCGCTCATATCGATCCGGACCATGTTCTTCTCGTCGTCGAACATATACTGCGCGAGCGCTTTGGCCAGTTCGGTCTTGCCGACGCCGGTAGGTCCCAGGAACAGGAACGATCCGATCGGCTTGGTCGGGTCTTTGATCCCTGCCTTGCTGCGCATGATGGCTTCCGCCACCTTATCAACCGCCTCGTCCTGGCCGATGACCCGTTTATGCAGTTCGTCCGACAGATTCAGGATCTTCTCCCTTTCGCCTTCGGTCAGCTTGCTGACCGGAATCCCGGTCCAGCGGGAAACGATCCTCGCGATCTCATCTTCCGTCACTTTCTCATGCACCAGGGACATACCCTGTTTCTGCAGCTGTTCTTCCTGTTCCTCCAGCTCTTTTTTCAGGGCGGGGAGCTTTCCGTACTGCAGTTCAGCCGCCTTGGACAGGTCACCCTTCTGCTGCGCCATCTGGATCTCGCTGTTGACTGTATCGATCTGTTCGCGCAGGCCGGAAAGCTGGTCGACTCTCGCCTTTTCGTTTTCCCAGCGGGCTTTCTCGTTCGCAAATTTTTCCTTGTTTTCGGCAAGTTCTTTTTCAAGGTCCGCCAGACGTTCCATGCTTAACGGATCCTCTTCCTTCTTCAGGGCAGTGACTTCAATCTCCTGCTGTAGAATCTTCCGCTGCTGTTCGTCCAGTTCGGTCGGCAGCGAATTCAGTTCCGTCTTGATCAGCGCGCAGGCTTCATCCACCAGGTCGATCGCCTTGTCCGGCAGGAACCGGTCGGAAATGTACCGGTTAGACAGCACCGCTGCCGAAACCAGCGCGTTATCCATGATTTTCACACCGTGGTAAACCTCGTACCGCTCTTTCAGTCCGCGGAGAATTGAGATCGTATCTTCCACGGTCGGCTCTTCAACCATGACCGGCTGGAAACGGCGTTCCAGTGCTGCATCCTTTTCAATGTACTGACGGTATTCATTCAGGGTCGTCGCGCCGATGCAGTGCAGTTCGCCTCTCGCCAGCATGGGCTTGAGCATGTTGCCGGCATCCAGGGAACCGTCGGTCTTACCGGCGCCGACAATCGTGTGCAGTTCATCGATAAACAGGATGATCTCACCTTCCGACTGCCTGATATCTTCCAGCACCGCTTTCAGACGTTCCTCGAATTCACCCCGGTATTTCGCACCTGCAACCAGGGCACCCATGCTCAGAGAGAATATCTTTTTGTCCTTTAAGTTGTCCGGCACGTCCCCGCGGGCAATACGCTGCGCGAGGCCTTCGATAACCGCTGTTTTGCCGACGCCGGGCTCACCGATCAGGACCGGGTTGTTTTTGGTCTTTCTGGAAAGGATCCGGATCACGTTCCGAATCTCAGCGTCACGCCCGATAACCGGATCAAGTTTCTGGTTTTTGGCTTTTTCAACCAGTTCTTCCCCGTATTTCTCCAGCGTATCGTACGTCGCTTCCGGATTGTCGCTGACGACCCGCTGGTTCCCGCGGACGCTCTGCAGCGCTTTCAGGAAGCGGTCCCTCGTAATGTCGTTCTGCGCGAAAATCTCCCGGACTGAACGGCTGCTGTTCTTTAACAGCGAAAGGAACAGATGCTCGACGGAAACATACTCGTCGCCCAGCTTCTTCGCCTCGTCTTCCGCGCCCAATAAAGCTTTATTCAGTTCAGCGCTCACATAAACCTGGGCAGTCGACCCCTGGACCTTCGGCAGAGCTGCCACAGCAGAGCGGACGGATTCCGTGAATGCTCCGGGCTCAACTCCCATTTTCTCGATCAGTTTCGCAATCAGGGAATCGTCAACCGAAAGCAGTGAGTATAAAAGATGCGCCTGGTCGATCTGCTGGTTTCCGTATTCGTACGCCATCTTCTCGCTCGCGTTGATGGCTTCTATGGATTTCTGTGTAAATTTCTGGATATTCATTCTCTCACCATTTCCTACCTTTGTGCCGCCGCCGGCACTTTACGATTCCGTACACATATACGGATATCGGAATTTATCTGTTCTATTACAAGTGTAACAGCAAGGACAGGATTGTCAATATGCAGGGAACGGCGAAATAATAAAATTTGTATGAATTCTGTTCGTCAATACGGTACTGGCATCTCTTATTCCCTCATAGTACTATTAATTCGGAAGTCCTCCCGCAATCTCCTGTAAGAGGGGACCGCAGCAAATTCTTCGAAAGAATATGGAATAAACACTGTCGGAGATTCTGCACATGAAAAAACAATCTGCCTTACTCTTGCGCTGGCTCTGTTTCTGAGCCTTACCGCCTGCAGCGCCTATGACTGTGCCGGGCCTCCGGCCGCTATGCCGGAGACGGCAGAGCCCTACGGCGAACCCTGGCTGACCAGCATCGTGGACGGTATGGTCACGCCGGACTTGGAAAAACCGGACCTCAGGGATGACTATTTCCTGAACATCAATTACGAATGGCTCCGTGACACGGTCCTGAAACCGGGTCACTACCAGGCCGGCACTGTAAGCGACATCGAAGACCTGGTGGATGAGCGGGTCGTTTCTCTTTTCACCGACGAGAGCATCCCCGGCCGCGGAGCGGAACTGGTACGGGAATACTATCAGATGTATCTGGACTGGGATTCCCGCGCCGAAGGCAGGGAACTTTACGAAACGAATGAACAGGCCGGGATGCCTGCCTGAAAGGACCGGTGCCGATGAATCACCTTTCAAGCCGCAGCGACATGGACAGTTCGACCTCGTCGCCGTCTGTCTCACCGGTTTCCTTAAATCCTTTTCTCTTATACATATTCAGCGCCTGTTGATTATCAGTATTACAGGTTAATGTAACCCTGTCCGACGGACCGAAAGGTTTTTCCCCGATGTACTCAAGCACCCTGTCCAGGGCAGCACTCCCGTATCCACGACCCTGTTTTGATTCATCGATCATCATGTGCCAGATATCGTATTCGGGTATATCGTAATCGTAAATCACCATGACGTAGCCGACCATGGTTTCGTCTTCATATATGCCGAACGGCTGGCACTGGTTCCTGTATACATACGCCTGTGCCAGGCTGCGCACCGGATGCGATACGAAGCGCTCCTGTCCCGGGGCAAGTTTCAGGTTAAAAGCGCCGATAAAGTTGTCTTCCGTAATGATTCTGAGACTAATCATGATTCTCCTGTTTAACCAGCGGCGCCGAATACTTTTCGCCGGTCTTTGCTTTTTTGAAAAACCTGATGATTACTATCACCATAACGGCGCTGATCAACGCCAGATTGACAGGAATAAAGGCGATCCAGTCATACTTTTCCAATACCGGCGCAAGAGTGAAGTCATAGACGGCATGATAGAGGTACGGCAGCAGGAAAGCGGGAATGCAGTAGCCCTTTTTTCCCGTATACACCGCTTTGCCGTAAAAGTAACCCATTATGAAGCCGAATACGGCATGCATCATGGTCACTCCCCTGACTACGGCCTGGATCGGGTTCATGGTAAAACAGACGACAATTGATTCGATGATTTCAAACCCCACGCCGACCATCGTCATGAAGGCTGCTGTATCATACCATGAATACTCACATTCCGTTTTCTTCAGGATCCTCCTGAAGCACAGGAACTTCCAAAGTTCTTCGACAAGGGCGAACATGATAAATGTCCTGTAGAATTCCCAGAGGACTTCGCTGATGTCGGAAATATGGGTAAAATACCCGATGACGGCCAGGACCAGGTCCGTGAAAAAGACCGGGACCGCCACGGTTAACCCCCCGATCAGGGCCGATTTACAGGTCCGGCTGTAACCGGGTTTTTCGGGATTTCTTTTTTTGACCCATGAATACAGCAGGATGGCCGGCAGGAGCGCCGCCGCAAACGCAATAACATTCATCAGCATATCGGTATTCTCCGTAATAACGTCCAATGAACCGACCTGCCCGGGAGTGCCTTCTTCATAAATCCCGCCCTGGTCCATGTAAAATACACGGTTGCATACGGCTCTTGCAAAATGCAGCTCATGCGTCACTATGATCATTGTCTTGCCTTGTGCGGCAAGGTCACGGATAACGGCCTGGACTTCCCCCGTCATCGTCGGATCAAGCGCGCTGGTAGGCTCGTCAAACAGGATCAGTTCCGGATTCATCGCAAGTGTTCGGGCAATCCTGCAGCATTCCGTATACTTTTTCACAAAGGACCGGATTCAGCAGTTTGAATTCATAATCCGCAAAAGAGTTGTCCGGGAACCACATGATGCGGGTGCCGTCTTTCTTTTTCTCATGGGCATCCACATGGTGCCCCAGGTCGTAATCGCACACTGCCGTAACCACGATTACGTCGCCGGGCGAGCATTCCGATACGCTCCCGCCGGCACAGCCGACAGAAACGATGTAAGCGTCGGAGTAATCGTATCGGTCCGAAGAAAGCAGGGCCATCAGCGAAAGGCCGGCCGCCGTTTTCCCGGAATCGGTAACGAGAATCCCCACACCGTTCTCACGGTTTACGTAGAAATGCGCAGTCTGCCCTGCTTCATCGTACTCAGCCTCTCCTTCAATTCAAATAATCCCGGACGTTAAGGCTCTCGTCAGTTTTCGTTTCTTCATCGATTATTCCGGGAACCAGTTCCGTAACATAGGTTACGCCCGTGGAAAGATCGACGTAATAACGTATTTCCGCACCTGTATAAGACCTGAACAGGACAACCGCCTCATTTTCCCCGTTTGCCGCGGATTCCCAGTAAATGGTATAACTGCCTGATTCTTCCATATCTTTCAGGTCAGGATTATTGATATAACAATAGTTTTTGACAGCCTCCAGCGCCTGTTCTTCCGTAAGCACATCCTGCTGCGGAGCAGATACGGGAGTCTGTTCTTCCGCTGATTCCCCGTATTTCCCGCCTTCAGTGGCTGCAGGCTCCGGAATAGCGGAAACCGGGCTGTCAGTCATTTCTGTTGTTTCAGAGGGATTGGCTGTCCATGCGCCGCATCCCATAATTCCGAGAACGGCCGACAAAACGAATATAACTACTGCTGCTGTTTTTTTCACGATTATTTTCCTCATCGTCTTTTTCCGATTCTTTCAAACAGCGGGAATACCTTCGGATTCAGGCCTGCTTCCCATTCCATCCGGTTTACCACCCTGTTCCAAAGTCAGTGATGACGTACTTCGGCGCGCCTTCCGCAGTGTCGGGGTTCGGTCTTAAGACGCCCAGGCGGGTGCAGTCTTTAACCCATCCGGATTCCTGGTCGTATTCACCGTTGGGGATCATCAGCCGGTTGATATCGGCGCCTTCGGCAGGTTTGAGATCATATCTGGCTTCAAACGCGATTTCGTTCGGGCCGAGGTTCATTTCCTTCAGAATCTCAAATGCCTGCTCTTCTTCATAGTTGTACATTTTCTCAATGTAGATCCTCACGTCGGCGATATCGCTCCCGTATGCCTCATCCAGCCTGTTCCGAAGGGCCGTCTCAAGCTGGCGTTCGGCTTCCTTCATATTATCCTTCAGCGGAATATTGCTTCCCGCCGTTCCTGTCTGCTCGCTCTTGGGAACACTCGCCGCTTCAGGCGCCGCTTCTACACTGATCCGGACGGTACCGGTCGCTTTCTCGATACAGGTCGCTTTAATCAGATAACTGCCCGGAGCCGCAGCGGCCGTTACGCTTTCCGTACCGCTGAGATCGGCTGTGATAGATGCGTCGCCTATTTCAGGGAGTTTATCGATGCTCTGTTCTTCGGGCATCCCGATTAATTCCACCCTGACCGTGCCTTTCTGCAGATCCGGAATAAACACAATCTGTCCGCCCTCTTCCACTTCCAGGGAACCTCCCGCAAAGAAATCATCTTTGCCGGCGTTTTCAGCCTTAATGGTTGCCTGCTTACCCGATTCATCCATATCCATCCCGAAATAATACGCGCTGCAGGCAGTGAGCAGCACCGCCAATACCGCCAGAACGGCGGCTGTTTTCAGGAATGCAGGTTTACCGTTGAATCTGGTCTTTTTCATAATCGTTTCACCTCCGCAAGACTGACTTTTCATTCTTTTCTTATTTCCTGTTCTTTGGCCTTTTTGACCTCTGCGAACGGCCTGGTCCTCAGTTCCAGGATCAGGTCGATCAGTTTCTGCATATTGACGCTATGATTGACGTACGGCTGGTGCAGGATAATCAGTTCTTTCTCAGTGCTGACCGTAACGTCGTCATAAAGAACTGCCTTTTTCACTTTTTCCTTTATAACCGGCATGATTCCCTCAGTCGTAAACAGAAGATCCCTGTCATGTCCGGTACTGTCGTCGAGGACGGCGGCCGCTTTTCTCCTGATATCGCTTTTGTTCCCGATACCCGTCCTGATAACTGTCCTGATTTTCGGATCCGCAAAATCAAAATCTTCGCTGCCGGGCATATCCAGTATTGATAATGAGCGTTCCATTTGTCTTTCCTCCGCCGCAATTATTCCGGAAATTCCGGCCGACGCGTCAGACGGAGTGGATCGGAACACTATTATTGTAACAGCAGAAGCCCAGTTTCGTTAAAACAATTTGCCAGGCAATGCCGGGCGTTATCAGTCCACTGTGATGAAATATACGGTGTCGCCGGACAGCACTGTAGCCCGGCCTGCGGCTGATGCTTCAAGCGAATCGCTCACAACAAGCGGATCGGAACTGAAACCGTCTCCTTCGAGCGATTCCCCGGTTTTCAAAGCCAGCGTCCGGGAATGGGCCGCAAGCCATTCGCTCCACTTCATGGAATAGCCGGTTTCCCTGTTTTCCCGGATATACAGATAAACGACGCGGGCCAGTACACATCTCTCCTTCTGGGCATGGCTTTTTTCCGGTTTGGCCCTGTCCAGCAGATTACCGCTGCCGGTTTCTGCCTGATGCTGCAGGATCTCTTCCACAGAACTCTCCGGTTTCTGCATCATCTCATAGATCGTCATGAACGCCCCGGTGCGTCCCGACCCAGCCTGACAATGGAAATGGAGCCACGCACCGTCCCCGAGGTCTTTTGCAAAATCGATGAATTCATCTATCACATCGGCAGGCGGCCAGCAATGATCCGGACAGGCCAGTCGCAGGTATTGAAAGCCCTCTTCCTCAACCAGTTCCTGTTCGGTCTTCCATGTCTCTACATACAATTTTTCACCTGTCTTGGGCCAGTCGTTCTCAGCTGTGTACGCCATAACGGCATTACCGGTCAGACTTGAGAGCGCTTTCTCCCCGTCCTGGACTTCTTCTGCGTTCCTGCCAAGATTCGCTCCGTTCTCAGCTCCGCACCAGGAAACCGCGATCCCGTTGATGAAACCGTGGCTTTCCAGCCGGCAGTCCACAATCCAGAGATTCTCCGTGCATTCTTTCAGCTTCGCTGCAAGTTTATGAAACTGATTCTCGGAAAACTGTGCGCTGCCGGACATGCTTTCCTCCGGAAGGAACCGCACATTCGCGAGCTCACCCTTCCATGCTTCCGGATCATCCCTGTCGATACGTATGAACACTCCGGCATTATCCGGCGCCGAAAGAGCGCATCCCGGCAGAAATACCGGGATCAGCATGATTATCAGGAGAAATACTGCTCGGAAACAGACTCGTTTTTTTATCATGACTTTCAAATCTCCTTTCCCCATAATAATACTATAACTATGCAGATACCCGCTTATAAACCAGACGGAACGCCGCACAGTCCTTACGGGCTGTGCGGCGTTCCGCATCCAGTATAAAAAATGAGGGGTACAGACAATGATTATTCCAGTACCGCGCCTTTCCAGGCCGAACTGACCTGTTTCGCGTACCGGTTCAGATAGTGGCTTTCCGCCATCGGCGGCAAAGGCTTCCAGTCTTTTTTACGTTCTTCCAGTTCTTCATCGCCAACTTCCAGTATCAGGGATTTCCGATACAGATCGATGCTGATCATGTCGCCGTTCTTAACAAACGCAATCGGGCCGCCCTCGGCAGCTTCAGGACTGACGTGGCCGATACACGGTCCCCGGCTTGCGCCGGAAAAGCGCCCGTCTGTTACCAGGGCGCAGCTGTCGCCAAGGCCGAACCCCATCAGGGTTGTCGTCGCGGCAAGCATCTCCCGCATTCCCGGTCCGCCTTTGGGGCCTTCATAACGGATGACGATCACATCGCCTTTCTGAACACTCCCGGAACGGATCGCCTCAATGGCATCCATCTCCCGCTCAAATACCCTGGCCGGACCGCGATGGACCCACATGCTTTGCGCAACGGCGGTCCGTTTGATCCCGGCTCCTTCCGGCGCCAGATTTCCTTTCAGGACAATCAGTCCGCCCTGGGGGGATACCGGGTCCGCCGTCGTATGGATCACGTCATGGTTGCGGCTGCCGTCAAACGGGACCAGCGCTTCGCGCCAGGTCTTTCCGTTGACCGCCTGACAGTCCAAATCCAGGTATTTTTCACCCAGTTCCTTCATGACAGCCGGAATCCCGCCCGCCATCTGCATATCCCACAGCGTATAGGTTCCCGACGGCTTTATCTTTGCCAGATAAGGCGTCGAGTCCCCGATCCGGTTGAATTCTTCCGGATCCAGGGTGATCCCGAACGCGGACGCAATGGCCGGTATATGCAGGAACGTATTGGTGGAACCGCCGATCGCCGCGCTGACCCGCATCATATTTTCAAAGCTTTTCCGGTTGATGTAGTCGCGGGGCCGCCTGTTTTCAGCCACTAGTTTCATCACCAGTTTTCCGCTCTCTCTGGCATAACGGAGCTTATCCGCCTGTACGGAATGGCATGTCCCGCATCCGGGCAGTGTAAGGCCCAGCGGTTCCATCAGACAGGACATGGTATTGGCCGTCCCCATCATCGGACACGAGCCGCTCCCGCTGCAGGCCGCCTGTTCCATTTCGTCGTAGGCTTCCTGAGTGATTTCACCTGCCGCGAGTTTCCCGGCTGCTTCCCTGACTTCCCAGGCGCCGCCGAACACACGCCCTTTATAATACCCGGGCATCATCGGACCGGCCGTAACGATCACGGACGGCAGATTAAGCCGTCCGGCCGCCATGGCCATCGCCGGTACGATTTTATCGCATCCGGCCAGAAGCACCAGCCCGTCCAGTCTCTCTCCTTCCGCGACCAGTTCGACGCTGTCCGCAATCACGTCCCTGGTCGGCAGGACGAAACACATGCCTTTATGTCCCTGCGTTTCCCCGTCGCAGAGCGCGATCGTGTTAAATTCAAACGGCTGGCCGCCCGCGGCAATCACACCTTCCTTAACAGCTTCGGCCAGTTCCCGCAAATGCTTATGTCCCGGATGCATTTCATTCCAGGAATTGGCGATTCCAATGAACGGCTTTTCGATCTCTTCCCTGCCGACACCCGTCGCATATAAAAGAGTCCTGTTTCCGGCATTGATAATCCCGTCGGTCATTTCGCCGCTGCGCAGTTTCCCGATTTTCTCCATAAATTACCCTGTCCGTTCAGAATGAACGGGATAAGAATCAGCTTTCTTTTTCGTCAATCTCTTTGCCTTTTGCCTTGTCCTTAAGCATCCTGAAGATGGTGAACGCAAGGGAAGCCGCCGTCAGGAACAGGATAAACAGGCAGATCGGGCGGTTGATAAACTTGATAAAGCTCCCGTTGTTGGCCAGCATTCCGCGCCGCAGATTGCTCTCCGTAATATCCCCCAGGATGAGGCCGAGCAGGATCGGCGCCATCGGGATGCCGCAGCAGCGGAGCAGATAACCGATACATCCGAAAGCGAACATGACCCCCAGATCAAAAATATTGGAATTAGCCGCGTACGAACCGATGCAGCAAAGTCCGAAAATAATCGGCTGCAGGATCTCTTTCGGAATCTCGCATACTTTGTAAAACCAGCGCAGGCCCAGTTGTCCCATCACCAGCATGAACAGGTTGGCGATAAACATCGCGACGTAGATACCGAATACGGTATCGGCATGTTCGGAAAAAAGACTGGGTCCGGGCGTCAGGCCCTGGATGATCAGGGCGCCCATCATAACGGCCGTAACCGAGTCGCCGGGAATGCCGAGACAAAGCATCGGGATAAAAGTACCGCCTGTCGCGCCGTTGTTTGCGGATTCGGAAGCCGCAATGCCTTCAATATTGCCTTTTCCGAAAGTCTCCGGATGCCTGGAGGACCGTCTGGCCTCGCCATAACTCAGGAAAGCTGCGGTCCCGCCGCCGGTCGCTGGTACGGCGCCGATGAAAGTACCGATCAGGGAGCCTTTCAGGATTGGCTTTACTGAAGTTTTCCAGTCGTCTTTTGTAAGCGGTTTTCCGCTTATCTCATAAATCTCGTCCTTTACGTCCCCCTTTTTGGCTTTATCCGCGCATTGCTGGATCAGCTCGGACATGGCAAACAGGCCGATCAGTACCGGGATCAGTTCAAACCCGCCGAGGAAAGAACGGATGCCGAAAGTAAGTCGCGGGAAACCGGACATGGGATCGATTCCTACGAAGCCGACGAACAGGCCGATGCAGCAGGCAAGAATCCCTTTGAAAATGTTTCCATTGGAAAGGCCCGCCACGATCGACAGTCCGAAAACGCCCAGGGCAAAGTATTCCGCATAACTGAAACGCAGCGCCACTTTAGCCAGCATGGGTGAAATAAACGTCAGCGCGAAACAGGAAATCAGGCCACCGATGACGGACGCGTACAGAGCCATCTGGAGCGCTTTGTATGCGTCCCCTCTCAGGGCCATCGGATGGCCGTCGAGGACCGTCGCCGCGCCGGCCGGCGTTCCGGGCGTATTAATCAGGATCGCGGAAATGGATCCTCCGTACATGCCGCCGCAGTATATGCCTGCCAGGAAACCGAGCGCCGGAACCGGCTCCATATAAAACGTCATCGGCAGGAAAATGGACACGCCGGTCGTAGCGGTCAGGCCGGGCAGCGCCCCTATGATAATTCCCAGGAATGTGCCGAACGCGATCATCAGGATTGTATTCATATTCGCGTTGACAGTCATTCCGGTGATAATATTCGCTAATGAAATATTCATACCTTTTTCTCCATTCTGCCGTCAGATTACAGGCCGAACCCCATCGGAAGGACCACACCCAGGTATTTCGCGAAAAACAGCCAGGAGCACAGAGTGAAGATGCAGGCGACCGCGGCGCCGGCCAGCGGTTTTTTCCCTCCGAGAAGGAAATAGATCAGGATCATGGAGATGATATTGCAGAGCGGATACCCCAGGGGTTCCATACACAGAACATAAAAAACGCCGATTGCGGCTATGAACACGATAAAAATGGAAATCTCATCACTGGCAACAGGTTTTCCTTCCGCCTCTTTTTTTCTGTCCCTTCTCCTGTCTGAGATCCCCAGCGCCAGGATACACAGCGCGCAGATCATCGCCGCTACCGCGACAATATTCGGAAACAGCCTGTCGTCGACGATCCCGACACTGCCGAAACCGACATTGGTAAATTTCCGGATCCCGGCGAGCCTGAGATACAGCGCAAGCGCCGTAAACGCTGCACCTATAAAAATATCCAGTTTTGACCTTGATATTTCCAGCCTCAGTTTGAATAAATCATTCAGTTTCATCAGACTACCCCTTTGTTTTACGGAAAGGGCTGCCCTGGATTGACAGCCCTTTCCGTTCCGGTCTATCAACTGTATCTGTTCGCTCCGTTAACGGACTGCGCACTGATCAGCCGAAAATTCCGGCGTCGATCATCGGTTTCACGACCTCGATCATATTGTCAACTTCCTTACGGCAGTCTTCGCCGCTCTTGTAAACAATGTTGTAGCCGGCTTCGTTGCACTGTTTCATGAATTCTTCGTTCTGAAGGACCTTTTCGATGCCGCCGCGCAGAACTTCGATTCTCTCAGCGGGAACGTCTTTCGGGCAGACCAGCGCCATGGTATGTTTCAGGACCGCTTCATAACCCAGCTCAGTGACCGCCGGAACGTCCGGGTAGTGGTCGTCTCTTTCCTCACCGAGGCAGGCGATCATTTTCACGTCGCCGGATTTAAGCTGGCTGGCGGCGGAAGTTGTTTCGCAGCAGACCCAGTCGACGGCGCCGCCCATCAGGGCGACGATCGCGTCCGCATCGCCATTATGAGGGATCATGTTCGCGGAAACACCCATCTGGTTCATCATGTAGCAGGCCCACGCGTACTGATAGGAAGCCGCCGCGCCGGCGCCGTAGTTCAGGGTTTCTTTTTCCATGGCCGCTTTCAGGTCGTCCAGGGTATTCCATTCGGAATCCGCGCGGACAATAATCGCGTTCTTCTGTTCCAGGACGCCGCAGATGAAGGCAAAATCATCAACACTGTAGGCAACGTCCAGCAGGAACGGACGCATACCGAAGGAAGCGCCCCAGCCGACACCGATGGTATAACCGTCCGGTTTCGCGTCCGCGATTGCCTGGACGCCGATGGTCTGCGCACCGCCTGTCTTGTTCTCAATGACGAACGGCTGGCCGATATACTCTTCAATATAATTGCCGATCAGACGGTTGATGATGTCGGTGCTTCCGCCGGCGGAAACCGGGACGATGTCCAGAATTGTCTTGGTCGGGAAATCGTCAGCCGGAGCTGCCGGTGCTTCGGCTTTTGCTTCTTCAGCAGGCGCCGCTGCCGGTGCCGCCGGGGCTGCAGCCGGTGCCGCGCTGCAGGCTGCCATGGAGACTGCCATGAGGGTACTGAGTACTACTGCCAGTAATTTTTTCATTCTCTGTTCCTCCAATTTACTTAATTTCGGGATATCCCACATCATTTCTTACATTTGCTTCTATTGCAAAACACCTGTCAGTGCTTTGTTTCACCTTCCCTCAGGATGGTTCCGTCAGGCTTTCTCATCCCAGAATTTCAGCGAAAGTCTGGATCTTTGTCCGCAGCTGTTCGTCCTCGGAACGCAGCTGGTCCACTTCCATCTGCAGGCAGGGATAACCGTACTTCTGCAGGTCTTTGACCAGATACGGCTGGTCGTATTCGTCCGGGTCGCAGAATTTGACCAGGCAGCTGATCACGCCGTCGGCGCCGGTCTCCTCACAAAGCCGCGCCAGTTTCTTTCCTCTCGGCTTGCCCAGCTCATGGATCAGCATACAGCCGCTTCGCTTGAACCACGTCTGCGCGAGGCATTTCAGCTCACGCCCCTTCACCAGGTCGGTATCGCATTCATACTGCATGCTTTCCTGCAGCAGGTCGTCCGCAACGACCGCGATGTGGTTTTCCTCCATAATCCGGTAAACCAGCTCCGGTTCGCACAGGATGCCGGTCAGGACCACCTTTTTCCCCGTAAAACCGTAAACCGGGCGATCCTTCAGCGCGGCGACGATCTCCTTCATAATCGACGTATGCTCGCCTTTCTCGAAGAACCATGCGCTTTTCATGACGGTATGGCGGACAGACGGGGTGATGACGTCCAGGTGATCCCTGGCAGTTTCACAGAATTCCCGCATCACCGCGTTATGCTCGTTATAGACAGCTATGGTTTCCCGGAGGATCCTGTCCTTCATCATGTTCCCGGTATAAGCCGTCAGCAGGTGAAGAACCTGCTCGTACTCGCTGATCAGATAATCCAGGCTGGCTTCCTGCTTCCGGTTCTGGGGATAGACGATCGGGATCATGGGGATTTTTGAAACGCCGAACCGCCAGTTCTGCGTCATACAGCGCAGCGTGTCGCAGAGTGCCGGGATAATTGCTGCAGACATCCCGTCATAGACGCCGGAAACCGCGAATTCCATATTGGCCTGCATCACGGAGCAGGCAAACGCCGGAAGATACTCTTTCGCATATTTCAGGGAAGTATGGCCTCCCCACAGTCCCATCGGGACCATACCGCTGGCATGCACCAGTTCTTCCGGAGTAAACGGGGCAAAACACCCGACCACTTTTTTCCCTTCTGAAAGATACCGATCCATCTGCGCCCGCGGATTTCTGCAGGCTTCGTCAAGCAGCGCGAGGTTTTTTTCCAGATCAGCCATTTTCTTTTGCCTCCTTGTTCGCCTTCATGATCTCCACAAGTCCCTGAATCCTGGTCTCAAACTGCTCTTCGCTGAAGTTCCGGTAATCAGCCTGGTCCCCGTCGAAGGAAGTAAACGGGATTCCCGCCATATCCCTGAGCTGTCTCTGGATTTCCATCATCTGGCAGTCCATGACCTTGCAGCTGCGATTGACGTGATAAATAGTGCCTTCTACATCGAAACGCTTCAGCGCTTCGTACCGGCGGTCAAGCATCGTCGTCGCGTTGTCGCCGTTTGTCGAAGCAAAGCAATAGGCTTTTGCCATCCCGTCCAGGTCTTCGTATTCGATCGCCCAGGCTTTTCCGTAACTGGAAGCGACCATATTGATGCCGTGTTTCTTCAGTGTCCTTAAGTTATGGCTCAGATACGGCCAGCAGGCGATGCCGTCCCAGGCTACCCGGTATACTTCCCCGCCCGCGTCGGAATGATAGGTCGACGTGCCGTTCGCGATATGTTCTTCTATCTCTTTATTCAGCTGCTCCAGGATTGCCGTCGTCGATTCCTTACCCCGGTTGCAGACCATACACGCCATATAGTTGAACAGTTCAAAGCCATTCAGCGGGGACGGTTTCCGGTCCAGCAGATTGTTCGCGCGCTCCCAGAGATAACTGTTGCGCTGGCTGATTTCCATGACCTTTTTGAAACGTTCCTCATCCCATGTTTTTCCGGTGAACGCGCAGAGGTCTTTGATCAACTGATCGATCTGGGCGCGTACGTATTTCACCCTGGACTCTGTCACATAATCGTACGGGTTGTAGCAGGTATCGATGAAGAAAACCGGAATATCCAGCTGCCTGGCCAGGTTTTCATACCATTTGGTCAGTTGGTTGCAGATGTTATTGGTCAGAAGAAGGAAATCCGGCAGCACCAGTCTCGCCTGTTCCGGCAGTTCTATGTCGGCTTCTCCGTTCAGCGCGGCTGTATAGGCCAGGTTCAGCTTCGCGTACGCGCAGAGATCGTTGGAATAACCCAGTTCTCCTTCGCAGGCCATCAGAAATGGGTCCGCCTGTTTCCTGGCCGCGACGCCGGCCGTCTGGTTCTCAGGATACAGGACGTGAAGCCCCAGTGTTTCCGCTATTTCCTGCGGGAAAATGGAAGCTGACCAGCCGACCGGCTCCCCGTTTTCCTTTGCGATCCTGGCGCTTTCAAACATCTGCGCGTTCTGTTCGCCCTGCATGATCATGCTCTTCGGTTTCGGCCTCTTCGGTTTGACGGGAGCGGTCCCCTGTCCCGCGGCCGCCTGGGCGGCAGTTCCTTCCTGCACCTGTCCCTGCGGATTTTGAATTATTTCGCTCATAATACAGATACTCCTTCCCGCTTCCAGACTATGTCGTTTTCTATTTCACCGCGCCCTCTTCGTACAGTGCCTTCCTCTCCTGTTCCCCGTAACCGAGCTCCTCCAGGATCGCTTCCGTATCGCACCCGACTGCCCCGGCCGTTTCGCAGGGGATCCCGAACGGGTCGATGGATCCGAAATGAACAGGCGCGTTTGTAAAAACGGTTTTCGTACCGTCGGAATACTCGTGAATATAAGCGTAATTATTGGCTGTCACCTGCGGGTCGTACGGAACGTCCTTAAAGTGAGAGCAGACTTCATGAGGCAGGTCGTTTTCGTCCAGCAGCTGATGCCAGTATGCGATCGGCTTTTCAATAAAGACCTTTTCAAGGATCTTCGTCAGTTCGCCCTTGTTGCTGTAGTAGGCTTCCTGGGTATTGAACCGTTCGTCTTCCAGCAGTTCCTCATGGCCGATCACCCGGCAGAAAGACTCGAACTTTTTCTGGTAATCCACGATGGCAAGATACATCCACTCCCCGTCGCTTCCCTGATAGGTATTGCTTCCCGCGTGCGCGCAGTCATACCGGCTCCTGGGATACTGCCGTCCGTTGAAACCGTTTAAAAGGCCGCAGGTGAAAATGAAAGTCCCCATCTGCAGGAGGGATACGTCAACCTTGTCTCCTTCGCCTGTTCTCTCGCGTTTTAAAAGGGCGGCACAGATTCCGCCCGCCAGGGCAACGGCAACGCTGTGGTCCCCGACGCCCGCAACCGTGTTGATCGGAGGACCGCCTGCCGGCGCGAAATCCGCGAGGAACCCTGTCCTGGCGCAGAAAGCGGTATAGTCATAACCCGGCCGGTTCTTTTCCGGGCCTTCGCTTCCGTATCCCAGCACATGCGCGTGGATCAGGCGGGGGAATTTTTCTTTCAGCTGCTCATAGGACAGTCCCATAGCTTCCAGCGCCTGGAGACGGTTGTTGGTCACAAATACATCCGCTTCGGAAAGCAGCTTCATCATGACCGCCATTCCATCCTCAGTGCGCATATTCAGGGAGATAAACCGCTTGTTGATATTCTGCATGTCAAAATTCGGATTGGCGGCTTCTGTGGTCGGGGACATGGAAGTCCCGCCCTGTGCACGCCACGGATCGCCCTTCGGCGTTTCCACCTTGATAACGTCCGCTCCCCAGTCCGCCAGGATCCTGGCCGTCATCGGGCCGGCCAGCATAGTCGACAGCTCAACTACTTTCACTCCTTCCAAAGGTTTCATTTCTGTATTTCCTCCGTAATATCCATCTGTCAGACTTCAACCGCCTGAAACACCGTTATTGTCCCTTAAACTCCGCCGGCCTCTTTTCCAGGAAAGCGGCCGTTCCTTCCAGCCTGTCTTCCGTACAGAAAGCGACGGTCTGCGCGATCCGCTCGAACAGAAGTCCCGTATTGATATCCGTATCCAGGCCGGTATTGATGCACATCTTCGCGAGTCTCGTCGCGACGGGGCCTTTCGCCAGAATCCTGCGCGCCATGGTTTCGGCCGCTTCCATCAGTTCTTCCCTGCTGTCGCCGGTCACCTGGTTTACCAGCCCGATCCTTTCCGCTTCGTCCGCATGGATGATTCTGCCTGTAAAAATCAGTTCTTTCGCTTTCGCAGGCCCGACCAGCCTGGCCAGCCGCTGAGTACCGCCGGCGCCCGGCATGATCCCCAGTCCTGTTTCAGGCTGTCCGAACCGTGAACGGGACGTCGCGATCCTGATATCGCATGCCATGGCCAGTTCACATCCGCCGCCCAGCGCAAACCCGTTGATTGCGCAGATGGTCGGTTTGTAAAGATCTTCCAGTGTTTTGAGCGCGATTGTGGATTTTCCTTCCAGCATCCGCAGGCTCTCCCTGTCATGGATTTCCTTTATGTCGGCGCCGCTTGCCAGCGCTTTATCGCCGGCGCCGCTGATAATGACGACCTGGACTTCGTTATCCGCCCACGCCTCTTCGGCGGCGTTTTTGATATCGTTCCACATCTCAGGCGTCAGCGCGTTATTCTTTTCCGGCCGGTTCAGCGTCAGGTAGAGAATCCCGTCTTTTTTCTCATAAAGCACATTTTCGAAATTCATTCTGCAGTACCCCTCTTTCTGTAAAACATGCCTGTTCCCTGACATGATAATTAGCAAACACAATGCCAAACTGTGTCTTCTCCATAAAAAGCACCCGGCCGGAAACCGGATTCTGTCTGGCATAAGATTTGCTATTTAAATAAATGTAACTTTGTCGGTCCGTCCCTGTTGAAAAGAGGTAAATCTATGGAAAACACTTATATCGTCAGCGGTGTCCGAACCGCCATCGGTAAGTACGGCGGCTCGTTAAAGAGTGTTCCGGCTCACGTCCTGGCAGCGTCTGTCATCCGGGAAGCCGTCAGACGCTCCGGCGCGGATCCCGGAATAATCGATGAAGTAATACTCGGGGAAGTCCGCCAGTCTACGGAAGCGTCCAATATCGCCCGTTCCGCCCTGCTGGAAGCAGGCCTTCCCGACACAATACCGGGCTTTACCGTAAACCGCCTCTGCGCGTCCGCCATGCAGGCCGTGTACAGCGGCTGCCAGGAAATCTGGCTGGGCGGCGCAGACTGCATTGTGGCAGGCGGAACCGAAAACCTCAGCCGGGCGCCGGTCTACATCCGCGACGCGCGCTGGGGCGGCAACGCAATGAAGCTCATCGATTCAAACGTAGAAGCCGGCACGACAGCGCAGCCTTATTCTGTATACGGAAGCGGCCTGAGCATGCCGCAGACCGCTCAGAACGTCGCGGAACGTTTTCACATAAGCCGCGAAGAACAGGATGAATTCTCCTTAAAAAGCCAGCAGAAAGCCGCTGCGGCGATCAAAGCGGGATGGTTTAAAGAGGAGATCCTGCCGATCGAAGTAAAGGAAAAGAAAAACTCTTTCATTTTTGATACCGACGAATTCGTAAAACCGGACACGACAATGGAGATTCTGCGGAAACTCAGGCCGATCCCGAGTGTCCACCCGTCCCCGGATCCCGACGGAACGGTTCCTGCCGGTACAATTACCGCCGGCAACTCCTGCGGCCTGAATGACGGCGCTGCCTGCCTGGTCCTGATGAGTGAAAAAATGCTCAAAGAAACCGGCGTATCTCCTGTCGCCAGAATTGCCGGTATCACCGCGGCCGCGCTGGATCCTGCCATCATGGGATACGGTCCCGTTATCGCTACGGAAAAACTGCTGAAACAACTGAATATGTCAGTGGATGATATAGACCTGGTCGAACTGAACGAAGCTTTCGCGGCCCAGGCTGTCGCCTGTATCCGCGATCTGCATCTGGACCCCGGGAAAGTGAATATCGGCGGAGGCGCAATCGCGCTCGGCCACCCGCTCGGCTGCACCGGCGCGCGCCTGATTGTCACGCTGATGCACCACCTGAAACGTACCGGCAAAAAACGCGGCCTGGCTACTCTCTGCATAGGAGGAGGCCAGTCTATGGCCGCGGTGATTGAAATGTGCTGAATAAAATGAAAGGAGTATTCTGTATGAGTAATCAGATTCTCAGGAAAATCGCCGTAATCGGCTGCGGCGCCATGGGGCGCCAGATTGCCATGAATACCGCGCTGAACGGCAGGGCCGCAGGCTACGAAGTCGTCAACTGCGACAGTTTTCCTGCCGCTGTGGAGTCCGCCGCGGCCTGGGCGTCGGATTATCTGAAAAGCCGCGTCGAAAAAGGAAGGATCTCCGAAGAAGACAAAGTTCTGGTTTCCGGCCGTCTTGCCTTTTCAGAGAATGTTGACGAAGCAGTCAAAGACGCCGATTTTGTCGTCGAAGCGATTATTGAAGACCTGAAGGTGAAAAGGGAACTCTTTGAACGGATCAGCAGAATTGTAAAACCGGATACCGTCCTCTCCACCAACAGTTCCAACATCGTCAGTTCCAAACTTGCGGACGTGACAGTCCGTCCCGAACGCCTTCTCAACGTTCACTACTTTAATCCGGCGCTGGTCATGAAAGCCGTCGAACTGGTCAAAGGCCCTCATACGTCTGAAGAAACGATTGAAACGGCCAGAGAATTCTGCAATAACACCGGAAAAACCCCTATTATTATCCGGAAAGAAATCGCCGGGTTTGTCGCCAACCGCATCAACGCAGCCGTCGCCCATGAAGCGCTTTTCCTGCTGGAAAACGGCGTCGCTTCGATCGAAGATATCGACGCCGCCTGTGAAAAAGCCCTGAACTACCCGATGGGGCCGTTCCGCCTGATGGATCTGACCGGCATTGACGTCTATTACCACGTCCGGGTGGACCGGTTCGCGGAAAGCCATGATCCTTACGACGCTCCCCATCCTCTGGCCGTTGAAAAATATAAAAAAGGCGAGTACGGAAGAAAAACAGGAAAAGGATGGTACGATTACACTGACCCGCAGAAATGATTCCCGTCTGCGAAATATGTAAAATGCTGTGAACTGATATGAGTATGTGAACCGCATCCCGCAGATCCGTAATTCAGCATATAAAAACAGAGGACAGGCACTTGCCCGTCCTCTGTTTTTCCAAAATTTATCAGCTTATATCAATGCTGATTGATGGGAGCTTGTTCTTTCGGAATACGCTCGCCGGTTTCCGGATCGACGTACCAGATCGCAATGCCTGTCGCAGCCAGGATCAGGGCGATAACCGGAACGATGTAGCAAAGCAGTACCCACGGAATATACTCACTGTAAAGAACGCCGAGAGTACTCGCGAAATAGACGGCGTTGGTATGCCACGGGAACAGGCATCCGCCCAGGGTTCCCGCGTCTTCCATCGTCCTGGAGAGTACGTTCGGGTCGACGCCTTTGTCTCTGTAAACAGGTGCGAACAGTTTGCCGGTTACGACATGGGACATGGCCTGCGTGCAGCCGATCGCGCCGGAAACGTAGGAAACCACCATCGTAAGGCCGACCAGTTTAAAGACGGAATTGATCTTATTGATCAGGCCGCCGATCAGGTTCATCAGGACGCCCATCTTATCCAGCGCGTTGCCCATGCCCATCGCGAAGATCATGATCATCATGATGCTGTACATGCTGGAAATGCCGCCGCGGTTCAGCAGTTTGTCAACCAGGAAGATACCGGAATCAATGGAGAATCCGCTCTTCATAACTTCAAAGCAGTCTTTCCAGGAAGCGCCCTGTGTAATCATGGCGGTAATGCCGCCGATCACGGCACCGCAAAGGATAGTCGGCAGGGCCGGAACTTTAAACAGCAGCAGTACAATAACCAGGATAATCGGAATCAGGCAGAGAATGCCGATGTTAAAGTTTGCGGCAAGTCCATCCATATATTCAACGACCTGAGCGGGATCATATCCTTCAACAGAATAACGGCCGCCGACAACGCCGAAGATTACAAGACAGATCAGCCAGCCGGGCAGTGTGGTAAAGCACATGGAGCGGATATGCGGGAACAGGGATCCGCCGGCCATTGCAGGCGCC
>JAEEGL011715205.1_pt1 | contig 26297 bp, 19 predicted proteins | sample 9134231 | NCBI WGS metagenome assembly JAEEGL01 (sample SAMN16246548, study PRJNA631951) | gut metagenome | biome: gut microbiome; feature: rumen; material: fiber-attached | host: Bos | place: Iran: Karaj | collected 2018-10
AAGGGTATTGACGTTGAAGCTATCGTCAAAGGTATTCAACCTATTGCTTTTGAAAATGCCGTTTGGGCTTATACAGTCGGTGCTGCAATTGCAATTAAAAGCGGCGTAAAAACCGCGGCAGAAGCGGCGGAAAAAATCGGCGTCGGTTTACAAAGTTTTTGTATTCCCGGCTCTGTTGCCGATCAACGCGCCGTCGGTTTAGGCCACGGTAACTTGGCAGCAATGTTACTTAGGGAAGAAACAAAATGTTTCTGCTTTTTAGCAGGCCATGAAAGTTTTGCCGCAGCGGAAGGTGCAATCGGTATTGCAAAAACCGCAAATAAAGTGCGCAAAACACCGCTTCGCGTTATTTTAAACGGTCTTGGTAAAGATGCGGCTTATATTATTTCAAGAATCAACGGTTTTACTTCAGTAGAAACAAAATATGATTATTACACCGGCAAACTTGAAATTGTTTCAGAAAAAGCATTTTCCGACGGCGACCGCGCAAAAGTTAAATGCTACGGTGCCGATGATGTAAACGAAGGTGTTGCAATTATGCGTCATGAAGGTGTGGACGTTTCCATTACCGGTAACTCTACAAACCCTACACGCTTCCAACACCCTGTTGCCGGCACTTATAAAAAATGGGCTGTGGAAAACGGTAAAAAATATTTCTCAGTTGCATCAGGCGGCGGTACAGGCAGAACCTTACACCCGGACAACATGGCAGCAGGCCCGGCTTCTTACGGTATGACAGACACTATGGGCCGTATGCACAGTGATGCACAATTTGCCGGCTCATCTTCAGTTCCTGCACACGTGGAAATGATGGGGCTTATCGGTATGGGTAATAACCCGATGGTAGGCGCCTCAGTTGCGGTTGCAGTTGCTATTGCCGAAGCAAAATAAGTAAATTTTTACTTAAAAACTAATAACTCCCTTGCACAATTGCGGGGGAGTTTTTTGTTTTGCTATAAAGTTTGTTAAAAGATTAATTTTTATGTAAAATATATCTATACGTATACCAATATTCGGAATAATTATGCAAAAAAACAGAAATGGATTTACATTAATTGAAGTACTGATAGTAGTCTTGATTATAGGTATACTTGCAAGTATCGCTTTACCAAGATATCAAATGGCAGTTGATAAAACAAAATATACAAACCTAATGCCGTTGACAAAAAGCATACTGGAATCTCAATTACGCGCTTTATTGGAGACGGATAACCCTTCTTTTGAAGATTTAGATATTGCTATACCTGGAAGCTGTAGCTTGGTTGATGGACATCCATGGGCTATCACTTGTGATGACGGCAGGTGGGGTTGCTTAATGAGGAAAAGTAGCGGGACCCCTATTAGATATTGGACTCGTTGTACTGATGTGAGACTTAATGTTTCATATTTTTATACCGTAAACATGGATTCAGCGGAAATTTCTACACGATGTTATGCCCATACCACAGAAGAAAATGATAGGCCAAACCGTTTGTGTAAGGCACTTACGGGCAAAGCAAACTATGAAGCAAGAGAGGGTATTGCCATGTTCTGGCAGCCTAATGGACCTTGGGTGCAATCAAACGGCTATTCATTTTAAAAGATACAATATTTAAGTGTTATTCTGCTATTGAAGAGCACATCACAACATAAAAATATGATATAATATATCAGTCGGGCCATTAGCTCAGTTGGTAGAGCAGACGCCTCTTAAGCGTAAGGTCGAGAGTTCGAGTCTCTCATGGCCCATTTTTTTCTAATATCAAATACGAGGGACGGGTGGCGGAATCGGCAGACGCGTACGCCTTAGGAGCGTATGGAGCAATCCGTGAGGGTTCAAGTCCCTCTCCGTCCAAAGTATCAGGAGCGTAAAATGTCTGTAGACGGAAAACAAAATATCACCACAAAACAAATCTCAAAAGAAGGTTGCACTGTTGTTTTATCAGTTACCGCTGATTCAACTTTGGTTAATGAATGCTATCATAATGCCACATTGCAAGTGCAAAGCCGTGCCCAAATGCAAGGCTTTAGGGCCGGTAAAGTTCCATTAGATTTAGTTAAGAAAAATTTTTCAGGCCATATCATTGAACGTACTTTAGATACTGTTATCCGCAAAGCTTCTTTAGTCGCTTTACAGGAAACGAAATTAAATGCAGTTATGGCACCGACCGTAAGTAAAGCAGATTTTACCGCTTTAAAAGAAAATACTCCTTTTACTTTTGAAATGACGGTAGACGTCGCCCCTGAATTTGAGCCTAAAGATTATATCGGTATTAAAGTTACCAAAAAAGATAATACAGTTAAACCGGAAGATATTAAAAATCATATCAATTCCGTTCTTGAAAATAATGCTACTTTGGAAGCCGCAAAAGAAGGTGAAGGTATTGGCGATACAAGTTATGTAATTGTCAGCTATACCGGGAAAAAGAACGGTGAAGAAGATAAAAAATATACCGCCAAAAGTGAAATGATTGATATGTCCGCCCCGCAAACAATTGCAGGCCTTGCTGATAATTTAAAAGGTATGAAAAAGGGGGAAACAAAAACTTTTGAAATTAAAGAAGAAAATACCCCCGTTGAAATTACGGCAACAGTTGAAGAGATTAAAAATAAAGTTTTGCCTACTTTAGATGATAAATTCGCAAAAGATATGGGCTTTGAAAATGTTGAAAAGCTTGAAGAACATGTAAAAAATGCTTTGGAACATGAGGCTAAGCATAAAGCAGACAGGGATGTAACCGCACAAATTGAAGATGCTTTAGTTAAAGCCAATGATTTTGCTTTGCCGAAGTCTTTAGTTGATTATCATACTAATTTGTCTGTAGAAAATTTTATTCAAAGGATGTTCGGGGGCAGAAACGCAAATATCCCCGAAGAAAACCGCAAAACTTTTGTTCAAAAAATGCGCCCTTCCGTTGAAAAAGATTTAAGAATCGGCTACATTATTCATGCTATTGCAAATAAAGAAAATATTGCTGCAACAGACGCAGACTTAAAAGAAGAAATGGATAATGCTTTAAAAAATTCCCCCAAAGAGGCGGAACAAATCAAGCAATTCTTTGAAACACGTAAAGAAGATATTTTAGCAACAATTAAAGAAAGGAAAGTTTTTACTTTCTTAAAAGAAAAAGCAAATATCGCATAAATCTAATCTGCTTATGCTTTAAATGCCCCTCTTAAGACGAGGGGCATTTTTAAATATAGGTCTTAAGTCCCATCCACTTGAAAATATATAATTTTCCTATTAGAATATTACTATCTTTCTTAAAGGAGGTATGCATGAAAATAGGAGGAGGAATTATCAGTATGCTTTTTATACTGATGTTGTTGCTATCTCCCCCGGGAATAGCAGCGGAAAAGAAGGGATTATTTGATAGCAAGCAGTTTACTAAACAAATTAAACTTGAATTAAAAGTTGCCCAGGTGACGAAACACCCTTTACTCGTCCGTGGACCTTTAGATTATTTATCTGAAGGTGGCAGAAAAACCACAGATGATGATAATGCGGCGGAGTATTATTTATGTAAAGAAAAACCGATATTGATAAATGAAGATATCTTAGCCGACATGGCTGAGGAAGTTTCCTCTGCTCCCGGTTATCAAATTGAAGAATTAAGGGAAAAATATTACTGTTATAGGTTTGAAATACTTAGTTACTTTATTGCCAAACATCAAAATGATGCCCTGAAACGAGCATTAGACCGTGGGTTTGATGAAAATTTTATAACATTGTTGAATCCAAATCCGTATAATATGTTGTATTTATTAAACCAGGCTGTATTTGCAGAAAATAAAGAGGCTTTGAATTTATTAGCAGATTACGGTGAGCAGTATTTATATTTAGCTTTACTTAATTTTATTCCGCCTGATGATGAAAAAGTTATAAATTGGCCCGATGAAATCAAAAAGTATGAACATAAGTATAGGAATCGTAAGGTAGATTATAATGATTTAGTTTACACGGTCTTACATAATAATAAATATGATTTAGCTGCTGCGAAGAAATTTATACCTGAAGATTTAAGAAGGATGGAGTATTTAAAGGCCTTAAATTCTTTAATTGACTTACGATTGGAATCAAAGTAATTTAAACTACTTATACCCTCAAAATATTGAGGGTATTTTTTTACGCCGGATAGTGTTGTGCCCTTGACAAAATTCTTTTTATCCCTTATAATTAATTGTAAGCATATGAAGTACAGGAGAGTATTATGAACAAGAAAAATATATTTGTTTCTGTAGTTATGTTTGTGATTGCTGCTTTACTTGCTTTGCCATTGTTTGCCGAGGGCAATAAATTGGATAGAGCAGAATTAGAGAACTCAATAAGGGAAGCAGCCAGGACGGATGTTAAATCAAGTCAAAAACTTGAGTACTTCCAGCATGATCGTTCTCTTAATTGCAAGGGAATGAGAGATATCAATGAAAGTTCCGTAATGAAGAAATTGAGATCAAGAGGACCTATTAGTTTGTGTGAACGATATGATATCATGAATTATTTTATTCAGGAAGGTGATAATGCTAATCTCCAGAAGGTTTTGGATGCCGGATATAACCCAAGTGCTCTTGTTGCCAAGGAAAAAGGCAGTGAAGAAAGAGGTAAAACATTATTGGCCCAGGCTGTACTTTCTAATAATAAAGAAGCATTTGTCATGTTGTATGATAAATTAGAAGAAATTCACAAGAAACTTCCTAGCGAAAGTGAATTCTTAGGAAATATGTATTTTGATGTTATTACATTAGCAGCAAATGATGTTTCATTTTATTGCGATAGTGAACATTATCCTAGCTTGTGTGGCGGGCTTAAATTAATGGTTGAACACCCCAATGATTGGTTTCCTAATAACCCGAATGAAAGGATATCAATGTTCAAAAATCAGTTAATGGCATTTTTTACAAGTGAAAAATAATTGATAAGTAATTAAAAAAGGGCTGCTTAAATAAGCAGCCCTTTTTATTTGGTTTAAATTTTACCTTCGTAAGCATCAAGATAAATTTGTTTGATGTCCTTGAATAAAGGATATACAGGGTTTGCAGCGGTACATTGATCATCAAAAGCAAGTTCTACAAGTTCGTCAAGTTTTGCCATAAAATCTTTGCGGCTTATACCGTAATCTTTTATTGAAGCCGGCAAACCGATATCCTTTTTGAGTTTAATGATGGCTTTAAGTAAGAGTTTTACTTTTTCATCATCATTTTTACCGCCGAGTTTAAGTTCATCGGCAATTTGCCCATAACGTTCCTTTGCGCAAGGATATTTATATTGCGGGAAAGTTGCTTGTTTTTGAGGGCAGTCAGTTGCATTATATTTTATAACTTGGCAAATCAAAAGTGCATTTGCAACACCGTGCGGAATATTAAACATTGCCCCAAGTTTATGTGCCATAGAGTGGCATATACCTAAGAAAGCATTTGCAAAAGCCATACCGGCAATAGTTGCCGCATAGTGCATTTTTTCGCGTGCCAGAGGGTCTTTTGCACCGTCTTTATAAGAGCGTACCAAATATTTGAAAACAAGTTTTGTTGCTTCTAAGGAATTTGAGTTCGTAAAGTTTGTTGCCATGCTTGAAACATATGCTTCCAAACAATGTACCAAAACATCAATACCTGATGCTGCGGTTAAACCCTTTGGCATATTATCAACAAAGTTAGGATCTACTATTGCCATGTCAGGTGTTAAAGCATAGTCTGCAAGAGCATATTTGATGTGGGTTTCATCGTCAGTAATAATTGAAAAGGGTGTTACTTCTGAGCCTGTACCGGAAGTTGTAGGAATTGCAACCAAATTTGCTTTTACACCAAGGTCCGGAATTTGGCAAATGCGTTTTCTGATATCCATAAAGCGCATGGAAATATCTTCAAAATTAGTTTCCGGTTGTTCATATTTAAGCCAAATAACCTTTGCTACGTCCATCGGTGATCCGCCACCGAGTGCGATAATCAAATCAGGTTCATAAGGGGTAACAATATCCATAGCTTGTTTTACGGTGGAGAGTGTCGGATCAGGTTTAACATCAAAGAAAATTTGGTAATCAATATCAAGTTCCTCTAAAACATTTGTTACTGCAGAAACTGCACCAGAGTTAAACAAAAACCTGTCTGTAACGATAAATGCACGTTTTTTACCTTTTAAAACACGCAGGGCCAAATCAACTGCGCCTCTTTTGAAATAAATTTTTCTTGGAACTTTAAACCAAAGCATATTTTCTCTCCTTTCTGCAACTGTTTTGTAATTAAGAAGGTGTTCAACACCAATGTTTCCGCTGACGGAGTTACCGCCCCAAGAACCGCAGCCCAAAGTCAAAGACGGTTCCAATTTGAAATTATATAAATCGCCGATGCCGCCATGTGATGAAGGGGAGTTAATTATCAAGCGGCATGTCGGTATTTGACCTGAAAAATAATTTATTCTGTGTTGGTTTAGCGGGTTAGTATAAAATGCAGCACTGTGGCCTGCCCCGCCGAGTAAAACAAGATGATGTGCAATATTGACCGTATCTTCAAAACTTTTAGCACGGTATAATGCAAGCACGGGGGAAAGTTTTTCATGTGCAAAAGGGTTCATAACATCATAAGACTTTTCTTCCCCGACTAAAACTTTTGCTTTTTCCGGCACTTTAATGCCTGCAAGTTGTGCAATAGTATGTGCAGTTTGACCGACGATTTTAGGGTTTACGCTTGTACAACCGCATTTAAGGGCGGCTTTATAAGCATCCCTTGTGCAAGCCGCACCTTTTGTGCGCGGGTCAATTAAAAGTATGGAAGAAACTTTCTTTTCCTCTGCACTATTTAAAATATAAGCGCCGCGTTTAATAAGTTCTTTTTTAACCTTATCATAAATTTTATCAACAACAATCATTGATTGTTCTGAGGCACAAATCATACCGTTATCAAAAGTTTTAGAAAGTAAAACGGAACTTACTGCCATTTGAATATCAGCAGTTTCGTCAATTACTGCAGGAACATTACCGGGCCCTACGCCGAGTGCCGGCCTGCCTGAAGAATATGATGCTTTAACCATGCCTGTTCCGCCGGTTGCTAAAATGCAGGCGATATTTTCATTATGTATTAAATAAGTTGTGAGTTCAAGCGAAGGTTCATCAATCCAACCGATAATGTCTTTCGGTGCGCCTGCTTTTACTGCGGCATCTAAAACAATTTTTGCCGCCGCAATCGTGCTTTTTTTGGCACGCGGATGGGGGGAAAATATTATACCGTTTCTTGTTTTTAAACAAATCAAAGATTTAAAAATTGCCGTGGATGTGGGGTTCGTTGTAGGAATAATACCGGCTATAACACCAAGTGGCTCAGCAACGATCTTTGTGCCGTTAATTTTGTCTTCTTTAATAATACCGCAGGTTTTAACATTTTTGTGCTTGTTAAAGATGTATTCACTGGCAAAATGGTTTTTTATAACTTTATCTTCTATAACACCCATGCCGGTATCTTCCACTGCCATTTTGGCAAGAGGAATGCGAGCTTTATTTGCTGCAGCAGCTGCTGCTTTAAAAATTGTATCTACTTGTTCTTGGGTGTAGGTTGCAAAAATTTCCTGTGCTTTTTTTACTCTTTTAATTAAAGCATCAAGTGCTTTAACTGAATCTATTTTTGTGCTATTTATTACAGTGGTTTTAATTTGTTTTTTAGGCATAATTACTCCTTATATATATTTTACCAAAAAAGGAGCAATAAAAGGGATGAACTAGAACCCTAGTAATAATCCGATGCGGTAAACCATAAATGCCACTACCCAAGCAATAAAACATTGAAGGGCCACAACACCCATGGCATACCTGCCGCCAAGTTCGCGGCGGACAGTCGCAATCGCGGCAACGCATGGGGTATAAAGTAAGCAAAAGACCAAAAACACAAAAGCAGTTAATTGCGTAAATAAAGTGGGCAAAGCCTCAACATTCCCGCCAAGTAAAACGGTAAGAGTGCTGACGACACTTTCTTTAGCCATAAATCCAGTTAAAAAGGATGTGGAAATGCGCCAATCATGCATACCGAGCGGAGTAAATATCGGCGTAATCAAATTACCTAAAAATGCAAGTATACTGTTTGAAGAATCTTGTACCAAATTAAGGCGCGTATCAAAACTTTGTAAAAACCAAATTATCAAAGAGGCAACAAATATTATTGTAAATGCCTTTGTAATAAAACCTTTTGCTTTTAAATAAATCAAACGCAAAACATTTAGCGTGCTCGGTAAGCGGTAGTTCGGTAGTTCCATTACAAACGGGGTAGCCTCGCCCCTATACACAAATATTTTAAGGAGTAAGGCAAGGATTACGCCAACAATTATGCCAAGTATGTATAAACTTAAAATAACAAGTACGCGGTTTTGTGTAAAAAAAGCGGCGGTAAAAAATGCATATATCGGCAATTTTGCGGAACAACTCATAAACGGTGTAAGCAAGATTGTAATTTTTCTATCCCTTTCAGAAGGTAAAGTGCGCGCCGCCATAATTGCCGGAACCGAACATCCAAAACCGATCAGCATGGGTACAAAACTGCGGCCGGAAAGGCCAAGTTTCCTAAGCATTTTATCCATAATAAAAGCAACGCGCGCCATATATCCGGTATCTTCCAAAATTGAGAGGAAGAAAAACAAAATAACAATTATTGGCAAAAAACTTAAAACACTCCCGACACCTGCAAAAACACCGTCAATTATTAAAGAATGTACAACAGGGTTTAAGCCATAAGCGGTTAAACCCTTATCAACTACTGCGGTAAGCCAGGCAATGCCGGCTTCAAGCCAATCGGATAAAATTCCGCCCATAGGCCCGAAAGTTAAATAAAAAATTATGCCCATAATTGCAAAAAATGCAAGCAAGGCGGTGTACTTACCCGTAAGTACGCGGTCAATTTTATTTGATAGTTTGTACCCAACTGTTTCCGAGGGGCGGCTTACAAATTGTTTGCATAAATTTTCAATAAAACCAAAGCGCATATCGGCAAGCGCGGCAGTATTTTCAAGCCCGGTTTCCTCTTCCATTTGTTCAATAATATGTGTGCAGGTTTCCTGTTCGTTTTTATCAAGGTTTAAAGTGTTTAAAATAAGTTCATCTTTTTCCGCTACTTTTGACGCGGCAAAACGGGGGGGGAGGTCCGCCGCCTTAGCGTGGTCCTCAATTAGATGTACGATAGAGTGTAAACATCTGTGCACCGCGCCTTCTTTTGTGTCGGTATTAGCACAAAAATCTAAACGCGTTGGGCGTTCCTGGTAACGTGCAACATTGATGACGTGTTCCAAAAGTTCTTCAATACCTTGGTTTTGTGTTGCTGATATGGCAACAACAGGTACACCGAGTGCATCTTCCAGCCCATTAACGTCAATACTGCCGCCGTTTTTGGTAACTTCGTCAATCATATTTAAGGCGATTACCATCGGGATATTCAGTTCAATAAGTTGCGTTGTTAAAAATAAATTGCGTTCAATATTTGCGGCATCAACTATATTGATGATAGCATCGGGTTTTTGTTCTAAAATGAAATTGCGGGAAATTATTTCCTCTTGTCCATATGGGGAAAGGGAATATATGCCCGGCAAATCTGTAATGGTAATATCCGGATGTTGTTTGATTTTACCGTCTGTTCTCGTTACCGTTACACCGGGGAAATTTCCCACCCTTTGATGTGCACCTGTAAGGCGGTTAAATAAAGTTGTCTTGCCTGAATTTTGATTGCCGATTAAGGCTAAATGCAAATGTTTTTTTGGGTTGATTATCTTTTGGGTTTGGTAATAACTTTCTTCACCTTTTTGAGAATGAGAAACGCTTAAATCAAAATTTCTAAGGTTTTCTTGTTTTTTAGTATGGGAGGCTTTTTTAATATTGGTAATTGAAATTTTTTGGGCCTCACTTTTGCGGAGTGTTAAAACATAACCGCGAACCTTAAATTCCAAAGGGTCGCCCATCGGGGCGGTTTTAATTAAAGTTACTTTGACATGCGGCGTCAAGCCCATATCCAAAATGTGTGTACGAAGGTTATGATCCGTACAATTTATTGAAACTATTTCTGCCTCATGCCTTTTTGGTAAATCAGCAAGTGTTAAAAAATTTTCTTTATTCATATTATTTGTTAGTCCTACCTAACAATATTATAGCATATATTTCGCTTTTGTTTTTGATATAATTAAAATATAGCTCTAGAGGACTTATATGAACGGAAATTTTAATGCAGATATAAATAAATTTAAATCGCGTAAAGGGAATGTAATAACTTTTACTCTTTGTATAATTCTTGGGATATTTGTCGCTTCTTACGGGTTTAGCAAAAAAACTTTACAATGTGCTTACAATAATCAGAAGGCTTATGATTGTCAGAGAAATCTAAAAATATTTGGGATTAACTTTGGTACAAAAAATTTTTCAAATATAACGGCGGCAATATCGGTGTCCAAAAGGAACAGGCACGGGCGTTTAGACTATCAACTTCAATTTGTAAACAAAAACGGCGAACACATAAAAAATGCTCATAGTTGGACTGATTATAATGTAGTAAATAAAGATGTTACGGAGATTAATAAACATTTTGAAGAAGGAAAAAATTTTAGTTATATTTTTGTTAGAGAATGGTTCTTTGCCGTGTTAGGTTTATTTATTGCACTGTTTCCCTTCTTGTTATATTGGTTACTTTTACATACTACGTGGGATTTAAGTAATACCGGCTTTGGAAATTTTGATGCACAAAAATTTATAAAAAAAGATTTAAGCAAAATGACAGATGAAGAAGTTATGGCATTTATTAAACAAAGAGATAAAATGGAAAAATAAATTTATAGGAGAAATTATGAAAAAATTATTTGTATGTTTAACTTTTACTTTAACTTTATTTTTATGTGCCGGTTTTGTGTCAGCCCAAACAGCGAAGCAATTGTTAAACCAAATCGGGCGCACACCTGTAAAAACAGTAAAACCTAAAGGTGAAATGCGCATTTTTACTAAAGAAGGGGAAGAAGTTATAACAAATTTTCCTTCAGATAATTTGCTTGCCGCGCCTAAAATTCACATAGTTTTCCCTAATATAAACAAACAAGATCGTTACCCATCTGTTTATATAATTTCAGATGAAGAATTAGACAAAGCAAAAATCAAAGAAATGTATCCCGATTTTTACGGCAAATATTATTTTGTAACCGTTAAACTTGAGAATGAGGAAAATAATTTTTCAACATTTTTAACTAAGGATCTTTTACCATATATAGAAATAAATTATGCCGTTTTAGCTAATCCCGATCAGCGTACTTTAATTGCGAAAAATTCTTTTGCATTAAGTTATTTGGAAAATTTAAAAGAAATTTCCGCCTACTTAAAAAATGCAGCATTAGGTTTTGAGTATTCTTCCCCGTTACCCAAAATCGAAACGACACAAGGTCTTAATTTATGGGCGGACGGGCCTGTTGATAATATGGCTGCTTTGCACGCAAATTTAGCTGCACAAGGTTTGGTTTATTTGGAAAATTTTGCATATAATATCACTTCCGGTAAATTAATGCAAGGATCAGCAAACATTGATTTTCTGTTTAATAAAGAAGGCCGAAAAATTTCTAAAATTACTCCGTACCAACAATTTAAAATACTTGATTTGGATAGAGATTATGCATCACTTTTTTGGCTTAATTTAAAGTCAGAAAGCGGTTATAAATTAGCCTATGTTCCGCAAGATTTACGCATTGCCCCGCCTTTGCTTAATTGGAATAAAGAACAAGCCTTATTTAACATAATTTCGGGTGCAAACGAAGGTAATGTCAAAATTTACGGTAAAACTGATTTTAATAAGAAATTTACTGTTAAATTTAACATTATCAGCAGCGTGGAGCAGGCCCGAAAAGAAGCCAAAAAACAAGCAAAAAAACAAGCAAAAAGCACTAAAAAATAACCTAAAATTGCTAAGTTATCCACAATTTATAAATATTTTTAATTATTATGCCCTAAAACTAAGGTTTTAGGGCTTTTGTATAGGGAAGATTTGCCTAAATTTTGATTATTTTGGTTACAAAATCTAACCCAATTTAATGAGTTATCCACAGTTTCTATGCAAAAAAGGTTAGAAAATTAGTTATTTCCGTTTTTTTCTGTGTATTTTGGCAGCAGGGAGGGCCATTTCTTTAAGGTCAAATAAACGGTCGCGCAACTCTGCGGCAAGTTCAAAGTTTAAATTATCGGCCGCATCAAGCATTTGGCGTTCAATTTCTTTAATCATAAGCGGAATATTTTTGGCCTCCGGCAGAACCGCACTTTCGCTATGAATTAAAGCAAGTGAAGATTCACGTGAACTGTCCTCAAATTCTTTGAGTTCAACTTCCGCTTTGACAATGCTTTTGGGGGTGATATGATGTTCCTCATTATATGCGGTTTGAATTTTACGGCGGCGGTCCATTTCCGCAAGGGCATATTTAATGGCCGGTGTTTCTTTTTGTGCATATAAAACGACCTCGCCTTTTGCATTACGTGCGGCACGGCCTGCAATTTGAATTAGGGTGGTTTCATTTCTCAAAAAGCCTTGGTTATCTGCTTCTAAAATTGCAACAAGCCCGACTTGCGGAATATCAAGCCCTTCGCGGAGCAAGTTTATACCGACTAAAACATCATATTTACCTTTAGTGAAATCTTGCAAAATATCAATTCTTTCAAGTGCGTCCAAACTGCTGTGCAAATAAGTTGCTTTTAAACCTTTTTCCAGAAGAAAAACCGATAAATCTTCGGCAGTTTTTTTGGTTAAAGACAAAACCAAAACGCGTTGTTTTTGTTTTATTTTTTCTTGTATCCTTGTGAGTAAATCGTCAAGTTGGCCTTGTGCAGGGCGGATAATTACAGGTGGATCAATAAGGCCTGTCGGGCGGATGATTTGCTCAACAATATTATTGCCGCTTACCGTCAGCTCATAAGGCCCCGGTGTTGCGGAAACAAAGACAGTATTAGGAAGTAAATTTTCCCATTCGTCAAATTTTAAAGGGCGGTTATCTAAAGCGCTCGGCAGACGGAAACCGAAATCAATCAGCATCTGTTTTCTTGCACGGTCCCCGTTAAACATACCGCGTATTTGCGGAACTGCAACATGCGATTCATCAACAAAAACCAAGAAATCTTTAAAGCGTTTAAAGTAATCAAATAAGCAGTTTGGCCTTGCACCCGGTTGACGGTGTTCAAGCACACGCGAATAATTTTCAATACCCGCACACATACCGCTTTGGCGGAGTATGGCAAGGTCATAATTAGTGCGTTCTTTAATGCGTTGCGCCTCAAGCAATTTATTTTGGCTTTCAAAATATTTTATGCGCTCATCGCGTTCACGTTCAATATCTGCCAATGCACTTTCAAAGCCTTCTTCGCCCTGCACAAATTGTTTTGCAGGGGAAAGCCAAACATCGTCAAGTTCATTTATAACTTCCATTGTTAAAGGATTAATTTCCTGTAAAGTGTTGATTGTGTTTAAGTTTAACCCGATACGTAAAGCCGTCTGTGAATATGGGGGGAAAACATCAATAAAAGCACCGCGTATACGGAATGTGCCTTCGTGGAAATCCATCTCATTTCTTTCATATTGAATTTTGATTAAGTGTTTTGTAAAAGCAGTTCTGTTTAAAGCCGCTCCGCGTTTTAAATAAATGCGCAATTTTTCAAATTGTTCCGGTGAGCCGATATTGTAAATTGAAGAAACGGATGCAATAACAATAACATCATTTCTTGTGAGCAAAGAGTTTGTGGCTTTTAGGCGTAATTTTTCAATATGGCTGTTAATTGATGCATCCTTTTCAATATAACTGTCCGTTTGCGGAATATAGGCTTCAGGTTGGTAATAATCATAATAAGAAATAAAATATTCAACGGCATTTTCAGGGAAAAATTGTTTAAATTCGGCATAAAGTTGCGCGGCTAAAACTTTGTTCGGGGACATTATTAAAGTAGGTCTTTGCAAGTTTTCAATAACACTTGCCATGGTAAAAGTTTTTCCGGAACCCGTAACGCCGAGCAAAGTTTGACGCGAAGCACCTTCCAAAATATTATTTGTAAGTTTTTTTATTGCTTCAGGTTGGGATCCTGCCGCCTTAAAAGGTGCAACTAATTTTAATTTCTGCATGCTATTTTAATATATGCAAATAATCGGGGTTAATAATGCCGGGGATAAGTTGGGCTATACCTTCAATAACAAATTGTACGGCAATTGCGCAAAGTATAAGCCCCATAGTTCTTGATACAATTTGCATACCGTTCTTTTTTAAAATTTTGAAAAACCATCTTGACATATATAAAGCCACGCCGATTAAAAAACAAGCCGATATAATTGCAAGCACCATACAGGCGGCGGTTGCTGGGCTTTTGGACCTTTCGGAGTACAAAATAACTGTTGTTATTGCACCGGGGCCCACAAATATCGGTGTTGCAACAGGGACTATAATTGAACTTAAACGCTTTGTGGCAATGGAAAATGGGTTAGTATCTTTAGTCGTTTCCATGCCGTCTGGGTCAAATTTGGGTTTACCGTGAAGCAAACGAAAACCGATTGTCATAATAAGTATACCGCCTGCAATTCTAAATGCAGGTATTGTTATACCGAACAAAGAAAGAAACGGCTGCCCCGTAAAATAAAAGAATAAAATAATTACAAAAATTGCCGATGCCAAAAGTACGGCAATATTTTTTTGGACTTCGGCCGTTTCGGTATTAACATGTTCCAAAAATATTGGGATATTACCGATAGGGTTTAAGATAGCCAAGAGTGCTATAAAAAAGTTTAGTGCTAAAGAGAAATCTATATTCATATTATTTTTATAAATAAATTTGGGCAGTACAGGGTTCGAACCTGTGACCTTCCGCGTGTGAGGCGGACGCGCTACCACTGCGCCAACTGCCCGATTCTTATATATTTTACCAAATTATTTAAGTGTTTGGAAATTTGCAGTATCCATTTTTTGCCGGCTAATTCTTTTTGGTAAATTTTGATTTTTCAAGTCCTAAAGTACCGAGAGTCGCTACGCTCCCGTTCTTCTTGGTACTTGTCGTCCTTGTAAAAATCAAAATTTCCTCAAAAATACTTGCCGGGTGTGTGTACTCGGTTTGACTTTATATAATAATTGTGTTCTCTAAAAATGGTAAAATATATTATTGCCAGAAAGCCGCCGGAAACTCAGTTTTCGGAGGAACTTCCGAACTTCATAGGGCAACGGGCCGGTTGAAAAACCGGGGAGACAGGGCCATATACCTGTTTGACGGACAGTGCCGCAGAAAACAAACCGCCCGCAAGGGTAAGGGTGAAAAGGTGGGGCAAGAGCCCACCGCGTGTAAAGCAATTTGCACGGCAAGGCGAACCCCCCGTGAAGCAAGGCCAAGCCAGTTGTGCTGCCCGCGCCGGAGTAATCCGTAAAAGACAAAGTAGGCCGCTTAGATAAATGGCTTTCACCTTTCGGACTTAGGTCCGCGAGGAACAGAATTCGGGGTACAAGCAAGACCGCTTACTAAAAAATAATGTAAGCGGTTTTTATATGCTATAATTCTATTATGTGATTCTTACATAGCAGTATTTACTTAGGGAGGAATTATGCAAAACAAAAAAGGTTTTACTTTACTTGAATTATTGGTAGTGGTTTTAATTATCGGTATTTTGGCCGCCATTGCCTTACCGCAATATTATAAAGCAGTAGATAGAAGCCGTACAGCGAGTTTAATATCTATGTTAAATACTGTGCAGAAGAGTTTGGATTTAATACATCTTAATTATAATTTACCTAATCACACTTGCTTTACAGGTAATTCGGGGGAAGGTAATAGAAATATGTTAGATATTGACATTCTTGAGGGTTGGGATTGTTCAACTAGTGGTACATATTGTCGTAAAGATAAAATGGCAATGGAGATAACTGTTAATTATGCTGTCATAGATTATTACATGGGAAGCAATCAGGTTTCATTAGAAATATCTTATGACGTTAGCAGTGGTACTTGGGAAAAAAGATGTCAACGTGTGGGGTCTTATAGTGGCTACGAAAGAATCGATGCAATATGTCAATATTTAGAATCAGATGGTTGGATAAATGTTATCACTACCTATAGTGGTGGTTACAACCCCTATGGTGGTGGTTACGGTGGTTATTATTAAAATTTAAAACCCCGCTTTTGGCGGGGTTTATTCAATAGCATTCTAAAAACATGAGCAAACTTCGTCTACCTAATTTTATCAAAACATATTTAATTTTCTTCACAACAAACTTTTTATTATTTAGTTTGCTCCGTTTTATATTTTTGATAGTTTTTTTTGTGGGGCTTACTTTGGAACATACAAACGAATTATGGCGTGCTTTTTGGATAGGGGCTAAATTTGATTTTCGTTTAACATTTTGGTTATCAATACCATTTTTAGTGTTCGTAATTTCTTGTGCTATCGATAAAAGATCACGTAAACTGGCATGTGTGTTAAGTGGTTTGTTGGAAAGCGTAATTTTGTTGGTGTATATGTCAGATTTCGCTCATTATGCATATACCACACAACGTATAAGTTATTCTGTTTTTGAATATATAAAAAATCCCCTTATCTCCCTAAAAATGGCATGGGAAACTTACCCTATTGTTTGGATGTTTTTGATATTAATGTTATGTTTTTATGGTACTTATCGTTTAGTTAAATGGTTGCTTGAAAAAGATTGGAACGCTAAAGAATATAATTTGCAAAGTGAAACATGTTGGGTTATAGTGATATTAGTATTTTTATGTTTTTGGTATTTTGGTGAGATAAATTCTTATAAACTCAGATGGAGTAGTGCTTATCATTCCACAAACCGTTTTATTTGTAGTTTAACAATTAATCCCGTCATTCATTTATATGATACTTATGAAATGGGGGTGCCGGATAATTATGATACAGAAAAAGCCCGTTCTTACTATAATGCGGTAGCGCAATTTTTACAGGTAGAAAATGCCGATAAACAAAAACTATCTCTAACGCGTCATATTTCAGATGCCCCTAAAGAAAAACAACGCGATTATAATGTGGTTATTATTTTTATGGAATCTTTGGCATGGAATAAACTTTCACTTAATAACCCTGAACTTAACCCGACACCATTCATAGATAAATTGGCTAAAAATTCTATTTTATTTACTAATTTTTTTGCACCGGCGGAATCTACCGCGCGTGCTGTTTTTGGTGTTGTAACTACTACCCCGGATGTTACACGAGCGCAACCTAGTATACGCAATCCGTTACTTGTTGATCAACAGGTATTTATTAATTCTTTAACAAATTATGAAAAATATTATTTTGTAGGTGGAAGCGGAAATTGGGCTAATACCCGTGGAATCCTAGAATATAATATTGACGGTATTAAAATATATGAGGAGGGAATGTATAAACACGAGCACCATAATGATGTATGGGGTATTTCAGATTTGGAATTATTTACTGAGGCAAACCGTATTCTAAGTAATGAAGCCAAAAAACCGTTTTTTGCATTTATTCAAACTGCCGGTTTCCACCGCCCTTATACTATTCCTGATGAACATGGTGCTTTTGAATTAGCGGAAGTAGATGAAAAATTATTAGAAAAGTATAGTTTTAACAGTATAGAAGAATATAATTCTTTACGTTTCTCTGATTATGCTCTTGAGGAATTTTTTAAACGAGCCCAAAAAGAAGAATATTACGAAAATACAATTTTCTTTATTTTTGGCGACCATGGTATCCCTGCAGAACGTTCAGACAATATGCCTCAAGGTATGGTCAATTTTAATTTAATTGCTAATCAAATTCCTTTGATCATAACAGGCGGGCCTATAAAACAGGCGCAAAGAATAGAAAAAACTGTCAGTCAAGTGGATGTATTACCTATGGCAATGGGTTTATTGGGGCGTGGATATATTACAGATTCTGTAGGCAGAGATGTTTTGACCGTTAATGTTGATGCAGAACCTGGTGCATTAATTTATTCTTGGAGAATAAACCCATTACATGTAGGGTTTATTCAAGGTGAATATTTTTATTATCAGGAAGCTAATAAAGAAGGTTTATACAAATATAGAGAAACAGAATATAGAAAAAATTTGGCATCCGAAGAACCCGAGCGTTTTGAATATATGAAGAATCTTGCACATGGATTATACGAAATATCCAGATATAAACTCTATCATAATCAAAAATAAGCAAAGTTAAAATATAAAAATATTTCTTACAAACACTACAATGCCCCAAATATGGTATAATTATATTGTATCTTAACAGATATAATTTAATAGGAGCAAGTTTGGCTCTTGCTTGGTATAGGCTTTTAAGTACTGCAACACACAAGGCAACGCGGTGCTTATACTCGGTAAACAGCTGTAAACTTGAAAGTAAAAAAATGTTAACAAAACAAGACAGAAAAGATATTATCTCAAAATTCCAACAAAGTGATGCTGACACCGGTTCACCGTCAGTACAAGTTGCTTTGATTACGGAAAGAATTCGCTACATATCAGAGCATCTTAAACAAAATCCTAAAGACTTTGCTGGCGAAAGGGGTTTAACACGCCTCGTCGGTCAACGCAAACGCTTGCTTGCTTATTTAAAGAAAAATGATTTCGCTAAATATCAAGCATTAACAAAAGAACTTAAATTAAGGAAATAAAAATAATGAGTAATCTAGGAAAATTTAGCCACAGCGTAGAAGTCGGTGGCAAAACTATCACGCTTGAAACAGGTGTGATGGCCAAGCAAGCCGACGGTGCTGTTATCGCCCGTATCGGCGATACTATGGTACTTGCAACCGCTGTTTGTGATAAAGTACAAAAACCCGGTTTGCAAGATTTTGTACCTTTAACCGTTAACTATAAAGAAAGAACTTATGCCGCGGGTAAAATCCCCGGCGGTTTTTTTAAACGCGAGACAAAGGCAAGCAAAAAAGAAACTTTATCATCACGTCTTATTGACCGCTCTATGCGCCCGCTCTTTCCGGAAGGGTTTGCATGCGAAGTCAACGTAACCGCAATGGTACTTTCTGCTGACGGTGTAAATGATAGTGATGTTTTAAGCATTGTTGCTTCAAGTGCCGCAACAGTAATTTCTTCAATTCCTTTCACGCAACCTGTTGCAGGTGTTCGCGTTGACCGCGTAAACGGCCAATTTGTCATTAACCCGACAGTCCAAGAAAGAAAAATTGCCGATATGGACCTCGTAATCGCAGGTACCATGCAAGGCATCATGATGGTGGAAGGCGGTGCACACGAAGTTGATGAAGAATCACTCGTAAAAGCTATTGAAATTGCACAACCCGAAGTCAAAAAACTTTGCCAAGCACAACTTGAACTTAGGGAAAAATGCGGTAAAGCCAAATTTGAATTTAAAGCTGAAACATTACCGCAAGAAGTTTTAGATATGGCAAACAACACATATCGCGCAAAAGTTGCGGAAATTTTACATAAATTCTCCGACAAACAAACACGTGATTGTGATATTGCAAATTTAAAAGAAGCTTTTAAAACAGAATTAACTGAAAAGTACCCCGAAGAAGGCGCAATCTATGCTGATTTTGCTATGGAAATGCTTGCTTATGAAGAATCCCGCAAAATGGTATTAAACGAAGGTGTTCGCGTAGACGGTAGAAAGACTGACCAAATCAGACCTTTAAGTTCTATGGTCGGTGTTTTGCCTTGCGCCCACGGTTCCGCTTTGTTTACCCGCGGTCAAACACAATCACTTGCCACCGCAACTTTAGGTACTGCAAGTGATGCACAAATGGTAGAAGGCCTTGAAGATACTTATGATGAAACTTTTATGCTTCATTATAACTTCCCAGGTTTTGCTACCGGCGAATGTAAACCGGACCGCGCACCCGGCCGCCGCGAAATCGGCCACGGGGAACTTGCACGCCGCGCTTTAATGCCGCTTGTACCAAGCCAAGAAGAATTCCCTTATACTATCAGGGTTGTTTCCGATATTATGGAATCAAACGGTTCTTCTTCAATGGCCAGCGTTTGCGGTGGTTCACTTGCATTATTTGATGCAGGCGTTCCTATGAAAGCCGCTTGCAGCGGTATTGCTATGGGTTTAATTACCGAAGGTGATAAATATGCCGTACTTTCAGATATTATGGGTATGGAAGACCACCTTGGCGATATGGACTTTAAATTAACCGGTTCCCGCAAAGGTATAACCGCTTTCCAAATGGACTTGAAACTTGCAACAGGTATTTCCTTAGACGTTTTAAGGAAAGCCATTGCACAAGCCACAAAAGGCCGTATGTTCATTATGGATCATATGGATTCAGTTATCAAAGAACCGCGCAAAACTTTACCTAAAAATGCACCTATGATTTACAGTATGGTGATTCCGCAAGATAAAATCGGTGCCTTGATTGGCCCCGGCGGTAAAAATATTAAACGTATTACCGAAATGAGCGGTGCAAAAATTGATGTTGATGAAGACGGTAAAGTTATGATTGCCGCACCTAATGCCGAAAAACTCAACCAGGCAAAAGCGGAAGTTGAACTTTTAACTAAAGAAGTTGAAGTCGGCCAAATATATGAAGGGAAAGTTGTTTCCATTCAGCCGTTTGGTGCTTTCGTTGAACTTTTACCCGGTAAAGACGGTTTATTACATATTTCACAAATTGCAAATGAAAGAGTTGCAAAAGTGGAAGATGTTTTAAAACTCGGTGATACCGTACGCGTCAAAGTCGTTGAAATTGACAATAACGGCAAAGTACGTTTATCAAGGAAAATTTTGTTATAGTTGATATAACTTAATTTAAAAATTAAAAACCCCCGTGCTAATAACACGGGGGTTTAATAATGCAAGAATCCTTAATATAGAATATAGGCATCGGAACCTTCTTCAAGTGGGGTACCGCCTAATCCTCTACAAATTTTGTGCATTTTATCACCATGACCTGCACAGGTTATTCTGTTGCGAAGATTTTCTCTTTCAGGTTCATCTGGCTGGAACATTGATATTCCAAAATGGTTTCTTGCTGCTATTGTATGATCGCAAACAACTCTGCCATAGACTCCGACGTAACACCCCAGCATATCCCAATATTCATTGGAACAAGAGTTAGAATCGCCGCATTCTCCATTATTCCAATCAGCTGGCCATCTCGCATCTAAATCTGAACCATCCGGCCATTCGTCACACTCTTCTTCAGTTCCTCTTTTGCAATAACTACCATGTTCAAGTTTATATGCTTGTAAAGCATCTTTCCATCTTCTCATAGTTGGTAATATGCTTGCCACTCTTGCTTTAGCTACCGCTTTTTCATATTGTGGTAAAGCAATAGATGCCAATATGCCTATAATCAGCACTACAACTAATAATTCAAGTAGAGTAAAACCCCTATTATTTTTCATGATAATCACCTCACGATATATACACTTGTATATTATACAAGTAAAAATATACTATGTCAATGGAGATATTCAACGCTGAAGAAAAATAGAAAAAAATGAAAAAAGGGAAGGCAGCCTAGGGGTTCGGCTGCCTTGGGGTATAAATTAGTGTCGTACCAAAAGGAGGAGGTAACTACTAATTTATCTTTGTTATACTTATAGTTTATAACAAATGTCAGTATTTTAAAAGGGTTCTTAGACCTATCTGTGACTATTTTTTGGACCTATGCAAAATTACCCCAAAGGACCTAAATTTTAAATTCAGATAAATAGTGGGAAATAGGTGTTTTTTTCTAATTTCTACGTCATAATTTGGTATAATATTATTATGAAGATTTACAGCTTTGATACATTACCTTCAACCAATACTTATTGCGTGGAAAATTTTGATAATTTTGAAAATCAAGATATCATTATGGCCGAACATCAAACGGCAGGTAAAGGTAGGAAAGGGCGTAAATGGTCTTCTGAAATAGGCGGTTTATATTTTACAATGATTTTAAAACCGTCTGAAATAAAAACAGAACAAGTTAGTTCTTTGACGCAAATTATGGCAATAAGTGTGTGTAAAGCCGTCAGATATTTGGGCGCTAGTGCTTATTTAAAATGGCCCAATGATGTTCTTTGTAAAGGTAAAAAATTTTGCGGTATTTTAAGTGAAGCCGTTATCGAAAACAATATTTTTAAAGGGCTTGTGATAGGCGTAGGAATAAATATAGAACAAAAAAATATTGTTTCCGAAAAACCTTTTACCACTTTACAGGAAATGGGTTTAACAGTTTCAAAAAGTGGTTTGGTGGAAGACATAATTTCAAATTTTAATATGATGCAAAAACAAGATTTTGTCAAAGATTTTAAAAAACTTTGCCCGACCATAAATAAAGAAATTATTGTTGACGGTAAAAAAGGTGTTTTTGAAGATATTGATAATTGCGGCCGCATGATTTTAAGAACGGAAAAGGGCCGTGAAGTTATAATAGCGGGCGATGTACAATTTTAGTGTTTAAAAAGAGGTGTAGTTTATGAATTCAGAATTATTTGCCAAAAGTGTTGAACTTATGGTCGTAGGTATGGGGATGACTTTTAGTTTCCTTATACTTCTTGTAATAATGCTTAATGTGCTTAAGTGGGGGGTAAGTTTATTAAACAAAATTTTCCCCGAAAAAGTCGAAGTTGTTAAGACCCCTGTTTTAACAACTCAAGATAATAAAAAATTAAAAATCGCTATTGCATTAGCTGCAATTAAAGCGGCAAAATAATTTTAATATTTAAGGAGAAATAAAATGAAGAAAATTAAATTTATGTTAACTGCCTTTAGGGATGGATTTCAATCTGTCTATGGCACAAAAGTGAGAAGCGAAGACTTTTTACCTGCCGTCGAAGCTGCTAAAGAAGCAGGGGTTATGCATTTTGAATCTGCAGGCGGTGCAACTTTCCAAAGTGCTTTGTTCTTTAATAAAGAAAACCCTTATGATGTTATGGATGCTTTTAGAAAAACCGTCGGGCCGGATGTAAATTTGCAAAGTTTGGCACGCGGTGTAAACGTTGTTGGTTTAAATTCGCAACCTAGTGATGTTATCAAGTTGCATGCTAAAACTTTTAAAAAACACGGCCTTACAACTATTAGGAATTTTGATGCTTTAAATGATGTTAACAATTTAATTTATAGCGGTAAATGCATTAAAGAAGCAGGCTTAAAACATGAAGTAACTGTTACAATGATGTCCCTTGCTCCTGGTTGGGATAAGACGGGTAAATTTCATACACCTGAATTTTATGAAGGTGTATTAAAAAATATTATTGCAAGCGGTATTGAATTTGACAGCGTATGTTTTAAAGATGCCTCAGGTACTTCTACTCCGCAAACCGTAAAGGAAACTATAAAAAGAGCAAAAAAGATATTACCGCCGGAAGTTGAAGTAGTTTTCCATACCCATGAAACTGCCGGTACAGGCCTTGCTTGCTATTTAGCGGCTATTGAAGGTGGGGTTGATAGAATCGATTTATCAATGGCCCCTGTAAGTGGTGGAACTTGTCAAACAGATATAATTTCCATGTGGCATGCACTCCGCGGCAGTAATTATACTTTAGATATTGATATTGATAAAATTCGTAAAGCGGAAAGTGTTTTAAAAGATTGCTTAAAAGATTATGTCTTAAAACCCGAAGCGATGAGGGTTGAACCTACAATTCCTTTCTCACCTTTACCGGGTGGTGCTTTAACAAATGCTACCAGGCAATTAAGGGAAATCGGTCAATTTGATAAATATCCGCAAGTTCTTGCCGCGATGGAAGAGGTTGTAAGGCGTGGCGGTTTCGGAACTTCCGTAACACCGGTTAGCCAATTTTATATACAACAAGCAATGCAAAATGTTATACAAGGCCCTTGGAAAGCATTTGCGCCGGGCTATGGTAATATGTTGCTTGGTTACTTCGGTAAAACACCGACCCCGGCAGACCCTGAACTTGTAAAACTTGCCTCTGCTTATATGAAAAAGGAACCCACAACAAAAACTGTTTTGGAACTTAATGATGCCGATCCTAAAAAAGGTGTTAAACCGGCAACGGAATTGCTTAAAAAGAATAATTTACCTGTTACTGATGAAAATATTTTTATCGTTGCAGCTTGTAATGATGCGGCAAACGGCGTAAATAAAGGTTTAGATTTCTTACTCGGTAAAGCAAAATGTTTGGTGGAAAAGAAATCTGCCACTACCGAAACACATTTAAAAGGTAATGCTTTTACGGTTAATGTCGGCGGGGAGACATTTAATGTCGAACTTAAAGATAATAAAGCCACAGTTAATGGCGAAACTTATGATATTTCAGTTAAAGAAGGCATAAGTAATACACCTGCAAAAGAAGGTGCATCTAACGGAGGCGGTGCTGAAGTCAAAGCCCCGATGCCGGGCGTAATTATGCGCTTTTCCGTTACAGAAGGTGCAAGTGTACAAGCCGGGCAAACTGTTATTATCATTGAAGCCATGAAAATGGAAATGGAAATCAAAGCAACCGCAGCAGGTAAAATACATTTTACATCTGCGACAGGCGATCAAGTGCAAACAGGCCATGTGCTTGCTTTGATTAAATAGGTGAATTATGTTAGCAGATATTTTAAATTCTTTTCAAACACTTTGGGGCACAAGCGGCCTTGCTAATTTCACCTGGGGGCAAGTGGTGATGATTGCCGTTTGCCTCGTAATTTTATGGCTTGGTATCGTTAAACAATTTGAGCCTTTGCTTTTAATACCTATCGGGTTTGGCGGTTTGCTTTCCAATATCCCCGTTGCAGGTATTGCGGCTTTAAGTGTTTCCACGGTTGACCCAAGCGGCACAATGCATACTGCTTTCGGTGGTTTTTTAGGGCAAGTTTACGGGTTTGGTATTGAGTCCGGCTTATTTCCTTTGCTCATCTTTATGGGCGTTGGTGCTATGACGGACTTTGGGCCCTTAATTGCAAATCCGCGAACATTGCTTTTAGGTGCTGCGGCACAATTCGGTATATTCTTTACCATCTTCGGTGCTTTAATGCTTGGCAATATTTCGCCTGATTTAAGTTTTAGTATGAAAGAGGCGGCATCTATCGGTATAATCGGCGGTGCTGATGGGCCAACAGCAATATTTTTAACTTCAAAACTTGCACCTAATTTGCTTGGTGCGATTGCGGTTGCGGCATATTCTTATATGGCACTTGTTCCTATAATTCAACCGCCGATAATGAAGTTTTTAACAACCCCGGCAGAACGCAAAATCAGGATGGAGCAACTTCGCCCCGTCAGCAAAAGGGAAAAAATTATTTTCCCGATAATGGTTTTACTTTTGTGTGCGATGTTTATCCCTGATGCCACACCGTTAATCGGTTGTTTGATGTTCGGTAATTTGGTTAAGGAATGCGGTGTTGTAAACCGCCTTGCAAAAACAATGCAAAATGAGTTAATCAATATAGTTACAATTTTGCTAGGTTTGGCAGTTGGTTCAAAACTTTCTGCAGATAAATTTTTGCAGTTTAAGACGGTCGCAATTGTCTTGCTTGGCTTATGTGCTTTCTGCGTCGGTACTGCTTCGGGTGTTTTGATTGCAAAATTTATGAATTTATTTACTAAAAATAAAGTTAATCCTCTTATCGGTGCGGCAGGTGTTTCCGCAGTGCCTATGGCGGCACGTGTTGCAAACAAGGTTGGTCAAGAATATGATCAACAAAATTACTTATTAATGCATGCGATGGGGCCAAATGTCGCTGGTGTAATCGGTTCTGCAGTTGCGGCAGGTATTTTGCTTGCTATGCTCGGCAAATAAGCAATTTATAGATTGAACATTTAAAATGACCCTGCGTTATATTTAGCGCAGGGTCATTTTATGTCTAATTAATTACCTCAGATATACGAATAAATTCTGCAAAATACAAAATGTAAATTTTATAAATAGGACCTTTAGCCCCATAAATATAGGCCCAAATACCCTTGTCAAAATGGCATTTAACGCTTAATATATATTATATGGGTATAAAGTATTTCAAAAAAGCGATAAGCATGATATTGATAATGGCATTGTTAATAAACACGATGCCTGCGGATTTATTTGCGCAGTCGGTTAGGGGAGGTACTTTAGGTGGGATAGAAGTACCGGTGATAGAACCGATGGTACAAGACCACACCTACTACTACAATACACAAAGGGAAATCCAAGAAGCGATTCGAAGGAGCGAGGAAGAGCGAGAGAGGCAGTTAAACAAGAAAGAAAAGTTTTACGTTGAGAGGCTTGGTATAGGTGGGGATGGTATAGCAGAAGACAAAGCCTTGATGGGGGAGTTAAGGAAAGCTTTAAGGGAGAGGGTAAGGTTTTATTTAGACAGTGCGGAGAGCATATGGAAGGGTATAGATAGAACGGTATATCCATTGATACAGAATGTAGAGAGATCGAAGAATGATGAAGATTTGAAATACAACATCAGCATGTTAT
>JAEEGL012007887.1_pt1 | contig 26296 bp, 22 predicted proteins | sample 9134231 | NCBI WGS metagenome assembly JAEEGL01 (sample SAMN16246548, study PRJNA631951) | gut metagenome | biome: gut microbiome; feature: rumen; material: fiber-attached | host: Bos | place: Iran: Karaj | collected 2018-10
AAACGCCCCTCCGGGGCGTGTCGGATTATTGCAGTGCATTGATGTGCCTGTGTACTGGGCGTGCCTGCGGCACACCCGGTTATTCATACAGATGAAACGCGTCTTTGGGGCGTGTCGGATTATTGCAGTGCATTGATGTGCCTGTGTACTGGGCGTGCCTGCGGCACACCCGGTTATTCATACAGATGAAACGCCCCTCCGGGGCGTGTCGGATTATTGCAGTGCGATGAAACGCGACTTTGGGGCGTGTCGGATCTATGGGATCTGTAGGTATTGCTGCATACAAAAAAGCCCGGCGTATTGGCGGCAGCCAATAGCCGGGCGGCCGGGCCGTATGCGCGAGGCGCATAGGCCGGCAACAAAGAGAAACAAAAGCGGAATTAATAGTCGGAATTGGATTTTCCGCCCTGAACGATGGCGACGCTGGCGGAAACACCGAGGCGGGAAGCGCCGGCTTTGACCATGGCGATGGCGGTTTCGGTATCGCGGATGCCGCCCGAGGCTTTGACGCCCATTTCGGGGCCGACGACGCGGCGCATGAGGGCGACGTCTTCGACGGTGGCACCACCTTTCGAGAAGCCCGTGCTGGTTTTGACGAAGTGTGCGCCGGCGGCTTTGGAGAGTGCGCAGGCGATGATTTTTTCTTCGTCGGTGAGGAGGCATGTTTCGATGATCACTTTGACGAGCGTGCCTTCGACGCCTTCGACGACTTTGCGGATATCGTATTCGACGAGGGCATAGTCACGGCTTTTGAGGGCGCCGACGTTGATGACCATGTCGACTTCGACGGCACCGCAGCGGACGGCTTCCTGTGCTTCGCAGACTTTTGAAGCGGTTGTGCCGGCACCGAGAGGGAATCCGATGACGGCGCAAACATTGGTTTTGCTGTCTTTGAGGAGCTCGCTGGCGAGGTGCACCATCGAGGTGTTCACACAGACGCTTTTGAAGTTGTATTTGCGAGCTTCGGCGCAGAGTTTTTCGATCTGCGCGCGATCGCCATCTGGCTTGAGGTAGGTGTGGTCGATGATAGCGGCCAGATCGGCGGCTTTGACATTATCGACATCGGGGACGCCGACCGTATCGGGATGAACGACGTGAAGGCGGCCAAGACCATCTGAACAGTGACAATTGTTGCAGCTCATAAAGACTCCCTATAGTGGTGAAGCAGGCGCGTGCCGGCGGAATGCAGGCATTTTCTGCTTCGGCTTTGATATATTACAGGCGGCGTTGAATGATCTGAGCGACGGATTTGAGTTGTTCCGAGGTGCAGACGGATTCGGTGCAAGAAATGAGCACGGTTGCTTTCTTCGATTTTTCGTAGAAGCAGAGTTCGTTGAGTTTGTGGTGATTTGAGACAAAAGCGTCGGTGGCGACGTTTTTGATTTTTTGTCCGCCAAAGGACTGAGAGAAGAGATCGGAGAAACGTTTGGCAGCTGCGGTTTCGTTGCCGGGTTTCCAGACCTGAACGGCGAAACCGAGATCGTTTGCGTTGTCGGTGGCAAGCCGCATGGCATTGTATCGATTATCGGGATTCTGGCCGAGCAGCCAGGCTTCCTGGAGGGTTCCGGAATATCCGGTTTGTTCGCGCAGCTCGCGGATATTGATGAGTTTTTCGATGCTCATGCCCTCGCGGCGAATCGGCTGACGGGGCGGTTTTTGTGCAGGTGCAGCGACATCATCGACATCGGTGTCGGAGAAATCCATGCCTTCGGCGACATCGGGCTGATCCTGTTTTTTGCCGTCAGCTTCGTCGTCTTTTGACGGCGCATCAGGGGCTTTGAGGTCGCGTTTGTTGCGTTTTGCATCGGGATCGGCATCTTTGGAATCGTCTTTGTCTGCTTTTGAGCCGTCTGAATCTTTGTTGTCACCGTCGGCTTTTTTGTCGTGATTTTTCCTGGATCTGTCTCTGGCTTTGTCTTTGATTTTGTCTTTGGCGCTTTTGTCTTCGTTTGCTTTTTCGTTGTTATCTGCGTTATCGGCATCCGACTCGCCAAGATCGACGGTTTTGGTTTCGGTATCGGGCTTTGATTCGCCTTTTTTCTTTGAGCATCCGGGGGCGACAAGTACCAGCAGACACAACAAAATAAAGAGTTTAATCCATTTATGCATGCAACACCTCTTTGGCGTTTTGCGTTTAGCGCTTAGAGCTTAGAGCTTAGAGCAACGATCAAGTGATGTGAGATCAAACACGCCCCGTCGGGGCGGTGACACAGTCAATCAGTCGAAGCGGGTGCGATTTGTCGCACGCCCGCTGGCTGATGATGAAACTAGAACATAAAGAATAGATTGGTCTGAACGTTCCAGGAGACATCGGGTTCATAGGATTTGGTAGTGGAAACATCATAAACGCTTTGTGAAGGCAGGATGGGGTAATTCGAGTGGCCGAGGCGATCCCATGCGTGACCGGGCGCGAAGAAGCCGGCACCGATTTCGATTTTGAAGCGGTCGGTTTCTTCGTAGAAGAGCTTGGCATTGCCTTCGAATCCGTACCAAAGATCGTTGCCGGGGGTTGCGGATTTTTTGATGGCCGTGGATGTGGTGAGATCGACGCGAGCACCGAGAGCGGTGGTCATCTGGGCGAGTTTTACAGGGAATTTGTATTCGCCATAGACGTTGAGATACCAGGCGTTATTGATGCCGCCCATGAGATGCCGGAACATGATTTCGTCGACGGCGTAGTTTGGATCGAAGCGCATGATGGAACCCATGGGGACGACGGAGAGATCCTCGATCATCGGATGTCCGCTGTAGACCATGTTATCGGCCCATGCGACACCGGTTTTGATGCCGGTATTGAGGTCACGCCAATTGACGGCGCCTTCGAAAGCGAAGCCAATCTGAGCGATATCACGGGATTCGCCTTCGGCCCCGCGATCGAGCTTCACATCGCCAAAAACGCCGACGAGTTCGGTTTCGAGGCGCAGCATGACTTCTTTTGGCAGAGGCAGATAAACGCGGCCCCACAAATCAAAGGTGTATGCAGTGGCTTCTTTTTCGAACAGCGAGTATGTGGAGGCTTCGCCGTCGTTTTCCTGTTGCGCATCGGCTTCGGGAGCGATGGTCTGGTTGCGGTAGCTGAACATCAGACCCCAGTCGAAATCCCATTGACGCAGCTCATACAGCCGTCTGTATCGTTCGTCGATTTCCTGATGGGTGAGCGGTCTGTCGAAGATCGACATCGTGAACTGCAGGACGTCGTCCTCGTCGGACAAATCGAATGATTGTCCGAGGGAATCCTGCTGCAGGTTGTAGCTGGCGAGTCCGGAGTTGACGAAATCCCAGCTAAAGGTGAAGTAAAGGACATCGAAGAAGGGATCGCGCAGTCTGTATTCGATTTTGTCGACGGCATCCGATGAATCGCATGTGAGGCACTGCCATGCATGGCCGTCGATGAGCTCGGTCTCGCGGTTAAACCGTCCGCCATCGTTGTAGATCATGCCCATACCCCAATGGGTTGGGACGCGGCCGGCGCGGAATGTACCCAGCAGCGTATCGGCTTCGCCGTATAAAGCTTTAACCGAAATGGCATTGCGTCCGATGGTGTCGGCGTTTGCCGGCTCGGCACCATTAAATGTGAAGAAAGCGTCGGAACCCCAGTTGGTGCGCAGTTTATTTGGTGTGGTGCCCATCACCAGGTTGTCGAGGAAATCGAGTGTTGCCGAGACGCGGATGGTTTCGGAGATATGCAGCGTGGGCTCGTAGCGGAATCGCAGATCGCCGCCAAGCACTGCATCTGAATCATCATCGCTCGTTCTGGTGAGATGCTCCTGCTGTGAAGCGCCGCGTTCCGTCGACTCAAGCGATGATGGAATGGGGGAGGTGCCGCGCGTATTCAAATCGTAATTGCCAATAGCCGACAGACGCGTGCGGAAATAGCCGTGGTGCTCGAAATGTGGCATGCGTTCCGAAACTTTTGCGCCCGGCGGGATGATGCGCGGTGTGATTGGAGATTCGGCAGCCTGAACAGGCACAGGCGTTGCGTCCTGCGTTTCGACGGCATCTGCCGGATACGTGTTCGACAAATTGCGCATGGCCTCTTTGCGGGCCTCGCGGTTGGATTTGCTCGTCGAAATCACATCGGTCGGGATGGAGCGGGGTTTCGTGGTCGGTTCCGGTGCTTTGGGGGCTTCTTCCGCAGGCGGCTGCGCTGCGGCTTCTGAAGTCACCGATGAATCCTCTGAAGTCACCGATGAATCCTGTTTGTCTGATGAATCCGCTGGTGCATAGTCATTAATGCTACGGATAGCTGCCTGGGGCTCTGCTGAATCCTGTGCCTGAGCATTCAGTGGCAGCACCAGAAGACCTGCACCTGCCAATACCGCCAGTTTCTTAGTTATTTCCTGCATATTATCCCGCCTTGTGATGCGTTGATTGCCATATTCCAATATGGTCACATGTTGTCGTTTTTTTTGGTTCATGAGCGGCGGTTGGAACAGCCACCCAAAAATTGACCTTCTATACCCTCTGTATTATTTAGAAGCAACGATTTGCAAGTCTTTACACTCAGATAAAGATAAAATTTGCAAAGCATTCTTACCATCATAAACACATTTTGAAAATAACGGGACTATGAACGGATTTATTCTCATCGATAAACCCAGTGGCATTTCGTCGTTTCAGGCGCTGCAGCAGCTGAACAGACGCTTTCGCATCCAGGATCGCTACGGCAGACTAGGTCACGGCGGAACGCTCGATCCCGAAGCCTCCGGTCTGCTCGTCGTTGCCATCGGACGGGCGACCAAACTGCTGCGATTTTTTTTGGGCAGCGACAAACGGTATACGGCTGAGATCACCTTTGGTGCGCGCACCAATACCGATGATGGCGAGGGTGAGGTGATTGCCGAGGCCCCATACAACCATATCACCCGGGACGCTGTGGCGCAGGCAATTGAGCGCTTTAAAGGCAGGATTCAGCAGATACCGCCTTTGTTTTCGGCGATCCATATCAACGGCAAACGCGCCTATAAACTCGCTCGCAAGGGCAAGGAAATCGAGATGCCGCCGCGCGAGGTCGAGGTCTACGACATTCGCATTCTGGCCTGCGGCCTGCCCGAAAAACCAACGCTTACACTGGATATCGCGTGCTCGGGCGGCACCTATATCCGCACCATTGCACACGATCTTGGCATCGCGCTGGGTTCCGAAGCGTTTCTGGCATCGCTGCGCCGCACCGAGTCGTGTCACTTTAATGTGCAAAACGCCATGCCGCTTGCGCAGTTCGAATCACTCGAATCGCTTGAAACCTGCATGCACACTAATGTTGAAGCAATGTCGGCGTTCACGGCCATCCGTCCGTCCAAGAAAAATATCATCCGGCTGCTGAGGGGATTACCTGTAAATTTTAATATTTCTCAGGATGGGATCTATACAATCATTACGCCCGACGATCAGCTCGTCGCCGTTGTCGAGCGTCGTGAGGGCAAAAATGATTATCTGCGGCTCACAACTCCCGAAGAACTCTACCCCAAGCGAGATATTCATCCATGAAACTTGGTGCCTACCAATTAATCAAGCAGATCGCCCAGGGGGGCATCGCTGATATCTATCTGGCCAAGACCAAAAATGCGGCTGGGATAGACCGGTATCTGGTCTGCAAGTGCATCCGCAACAGCTTTACGCAGGACAGCCAGTTTCTATCGTCGATTATTAACGAAGCACAGTTCTGTGTGCGTCTGCGGCATCCCAATATCCTCGAGATTTTCGACCTGTGCTATTGCGAAAACAGTGCGTTTTTGACGATGGAATACCTCGATGCTCAGGATTTGCACAAGCTTATGAACGAGGTTCGCAGCCGCGGTGAAACCCTCCCCATTCCCATCGCCATTTATGTCGTCTCGCAAATCGCCCTCGGTCTGCACGCAGCCCACGAACTGACGACGCCCGATGGAAAGGCGCTCAATCTGGTGCACCGCGATATCAGCCCCGAGAATATCCTGTTCGGCAGCGACGGCAGCATCAAGCTCGCCGATTTCGGCATCGCCAAGACCTGTCTGATGCCCGATGTGACGCCGCAGGATGAAATCAAAGGCAAATTCAATTACATGAGTCCCGAGCAGGCCTGGGGCGATCACGTCGACCGGCGCAGCGATATCTTTAGCCTGGGTATCGTGCTCTATGAGATTCTGCTTGGACAGGGCACCTATCCCTATGCAGCGGTCGCCGATGTGATCCAGCATGCCCGCATCGCTTCTTTCGCTTCGCCTTCCGATATTCAGCCGGATTTTCCGGTGGATCTCGAATCGATTATTCTAAAAGCGCTCGATTTGGATAAAAACGATCGCTACCAGACCGCTTTGGAATTCAAAATCGCTCTGGACAACTGCGTGGCTGCCAATCGCTGGCGCTGCACCAAAGACGATTGGCTCAAGTATTTATCGGGTTATATTCCGTTTCCAAATCCGCCGCTTCCGCGCATGCACGCCGGTGAAATTTCGCCCGACGAATCGTCGATCCTCAAACCCGAATATGTCTCGGCATCGATTACCGAAGATATGGATGCAACAGGCCAGGCTTCGCCCGAAATGGTGAAAGAACTCCGACGTCTGGCCGGATATGTCTCAAGCCCAAGCTCCCAGACAATCGATGCCTCGCCATCGGACGATATCACGTCGTCGTCTGGCGTGATTCACGAAGATACGGTGCGGACCGCTTCGCCTCTGGCTGTTGCCGAAAACACAGAAACATCACAGACTTCCGACCGCTCCGACAGCCATCCCTCGCAGGTTGAATCACCCAAAGCCATCGCCGACCGGAGATTCAAGAATTTCCTCAGAGTCGCGTTTATTATCACGCTCGTTCTGTTCTTTATCTTTATGGTGCTGTTTTATCTGTTTTTGTCCGATCGCCTTGGACTGTAGTGTTTAGTTCGAAACCGAGACGATTTCCCACGCAAAATAGGATGATTCCATCCCCAGAATGAGCGGATTTGCGGGATCATCAAGCACCAGAAGCTTGTCGTTGCGGCTGGTTTGAATCACAAGCGCTTCGACTTTCACCGGCCGTCCGTTCAGCTCCAGCTTCACACTCGTCCGGTTCTGCAGCTCCAGCCGCACGACCGTGTCGCGGCGCATCAGCGTGTCGATCGACAGATAACTGATGCGGTTGACGACAAGCTCGCGGTAGACTTTTTCGGGAATCCAGAATTCGCATCGGCTGTCGTGGCTCGTTTCGCCCGGATCCCACCACGGATCGATTGCCGTACATGTATCAAGCGACGAAAGCGACTGAATTCCCGATTCCGTGCCTATCACCAGCTGCTCAATTTCATACCTGAACGTGATGCCCGAAACCCATGTTTCCAGTATCTCAATCGCGAAATTCTCTTCCATCATCGGCCGCAGCGGATGATCGGTCGCCTGCGCGCGGAAATACATCCGCGTTCCCGGTGCCGACGGCAGCTTCGTATTCACCGATGATACCTGCGGCACCACGGCTGCATCCGCTGACGGCTGCTGCGCAGACACAGGCGCGGCAAACAGCAGGATGGTGCATGCCGCAAGCAAAAATACATTGACCTTTGAACTGTGGCGTGAAAAAGTGTTGGCTCGGATGTGCTGATATGGAGTGCGCATGAAAAAGCTTGTTCTCGATCTCGATGAAACCCTGATTTATTCCGCGATGGAGCCGCTGGACGATGATTTCGTCAAGCTCAGCGCCGCCGGACAGACTTTTTATACGAAGTTGCGCCCCGGTTTGAAAGATTTTCTTGAATTCGTCAAAACCAAATTCGATGTCACCATCTGGACGACCGGACATCAGGCTTACCTCGAAAGCATCTGGGAATACCTCGGTGTGACGGGGTTCGTGCTTTGGGGCCGCGATTATTGCAAAAGAATTCAAAACCCCGACAAGGACTGCACAGAGCCCTACGAAAAACCTCTGCGCCAGATTTGTGAAGATCTCACGCAAATCGTGATCGTCGACAATACGCCGTTCATCTTTGCCAAATATCCGCTCAATGGCATTCTCAGCCGCACGTGGCGCGGTGATCCCGAAGATACCGAGCTCACACACCTGTCGTATTACCTCGACTGGCTGAACAAACAAACCTCCATGCAGCGCGATCATCAGGCCTGGCGCCTCGAAACGCTGTGCATCCGCTCGAAGTAGTTTTTCTCTGGGGCGCTGCCCCAGACCCCGCTAAGGGCCAATGGCCCTTAGAACCCTTTACGTTTGAGATTGTGCCACAGCATACATCCTGCCATGGCCAGCGCGTGGTGAAATGGGGCCCCTTCCCCATTTCGCATCATCATTACGGGGTGGCTGGTTTGAACATGTTTTTTTCTGGGGCGCTGCCCCAGACCCCAGACCACCGGGGTGCACAGAGGGGGTCGGCGCGTATTTCGCTTGCGAAATAGCGCCGCAGGGGGAGACTTCCCCCTCATGCAAAAAAAGCGCTTATGGAATCTGCGCGTGAATCATTTTCTGCACCTGCGGATGGGGCGATGCCAGCAGTTCCTCGGGCGTTCCGCAGGCGGCAATCACGCCGTCATAGACCATGGCGATTTGGTCGGCGATTCGGAATGTCGAGACCATATCGTGGCTGATGACGATGGTCGTGAGTTCGAACGCGTCGTGTGCTTCGAGAATCATATCGTCGACGTAGCGGATCATGATGGGATCCTGGCCGGTGGTCGGCTCGTCGTAAATCATGAGTTTCGGGCGAGTGATGATGGCGCGGGCAAGTCCGACGCGCTTGCGCTGGCCGGCGGAAATGGCAGCGGGGTAGGCGTTCGCGATTTCGCTGATTCTGAGGCGTTCGAGCATTTCGTCGACGCGCGTTCTGGCTTCGGCTTTGGGGATGGCGTTGCGGCGCTCGAGCAGCGGGAAAGCGACATTTTCGGCCACGGTCATCGAATCGAACAGCGCCGCGCCCTGAAACAGCATGCCGATACGCGTGCGCATTTCTTCGCGTTCGCGCTCGGAGCACTGCGTGAGCTCGAGTCCGTCGACGTTAACCGTGCCCGAATCTGGTGAGAACAGCCCCAGAATATGCTTGAGAAGGACCGATTTTCCCGACCCGCTGCCGCCGATAATCACGGTAATTTTGCGTTCGGGCACGTCGAGCGACACGCCCTTGAGCACCGGCTTGCCCGAGAACGATTTGTGCAGATCGCGCACCTGCACGTAATTGCGCGGCTGCTGCACCGTAAACGTCTTTTGCGTCTTGTTTGACGAATCGAAAAAACGGCGCACTTCGGGGATTTGCGTCGATTTGACTTCGTCCAGCGTGCCCTGGAAGATGATCTTTCCGGCGTGCAGAAAGGCCACGCGGTCGGCCAGGCGGTAGATGCTCTGGATATCGTGGCTGATAATCACGCTCGTCATATCGTATTTCTGGCGCAGTTCCTTGATAATGCCGTCGACGAAGAGAATCATCAGCGGATCGAGTCCGGTCGTCGGCTCGTCGAAAAACACGAGCTCCGGCTGATGAATCGTCGCGCGCGCAAACGAAACGCGCTTCTTCATGCCGCCCGACAGTTCATAGGGGAACTTGTCGATCGCGTCCAGCAGCCCCAGCGGTTCGAGCGTGTCTTCTACCAGCTGCCGCACCTGCGATTCGGGCATTTTCGTGTTTTCGAGCAGCGGAAATGCGATGTTATTGTAGACCGAAATCGAGTCGATGAGCGCATAGTCCTGCAGAATCGTGCCCGTGCGTTTGCGCAAATCGTTAATCTGTGTGGTGCTGCACGATTTCGTATCGGTGCCGAACAGCGAACACGTGCCCGACGTCGGCATCAGCAGCCCGTTCATCGTCTTGATGAGCACCGATTTTCCCGAGCCCGACTCGCCAATAATCACGGTCGTCTTGCCGACCGGAATCTCAAGCGACAGGCCGTCCAGAACGCACTTGTCGCCAAACTGCTGCGACACGTTGTCGAGCTTTACAATCGGCCCCTGGTCGGCTGTCCATCGCGAAATATCGGGTAAAAGGTAGTTCTGACGCATCGTTCGAGAGAGGCAGGGCGCTACAGGGATTTGACGCGATCGGTGCGATCGCCTTGCAAAACGACGCAGTCGTCTTCGATGGTGCCGCCGCATCCCAGCGCAGATTTGGCCATTTTGAGCCACGCCGTGAGCTGCGCTTTATCGGGGCTGCCCGCGAACGCAACGATGGTGACGGTTTTCCCGCTTCGGTGAGCGCGCTCGATGCGCGCCGACTTGACGACAGGCATCTTTGGCGCCTTTTGCTTGTCGTCATGATTGGCCGCCGCCGCAGGTTTCGCATCCGCAGATTTCGCATCCGCAGATTTCGAAAGCGCCGCAAACGGATTGTCGATGGCAAAATCGTCGCCCTGCCAGCGATCGCTCTTTTTCGCCATATCAGCCGTTCCTGCGGATTTCGAGGTGCCTGAAATTGCCGTAGCCATTGGACTGTGTCGAAACCAGCGAATCGGCATTCAGCAGCAGGTGCAGTGCGCGCCGGTCGACGTTATCCATGCCAAAACACTGGATTTGCTGCAATCCGCCCTCGATCTTGTCGTGCAGCTCACCCGCCACACTCTCCATCTGATGGACGTGCTCCAGGCGATAGCTGTTCACGTCGACATCAAAGCGATAGCCCGACCCCAGCGCAAAGCGCGCACGCCGCAAAATCCACGACAGCGCATTCACCACCGCCGGGTCCTTCCCCGGAGACAGCGATTTCACATCGTCACCAATCACGTCAAAAACCGCAGTATTGTCAATCACTTCGGTGTGAATCTCGGCATCAAACCCCATATACGAAAGGATATCGGCCAGAAAATCGACGGTTCTGTCGACGACATCGCCATCGTAATCATCATACATATAGTCCATAAAATCTCCGGAATTCGCTTATTGTTGCGGTTGCCGTGCTACCGGCGAAGCCGGTACGCACTGGCGGCGGGTCTATTGGCTTGCGCCAATACGCCCCGCCAAAAAACGCCAAAATTCTATTATCCCCTGCGTCTGCATGCAAGCCAAAAAGCCATGATGCTTTTGGCCACATCCATATCGTGCATCATTGCTCTGGATCCGGCGCTTCGGGCTGCGGTTCTTCGGGCTGCTGGGGGGCGGTGGACTCGCATTCAAGCCCTTTGAAACCCAGGTTTTTCTTGGGGCACTCCCATGTTTCTGACAATTTGATGCCGCAGGCATTCTCGTCGGAATAAACGCTGCCGTCAAACATATACGAAACCGAAGCTGTTTCCGAGACATGCCACTTGGCCAGCGGTTGATCGAACGCTTTTGAATCACGGAACATGCCGTCCATTTTATCTACATTGGAAACATCCCATTGCTCCAGCGACTCATTGAAACTCTCTGTTTTGGCAAACATATAGCTCAAATCGGTTGCACTGGACAAATCCCATGAGGATAAATCCTGGTTGAAAAAATAGGTTCCAAAGAACATATTCGACATTTCCTGAACGTTGGATGTGTCCCATTTATCCAACGGCTGATCGAAACTCTCTGCCTGATAGAACATATAAAGCGTATAGATAAGGGCGCTGGTTTTCCAGTCGTTGAGCGGTTGGTTGAAACTCTTCGCATCGCAAAACATATAAGCCATATCTTCAACGGAAGATACATCCCATTTGTCGAGCGGCTGGTTGAACAGACATGCACCTTCGAACATATAAGCAGTCGACGATACACCGGAAACATCCCAGCTGTTCAATGGCTGATTAAACCGTTTGGCTTCATAAAACATGCCATCCATGTATTCTGCATTCGAAGTGTCCCACATGTCCAAAGATTGATTGAAGCTGAGCGCAAATTCAAACATAAATGCAAAATCCGAAACATTGGAAGTGTCCCACCAGGCCAGCGGCTGATTAAATGAAATGGCTCCGGAAAAAGTATTGACCATGTTTTCTATATTTGAAACGTCCCAGTTTTCAATATCATCGTTGAAGTTTGTCGCATTATAAAAGAATAAATCCAGATTGTCCGAATCGGAAAGATCCGGAATATCCACGCTTGAAATCTTTACCAGATGTGTACAGTAGAAAAATGCATAGGTGGCCAGTTTTACCGGCCCAAAACTGCGGATTTCAATGAGCTTTGGTGCAGAATTTCGCAATGCCTTGTTTGCAGCACTGCCGCGTTCTGTAAACGGGTTGCCGTCGGCAAATGCAAATCCATTGTAGTCACCGCGGATTTTAACGACATATTCTCCGCCCGCAATGTATATATGCGATATGGATTCTGTATGTTCACACGAAATGGTTTCGGTAGAACCGTCGCCCCAGTCGATTTCAAATTCGCATGTGTTATCGCCTTTGGGAAGCGTGAGCATTCTGTCGCTGAACGGGATCTTCCAGACCGTGGTGAATGTGTCGGGGGCACATCGTCCATCTTCACGACAAATATAGTGGTAATTCCCGTCGTCGACGCATTCATCGTCTGATGTACATTTGGTGGAACAGCGATACCCTATAAAACTGTCGCAAAAGACGTTCGGATCATCTTTATCGTCCTCTGCGCTCCCCGGACCATCTGCACAATCATAGGATGACAGACAATATTCGCCTTGCTTTGGGGCGGTTTCATATTTATCGTGCATGTGATTGTGATTGGCATCGACAAATACACACAGATTATCGGGGTTGCAGTATCTGCTGCCCTTGCAGGTTTCGTCACAGGGCGTTGGTTCGTAACAGCTCCCAAAATCATCGCATCCATAGATGCATTCCTGCGGGCAGGCACAGGAACCATCACGAATCCAGCCATTTGCGCAGTTTGGATTCATGATACAGACGCCATCCGAATCACAGCCGAACTGACAATTACCCGGGCACAGACATTTTCCTGCGCTGTCGCATCCTTCCCTGCAATTCTCGGGGCAGCATTCCAGACTTAACAGATTGCATCCGTTTGTACATTCATCCGGGCAGCTGATGCACCTGCCGGAATCGTCGCATCCCAGCGGGCATTCGCTTGGGCAGACGCAGCCATAATCGGCACTGCAGTCTCCAGAGGTTGTTCCATAGGGGGCAACCATACACGTCCAGTCTACACAGATTCCGCTTTTGCACTGCTCGTTGCTGCTGCATTCTTCGCCCGAATCGTGCAATGGCTCGGTCGTTCCGCATACTTCGCTAACGCCAAGACAGACGCCGTTGCATGGCACGGTCGCTCCCTCGCATTTGACGTGGCAGTAGTAGTTGCCAAACAGCTGGCTGGTATCTGTGAATGGCGTACAAACCGGGAGCTCGTCAGGACATTGTGCTTCGGCGCGTTGAACGGGAACGCCGTTTTCAAAGACATAGACGATCGCGTTCTTGCCCTCGGGCGGACACAATTCCCCCAGGTGAGGCGTATCCAAAGAACAACCGGTAAAAACCAGCACTGGCAGCAACAACTGAATGGCCTTTTTCATCTTCGAACTCCGGTCTCTCGGTCGTATTAACCTGTCACAATTTGCGGAAATACCGGTTTACTGCACACTGCAGTCGTCTGCGGTATGGCGGTGAGAACCTGTTCGTTCCCAATCACAGCCATTAAGTTTAGCATAAATGCGCCCATCTGTGTCACAGTTATTCATGGTTTGACACAAGGCTGTTTTTTTTCTCTGGGGCTCTGCTCCAGACTGAACCCAGCCCTCGCCAAAGGGGGGAGCACCGCACGTTCAGAACTGGAATTCTGGGTGGTTGTCTGTCATAATGGCTGTGGAGCGCCGGTGGCCGTGTCGCTCGCATCGGTTACAGCCATTTGTGGAGGCAGAGGATGAAATCACAATTGTGCCTGTTTGTTGCGGCGGGGATCGCCGTATTGGGATGTTCTCTTGAAACGCCGCCGGAATGCCGCGTTTCGGATGGTACCAGATGCGAAAATAATGTGTCGATTGGTCTGCTTTCGACCTGTGTGAACGGCAAATGGGAGACCGTGCCCTGCGAAGGCTACGCGCTGTGCAAAGATGCTCAGACCTGCAGCAAACCCAAAGAATGCATGCCGAATACGACGAACTGCTCGAATACCAGAGAAGGCGGTCTGCTCATTCACTGCGATCAGCACGGCAACTGGAGCACTTCTGAACCCTGCGTGGGCGATACCTTTTGCAAAGACGATTATTCATGCTCCGATTATGTCTGTTCGCCCGGGCAAAAGCGATGCGTATTGACCAGATATGGATCCATCGAAGTCGGCAGCTTCCTGGAGTGTTCTGACGAAGGCAAGTGGTCGCATCCTGCTGTATGTCCCAACAATGCGGTGTGCAGGGATGATGAGAACTGCGGAGAGGCAGTGCAGGCCGAATGCCGGCAGGAAGATGTGTGCAAAAATATATCCGGCACCGAAATCGGCCAGATGTTCAAATGTTCCGACAGCGGTTATGTCGTCGAATTATGCCCGGAAAACAAATCCTGCACCGCGCACAATACCTGCGGCACATGCACAAATCATGAGACCAGATGCAAGAACGGCACGCTTTATACCTGTGTGGACGGCGAATGGAACGACGGTGAACCATGCAGCAACAGATCATGTGCGGATGAGACGAAATGCGTTTCTTGTCAAAGCACGTGTATCGAATACGATTCGCCAATCGGCTCTGTTTCCAAAATCTGCGAAGACGGATTGTCGCTTGTTTACGATTGCGGCAGCAATTCGTGCAATCCGGAAAAAACGGATTGCGGGGAGTGCAGTGTTTACCAGGCGCCCAGATGCGAGAACGATGAGAACGGCGTCGGAACGGTACGAAGGTGTGTGAATGGACGCATGACTGAGGATGCGCCATGCGACAATGTTTCGTGTGATTATCGTGGATCGTTGAAGTGTGGCGTGTGTTTGAACGGCACTTTGAAGTGCGTCGATGCAGAAGACAAATCCTATATGCAGGTCTGCGACGGCGGCGTCTTTGGCGGTGCGGGAGATGTTCGGTTTGAATGCCCGAATAACGGCAAATGCAACGAAGAACACACAGCTTGCGAATCTTTTACAAAGATCTGTATAGAAGATGCAAACTTCGTCGGCACAGTGCTCGACCATGAAGGCCATGTCGAAAGCTGCGGTGCATTGTCGTGCAATCCGGACAAAACCGATTGCGGTGATTGCCTCATTTCAACCCAATCGCTGGCGTGTTCAGAAGATGCGGATAACGTCGGGACGCAGACGCTGTGCGTCGATGGCAAACGAACGGATTCTGTTTGCGAAAACAATGCATCGTGTCTTGCCTACGAGCGAGATCACTGCGGCGTCTGCCGCAATGGTGATCTCCGCTGCACAGAAGACGACGAAGGCACAGGGATTATCAATGTATGCAGGTATGCATTGTGGGAGGGCGGTGAGTCTCCGCATAAATATACATGTTTTAAGAACACGGGCTGCGGCGAAAACGGCTGCGCAGATTTTAAGAAATCGAGGTGCATGACGATTCGGGATAGTAGTTATGTGCTGTTTCCAAAGATCGATGGTTATATCGAATATAAATGCGAACGCGGATGCGGCACCGATAACAGCGATTGCAAATGCTCAGGAACCGACGTCCGGTGTCAGGAAGATGAGAATGGCGTGGGCGTTTTGTACGGATGCAACAACAGCAGCAGCATGCAGACGGATTGCATTTGGGGCAATGGACCCGGCGGTTATCCAAAAGTATTCAAATGCCCGGGCAATGCCAGATGCAATGCAAATGGCACCGGATGCGATACAGACGAGAAAACGTCATGCTTTATGATAGGCACCAACGGGACTGTTGGTAATTTGGTGACGATCAATAATGGCAAGTATATCCTTGGCGATAAGTGTCCGAAGGATACATCGTGCACCGCTGACAATTATTGCGGTGAGTGCAATAATGATATGACACCGGAATGCAGCAACGGAACCATTACCAATTGTATCGAAGGCAAATTGGTTAAGGCACCATGCAGCACCGGGAAATGCGCCAGTTCAAGCGCATGTGAATAATCGCAGGGAACGCAGGACAGAGATATGTTCAAACGGTATATCGTTGTGAGCTTCGCTGCAGCAGCAGCAGTTGCATCCGGCTGTACACTTGAAGAACCATGTGAACCGGATGAAATCTATTCGACCGGTGTATGCATCAAATGCCGTGATTATGGCGATCATCATATCGATGCAAACGGATACTGTGTGAAGGACAGCGTGGATGCATGCGGTGAATCGGTCACGGACTGTACCGTTATGCCCGGTGTATCCAATGTCGAATGTCTGCACGGCGAATGCATGGTGTGGAGCTGTGATGCCAACCTCGGCTATGTGCTCGACAGCAACCGGTGCGTTCAGCAGGATACCTACAGCTGCGGCAGCGCCAAAGTGAACTGCGTTGGAGACTGGCTGGGCAGCCTTTATCCGGATGCAAGCTGGGTCGAAGGCAGCACGCCGGTATGCATGGACGGGCATTGCGCGATTGGAGCATGTGCACCCGGGTTTTCACAGATTTCGTGCGCCGACTACAAGACTCGCTTTGAAGAAGACTACAAAAAACAATTTGGCGCCGATTTTTCCATTCCGGTTTGCGAGTCCGATTCGAACCGCGATACCAAGTTTTGCCTGAAATATATTTGTCCGATCGATGGCCTGTCGAACCAAAAGATCGTTCCCGGGCAATGCGGATGCGGTATTGCCGAAGATACCGGCGACAACGATTACGATGGCGTGATGAATTGCAAGGATGCATGCCCCGATAATCCGACCAAATGGAATAAAGACCTCTGGTGGAACGGTTCTGCGGGCATTCGCTGTGATGTCTGGGATACCGATCGCGATGGCGTCGATGACGAAGCGGATGCCTGCCCAACCAGAGAAGGACTGAGCGAAGCTGAATCGGACTGCGGCATCTCGGTGACCGGCGAGGATGGCGTGCGCGAATTCCATATATACAATGCGCTCGATCTGGAAGAACTCAGAACGGTTCTGTATGAAATATACAACAGGTATTCGTGTATTTCGGAAAGTGATACGTGTAAGAATTCGACGACGATGAATGCCTGCAAAAATGGCTATAAACTGTCCTATAATTGTACAAAGTGTACGGATGCGAGTGGATCAGATCCATTGAAATGTACAAATAAAACATACAAGTCGTTTGGGACGCAGCTGCGCGTATATCTCGAAAACGATATCAATCTGGACGATGATATCGATACGATCTTTCGAAAGCCAAAGAAGCAGAATACCGGGACAGAATCACAGGAAACCATGTGCTATGGCATCTGGATGCTGATACCGCACATGTTCGCAGTCGATTTCGATGGCAAAGGCAATACCATTCACTACTACCGCAAACAGGAGGAACCCGGCGCGGATATCCGATGCAGAATGATGGATTCTCTGTTTGGTGAAATCGCTTTTTCGAACGTGCACGATCTGAACATCGATTTCGATATGAGCGGTTACGGACATTCGCTGTTTGCCAATACGATCTATTCTTCGACGTTCAAAAAGATTAGTATTAAGGGATGTGAGCTGGAAACCAGCAATCTGGAGGCTGGCATCGGCGGCATTGCTGGAAATGCATATAATGCTGCAGAAGAAAACAGCACGGATAATTACTTTGAAGAGATTACACTGGACAATGTTCACATATCTGCGCCAAATGCCCAGAATGTTGGAGGGATGGTCGGTTATTCCGGCGGAACGCTGCATGGCAAAAATATAGAGGTTCATCAGGTATCTGTTGCGGGAGATTCCTATACCGGCGGATTGATTGGCCTTGCCAATCGTCTGGTGTTGTCTGGAGACTATAAACAGACGGATTCGGAGATTACCGGTGCAAACTATATCGGCGGCGTGGTGGGCGGCACGGTGGCATGCGGCGATAATAACAATCCCGGTTTTGGTCTTGATGCAAATAAAGTCGAAATCAAGGGCGGGCGAGTATCGGGATCCAATTCGGTCGGCGGTTTCTGCGGCTATGGTGATGCGCCAGCAGATGCGCAGATCAATTTACAGCTCGAACGCGTGAACGGCAGCTTTTATGTCGGCGGTGTCTATGGCAAGCTGTGCAATGCGATGAGCCCGGGGCTCGGCATTTCTGCCGATATTGATTCGGTTGAAGGCGATTATTATGTCGGCGGTATCTTTGGTGATCAGAACTTCTATTTGTCCCAGCTGATGGGCGGGCAGCCATACAAAAAGCGCGTCGTCAGTCACATCGGTGAAGTGAAGGGGATTTCCATTGTCGGCGGATATGCCGGCGCTGCTTCATGGGTGCCGGCCAATGATGCATCCGGCGGCATCTGGCTGTACAATATCGTTGGCAAAGTGACCGGTACCGGTGACAGCATCGGCGGTATGATTGGCTCGACAAGCGGCGGCAGCACGACGCCGGATTATCGGAACATCTACAATCAGGTCGGAGAAATCGAGGGAAGCGGCGGCGTTGGCGGCTTTATTGGAAGCACCGGCAATCCGGTATCCAGGTTCCAGCGCGTCTATAATCGCATCCAGTCCATTCGCGCAGAAGAGAATGCCGGCGGCTTTATCGGAAATGCATCGAACTTTAATTTTGAAGGCGTCGACAGCCAGGTCGGATCCATTGCGATTAGCGGGAATGCGGCCGGCGGTTTGATCGGCAGAACAAACGGCGGGGTGTTTGATATCAAAAATACCACACAGTCAGTCGGAGAAATTACGGGCGCTTTGCAAATCGGCGGTATGATCGGTTTCGCCGATAACCAGTCAAATATCGACCACACGCTGAATCTGTCGATGGTGCATTCGGATGTCGCAAATATACAAAGCAAGGGCAATCACGGCGGCATGATCGGACGCATCAGGGATGACAGGCAATTCAAGATCTCGATCAATAAACTGACGAGTTATACAAACCTGTCGCTGTGCAGCAAAGGGGATTACGAATACCAGCAGCTGGGGCTTGTCGGCAATCATGCATCGGGTTCTATAGAACTGAAAAACGCCATGTTTGCAACGTTTTCGACGAATCCAGACAAGCATTATGCCTGCAGCTATGAGATATCGGACGGCTTACTGAATACCGAAACGCCGGCGAGTGTCTATTGGTATCAGCCCGAAGGAGCGGCAGAAGACGAATTCGCGCCATTTGGCCCGGGCTCTGGTCCATCCGAAAGTGCAGCGCCATTCAAGGCAGCGAGCGCAGAAAGCGTTGCGCAAAAAACGATAGGCACCGGCGAATATCGGATCATCAGCTTCAGCTATGGCAATGAGACAATTCAGTTGCCGGCAGCCATGTGCGAAGCCATGCTGTCGCAGATTATGCCAAATATAGATAATAGCTATATCAATCGCCCGGAAGAGTGATGGGGGCTTTTACTTTGGCTGTGGATTTAAGCCCCGACGGGGCGACAGAAAAACAGACTGGTTCCGGTTCCCAGCCATAAGCTGTCTGTATCTTCACTCGTACAACACAGCCAACGGTTTAAGATGCCCGATTTCCGGAACCAAGATGTTGCTCAAAGTGATCGGTTTAAATCTCTTCAATCGCTGGATATTCGCTGTATTCTTCGAACGATACTTCCGTGTCGTTTATTGCAATATTGACGGTATCGTGTTGGGACGGAAGCTGAATAAAGACAACGGGGTGTGAAATCGCGTCATCCATTGCCGGTGCACTAATCACGTCCAGTGTGATTGAATTGTCTTTGCATACCTGAGACAAGCTGTATTTATAACCGCAGACACTGCGGAAACCGATATATACAGCATCCACGGTATACTGGCTGTAATCGATGGCGAGCAGTTTGTTTTTGACTGCGTTGCCGATTTTGTAGGTTTGTACAAATTCGTCGGCATCATCAGCGGAACGGATGGATTTTGTCCATGAAGTTTGGGCAGCTGTATAATCATGTGTTTCCGTCTCGATGGGAACATAATAATTGCCGAGGTCAGAGATGAACAATGGCTCGGCATTATCTATCGTGGTGCAGTTTGCATTTTGGGTGTTGGATGAATCATCATCCGGGATTGCGTCACCTTCCGGTTCGGATGTATTGCTGTTATCCTGTTGATTGATTGAATCTTGCGGTGTTATGGCATTTGGGCTGGATGTGTTTGGGGAGGCAGTATCGCGCTGTCCCTGCGCCAGCGAGCTGTTGTTTGCAGACAGAAGGTTATTGCCTTCGTCATTGTTGCAAGCGAATAGAAGACATGAAACTGCAATGAATGCAACGATATTCAAAAAACGCATGAGAGCCTCCTTGGTTCATTATTTGCGTTCGATGTACATATTGTTGTGGCTTATGGCTTATGACTTATGACTTATGGCTTGTGGCTTCTGGCTTGGAGCTTATGGCTTATGGCTTATGGCTTATGGCTTATGGCTTATGGCTTGGAGCTTGGAGCTTGTGGCTTGGAGCTTGGCGCTTGGCGCTTATGGGACGAATATCCCCAAAACGCAGAGAAATTATAGCCGATTTCCATTTTTATGCAAATCGGGAATGGTATTCCGGATTTTCATGAAATAGCCCGGGCGTATTTCGCGTGAGCGAAATAGCACGGGCCGGCGAGCCGTATGCGCGGAGCGCATAGGCGAGTAAAGACGTGCGATGCGCACGTCTGTTGGGCGGGCCGTATTGCCCGTCAGGGCAATAGGCTCGCAGCGCGGCCGTATGCGCGTGGCGCATAGGCGCGCCCGTATAAAAATGAGGAATAAACGGGGCGAGTTAATCGTTGAGAAATTGGGCGGATTGCTGTAAATATCTGCGGTTTGTGTGTCTGGTACACACCTGAGATTATGGAGAATTGGATGGCAACGATACTGAGTGTGGCGCTTGCCGCAGAACAGCTTGATATTCTGACGCTGGTAACCGAATCGACCGGGGCGGTGCTGGCGGTGCTGATAATTCTGGTCGTGATGAGTCTGGTGAGCTGGTACATCATCGCGATGAAGGCGGCGTATCTTTCGAAGGCCAAGCGGCAGAGCGAGAAGTTCCAGGACGTGTTCTGGAAATCGAAGCGTCTGGACAATACGTATAAAGAGGCGGAGGGGTTGAAGAGCAGCCCTGTGGCGCAGATGTTTCGCGCGGGATATGTCGAGCTGACGAAGCTGAAGAAAGGCGAGAAGGATAAGGATAAAGAAGCCGAATCGATGGAGCTTTCGGGGATCGAGAATGTCGAGCGTGCGCTGAGACGTGCGTCGGTTGCGGAGACGACGGAGCTTGAGAAGAATTTGTCGTTTTTGGCGACGACGGGCGCAACAGCACCGTTTATCGGGCTCTTTGGTACGGTCTGGGGCATCATGCATGCGTTTGTGAATTTGTCGGCGACGGCGACAGATATGGGTATCCAGACGGTCGCGGGCCCGATCGCAGAGGCGTTGATCGCGACGGCCATTGGTCTGGTTGCGGCTATTCCGAGCGTTATGGCGTATAACTATTTTAACCAGAAAATTAAGGTGCTGCATGCCGATATGGAGAGTTTTTCGAACGATTTCCTCAATATCGTGAAACGGCATTTCTTTAAGTAGTTGTTATGGCTGCAGGGAAAAAGTAGTTGTTATGGCTGCAGGGAAACTGAGTGATATCAACATTACGCCGCTGGTGGACATTCTGCTGGTGTTGCTGATCATCTTTATGGTGACGACGGCGACGGCGGAGCAGCAGAAGGTGGAGCAGAAAAAGCAGGACAGCGTTCAGGAAAAGACGGAATCGCTGGTTGCGCTGAATCTGCCGGTGACGCCGGATAATGAGTATATCGCGGATGCCGAGACGAGCAAGCTGGTCGTGGTGATCGACCGCAATCTGCGCGTGTTTGTGGTGCGCGGGCTTTCGGGCATCGGCGGACAGGATCCGATCGCCGACTGCAGCCAGACGCGCGCGCCGTCACAGTGGCAGCCTTGCTTCGATATCATCGTGCGCACGCTGGGCCAGAATCAGCGCATGCTCAAAGAAGGCCTGTATCTGGAAGCCGATGCCGATGCACCTTATGGCTTCGTTTCGGGCGTTCTGCAGGCGTTCCGCGGTTTGGGGCTGCAAAGCGTCGACATCGTCACCGATCCGCATTTTAAAGCAGTTTTGGAGAAATAGAGATGGTGGGGGAAACCTTTTCTTTTGACCTCACCCTCTCTGTCACGGCGTTGCCGTGACATCTCCCCCTCTCCAGTTTGGAGAGGGGGAGAGTAAGGTTTCCCCCACACCCCTTTCCAAAAGAAAATCAATATTTTTCAGGAAATTGGCCACACTTGAGCCCAAACTTACTTTTTACCTGTCACTGACAGATATGAAATGAGGCACGGCCTCACACCCCTTTCCAAAAGAAAATCAATATTTCGGCAATTGTTTTCGATGCTTCCAATCAGAGCATTAAGTCCAGATGAGTAACACGGCTAAAAATAACGAGCATGCCGCTCCGCTATCGCAGAAACTGACCAGCATTTTGGTATCGTGTCTGGTGAACGGCGGAATTTTTCTGCTGTTTGCGCTGAGCTCGGGATCGTCCGAATCGGCAGAAATGCTGGGTGCAGCGCAGATGGACCAGGTGTTTTGCCGCTATATCGAGAACGGGCGGATGTTTAATGTCGAGGTCGCAGCCCCCGACTGGCAGAATGCTGAAGAGCAGATATGCGGGGCGCATTATCGCGATGTGCGGCTGAGTCCGCTGCTGATTGAAGGCGCGAAACTGATTCTGGACAGCGGCAACCATCCGGTTTTGCTGGCGCAGCGCGAGAGCTGCTCATGCTCGAAAGAAGAGCGTGTGCCGGTGCTGCAGGATATCGGTATCGTCGAGGCCCCGCGTCTTGGTGCCGAAACGAAAAAAACGGCGCTTCCGCGCATCATCAATACGCCCGAGCCTAGCCAGGAAAACACCGTTACAACGGTCGATAACAAGAATATTAAAAAGACCGACAAGCCGACAAAGAAAACGCCGAATATCGATGATTTGCTGAATGCAGCCAGCCAGTATGACGAAGCGCGTCCCATCAGCGATATCGATCCCGGTGGTTCGGCAGATGGTTCGCGGCTGTCGAAATCGGCAACTGGCTCCGGCGATCCCTATTTGCAAAAAGTTAAGGCAAAACTCGATAACTCGATGAATGCTCCGGCCAGCGTTCCCAAGGCGCAGCTGCAAAAGCTCAAGGCGCAGATCTGGATAAACATCGGCGACAACGGCATTTTGTACGGCTGGGATTTTGTGAAGAAGAGCGGCAACGATTCGTTCGACAAGATGATCGAAATGACGCTGAAACAGTTCATGATGGGAGGCAACAAGCGGTTCACGCAGCCGCCCGATCAATGGAAACTCAAGCGCATCGGCATCGTCGTCGACGGCAGCGACATCAGGTAGTGAATAAGTACTAACGAATAGTGAATAACGGCTCGCGCGCCGCAGGGCGCAGCCACCAGCGCCACGGCGTGGCGCCTGACAGTAGATAATAACGACGCGCCCCAAAGGGCGCAACCACCAGCGCCACGGCGTGGCGCCTGACAGTAGATAATAACGACGCGCCCCAAGGGGCGCAGCCACCAGCGCCACGGCGTGGCGCCTGACATTACCCGTGGGTGCGCGCAGCGCCACCCACGGTATGAATCACATCATCCCCTGATATTTGGGAAATCACATGGACACAACACGCAATAACACCAAAGAAATCATCGCATATCTCGAGACAAAGTTTAACGGCGACGAAGATCACGACGTCGAAGTGATTCAGGAATATTGCCGCACGCTCGACAGAACCAAAGACAACGTCGATATCGTGATGGCGCTTGGTCGCTATTCGGCCGAGAAATTCCCCAATTCCAAGGCCGTTCAGAATGCCAAAAAAATCGAGGAAGCCTTCGACATCTTCCAGAAAAAGCTTCAGAGCGCCCAGGAATTGCTGAAGGAAAAGAAATACGAAGAAGCCGTGGTTGCGTTCGACGAACTGATTGGCGAGAATACGCCGGTGGAATCGGACGAAAAGCATTATTATAGTTTTGGCCATCCGTTCGAAGAAACGCTTTGCAAGATGTATTTCAACGACGACAAGCCCATCGAACGCATCTCTGGTCTGCCGATGGCATTATACTATCAAAAAGCCGCAGCATTGTTCGATCTCAAGCGATATGACGAAGCAAAAGCGACCTACGGACACTGCACCAAACTGAACCCGGTTGACGTGCGCACATGGCTGGAACTGGCGCAAATTGCGAAGGCTCAGGGCAATTACGACGAAGTTGGCGAGATTCTCAAAAAGATCCATCCATTCATCTACACGCGTCATTTCCTTGCCAGATTTTATCGTGAGCATGCAGCCCTGGCGATGATTAAGGAAAACTATCAGCTGGCGGTGGCGCTGACGTATATCAGCATGGATTATGAAGATTCTGCTCCTGCCCGCGCGGCGCTCAATTCCCTGGCCAAGCATCGCGGCGTCGATTTGTCCAAGCCCAGCATCGATAAGATCAAATCGATGCTCAACGAAGCCGGCATTCCCGTTGGTCCGGCGCAGCAGGTCTATGAGCTCGCCCTGCAGATTGGCATGTCGATGAAAAAGACGTATCCTCAGATTGCGCGCATGGCGTTTGCCATCGCCTACGATATCACGCATTACGAGCCGCTTTTGAAGGAACTGCAGTAGGTCGATTATGGAAACACAGAGACAGCCACAGACAACAGAAGATGAGCAATGGAGCGGCAGTGCGCCATCCGGTGCGCCCCAATCCAGCGGCCCCGAGGATGGGGCTTTGCTCGAACTGGAGCGCGAAATGTCGCTTTCGGAGTTCGAAGAAGATCGCGACGTTATCCTGATGATGATAAAGGAGGCGCTGAAAAACCGCAGCTACAACGAGGCCCAGGAAATCGTCCACAAATACCGCGCCGCCGTGAAAAAAGACGAGGAATTTGCGACGCTTGCCCGCCTGACTGCCCAGGGCATTGAGGGTGCCAAAAAGGTCGCCAGTATTCAGACTGTGCTCGATGCGACGCCCGAAGACGATTACGAAACGCGCATCGCTCTGTACGAACGCATCATGAAAATTCAGCCGGGCAATGAAGAGGCTCAGGAAAAGCTGAATGAATGCAAACGGGCGCGCGGCGATATCGTTCCCGAGAAATCACATGTGCCTGCCGCATCCTCCAAAAACCAGATGTCGTCTGGTGCTCAGGCGGTTACCACGATTGCGACTTCGCTGATTAACACGGTAAAAATCGTCGCCATCTGCTTTTTCGTGCTCGTCGTTTTAATCCTTGTTTTTGCGCTGATCGTGGGGTCAACGCCAGGTTAGTGAGTTTTTGTTTTTTATTTTTTGGGGGAAGTCTCCCCCTACGCCGCTATTTCGCAAGCGAAATACGCGGCTACCCCCTCCCGGTTGGGAGCGTTACAAAACGATTATCATTTACCCAAAAATCGGGTATGTAGGTGTATGAGGGCGCAGAGGCGCCAATACATCCGTTTTCTCAAGGAGTCGAAATGACGAACGCAACAGAAGATTATTCGAGTGAACAGGTTGCCCGCACGATTGCGGCAGCCGCGATTGATAAAAAAGCCATTGAACCGGTCATCATTGATGTGCGCGGCAAATGTGATTATGCCGATTATCTGGTCGTCTGCTCCGGTCGCAGCGATCGCCATGTCGATGGTATCGCAACCGGTATTGATAACGAAGTCGTCGATATGCGCACATGCATCAGCACCGAAGGTATGGCGAATGGCCAGTGGGTTCTGCTCGATTACGGCGATGTTATCGTGCACGTGTTTAACGGCCAGAAGCGCAACGAATACAACATCGAAGGCCTGTGGAAAGACGCAGACCGCATTCAGATCGATGTGCCGCCCGAACTTCGCCTCACCGACGAAAGCTACGACGAGCCGCTGCAGTTTTAATGGCAGTAACGGTTTATGCGATAGGCAAGATGCGGTATGCGCCATACCGCACTGCCGCAGATGAATATCTGAAGCGTCTGGGCCACTATCTGACGATTCGCGAAACAGAGCTCAAATCTGAGGCATCGCCAAAGCTGAGCGAGTCTCAGATTCGGGAAAAAGAATCGACGCAGTTTTTGGAACAGCTTGCACCGTCGACTTATGCTTTTGTGCTCGACGAACGCGGCAAACTGATGAACAGCGTGGATTTTTCGGCAGTGATAGGCCGTCTGCTCGCGCAATCGACAGACATGGCCTTTATTATTGGCGGCGCATTTGGTCATCACGATTGTTTGCGAAAACGCGCAAATATGCTGTTTTCGCTCTCCCCGCTCACGTTTCCGCATGAGCTTGCCCGTGTGCTGATATATGAGCAGATATATCGCGCGATGACGATATTGAAAAACGAGCCGTACCATAAATAGGGCTTATGGCTTATGGCTTATGGCTTATGGCTTATGGCTTATGGCTTATGGCTTATGGCTTATGGCTTATGGCTTATGGCTTATGGCTTATGGCTTATGGCTTATGGCTTATGGCTTA
>JAEEGL013776232.1_pt1 | contig 26296 bp, 21 predicted proteins | sample 9134231 | NCBI WGS metagenome assembly JAEEGL01 (sample SAMN16246548, study PRJNA631951) | gut metagenome | biome: gut microbiome; feature: rumen; material: fiber-attached | host: Bos | place: Iran: Karaj | collected 2018-10
CTCCGTGTACGTCACGGACAAGCAGGGCGAGTCGCAATCCCACCACTTCTCCTGCCGCAACGGTTACTCCCACCTCGTCTCCGCGACGCTGAGGTACTCGTTCTGATGCCGCGCATCGACCATGCCGCGCGCCGCAGGCGGATCGTGGCCGAGGCTCTTCGCCTGTTCGCGAAGCTCGGCTACGCGAAGGTCAACTTCGGGATGGTCGCGGAGAAGTGCGGGCTAAGCCGCACGATGCTCTACAACTACTTCCGCGACAAGCGCGCGATCTTCAACGAGGCGATAGACCTCGTGACGTCGCGGATCGCGGCGACGTGCGACGCGGCGAAGGCGTCGGACGCGCCGGCCCCGGAGCGGCTCCGCCGCGTGTGCGCCGACGTGTTCGCCACGCTGTCGGAGAACCGCGACTACGTTTGCGTCATCGCGGACTTCCTTTCTGGCCTCCGGCGCCGCGGCACCGTGCCGGTGGATCGCGTTAAGGAGCACACCGAGGGACTCGTGCGCACGTTCCGGTGCATCGTCGCGGAGGGCGTCGGACGCGGCGAGCTGCGCGCGGACGCGGATCCCGACCGCGCGGCGGCGCTCCTGTACTCGCAGTTCGAGGCTTTCGCACTCAGGATCGCCGTCACCGGCGGCGCAGACCTGGCGTCCGCCGCGCCCTGCATGGACGCGCTGGTCGCGTACCTCTCAAGGGAAAGGGGACTGGCATGAAAAAGGCGGCATTGCTGGCGGCGTCGGGACTTCTCCTGGCGGCGGACTGCGTCGCGGCGGAACCGGAGGCGGAGCAGAAGGCGGACGCGGCGCCGCGCCGCATGGCGGAGGTGCCGCAGTTCCTGGCGGACACGGTCGCGCCCACGAACGAGACGCGCGGGGCCTTCGTGCAGACGAGGCGGCTTGCCGACGGGAAGGAGCTTGTCTCGCGCGGCGAGTTCGCGATAAGGCCGGGCGTTGACTTCGTGTGGCGGACTACGGACCCGTTCGACGCGCTCTTCCTGGCGACGCGGACGTGCTACACGTACTCCAACGAGGACGAGTGCGTGACGAGGCCGCTGAAGGACCTGAAAGGGTACTCGCGCATCGCGCCGATGGTGGAGAAGCGCGATTTCTCGGCGTTCTTCAAGACGTTCGACGCGATGTACAAGGAGGAGCCGGAGGGGGTGTTCCACGTCCTGGCGAAGCCGAAGGAGTCGCGGATCAAGAAGCGGCTGGAGCGGGTGGAGGCTGACGGCTCTCCGACGAACTGGACCTTCCGCGCCACCTTCCCCGACAGGAGTTTGCTTGAACTGCGCCTCCTGCCGAGGGGACTGTCCCCCGCCGTCTCTCCGCCGGGGACTGTCCCCAATGGTTCGGGGACTGTCCCCGCCGCCCCAGCAGACCCCTGAATATGGTATAATATGCAAAACATAAGTCAAATACGGTGAAACGAAATGACTATTCGAGGATTGCTTGAGAGCTGCGCCATGCGCATCCCCAACGGCGTCGCCATGCGCTGGTGCGAGGACAAGGTCTGGAAGTCCAAGACGTGGATTCAGTTCGAGCAGGACGTGCGGGAGACGGCCGAGGGCTACGCGACGCGCTTCGGCCTGAAGCCGCGCGAGGAGAACGTCGCCATCATCCTGCCGAACCACCCGCAGTGGCTCATCTCGTACCTGGCGCAGGCGGGCGCGGGGCTGGCGGTCGTCCCGATCGACCCGAAGCTCCGCAACGACGAGGTCTGGTACATTCTGAACGACGCCGAGGTCTCCGTCGTGACGACGGACAAGGCGCACCTCAGGATGCTCATGGAGATCGCCCCGCGGCTTCCCAAGCTGAGGGGCATCGTCATAATCGACGGCGTCATATTTGACGGACGGAAGATCGCGCATGCGGACGTCGTGGGCCTCAAGTCGCTCATGATCCGCGACGGCGGCGAGTGGTACGACAAGAACGAGGCAAAGCCCGGCGACGTCGCGTCGATCATCTACACATCCGGAACGACGGGCAAGCCAAAGGGCGCGATGCTCACGCACTCGAACTTCCTCCACGACATAGTGGGCGCGCTCCAGTGCTTTGGCGCGAAGATTACGGAGCGCGACTCGTTCTTCATCGTGTTGCCGCTCTTCCACGCGTTCTCCTTCACGACCAACTTCGTCTGCCCGATGGTTGTCGGCGCGCAGATGTGCTTCATGCAGTCGCTCCGCACGGTCGTGCAGGACATAAAGACGCTGAAGCCATCCGTGATGATGGCCGTGCCGCTGCTCGCGGAGAAGATATACGAGAAGATCGACGAGGCGCTCAAGGCCTCGAAGGCGGCGAGGTTTCTCATGAAAATCGGTCTTCGCGGGCCCGTCATGCACATGGTGAAGCTGCGCCTCGGCGGGCGCCTCCGCTTCATGATTACGGGCGGTGCGCCGTGCCCGCACCACGTCCTCACCGGCTTCAACCGCATGCACATCCGATTTCTGGAAGGATACGGCCTCACCGAGTGCTCGCCGGTCGTGAGCGTGTGCGGCCCCGAGATCAACGCCGTCGGCTCCATCGGCAAGGCCATAAACGGCATCGAGGTGCGCCTCGCGGAGAAGAACGAGGCGGGCGTGGGCGAGCTGCAGGTCAAGGGCAAGATCATCATGAAGGGCTACTACCACAACGACGCGGCTACGGCCGAGGCGTTCGACGGCGAGTGGTTCAAGACGGGCGACCTCGCGTCCATCGACGAGAACGGCATCATATCCATACGCGGGCGCAAGAAGGCCCTCATCGTGAACCGCGAAGGGAAGAACATCTACCCGGAGGAGGTCGAGAACTGCATCGCCAAGGAGCCGTGCGTCGCGGACGTGATCGTGATAGGCTACACCGAGGGCGGCGTCCCCGGCGAGCGCGTTGGCGCGATCGCGCATCCCGACGAGGAGTGGTTCAAGGCGAAGAACGGCGGCAAGCTCCCCGCGTGGGAGGAGATGGAGAAGGAGACCATCAAGGCCGTCCAGACGCGCTGCGCGGAGCTTGCGGACTACAAGCGCGTCCGCAAGGTCGTCATCTACAAGGACCCCCTGGAGCGCACGTCCGTCGGCAAAGTCCGCCGCGTGGTTTACAAGGGCAAATTGGACGAGTAGGAGCGTCCATGCTCGAACCTAACGACATAGCGCGCATCGCGAGCGAAGTTGACGAGTAGTGGACAGGCGTCCTGGGCGAGTCCAACGACGTGTTCTTCAGGATCGCGGCCGGCAAGGAGGGGGGGCCACCAGCTCGGCGACAGGGTCGATCAGGTCACGACGTCGTTCATCCACACGAAATACCCGACAAGGAGTGGATTCCAGCACAAGGGCGGGAGCGTGAGCGCCCGGAGCATTGGCGACATCTGGCTTAAGAACGGGCGTGGAGAGTGGAATCCGATAAACGTCAAGACTGGGCTGGTCGGTTCGGAGGGTCAGCCGAACATCGTGTCCCTGAAGCGCGTGATGAGCGCAATGTTCGAGCGCAAGATAGATTCGTACTATCTGCTGATGGTCAAGTTCATGGTGGACATGGACGAGAGGAAGATCTCCCATCGTGTCCATTTTGTCGATATGCTCGACTGGATGGCGTTGCCAGACGGCGAGACCGTCATAACGTACAATGCCGGGCCGGGGCAGTCGATGCTGAAGGCAAAGCGATTCTTTGAACTGCTTTCATCCGGTTTTGCGCCAGAGCGGGTTTCCATCCGGAGGAAAATGGAACTTCTTATGGAGCTGTTCCTTCTCGGAGAGCGGAACCTGCTTCGGGACAGGAGGCGCGACCGGAAGGTGTTCAAGGCGCAGTACGACTCTTTCATGGACGAAGTGGATTCTTTTTCCATCGACCTTGAAAAGCAGAAGGAGTTCCTGATCCGGTGAGCATCGCAAAGGCAAAGCGCGAGGGCAAGCGGCAGCTTGGCCAGTTCCTGACGCCGTATTCCGTGGCGCGGCAGATCGTCGATTCACTTGCCCTCAACCTGGAAGCCGACGTCTTGGAGCCGTCCTTCGGGGAGGGCGCGTTCGTGCAGGCGTACGCCGACAGGCTGGCGGAGTCGGGCGTGGACGTGGCGAAGTGGGCGCAGGCGCATCTGCACGGGTGCGAGATCGATCCCGTCGCTTTCGGCAATTTCCGGGAGGCGTGGCGCTATGGCGCATTGCCGCCGGGAATCGCCCAGGGGGACTTCTTCCGCTACGAGATGCCGTCGTTCAGGGTGCAGGAGTACTTCCTCCGCGTCGAACCGAAGTTTGACCTAATCATCGGCAACCCGCCGTTCGGGGGGACAATCGCGGCGGACATCCAGGACGAGCTGGACGCGATATACGGCTTCAGGCATGGATGCAAGATCAAGAAGGAGACATACGCCTTCTTCATCGTCAAGTGCCTCGACCTTCTGAAGCCAGGCGGGCGGCTCGTTTTCATCTGCAGCGACACGCTTCTGTCAATAAACACCATGTCGGGCCTGCGCAAGTACCTCATGGATACGTGCGAGGTCGATATATCGCGGATGCCTGGCGAGTTCGACGAGACGAAGCAGCCGATGGTCGTGCTATCCCTTGTGAAGGGCGGACGCGGGGTGAGGGTGTTCGGCGAGGCGAAGCCCGCAGAGCAGATAGCAAGGACGGCGAACTCCAGCTGGACGATAACGCCGGACCTTGCAAAATACTTCACAGGCGAGACATTGGGCGACTACATGACCGCTTCGTCGGGAATGACGGTAGGGAAGAACGAGTATTTCATTCGCGAAATAGAGAACGGAGCCATCGTCGAGCCGTATTCGTTTGTGCGTGTCAGGCGTCCGATAACCCTTGCTCGGGAACTGGAGAAAGCCCGGCTCGGGAAGATCAGCGACAGCATGCGCGAGCGCATCGCGGAGATGGAGGCGCGCGGCGAGACCGAGGACTCCCTTGACGTCATGCCAAGGGAGAAGCCTCTTGTCGTCAAGCTTCCGCATCCCGACTACGCGCCGTACAACAAGTCGAATTCGCGCATCGTCTATTCCCCGCCGACGCACATGGTCTATTGGCGGAACGACGGAGCGGACCTCTACGCCTACCGCAAGTCTGGCCCGTGGTATCTCCACGGCGTAGGCGGCAAGCCGTACTTCAAGCGCGAGGGCCTGACGTGGCAGCTCATCTCCTCGCGCCTGAACATGCGGTATCTGCCGGAAGGCTACATTCTCGACTCCGGGGCGCCGTGCGCGTTCCTGAAGAAGGGCGTTCCGCGGGTCGAGATGCTTTTCATAATGGGGTGGTGCCTGACCGACCTGTGCAACGAGATACTCAAGAAGGTCATAAACCACACGCGGAACATCCAGTCAAAGGACTTCGAACGCCTGCCGTATCCCACGTGGGTCTCGCCCGACGACAAGGCGCGCGCCGTAGCCGCGATGCGAGGCATTCTTGACCGCGCGATGTCCGGCGAGACTTTTTCACGGGATTCACCGGAAATTCGCGCGCTTGGCGACATGTACATAATGTCTGCGTCGCCGGGCAAAGCGGGGAACGTCCGCCATACCGTTTCGCAAGGCTGCTTTGCCTTTGCATCGTAAGGCGGAATCCTCAAGACAGAAGAGTCGCGAGGTCCTCGGCGGTGAGCTTCTCCATGACCGCAGCGTCCGTAGTCGAGACGGTCGCGTTGATGACGGCCTGCTTCTTGCGCTGGAGCGCGAGGACCTTCTCCTCCACGGTCCCGGAGGCGATCATCTTCATCACATACACCGTCTTCTTTTGCCCGATGCGGTGCGCGCGGTCCGTCGCCTGGTCCTCCACCGCCGGATTCCACCACGGGTCGTAGTGGATCACCATGTCCGCGCCGGTCAGGTTGAGCCCGGTGCCGCCGGCCATGAGCGAGATCAGGAAGACGGGTATCTTCGGGTCCCGGTTGAAGCGGTTGCATTCGCCGAGCCTGTCCTTGGTCGAGCCGTCGAGGTAGCAGAAGGGGATGTCCGCCTCCTGGAGCTCGGCCGCGATGATCTGGAGCATCTTCACGAACTGGGAGAACACGAGGATCTTGTGCCCCCCTTCGACGGCGCTCTCCAGCTGCTCCATGAAGGCGGGCAGCTTGCCGAGGGAGGCGATCTGCCTCAGCTTCATGAGGAGGGCGAGCAGCTCGAAGCGGGACTTCTGGAACCCCTTGGCCTTCATCAGGTCGCCTGCCTGCCGCCGCGTCTTCGCCAGGGCCTCGTTGTATTCGCGCTGCGAGTCCTCGTCCATCGGGCAGAGGGAGACCTTGACGATCTTGTCGGGAAGGTCCTTCGCGACGGACTTCTTCACTCGGCGCATGATGAACGGGTGGAGCTTGCGGCGGAGGCGCTCAAGCGCCGTCGCCGCCGCGTCGCCGCCGTCCGCTATCGGCGTCTCGTAGTCCGCCTTGAACGTCTCGTAGTCGCCGAGGTATCCCGGCATCAGGAAGTCGAATATCGACCAGACGTCCGCGACTGAGTTCTCCACCGGCGTACCCGTGAGGACGAGCCGCTGGCGGGAGCTAAGGAGCTTAACGGCTTTTGCGTTCTTCGTCTGGCGGTTCTTGATGTGCTGCGCCTCGTCGAGGACCACGGCCGAGAAATCGCGGTTCATGTAGGCATCCTCGAAGTCGCGCTGGAGAAGCGCGTAGGAGGTGACTACGATGTCCGCCGAGTCGATCTTCGCGAAGTCCTGGGCGCGGTCCGGGCCGGACACGACCAGCACCTTCTGCCACGGCGTAAACTTCTGTGCCTCCGCCTCCCAGTTGCGGACGAGAGAGGTGGGGCAGACGATGAGGGCGGGGAGGTGAGGTTGATTGGGTGTTTGGGTTGATTGGGTGATTGGGTGATTGGGTGTTTGGGTGTTTGGGTTGACTGATGCCGAGGGCGACCCGCCAACCCCAGAACCAAAAACCTGGTTCTCTGAGCTTGGGTTGGTCGCCCGGGGCAGGGAGAGCCAGGTCAGCGTCTGCAAGGTCTTGCCGAGGCCCATCTCGTCCGCGAGGAGGCCGCACATCCCGGCGTTCTCGATGAAGCGCATCCAATAGACGCCCTGCTTCTGGTACGGACGCAGCACGGAATCTAGCTTCCCCAGCGCGACGGGCTCGAACTTCGCGTCCGACTCCCGGTTCCGCTCCATCGCGGTCCGCCGCCACTCCTCCGCCGCTGTGTCGTCGAGATCGACGCAGTCGAGCGCCGTGAGCGAGGCCCGCACGTAGGGGGCGTGGACGCCGCGCACGCGGAACCATCCGGCCGGCGCGCCGTCCTGGCTTGTCGCGCAGTCGCGGAACACGCCGTGCATCGTCTCGATGGCCTTGTTGTCCAGCAGGACCACCTCGCCGTCGTGCATGATGTATCCGTCGCCGCGGTTGAGCGCGGCCTGGATCTCCACGGGCGATACGTCGCGGCCCATCGCGTCGAAGGTGTACTGGACGTCGAACGCCCCGCCCGGCGCGTCGCGCACGGTGACGACCGGGACGACGGACGGCATCGCGTCCGTGACGGACATCAGCTTCTCCGCAAGGTCGATGCGCCACCCCCTGCGGCGCAGATCGGGAAGCCCCGCGCCGAGGAAGTTCAGCACCTTCTGCGGGTCGGTGACGTAGAGCTTTAAGTCGCCCTCGCGGTAGCCGGGCTCGAAGCCCCACCTCTCCGCCGCCTTCACGGCCTCCCGCTCGGCCTTCATGGAGCGGACGCGGCGGACGAGCGTGTCGTCCGGGTCGGGGAGGCGCACGATGTCCGGCGACTGGAGCGAGCACGCGGGGAAGTCGATGTCGCCGTACCAGGCGTCGATGGCGATGGAGAGCGAACGGCGCGAGCCGGAGACGTAGGCGTAGAACTTCGGCTGCATGGGAACTTCGATGAATTCCTGCTCGTCGGCCCCCCGTTCCCCGTTCCCCGATCCCCGTTCCCCGATCCCCGTTCCCCTCTTCCCATTCCCCGTTCCCCGATCCCCGTTCCCCTCCTCATCCGGCTCGTCGTCCATCTCAAGGACCGTCTGCGCGATGCCGAGGGCGACGACGTGCTGGCAGACCTGTCCGAGCTTCTGGTTCTGGTAGCACGGGCAATGCGACACGATCCGCCCCTTCTCCGCCAGTTTGAAGGAGACGGGCATCTCCCATCCGTCGGGGCGCGCGATCTTGCCGCTTATCGTGACGGTGTCGTCGTCGTAGGCGACGGACACGACGTCCCCCGAGTTGACCATAGCCAGGCCCTGGTTGAAGACCTCCGCCCCCCCCCAGGACTTGATTTCATCCATTGTAAGTCCGCTCTTGACCATGTCTTTGGCAATCCAGTCGGCAGTTCCGCCTTTGTGCAACGTGGGCGCATATTATACCAAATCTCCCCGCCACGCGCGGATGCGCGCGCCGCCCGCCGGCGGAAAATATGGTATAATACAAAAAATGTAGATGGAGGAGAAGATGAAGGAAAAGGAGCAGACATACAGGCTCAGCTGCTATGTGGAGAACAAGCCGGGAGTCCTCGCGAGGATCGTGGGGCTCATCTCGGGGCGCGGCTACAACATACAGACGCTCAACGTGGGGCCGACGGAGGACGGCACGGTCTCGCGCATGAAGATAGACGTGCTGGGCACCGACAGGGTCGTTGAGCAGATAATCCTGCAGCTCAGGAACCAGGTCAACGTGATCGAGGTCACGAGCCGCCGGATGTGAGGGGAGGCTGCGCCATGCGGAAGCGGTTCATCGCGTTCGCCGCCGCCGCGCTCTCCGCGCTCGGCGCATTTGCGGACATCAAGGCCGTCAGGGCCGTCCCGCGCGACGGCGGAAAGCCCACGAAGGCCACGATGAAGCGCCATGCCAAGAAGGCGGAGGCCGCGAAGAACGGCGGCGGGGCGCTCGTGTTCATCGGCGACTCGATCACGCACTTCTGGGAGTCGAAGGGCGCGAAGGTCCTGCGGCGGAACTTCGCCAAGGGCGAATGGAAGATGTTCAACCTGGGGACGAGCGGAGACAGGACCGAGCACGTCATCTGGCGCCTGGAGAACGGGGAACTCGACGGCTTCAGCGCGAAGTGCGTCCACGTGATGATCGGCACGAACAACACGGGGCAGCGAAAGTTCGCCGACGAGCCGCCGTCCGACACGATCCTCGGCATCAGGAGGATCCTGCAGATCGTCCGCGAGAAGCAGCCCCAGGCGAAGATAATCCTGACGGCCATCTTCCCCCGCGGGGAGAAGGCGACGGACGCCCGGCGCCTCAGGAACGACGTCGTGAACGCGGAGATATCGAAGCTCTGCGACGGGCAGACCATCCTCTGGTGCGACTTCCGCGACAGGTTCCTCGAGGACGACGGGACGCTTCCCGCCGAGACCGTGCCGGGCTTCCTGCATCCGAACGCAAAGGGCTACCAGATATGGGCGGATGCTGTGAGGCCGTATGTCGCGCACTGCCTGACGGGCAAGGGCCCGGCCCCCGTCTCCCCGCCGGCGAAGGACCCGCGCCCCGGCTGCGAGCCGGACGGGCATCCGCGCGCGGCGCGTCCGACAACGCGCATACGCCCCCTCGCCGAGAGGGGCGGCTGGGCGGAGAAGCTGCTCCGCGACCGCAACAGGATCGTGGAGAAGAAGTCGTTCGACCTGGTGCTGCTAGGCGACGGGACGCTTGCCGGGCGCGGGAAGGACTGCGCCGGCGAAGTCCTCGACCTCGCCTATCCCGGCGACAGGACGGAGCACGTCCTGTGGCGGGCGATGTACGGGGAGCTGGAGGGCTACAAGGCGAAGCGCTTTGTCGTCGCGGCGGGGACGGAGAATCTCGACGACTCGCCGGAGGACATAGCGGCGGGCGTGGCGCGCATACTGGAGACGGTCGCGAAGAAGCATCCCAAGACGAAGGTGACCCTCGTGCCGGTTGCGCCGAAGGGGCCGGAAGACCATCGGCGTGCCGCGGGCGTGAACGCGCTCCTCAAGCGCGTCGCGGAAGAGCGCGGCGTCTCGTTCGGCGACGCGCCGGACGCCAGGCCGCCGCAGGCACAAAGAAGGTGAAAACCGCACGGAGGCGTGTCGTGCAGAGAATAACTTGCATCGCAGGGTGGGTCGCCGCCGCCGCCGCAGTCGCATGGTGGGCGCTGTCGTCCGGTGGCAAGGCTTCGGAGCGCGAAGCGGCGCTTCCTTCGCCTCCGTTGTCCGTTTCCGTCGCCAAACGCCCGCCTCCCGCTGCCCCCAAGGCCGAGAAGGCGGCGGCGGAGCGCCGCAAGCTCGTCGATCGCGGCAGGGCGTCCGACACGGAGGCGAGGTCGTGGAGTCCCCAGGACAAGTGGAACGTCCCGGCCCTCTACGGGATCCTCGGCAACGTGCCGCCCGACGTGAGGGCGCTTGCGGACAGGATTCGCGACGCACACAAGAAGGCCTTTGACGGGAACGACCTAAAGTCCACGTTCGACTGCGTGGCGGACGCCAGGGCGTGCCCGAACCCGATCGTCAGGGCGATGATGGTTGACGCCCTGCGGCTCTGCGCGATGAGAGCGGCGCGACACAAGGACGACGATGACGACGAAGATTCTGCGGGAGGGCGGAAGAATTCAGGTCGGGATGGCGACTGCCTGGCGGCATTCGAGGCTGCAAAGGGATTTGCCTCGGACCCGAACAAGTTCGTCGCCAGGAACGCGGTGAACACCATGTACTGCGGTCTGCTGGGGGTCGAGGATTCGGACAGGCGCTGGTCCGCGTTTGAAGAGGCCATGTCCGCGACGGACGGGATGATATGCGGGGAGATCAAGGAAAGCATTTACCACCCCGCAACCCTGTACCGGCAGCGGGACGATGGCGGGGCTGACCGGAGCGCCTTCCTGCTTGCGCTGTCGCGCTCAATCGAGAACCTTGGCGACTGCGAAGGCCGCAGACTTGCCGAGGCGCTGTACAGGAAGGAGACAGGAGAGGCGTTCGCCGGCCTTGCGAGCGCCGAGCGTCTGGTTTCGTGGAAAGGGGAGCTGAAGGACGTGGGGACGCAGCTCTTCGGGACGGAGAAAAAGGGAGACGAGTTCGCCGAGATAGTGGAGGACGCGACAAAGGACGACAAGGACAAGTACGAGGGGAAGGACGAAGACCTGCTCGCCGCGAGCCAGCGGTACAGCACTCCAATAGCGGCGCTGTCGCACGTGGAACTCACCGACAGGCTGAAGAAGGCAGCAAAGGACTTGTATGGCGACACAGAGAAGGCGCAGAAGTGGTTCGAGGAGGAGATGTCGTTCTACGAAAAATATCTAAGCGAGTTGGACGAATACATGGAGGAACGGGCTGCGGAGATGATGGGCGACGACAAAGGAAAGGAGGCCAAGTGATGAAGAACGTTCTTTTGACGCTTTCCGGATGGCTTGTCGCCGCCGTTTTTTTCGTCCTGGCGGTCATGCGCGCGCCTGCGGGCGGCGACGCGCCAAGTTCCCGCTCCGCCGCTCATGCGCGTCCGTCAGCGCCCCCGTCGGCATCCAAGGCCGCGGCGTTCGGCGCAAAGCAGCAGGAGGAGTCCGAGACCGATGCCGATGTCCGGGGGGGATGCGTCCAGCCTGGGGACGACTGGGAGCCGCCGGGGACGATTGAGAGTCCTGAAGGCATATATGCGTTCCTCTGCAGCGCCAGCCCTGCGGACCGTGCCATAGGGGAGCGAATCATCGCCGCCCGCAAGGCCGGAGACGACGCGTCGCTGCTGTCTGCCGCCGACGACGCCCTGCGCAGTTCCGATCCGAAAGTCCGCGCGATGGCCGTGACGGCGCTTACGGACATGGCAAAGGGGCAGATGAAGAATCTCCATTGGTTTCTTGGCGGCTGGTACGAAGAAGGCGGCGAGGTGCAGCGCAAGGAGCAGTTCTCTCCCGAGGTGGAGAAAAAAAGGACGGCCCTTCTCCTGGAGTTCAGCAAAGACGACAACAGATACGTCAGCCAAAACGCGAGCAAGGCGTTTTTCCTTGCATTCTCGAACATGTGCGACTTTGACGCCGCCCGCGAAATCGCAGAGAGGGTGTACGACGGGGACGCCAAGGGGCCCGCCAAGATCAGCTACGATCGAGGGACGTTCACTGCCAGGGCGCTTGGCGCGGACAGCAAGGAGCTTGACCCCGAAAGGTTTGAAAAGGGGATGCGGGCGATGTACGACCTTTCAAGCAAGAACGAAGATGCGAAAAGCAGTGTCGCCGGCTGTTTCTCGAAACTGGCCGACAGCGTGTACGGCAAAAGCGATTCGGAGGTGAAGGTGGAAGACCAGGCTACCCTGGATCGGCTGATCGAGGACCGGAAAGCCCAGTTGAACGACCTGAATGCGCGCTTTCCCGACGATGCGGCGGCCTGCCTGGCTTTCGAAGAGGCGTCGCAGTGGATAAAGCGCATCTCAAGCAATCGTTTCAAGGACGCAGACCCGGAGAGAGCGCAGAGGTGGATCGCCGAACAGCAGACCCTGCTGCAGAAGCGCCTGTCGGAGCGGGACAGGTCGCGGCCAATCCAGCTAAACGGCATTTTTCCCTGAAAAACCGGGTGAGAGGACAAGGCAAATGCCCATGGCAAGTGGGCGATTGCCTTGTGATGGGCATTTACCGTTGCCGGTTTGGCATTTAGCCAGAATCGTCGCGTTCGCATGACGCGGGAGGTGGTTTTTTGGTATAATGTAAGCATGCCAAAAGGGATAAACTCGATGACCAGAACGTTTTGCGCGGCTGTCGCTGCGGCTGCCTCGCTGGCGGCGGAGGCAGCGGTGTCCCCGCCCGCCGTCCTGTGGAAGGCCGGCGACGGGGGGGTGAAGTCGTACCGCATACCTGCGCTGTGCGCGGCGCCGAACGGCGACCTGGTGGCCGCCTGCGACGCGCGCCGCGACAACGGCGGCGACCTCAACGTGTTCCAGCCGATCAACATATCCGTCCGCCGCTCGTCTGACGACGGGAAGACGTGGACGGAGCCCGCCGACAGCTGGACGTGGCCCTGGACGGGCGACGACAAGTGGGCAGGGAGCGACCCCTCCTTCGTCGTTGACGCGCAGACGAAGAAGATATTCCTCTTCTACAACGTCTGGCACTGGGAGGACACGGAGAAGTGGGACAACAACATCTACCGCTTCTACGTGCAGGAGTCGTCCGACAACGGCAGGACCTGGTCGAAGCCCCGCGACATTTCGCAGGACATCGCCTTCCCCGAGTGGCCCTTCGGCAAGGCGCGCAGCGAGGGAGGGTTCATCTTCGTCTCGTCGGGGTCCGGCGCGCAGATGCGGGACGGCACCCTCCTCCACACGCTGGTCCACGTAGGCGACGGCAACGCGCTCTTCGGGTCCGACGACCACGGGAAGACGTGGAAGCCGTTCGGCAAGCCGGTCAGGAACGGCGACGAGTGCAAGGTCGTCGAGCTTTCCGACGGCTCGTGGATGGTCAACTCCCGCTGGCGCGGCGGCGGCAGGCAGATACACGTCTCGAAGGACCGCGGCATGACGTGGGAGTCGCGCTACGACGCGGCGCTCGCGGACCCGCAGTGCAACGCGCAGGTCATGCGGTGCGGCAAGTTCCTGCTGTTCTCGAACTGCAAGGACCCGAAGCGCCGCGCGAGGCTGCACGTCCGTGCCTCGCTCGACGACGGCAAGACGTGGGGCGAGGGCGTGTGCGTCGAGCCGAACGGCGCGGCGTATTCCGACATGTGCGTCCTCCCCGGCGGCGACATAGGCGTCCTGTACGAGGGCGCCGGATACGGGACGGTCAACTTCGCCACGGTCCCGCGCGGGGACATCGTCGCGGAGTTCTGGAAGTAGCGGCATGGGAGGGTGGCAACACGGAGCGGAAGGGGCGAAGGGGACCCTGGCCCTCGTTTCGCTGGGGTGCGCGAAGAACGCGGTCGATCTCCAGGTCATGGCGGGAAACCTCCTGAAGAAGGGGTGGTGCCTCTCGCCGGACCCGGACCGCGCGGACGTCGCGATCGTCAACACGTGCGCCTTCATCGCGTCCGCCCGCGAGGAGGCGGAGCGCGAGATAACGCGGGCGGTGCAGCTCAAGTCCGCCGGACGCTACGGGAAGGTCGTCGTGGCGGGCTGCTACCCGAAGCGCTACCCGAAGGCCAAGGCGCGCTTCCCCGGCGTCGATGTCTGGCAGGGCGTCCCGGAGGAGTGGGTCGAGCCGAAGATGCCGGCTCTGCGGCTCACGGGCAAGGCGTTCGCGTATCTCAAGATCGCGGAGGGCTGTGCGCACAGGTGCGCGTACTGCGCGATCCCGGCCATCCGCGGCAAGTACCGCTCGCGCCCGGTCGCGTCCATAATTCGCGAGGCGCGCGCGCTCCTGGAGAGCGGATGCCGCGAGCTGAACGTCGTCGCGCAGGACCCGATGCTCTACGGCGTTGACATGAAGGGGCGCAGGACGACGCTCCCCGACCTCCTCTGGAAGCTCGACGCGCTCCCCGGCGAGTTCTGGGTGCGCGTCCTCTACACGTATCCGAGCGAGATCACGGAGGATTACCTCAACTGGCTCGTCAACGCGCGCCACGCCGTCAGGTACGTTGACATCCCGCTCCAGCACACCGTCCCGGAAATCCTCGCGAAGATGAACAGGAAGGGCGCGATAGCGGCGTCGCTTGTTGCGGCGGACGTTCTGCGCGAGGTCGTCCCGGACGTGACGCTCAGGACGACCGTGATGACAGGCTTCCCGGGCGAGACGGCGGCGCGGTTCGCGAGGATGCGCGCTGACCTGAAGCGCATGCAGTTCGACCACCTCGGCGCGTTCGCGTTCAGCCCGGAGGAGGGCACGAAGGCCGCGAAGATGGCGGGGCGTCCGTCGCGCAAGGTCGCGGAGGAGCGCGAGAGGGCCGTGATGGAGGACGCCGAGCGGCTGTGGAAGGTCAGGTCGGCGCGGATGGTCGGCGGGACGTTCGACGCGCTCGTGGTCGCGCCGGGGGTGGCGCGGATGCGCTCGCAGGCGCCGGACGTCGATGGCGTCGTGTATCTCCTCGACACGCCGCGCGCCAGGCGCGCGAAGGTCGGGGACTTCGTGTCCGTCAGGCTCGCGAAGGCCTGCGGGTTCGACTTTGAAGGAGAGGTCTTGAAGCAGGAGAAAGCAAGATGAGAAAGATTCCGTTCGACAGGAAGAAGCTGGACGAGATAGCGGCCAAGTGGCCGACGCCGTTCCACATCTACGACGCGGAGGCGATACGGGACAACGCCAAGCGCCTGAAGAAGGCGTTCTCGTGGAACAAGGGCTTCCGCGAGTACTTCGCGGTGAAGGCGACGCCGAACCCGCACATAATGAAGCTCTTGAAGGACGGCTTCGGGTTCGGGAGCGACTGCTCGTCGATGGCGGAGCTTGTCCTCGCGGAGCGGGTCGGGAACGTCGGCGAGTCGATAATGTTCACTTCCAACGACACCCCCGCCGAGGAGTTCCGCAAGGCGTGGGAGCTGGGCGCGATCATAAACCTCGACGACATTACGCACTGGGACTTCCTGCTGGAGGCGGTTCGGGGAACGGGGAACGGGGAACGGGGAACGGGGGACGGGGGACGGGGAACGGGGGACGGGATCGATTTCACGGACCGCGTCTTGTGCTGCCGCTACAACCCCGGCCCGCTGAAGGGCGGGAACGCGATCATCGGCAAGCCAGAGGAGGCGAAGTACGGCCTCACGCGCGAGCAGCTCTTCGACTGCTACGCGAAGATGCGCGACGCGGGGGTGAAGCGGTTCGGACTGCACACGATGGTCGCCTCGAACGAGCTTGACCCCGAGTACATCATCGACACGGCGAAGCTCCTCTTCGAGCTTGCGGGCGAGATACACGAGAAGGTCGGCATCGACTTCGAGTTCGTCAACATCGGCGGCGGGATCGGCATCCCCTACAGACCGGAGCAGAAGGCGATGGACCTGGAGCGCGTCGGCAAGGGGATCCGCGACGCATACGAGGAGCTTGTCGAGAAGAAGGGCATGAAGCCGGTCAGGCTCTACATGGAGTGCGGACGCTGCATCACCGGGCCCTACGGCTACCTCGTCGCGAAGGTCCGCCACATCAAGAACACGTACCGCCTCTACGCTGGCCTCGATGCCTGCATGTCGAACCTGATGCGCCCCGCGATCTACGGCGCGCACCACGAGATAGCCGTGCCGGGCAAGGAGAACTCCGGAATGACCAGCGTCTATGACGTTACCGGCTCGCTGTGCGAGAACAACGACAAGTTCGCGGTGCAGAGGGTCCTCCCCGTCCTGGAGCGCGGCGACTACGTGGTCATCTGCGATGCCGGGGCGCACGGACACGCGATGGGCTTCCAGTACAACGGCAAGCTCAGGAGCGCGGAGCTCCTGCTGGAGGAGGACGGCTCCGTCCGCGAAATCCGCCGCGCCGAGACGCTGGACGACTACTTCGCGACGCTCGACTTCTCGGGCTTCTCCCCGTCGGGCCAGCCCGGCTAGGCGTCCGCCCGCGTGCGTGCGAATTATGGTATAATATCCACAATGCTGGTGGTGTCCCGGAAAGACAAGATGTCCGGACTCGGCTAGGCAAGCGCGGGTCGGCCGTGGGCGTCGCGTGGCGATGCGCAGGGCTTGGACCGCAAACAACAAACAAGAGGGAGCGAAAATGAGCGACACGAACAACCTGCCGGCAAGCGTCCGGCGCTATGCGAAGTACCTGCTGATAATGGCCGGCCTGGGCGGGCTTTTGTACGGCATCGACGTGGGCGTGATTGCCGCCGCGCTCCCGTACATACAGGAGACCTCGACCTACACGCCGCAGCAGCTTTCGGTCGTGGTCGCGGCGGTCCTGTTCGGCTCTGTCCTCTCCTCTCTCTTCGCGGGCGCGATGGCAGAGGCTCTCGGGCGCAAGAAGGTGATTCTCATTTCGGCGCTTTGCTTCGTCGCGTCGATTCCCGTCATCTGCTTCTCCAACAACAGCTTCGGAATGCTGATGGGAGGTCGCATCCTCCAGGGCGCGTCGGCCGGATTGGTAGGCGTAGTCGTCCCGATGTACCTTGCGGAGTGCCTTGACTCCGACTCGCGCGGGAAGGGGACCGGCATGTTCCAGCTCCTCCTCACGGTGGGTCTTGTGTTCGCGGCGGCAATCGGGCTTGTCGTGACGAGCCTTGTCGGCGCGGCGGACAGCGTGGTCGTCACGGACACGGCGAAGACCATCGCGTGGCAGGCGATCTTCTGGTGCTCGGCCCTTCCTGGCGCGATCCTCTTCTTCGGCGCATTCAAGCTGAAGGAGTCCCCGCGCTGGCTCTACAAGAAGGGGCGCAAGGACGAGGCCATCGCCTCGCTCGCGGCGAACAACGGCGAGGAGAAGGCCAAGGCGATCCTCGAGGAGATGATCGCCGCCGACAACGCCGCCGCCGCCGAGAAGGCCGCCATCGCCGCCGCGTCGAAGGGCGACTCGCTCCTCCAGCGCAAGTACGTGATTCCGTTCGTCCTCGCGGTGATCATCCTCGCCTGCAACCAGGCGACGGGCATCAACTCGGTCTTGAACTACTCCGTCAAGATCTTCCAGCAGGCGGGCCTCGAGGGCTCGACTGCGAACTGGGCCGACCTCGCGATCAAGGTTGTGAACATGGTGATGACCGTGGTCGCCTGCGCGCTTGTTGACAGGAAGGGCCGCAAGTTCCTCCTGAAGCTCGGCACGCTCGGCATCATCGTCGGCCTCTGCGGCGTCGGCGGGCTCTTCAAGGGCGTGGAGACCGGGCGCGTCGATGTCACGGACTACGTCCGCTCCGCCGTCCAGGACAAGGCGTGGGTCAAGACGTCCGTCGAGGACGTCGTGAAGGCCAAGGCCGCCGACAGGGCGGAGTTCGTCAAGGGCGGCAAGGTCGTGGACGGCGTCCAGCTGATCGTCACCTACAAGCAGGGCGGAGACAGCCAGCAGATCGTCGCCGAGCACTTCGACCGCGCGGCGGAGACCAAGGCCCTTGCTGACGCCGGGCTTGCGTACTCCGACGGCGCGATGGGCGCGATCGACGTAGCCGCCGAGCAGGCGAAGTTCGCGGCGGATCTCAAGAAGGGACAGGTCGCGAAGGCCAAGGGCGAGGCCAAGCTCTCCGAGAAGATACTCACGGGCCTCGTGGACGTCCCGGCGGCGAAGAAGAACGCGCTTGCCGAGGCCGCGCAGCGCCTCGAGAAGAACGGGGACCGCGTCATCATCGGCACCGGCTTCGCGAACGAGCCGACCTTCCTCGACAAGATCTGCTTCTGGAGCAAGGCGCAGGAGGCGGGGACGCTCAAGGAGGTCGAGATCGCCAAGGCCGAGCTCGGCGTCAAGCCGGGGCAGGCCACCGGCTGGCTCGTCACGTTCTGCTTCATGTTCTTCATCGCGTTCTTCGCGGTCGGTCCGGGCGTCTGCGTTTGGCTCGCCCTCTCCGAGCTGATGCCCACCAGGATCCGCGCCAACGGCATGGCCATCGCGATGATCATCAACCAGGGCGTCTCGACGACGATCGCCGGCGTGTTCCTCCCGTGGGTCGGCTCCTACGGGTACGCGAGCGTGTTCTTCTGGCTCGCCGGCTTCACGGTGATCTACTTCGTCACGGCGGCGTTCTTCCTCCCGGAGACCAAGGGCCGCACGCTCGAGGAGATCGAGCAGTACTTCAAGACCGGCAAGATGCCGGAGAAATAAGTGCGCTCCGCTTGCGCACATAGCACATAATTTGATATACTGTGTGCGCAAGCGAAAGGAGGCATTGCCATGAACATCACGCTGTCCATACCTCCCGCCGTCGTGCAGGAGGCGCGGGAGATTGCGGACAGGAACTGCACGTCCCTGAACCGCATGATACGCGACTTCCTCGCCGAGAAGATCCGGGAGGAGCGCGAGCGCCGTCGCCGCGAGGCGGACGAGTTCGTGGCGTTTCTCTCGACACTCCGCGGCAATGTCCCCAAGGGGTGGAAGTACGACAGGGAAGAGGCCAATTCAAGGTAGCTGAAATGCGGTTTTACGACTCGAACATCCTAGTCTATGCCGCTCTGAGCCAAGATGACGAAAAGCGGAATGTCGCCCTTGAGCTGATTCGCCGGGCCCGTGCCGGCGAATCGGTTGCCATTTCCGTCCAGACGCTCAGGGAGACGGCTAACGTGCTGTTCAAGGAATCGGGATATTCGGCGCGGCAGATTGCAAGTGTGCTTTCAGGATATGCCCAAATGCCCGTCGTGCGCGACGACGAGGAGATGCTGTTGGACGCCATAGCGGTCAAGGAGCGCTACGGGCTCCAGTTCTACGACGCCTGCATAGTCGCCGCCGCGAAGAAGGCCGGATGTTCGGAGATTTATTCCGAGGACATGGGCGACGGGCAGGAATACGATGGCGTTGCGGTTGTCAACCCGTTCAAGGCCAAGCCAAGGGCGAGGCGGCGGTGAAGTTTCGTTTTCTAGGGACGGGGACTTCGGTCGGGGTTCCGCAGATCGGGTGCGACTGCCCGGTCTGCACCTCGTCCGACCCGCGCGACAGGCGCCGCAGATGCGGCGCCTACGTCTCCTCCAAGGGCGGCGCGTTCCTCATCGACACGCCGCCGGAGATGCGCCTTGCGTGCATAGAGTATGGAATCCGCAAGGTTGACGCGATTCTCCTCACCCACGCGCACATGGACCACGTCGCCGGCTTCGACGACGTGCGGCGCTTCAACACGATCAACGGCGAGAAGGTCCCCTGCGCGCCCGGCGATCCGCTATACCGGGGGCTTCCGTTCCGCATCGTCGGCAAGCCCATGAAGTGCTACGCAATGCCAGAGACGATAGAGCAGATGCACCGCATCTTCCCCTATATCTGCGCCGAGGGCGGGAAGAACGGACTCTTCCGTCCGCAGATCGAGTTCACGGACAACACGGCGCCGTTCTCCGTCTGCGGCGTTTCCGTCGAGGCGCTTACGGTCGAGCATTCCTTCCCCTGCTGCGGGTATGTGATGAGGGAAGAGGGAAGAACGGGGAACGGGGAACGGGGAACGGGGAACGGGGAACGGGGGATTGCGTACATCAGCGACTGCCATGTGATGCCGGACGAGACGGTCGAGAAGATACGGGGCGTCGATGTGCTGGTCTTGAACTGCCTCCGCGTCCGCGAGCATCCGACGCATCTTTCTCTGGAGCGTTCGCTGGAGTACATTTCGCGCATTGCGCCGAAGCGCGCGTACCTCGTCCACATGTGCCACGACTACACCCACGCCGAGTGGCTGAAGATGCTTCCCGACGGCGTAGAGCCCGCCTACGACGGGCTGGAGATCGAAATATGAAAGGAGAACGAATGATGAAGAATGCAACTGCCATGGCAATCTGCTTCGCGGCGCTGGTCCTGTCGTCCGCCGTGCGAGCGGACGACTCCGGACTGAGCGAAATATCCGTCGATCTCAAGATGGACGAGATGGACTACGTGTCCGGCGAGCCAATCCGCGCGATGATAGAGGTGAAGAACCTGTCGCCGTTCCCCGTGAGCGTGGGACGTCCCGCCTCCGTTGACAAGCTGTTTGTCGAGGTGTTCAGGGAGTCCGACATGGGCAAGCTGGACGTGCTCGGCGACGCGCCGTTCGTCGAGCCGTTCCGCATCGACATGAACCAGGGGCAGACGCTTGAAACCCGCCTGGCCGAGCACTTCTACCTGCTGGAGCCGCGTCGCTTCCTTGCGCGCCCTGTGCTGCTACACCGCGGCTACCGCTACGAGGGCGCCTACCGTGTGTTCGCCGTCCAGGCAGGGATCGAGACGGGCAAGGCCGTGCAGCTGTTCAGCAACCGAGAAGGGCTGCGCCGCGAGTTCACGCTTCTTCGCTGGCCGCGCAACAACATGGACCACCTCTTCGTCATGGCGAGGGACTCCGGGACGTCCAGTATGCGCTGGCAGACCACGGACGTGGGGCCGTTCATGCGCATAACGCCGCCGACAATCTCGATACTCCCCGGCGGGGAGGTGATCGTCATGCACCGCGCCGGGATGGACAACTTCGTCAGGAGCGAGTTCTGGTCCATGCCGGACGTCATGGAGCTTCGCACGAGGCAGTCCGTCCTCGACCCCGACACGGCAGGGCAGGTCCGCGTACAGGAGGAGTACAAGAAGTCCGGCGGCGTGAAGCCGACGCCGCGTCCGTGGTGGAAGTTCTGGTAGTGGCTAGTGGTTAGTGGCTAGAGAAGTGGCTAGAGGATGAACATACTTGGAATAGAGACGAGCTGCGACGAGACTGCGGCGGCCGTGGTGAGGGACGGATGCGAAGTCCTATCCAACGTCGTCTATACCCAGATCCCGCTCCACCAGCCATACGGCGGCGTCGTCCCGGAAATCGCCTCGCGCGCCCACGTCGAGAAGATATCCGAGGTCGTAAGCACCGCGATCGCGAAGTTCCGCGAGGCGTGCCCCAGCGGCAAGATCGACGAAGTCGCGGTCACGTACGGTCCCGGCCTCTCCCCCGCGCTAATTGTGGGGCTCAACGCCGCGAAGGGCCTCGCGATGTCGCTAGGCGTCCCGCTCGTCGCGATAAACCACATCGAGGCGCACCTCCATACGCCGTTCTTGAGGGAAGAGGGAAGGGGGAAGAGGGAAGAGGGAAATTTGGAAGGTTCTTCCCCAAACCCAAACACCCAAACGCCCGCAAACCCAAACACCGGTCCCGAATCCTTCATGCCGGCGGTCGGGCTTGCGATTTCCGGCGGACACACCAACTGGTTCGACATCCCCGAGTACGGCGTCTATCGCACGCTCGGCCAGACTCTCGACGACGCGGCAGGCGAGGCTTTCGATAAGGCCGCGAAGCTTCTCGGCCTCGGCTACCCCGGCGGCCCGAAGATTGACAAAATTGCCAAGGCGTATCTTGTCAGACATGAGACGGGAGACGAGAGACGGTGTGGCGATTCGCTTCTCGCAGCTCGCATCTCGCTTCAGGCTTCCCCGGGCAGCCCCAACACGCCGGCACCCCAACACCTGAAGTCTCTCCTCGTCCCCTTCCCGAAGGGGCATCCGCGCGAGGGCGTGAGCGCGCTCGCCGGACTTCCCGCGGAACTGTGCGTATCTTTTTCTGGACTCAAGACCGCGCTTCTCCGCTATGTGCAGCAGCATCCGGAGCTTCTCTCTCCGCCGGAGGGCGCGCCGAAGCTCGAATACGCGGAAGGGCAGTTTGTCGATCTCGAGGTCGCGCGCGTCGTCGCTTCCTACCAGGAGGCGATAGTCCAGGCGGTTGCAGACCGCACGCGCCGCGTCCTGAAGCGGCGTCCCGCATGCCGTGCGCTGCTCCTTGGTGGCGGGGTGTCGCTCAACTCGCGCCTTCGCGAGGTGCTGGCCGATGTCGCCGCGAAGGCGGGCGTGGAGCTGTTGATGGCGAAGCCGAAGTACTGCGGCGACAACGGCGCGATGATCGCCGGCCTTGCGTACTACAGGCGCAACATCGTCGGCGACGCCGCGATGCGCATAGACGTAGCCCCTTCCCTGGAGGTGGGCGCGGACGAGGAGTGAGCCCCGGCGGCGCGCGTTGGGCGGCGTAGCGCCGTCAGGACATGATGTCCGGCGGCGGAATCGCGGCGAAGGTCATCGGCTTTCCCGTCGCGGGGTGCGGGAAGGTGAGTTCCACTGCGTGCAGGAGCGTGCGCGACGCGCGCGCCCCGAGGCGGCGGTCTTTCGCGGCGTCGCCGTAGAGCGGGTCGCCGACGATGGGCGCGCCGAGGTGCGCGGCGTGGACCCGGATCTGGTGGGTGCGCCCTGTTTCGATGACGAACTCGACGAGGGACAGTCCCCCGCGCCGCGCGAGGACCGTCCAGTGCGTGACGGCGGGGCGGGCGTCGCGCTGCCCCGGTTCTACGACGGCCATGCGCTTCGGGTCCCACGGCTTCCTGCCGATCGGCGTCTCAAGCGTGCCGGAGCGCTCCTTCGGCGCGCCGTGGAGGACGGCCAGGTACTTCTTGACGACGCCTCTGTGCGACTCGCACGCCCTGGGGAGCGGGAGGTACGCGCGCTGCGTGTTGGCGAACACCATGACGCCGCTCGTGTCGGCGTCCAGGCGATGGACGACGCCGGGCCGCTCCGCGCTGCCGGCGGAGCGCATGCCGGGGCGCGACGCGGCGAGCGCGTCCGCGAGGGATCCAGTCTCGTGCCCCGGCGAGGCGTGGACGTACACGCCCGCCGGTTTCGCGACGACCACGACCTCATCGTCCTCGAAGAGGACGTCGGCTCGCGCGTTCGCGCGGCACGACGCGCCGGTGCTGCTTCCGTTCGCCATCGGCTACTTCGCGTTGTGGACGACGACCTGGCGGTAAGGGATCTCGATGTCTGCGCGGACCAGTTCCTCCTTGACGGACTTCAGCGTGGCGGCATAGACCTTCCAGTAGTCGGCGTTCCTGACCCACGGGCGCACGTTGATCGTGACCTGGCTCTCGGCGAGGGCTGCGGTTGCGACCGTCGGCGCGGGCTCGTCGAGGACGCCGGGGATGCGCAGGACGGTCTCGCGTATGACGTCGAGCGCGCGTTCGATGTCCGACCCGTACGCGACGCCGACCTGGATGTCGACGCGGCGCGTGGCCATAGCGCTGTAGTTCGTGATGGGGCCTCCCCAGACGGACTTGTTCGGCACGACGATGCGCTTGTTGTCCGGCGTGGCCATTACGGTCGCCATCATGTTGACCTCGACGATGGAGCCCTGGTGCCCTGCGGCCTCGACGAAGTCTCCGACCTTGAATGGCTCGTTGATGGCGATCATGAGCCCGGACGCGAGGTTGCCGAGCGACTCCTGGAAGGCGAAGCCGAGGATGAAGCCGGTTACTCCGAGTCCGGCGACAAGGGGACCCACGTTGACGCCGAGGCGGCTCAGGACGGTGACTGCGAGAAGGGCCCAGCACGCCTTCGACACGACCGACACGACGAAGTTCGCGAGGAGCTTCTTGCGTCCGCTCCTTTCCAGCGCCTTGCGGAGCCCCCTGTCGAGGAGGCGGATAGCCAGCCATCCCGCGAGGAAGATGAGGAGCGCGGCGACCGCGTTCATGGCGTAGTCAACGCCGCGCTCTGCGAGCCACGCGAGCACGCTGTCCCAAAGCTCGCGCCCCTCCGCGAGCTGGGTCTGGAGCCCGGCTGCGATCTTTCCCTTCACTCCCGCCGCTGCGGGCGCGGCGGCTACCGCGACTTCGTTTGTCATGTTGTCCTTCTTTCTCCTGTGGCTGGCCTTGTCGCCTGTTTCCGGCGGCAATCACGGCTTTTTAGCCTTGTGCCTGTAAATATTCTACCATAAGCAGCGTCTGGATGCAACACAGAGCTTTCCCATTTTACACATGCGTTTTCTTATTTTACACGTTTTTCATATTGAATCGGCATCGGGTATGTGGTACAATCCCGCGCAATCTACAACCCAATAGGGAGTAATGGAACATGAACACGAAACCTCGTTGCGGCCATGCGGGACCTTGCAGGTCTCAGTTTGGCCGCACTTTCGTTTTTTCCGACGGGCCGCTTTGCGCGGTCTCGGAGGAAAAGTCAATGTTCGAGCGCATTGCGAGGCAAGGCGGGGCGGCCCGCTCTGTCTTCCGTCTGCGCACACTGATGGCGTCCGCCGCCGTCGCGCTGGCGTTTCATTGCGCGCCGCCGGCGTCCGCCGCTCCGTTTTCAGTGTGGAGTGAAGAAAAATCGCCTAGCGGGAATGCGATTCGCATCCTTGGCTGCGGTGACGAATACTCTGCGTACTTCGAGGCGGAGGATGGGCACACGGTCTTGTATTCCACGGGCCGGGGGTGCTATGTTTACGCTCTTAAGGAGGCTGCGACAGGTGCTTTGTCTGAGACGGGAATCGTCGTCGGTGACGAGACAGCCTCTGACGTTTCGTTCCTGGCAACTGTTCCTTTGCATTTGCGTGACACGTCGAAATCTGCGGAAGAGGAGCGCTTGCGTCGAATCGAGGAGGACGATTCTGCGTTGGGGCTCACTGAGTCGTGGAATCAGTTGAAGGAGGAAGCCCATGCTCGGAAGCCGGCAGGGCGAGTCAAGGCCGGTGCGCCGCCATCGTCGCAGACGACTGGTACAATCGTCGGGCTTACCGTGCTTGTGGACTTCCCGACGGACAGTTCCACCAGCAGTTCTCTGTGGAACGACGTTCATCCGTCCGTTACGCCGACGGATATTAACAATATGCTCAATGGCGAAAACTTCACGAAATACAGCAACAAGTCGTCGGTGCGGAAGTACTTCGAAGACGTGTCATGCGGGAGGCTCTCGTACACCAACCTTGTCATAGGGCCGTTCAGGGTGTCGATGCCCCGCGAACACTATGACGATCCCAGCCGCGGCGGCGGCTCCTGTGCGAAAGAGTTGATCGGGGAGGTGTTCGACCTCATCCGCAATGACCCGAAGTATCAGTCGCAGTATCTGCCGATTCTCCAGAAAGTCTCCTACAAGGGTACGAGCTTCAGGTCGTTGAACGTGTTTTATGCTGGAAAGCATCCACCAAATTCGTCCTGGAGCAAGGCCCTGTGGCCGCACAAGGGTGGACTCGGCACTGCTCAGAAGGACAAACTCCCCGTGTCGATCGGCGGCAAAGTGATAAAGTTCAACGCATATCAGGTCTCTCCGGTGACGTCCAGTCCTTCCATCGGGACATTTTGCCACGAGAACGGGCACATGATATGCGGATTCCCCGATCTGTACGATTACGACGGAAACGGGATAAATCCGGCCGGCAATTTCTGTCTCATGAGCACGAGTGGCTCGAAGAATCCGGTTTATGTCTGCGCCTATCTTCGGGCTGCGGCAGGATGGGTGGATGTAGTGGATATTACGGCTGCCGGGAGTGTTACGTTGCGGAATTCCATTGCCGATGTCAGGCGGTTCCGCAATCCGAACGATCCCAAGCAGTACTATCTCCTTGAGAACCGCCGGAAGGAAGGCCGTGACGCCAACATTGACGGCAGCGGAGTCCTGATTTGGCGATGCGATGAGAGTGGCAGCGGCGCACATCCCAGAAGAAACGAGGCGTTTGCTTCGGATCAATACGGGAAAGCGTCGAACCGCAGCACGGCCGAGGCCTCCCTTGAGCAGGCCGACGGGTTGTACGAGCTTGAGGTTGGCGGGGAATCCCAGCAAAGGGATTTGTGGTATAAAGGCAATTCTGCAAGCGGCGGCGTTTTCGCCCCTTGGACTATGCCGTGCGCGAAGTGGAACGATGCTTCTGACGCTGAAATCGTCCTTTCCAATTTCTCCGCTCCGGCCAGCGACGGGTCGATTTCGTTCCAGGTTGGCGCGTCCTGCCCCGGAGTCTGGACTGGTGCTGCGGGCGACGGCGACCTCTGCAACGCGAACAACTGGGAGCGTCATGTCGTGCCGAACGGCACCAACGCAGTAATCAGCGTCTCGTCCGCGACGACGCTCAAGGCGACGGGCACGTTCTCGCCGACTGAATTGCAGATCAGGGGCTCGGCGAAGGTGACGTTCTCGAATGCCGGCAAGGGGAAGATCGCCGGGGTCAGGAAGATCGACAACTTC
>JAEEGL010812804.1_pt1 | contig 26293 bp, 14 predicted proteins | sample 9134231 | NCBI WGS metagenome assembly JAEEGL01 (sample SAMN16246548, study PRJNA631951) | gut metagenome | biome: gut microbiome; feature: rumen; material: fiber-attached | host: Bos | place: Iran: Karaj | collected 2018-10
ATTGATGGAGATCTGGATCCTGCCTCCAGGAGAACTTCGGCAGGAAGAAAAGGAATACCTGATCGCATCCCTGGATATTGCCATTCAGGGACAGGCGGAAATACGTCTTAAAATTGCACCGTCTCAGGAAGAACTATCCGATCGGTATTTTCATTTGTCAGATGATAAAAAAGCGGAACGAATCCTTCAGGAAATGAAAAAACAGATGCCGGGGCTTGCTTCAGTGCTGTCCTCAGGCAGTTTTACTTTTGAGAAGGACAAGACGACGATCTATGCGTCCGAAGCACTGACCCGGCTGATAGAGACAAAAGGCGCAGACCAGCAGATCGGAAAAATCATCGCGTCGATCGGCGGACCGGAAGCGGTTCAGATTCTGCAGGGAGAGAAAATCGAACGGCCTGTCACAGAGGAAAAGATCCGGACACCTGAACCACAAAAAGCAGAGCAGGATGTTGCAGAACCGGTTGCTGTTCCGGCAGCTCCATCGATTGAAGAAAAACCCACAGAGGAAATAAAAGAGGAAACCGAAACGGAAACTTCGGAGGCCTCTGAAAAGAGCAAAAAGAAAACCAATCATGTACTGACAGGAAAACCGATCCAGACAAAGGATGAGATTCCCCTGTCTTCTTGTGATGTAGAAAGAAGGCAGGTGACAACCCGCGGCATCATCAGTTCTGTCAGTATCCGGGAAATTTCCGGTGGGAAAGGCATCGTCAGCCTCCGGATCACAAATTATATTCAGACAGTCAATGTCAAGGCTTTTGTTGTGATGAAGACCTGGCATGCAAAACTGGAAAACGCGCTTGTCAAAGGAGCAACGATTCTTTGTAAAGGATCCCTGCAGATGGACAGCTACCTGCAGGATCTGGTCCTGACTGTTAATCATATCACTCTGTGTGCTGAACCACTTAAGATCGATGAAGAGAAGAAGGCAGCGGCAGAGGCTATGATCCTCGGACATCCTTTCGAAGGAAACAGACGAGAAATCCATTCGGTCCTCTCGCAGCATTATATCGAGAATGAACAGATCGGTAAAACGATCCTCCAGGGAGATATCATCACAACTGAGGCCAGAGAGCTGAAAAACGATCGTACACTGATGACCATCGATATTACGGATTATACCGACGCCATCTCCGTAAAAGCTTATTTTGACAATGAAGAACTGGACAAGAAAGCCGGACTTCTGAAAAAAGGCAAACAGATCCGTGTTCTTGGCAAAGTTGTGTTTGAAGATCAGTTCTCTCAGGAGTTTCAGATGGAAGCGGAGTCGATCGCACCTTCTTCTGACCCGCTCAAACCGGAAAGAAAAGATACTGCAGAGAGAAAACGTGTCGAACTCCATATGCATACCAAGATCTCAGAAATGGATGCAGTTTCCAGCCCCAAAGATCTGGTCATGCAGGCGTTCCGCTGGGGACATAAAGCCGTCGCCATCACCGATCATGGCGTCGTGCAGGGATTCCCGGAAGCAATGGACGCAGCGAAGAAGGTCGATATCAAAGTTATCTACGGAGTCGAAGCCTATATCGTTGATGATACCAGAAAGGCTGTTATCAACGATCACGGTCAGGACTTTCAGGACACTTACGTTGTGTTTGATATTGAGACGACCGGATTTAACAAAGAAACAGACAGTATTATTGAAATCGGTGCGGTCAAGGTTCAGAACGAAAAGATCATTGACCGGTTCAGTCACTTCGTGGATCCGGAAAGACCGATTCCCGAACATATTACCAAGCTGACCTCGATCACCGATGACGATGTCAGAGGACAGGGTAATATCGGTAAGATCCTGCCGGAGTTTCTGAAGTGGGTCGGGGACAGTGTACTGGTTGCACATAATGCTTCCTTTGATACCGGATTCATTGCCAATAAAAATGCCAAACTATCCGGAGTACCGATCGATCTGACGATCGTTGACACATTGGAACTTTCAAGAGGCCTGTACGAACTGAAACGGTATACCCTGGATTCGGTAGCCCGTCATCTGGGCGTTGAACTGAAAACACATCATCGTGCCGTCGATGATGCCGAATGTACTGCGGAGATCTTTCTGCGTATGCTGGAAGACCTTCGGGACAAGAAGATTACGGTTCTTTCCGAAGTCAATCAGTATATCCATGAACATACCGATGTGAAAAAGCTTCGTTCGCATCATGCGGTCCTGTTGGTAAAGAATCAGGTCGGACTGAAAAATCTCTATAAACTGATCTCTCGTTCGCATCTGGATTATTTCTACCGTCAGCCCAGAATGCCCAAGAGCGTGATCGAAGAACACCGGGAAGGATTGATCCTGGGATCTGCATGCAGCAGCGGAGAGCTTTATGAAGCTGTTCTGGAAAACGACAGTGCAGAAACAATCGAAGGAATCGTTGCCTTCTATGATTATCTGGAGATTCAGCCTCTGGCAAACAATCTTTATCTGATCGATGATGAAAAGCATGAAAATGTTCGATCCGCTGAGGATCTGAAAGAGATCAACCGAAGAATCGTAGAGCTTGGCCGTACATACGGCAAACCGGTCGTCGCTACCTGTGACGTACATTTTAAAGACCCGGAAGATGAAGAATTCAGACGGATTTTACTCTCATCGATGAAATACTCGGATGCGGATAAGCCTATGCCGCTTTATTTCAGAACCACCAATGAGATGCTGGAAGAATTTGCCTATCTCGGGAAGGAGATCTGTGAAGAGGTCGTCATCGATAATCCCAACCGGATCGCCGATCAGGTTGATGTGATCCTGCCCATTCCGAACGGACAGTTTTCTCCGGTCATTGAAGGAGCGGAGGAAGAACTCAAGAATGTCTGTTATGAGAAAGCAAAAAGTCTTTATGGAGACCCGCTCCCCGAGATCGTAGAAGCAAGACTCGACCATGAACTTGGCTGTATTATCAGAAACGGTTTTTCGACTCTGTATATTCTGGCAAGAAGGCTGGTGCAGCATTCGATTGCTGATGGATATTATGTCGGATCCCGTGGATCGGTCGGATCTTCCTTCGCAGCGACGATGGCAGGCATTACAGAAGTCAACCCGCTGAAAGCGCATTATTATTGCCCGAAATGTCATTTTACAGATTTTGATCCCGAAGAAGCCAGGGGAATTGCCGGTATGAGCGGTTTTGACCTGCCGGAACGGGATTGTCCTGTCTGCGGAACCAGACTTAAAAAAGACGGACAGGAGATCCCATTTGAAGTCTTCCTGGGATTTGATGGGGATAAGGAACCGGATATCGATCTGAACTTCTCCGGAGAATATCAGCCCAAGGCTCATGCCTATGTAGGTGAAATGTTCGGTGAAGATCATGTTTATCGTGCCGGTACCATGGGAGGACTGGCTGAAAAGACCGCATACGGCATGGTCAGGCATTATCTGGAAGAGCATGGAAGAGTGTGTTCCAATGCACAGATCAACTATCTGATCTCCGGCTGTCTTGAGGTCAAACGAACAACCGGTCAGCATCCCGGCGGAATACTGGTCGTTCCGACCGATCATGATGTCTATGATTTTACGCCAATTCAGCATCCGGCCAATGATATGACAACGCCGATCATTACCTCCCACTATGATTACGATCAGCTGCACGGACGTCTTCTCAAGCTGGATATTCTCGGACATGACGATCCGACGATGATTCGCATGCTGGAAGATATGACTCATACTGTTGCGACTGAAGTGCCGGTGGATGATCCGGGCGTCATGGCACTTTTCCTGGGGACAGAGTCGCTCGGAGTAACACCGGAGGATATCGGTTCTCCGGTCGGTACATATGGAATCAGCGAATTTGGCACCCATTTCGTACGGCAGATGCTGGTCGATACCAAACCAAAGTCATTTTCAGATCTTTGCAGGATCTCCGGGCTGTCTCACGGAACAGATGTATGGAACAATAATGCCAAGGATATCGTAGCACAGGGAATCGCGTCGATCTCTGAATGTATCTGTACACGAGAAGATATTATGATCGATCTTATCCATCTTGGAATGGATAAGCTGGAATCCTTCAAAATCATGGAGAAAGTCCGTAAAGGAAAGAAGAGCGGAGGACTTTCGCCGACTGATATTGAACATATGGTGGCACACGGGATCGAACCCTGGTATCTGGATTCCTGTAAGAAGATTCAGTATCTGTTTCCGAAAGGACATGCGGTGGCCTATGTAACGATGTCGCTTCGTATTGCTTATTATAAGGTCCATTATAAAGAGTACTACTATGCCGCCTATTTTACGATCCGTGCTGACAGCTTCGACTATGAAACCATGGCAATGGGTCGGCAGAAAGCGCAGGATGCCAAGGCAGCGATCGAAGCGAAGTCCCAGAAGGAGCAGACGGCCAAGGATAAGGAAATTCATACCCTGCTGGAACTTGTGATCGAGTTTTATGCCCGAGGACTTCAGTTCCTTCCCATGGATCTTTACCGGTCCGATCATCATAAATTCCAGGTAATTGACGGTATGCTGCTGCCTCCGTTCGATACGATTTCAGGCATGGGACAGACAGCGGCCAGGTCCATTACGGAAGCCAGGGATAAGGGAGAATTTACCACGATCGATGACTTTCTGGAACGGACCAAGGTAAGCCGTACGATCACCGACACGATGAAAGAACTGGGTATCTTCGGAGATCTGCCTCAGACAGATCAGATGAGCCTTTTCTAAGAAGAGAGCGCGGCTTGCAACGACGAAGAAAAAAGGGTATAATAATTATGACATGTGAAGATAAGGAGGTGAAGACGATGAAATATACATTTCGAACCTTATGGTTCATGATTAAAGCCTATCTGATGTATCGAAAAGTGCTCAGAAAATCCAAACGTCTTCCCGATCAGGAAAGATGGGAAACCGGATACCGGTTTGTCAAAGAGTACTGTCCCAAGCTGATGGAAAGAACAGGATCCAGAATCATTTATCATGGTCTGGAGAAACTGCCGGAGCATTCCGGTGTACTGTACGTTGGCAACCATCAAAGCCTTTTCGACATTGTTGTGATCCTGTCAGTCATGGAATACCCGACAGCGTTTCTGAACAAGAAGGAGCTGGAGAAAGTACCGCTCATCGGAGGTCTGGCAAGACTGCTCGGATGTGTCTATATTGACCGGAAAGACTTGCGGCAGTCCGTTTCAGCCATTCGGACCACTTCGGAGCGGATGAGAAATGGACTGAATATGGTGATCTTCCCGGAAGGAACCCGCAGTAAGGACGGTACGATCGCAGAGTTCAAGAAAGGTTCACTGAGAGCTGCCACCAATATAGGAGCAGAAGTCGTACCCATTCGAATCAGCCGGTCGATCCGGGATATTCTGGAAAACAATAAGGGACTTCATATCATCCCGCAGGAAGTACATGTATATTTCGGTGATCCGATCGATGTTACGGCACTGGATAAGAAAGAACAGAAAGAAATCGCTGAAAAAGTACAGAAGATCGTTAGTGAACTCGAATAAAAGCAAACCACCTCAGTCTGAGGTGGTTTTTTGATGGAAGAAATCATAGACAGACCGGGCTGCTTTTTCGGTCATGGAGGGAACTTCACAAAGCGCTTCAAAGGAGGCTTCCCGGATGGCATCCAGATTGGGAAAATACGTCAGAAGTGCTTTTCGTCTGGCGCTTCCTATGCCGGGGATCATCTCCAGGGAGGACTTGATCTGTGCCTGACCGCGCAGCTTTCGATGATAGGTGATCGCAAACCGGTGAGCTTCATCCTGTATACGGGTGATCAGAAGAAAAGCTTCCCGGCTGGAGCCGAATTCGACTTCCTTTCCCTGAAAGTACAGACCGCGGGTCCGATGATGGTCATCCTTTACCATACCTGCAACCGGTATATCCAGGCCAAGAGAAGAAAGAACATCTTCAGCGATATTCACCTGCCCGCGTCCTCCGTCCATGAGCAGAAGATCCGGCAGTTTGGTAAAGCTTCCGAGAGAGGGATCTCTGCCTTCCTCAGCCAGTTCTTTCATCTCCCGGACTGCATGCGTAAAGCGCCTTGTCAGAACCTCCTGCATGGAAGCATAATCGTTGGCTCCTTCCACTGTTTCGATCCTGAATTTCCGGTAATCACTGGATTTGGGCTTTCCGTCTTCGAATACGACCATGGAACCGACAGAAAGGGAACCAAAGGTGTTGGAAATATCATATGCTTCGATCCGGGTGAAAGGAAATTCTGTGAACCCGAGCAGTTCTTCCAACTGGTGGACAGCACCTTTTGTCCTTTTTTCTTCGCTTTTCATCCGCTGCCCAAACTGTCCCAGCGTCAGCTCAGCATTTTTGGAAGCCAGTTCGATCAGGCGGACTTTTTCGCCTCTCTGAGGGCGCAGAATCTGGACAGATGAACCACGCTTAGACGAAAGGAATTCCTGCAGAAGCGAAACTTCATCCGGCAGAGCGGTGACCAGCAGTTCTTTCGGGATGAAGGCAGTACCTCCGTAAAACTGCTGAATGAAAACACCGATCAGCTGTCCTTCGGGCAGAAGGCCCGCATTTTCAAGAAGGAAATGCTCCCGCCCGATCAGTTTGCCGCCGCGGATAAAGAAGACCTGAATGAGTGCATTGTCTTCATCTTTGGCGATTCCAATGATATCACGATCTTCATCGGCCGCTGCATGTTCGATCTTCTGGGACTGAGAGAGAAATTCCACTGCTTTGATCCGGTCACGAAAAACGGCGGCTTTTTCAAACTCCAGTTTTTCGGAGGCATCGTTCATCTGTTTTTTCAGAGACTGGATCACTTCCTGGTGATGACCGGAGAGAAGACTGATCGCCTGGTCGACCATCAACTGATAGGACTCTTTTGATATATTCCCTGTGCAGGGGCCGCAGCATTTGCCGATATGCAGATTCAAACAAGGCCGTTCCTTGCCGATATCACGGGGAAGCACACGGCTGCAGGTACGCAGCGGCCATAGCTTCTCCATGAGTTCCATCGTTTCATTGACCGCTCCGACACTGGTATATGGTCCGAAGTAACGCGCTTTGTCACGAAGGATTTTTCGTGTTTTGATGATGCGCGGAAAGTCTTCCTGAACCGTGACTTTGATATAGGGATATTGTTTATCGTCTTTGAGGAGGGTATTGTAGGGAGGTCTGTGTTTTTTGATCAGATTGTTTTCAAGGATCAGCGCTTCCATTTCGGAATCGGTGACGATATATTCGAAATACTCGACACGGGAAACCATCTGGAGAATCTTGGTGGTTTTCCCGCGCGGGCTCTGGAAATACTGTCTGACCCGGTTGTGCAGGTCGATAGCTTTTCCCACATAGAGAATGAGATCCCCTTCGTGCATTATATAGACACCGCTTTTGTGCGGGATCTTTTTCAGTTCTTCCTTGATATCAAACATAATCCGTTTCCTCCTGACTTTCCCAGTATAACGGAAAAAACGGATGAAATCAATCATCGTACGAAAAACACACACGAGAGGGCAGCAATTCTTGACGATATGGACAAATAATGGTAAACTTATCAATTGGATTACTATCGAACATGGGAGGATTCATGGATCTACATAATAAAAAACTGTTTTTTCCAATCGTTTTTCTGGGACTTGTGATCGTCGGTCTTTTGATGTTTATCGCAGTCAGTATATACAATCATTTCTATGGAATGAAACATATCCGAAGCCAGCAGGTTTCACCTGAAGTAGGAGAAGATGAATACAATATCGTATTTAAGGGCCAGTTCAACGGGATCGCTTTCGTAGAAGACGGATATCTGTACTTTGATATGGACGTTGTGAACGAAGACTGGGCCATGGGAAGGTATTTCTATTCCGATGTGGAGGATGTCGTTTTCTTTACGACCTCGACGGAACGGATCAGCTATGAAGTAGGCAGTGAGTTCTATAAACAAAGAAACGGAAGGATCTTTGTTCGCGCATCGGAATGTGAGGATCGCTGCGGACTGCAGTATAAGATCAATTATGACGAGCAGCTGGTCATGATCCGGGACCCGCAGGGACGAACGGCGGAGGTCATGAATTCCGGCGTATATCTTCTGACGGAGCCTTCAGCAGATACACTGACCTATACCGTCAAACTGAAAAAAGGTGAAACGATCGAGATCTATCCCTGTGATACCGAAGGATATTATTTCGCATCGGATATGAACGGACATATGGGCTATCTTGAAGCGGAAGGTCTGAAAACATCGAAAGCCAGCCTTTCCCGAAAAGAATCTCAGAAGATCGATATGGATGACTATGATGTCAAGAGCGATCATATCTTCATGGTTTTTCATCAGATCTATTCCACTCGTTACAGTCAGGAGATCCTGGACCCCATTCAGGAAAGCTGGGCTTATACCAACGTTGTTTCTCCTACCTGGTTTACACTCAATTCCGACGGTACTGTTGCCACGAAAGCCAACAGCAATTATGTGGCCGATGTGCGTGAAGAAGGTGACCAGATCTGGGCTCTTTTTGACAATCAGTTTGATGATGATATGACTTATGAGCTCCTGAAGAAGACCGCGACAAGGGACAGAATCTGTCAGAGCATTCTGAACTACTGTAAACAATATAATATCCATGGCATCAATGTGGATTTTGAGGCAATGTCTGAGAGGACAGAGCGCTATTTCATGCAGTTTTTAAGAGAACTGTCCATGACGATCAGGCCGGAAGGATATCTGCTTTCGGTGGACGTCCCCGTCCCGTCTGCCTGGAGTGATTACTATCAAAGACTCCGGTATTCGGATGTCTGTGATTATGTGATCGTAATGGCTTATGATGAACATTACCCCGGTTCCGACGCGGGAAGCACCTCTTCCAGAGATTTCGTATGGGATGCTGTCAAGGCAATGGTAGAGGATGAGGGGATCCCGAGCCGGAAGATCATCCTCGGAATCCCGTGGTATACAAGACTGTGGATCGGTGAGGGAGACGATCTGGATACCGAAGCACTCAGCATGGATGAAGTGATCGATCTGATCAATGATTATGATATGAGTGTGACATATGACCCTGAAACCGGACAGAACTATGCGGAAGGCTATAACGGAGATCTTCTGTACCGGATCTGGATCGAAGATGAAACATCACTAGCCTACCGTTTGCAGGCAGTGAAGGACTATAATTTGAAAGGCGTCGCCGCCTGGAGCTACGGTTTTGAAAACTGGCAGGTCTGGGATGCATATGATGCGGCATTTTTTGACGAATGAGATTATACGATACAGAAGAAAAGAAAGAACAGTTCGTTCTGGTCGGTGTTGATACAGGTCGGTTTGACATCAGTATGGAAGAATCCCTGAATGAACTGGAAGAACTCCTGGAGACTGACGGCGGCGAAGCTGTAGGCCGCGTGATCCAGAATCTTCAAAATCCCAGCAGCCGTACCTATGTCGGCAGCGGAAAAGTGGAAGAGATCCGCCAGATCCTTCAGGATACAGGAGCAGACGGCATCATCTGCGATGATGAACTGTCTCCCGCCCAGCTGAAGAATCTGTCTGATGAACTTGGCGTCAAGGTGATTGACCGGACACTGCTCATTCTGGATATTTTCACTAAACGAGCCACGACGAGGGAAGGTCAGATGCAGATCGAGCTTGCTCAGCTGAATTACCGACTGACCAGACTGACCGGATTGGGTAAAGAACTGTCCCGTCAGGGAGCGGCTGTCGGTACACATACCAGAGGTGCCGGTGAAACCAAGCTGGAGATGGATCGGCGTCATATCCGTGAACGGATCGATATGCTGAAAAGTCAGCTGAAGGAAGTGGCAGAACGTCGGGACATGGAAAGAACACAGCGTAAAAAAGGCCATCTTCCGATTATTGCACTTGTCGGCTACACCAATGCAGGAAAATCCACCGTTTTTAACCGCGTGACCGGAGCCGGCGTGCTGGAAGAGGATCAGCTTTTTGCAACGCTGGATACGACTGTTAGAAGAAAAGATCTTCCTTCCGGCAGAAGTGTTCTGTTTACAGACACCGTCGGATTTATTCATAAGCTTCCGCATCAGCTGATCGACGCATTCCGCGCGACACTTGAGGAAGCCTGTGAAGCGGACATACTTCTGCATGTTGTGGACAGTTCTGACCCGAAGGCACAGATGCAGATGAAAGTGACCTATGATACGCTGGTGGAACTGAAGGCAGCAGATAAACCAATCATTACTGTGCTGAACAAGCAGGATCTCGTGCAGGAAGAAGCTCAGACGACAGGCCCTTCTTATCATGCAGAAGAAATTCTTCGGATCAGTGCTCTGGAAGAAGAAGGAATCAGGAAGGTGCTGGAAGCGGTTGACAGGCTTCTTGATCAGTGGGATCAGGAGATGCTGCTTATGATTCCTTATGCTCAGGCAGGACTGACTGAACCGATTCATCAGGAAGCCGTTATTCTGAGTGAGGATTATACGGAACAGGGAATTCGTATCAGGGCAAGGATCAAAGAACCCCTGCTTGGAAAAGTAAAAAAATTTCAGATAGAAGATGAAGTATGAAAACAGAACTGTTGTCAGTTGATGAGAAGGCGCTGAAGAAGGCAGAAGCACTGCTTCTTTCAGGACAGGTCGTTGCATTTCCGACAGAGACAGTATATGGCCTTGGAGCCTGGGCTTTTTCAGAGGAAGGAATCCGGCATGTTTATGAAGCAAAAGGGCGTCCTTCCGATAATCCGCTGATCGTACATGTTGCGCCGGGAATGGATCTTCATGAGATCGCTGCAGAAATTCCCGAAAAGGCCAAAGAATTAATGAAGAGATTCTGGCCGGGTCCATTGACTCTCATTTTACCCAAAACAGACAAAGTACCCTTGCGGGTGACAGGCGGCCTTTCGACTGTTGCCATCAGAATGCCTTCCCATCCGGCTGCTATGGAGCTGATCAGCAAGACAGGCCTTCCGATCGTAGCACCAAGCGCCAATACGTCCGGCAGACCGAGTCCGACCAGTGCCCGTCATGTTATGGAGGATCTTCAGGGAAAGATCCCGCTCATTCTGGACGGAGGAGACTGTCAGGTGGGACTGGAGTCCACGATCGTCGATATGACAGAGGAGATACCGATGATCCTTCGGCCGGGAGCCATTACGCTGGCCATGCTGGAGGAAGCAGTCGGTGAAGTTGATGTGGATCCGGCAGTCCGTATGGCAGTGGGGCTTGAAAGTCATGTGACCCCCAAAGCGCCGGGTATGAAATATCGTCATTATGCACCGAAAGGATATCTGATCCTTACCGATCAGGGACCGGATCAGACAGCAGAATGGATCAGGCAGGATCTGAAGGAAAAGGAGCAGAAGATCGGACTCATCGGGTCCGATGAATGGATCAGCCAGGTCCGAGGAGCGCTGGGTAAAGTCCCGGTAGCTGCCATTTCGCTTGGATCCGGATCTGATATGGATGAAATCGGAAGAAATCTGTTTGATGGCCTTCGGGAATCTGATGATGAAGGTCTGGAGAGAATCTACGGGGAAGCTTTTCAGAGAAAAGATCTGGGAGAAGCGATCATGAACCGATTTCTTAAAGCCGCCAGTGAAAGGCGGATCAGCGAAGAATCGAAGCAGTAAGAAGAGGTTGAAAATGGAATTGCGTGGATTGACCAGTCAAGAGGTCGAAGAGAGAATTCAGACAGGGCAGTCGAACCGGACAGGCGGCGGTACCAAGAGTGTTGGCCGGATTATCTGGGAACATTCGATGACCCTTTTCAATATAGTCAACCTGATTCTGGCAATAGCAGTAGCAGCAGTCGGAAGCTTCAAAAATATGCTGTTTATGGGAATCGTCTTTTCCAATACAGCCATCGGTGTGATTCAGGAGATCCGATCCAAACGAATGGTCGACAAGCTTTCGATCATGGTATCTGCAAAAATAGAAGCGATCCGGGATGGACAGCGAAAGCTGATCGTTTCGGATGAACTGGTCAAGGATGATCTGATCCATCTGAAACGAGGCGCACAGGTCCCGGCTGATGCACAGATCATCTATGGAAATGCGGATGTCAATGAGAGCCTGCTTACCGGTGAGCCTGATCTGATCTCCAAAACCGTAGGAGACGAACTGTTTTCCGGAAGTTTTCTCGCAGCCGGCGATTGCTATGCCAAGCTGATCCGTGTCGGAAAAGAATCTTTCGCATCCAAAATCTCTCAGGAAGCGAAAAGAGTAAAAAAGGCCGAATCGGAAATCATGCGGACGTTAAAGAAGATCATTACGATCATCTCCTGTCTGCTGGTTCCACTCGGCGCACTGCTTTTTATCAATCAGCTTTCTCTTTCCCAGGCGACAGTGGAGAGTGCTGTCGTCGGTACCGTTGCAGGACTTATCAGTATGATCCCGGAAGGACTCATGCTGCTGACCAGCTCGGTACTGGCTGTTGCTGTTATCCGTCTGTCACAGAAGCAGGTGCTGGTGCAGCAGCTGTACTGTATTGAGACGCTGGCCAGAGTAGATGTACTGTGTCTGGACAAAACCGGAACGATCACCAGCGGTGCGATGAAGGTCAGCGGTCTTCTTGGATTCGGAAATACGAAAAGAGATGAACTGGCCTACGGATTTGCAGCGCTTGCCGCCTGCTCAGGAGATGAAAGCCCTACGCTGAGTGCCATACGGGAAGCATTTCCGCTTCAGAATCCACCCGGTGTACAAAGAGTTGTCAGTTTCTCTTCAGAGAAAAAATGGTCCGGTGTCACTCTGGATAACGGAATGACCTATATCATGGGCGCCGGAGAAATGATATTGAAGGATCAGTACGCCGAAATCGAAAAGGCATTTCGCGGTAAGATCGGAACCAACCGTGTGCTCCTGCTGGCAACGTCAACCGAGACATTCGATGAAGAAGGCAATCTTCCTCAGCAGATCAAACCGATCGGCGTTCTGCTGATTCAGGATGAGATCCGAAAAGAAGCGCCGGATACGATCCGTTATTTCCAGGAGCAGGGTGTCGATCTGAAGGTTATTTCAGGCGACGGTGTTGCGACGGTTGCTCAGATTGCCGAGAAAGCCGGTATTCCGGTGAACGGACGCTGCGTTGATGCCAGAACGCTGGTAACGGATCAGGATATGGAACATGCAGTGGCAGCCTATACTGTCTTTGGCAGAGTCACACCCGCCCAGAAGCGCCAGCTTGTCCGGGCACTGCAAAAACAGGGGCATACCGTTGCCATGACCGGTGACGGCGTTAACGATGTGCTGGCGATGAAGGAATCCGACTGTTCGGTTGCGATGGCATCCGGTTCGGAGGCCGCACGCAATATTGCCCAGCTGGTTCTTACTACGGATGATTTCAGTTCCATGCCGAATGTCGTCGCAGAAGGGCGGCGCTCGATCAACAATATCCAGCGAAGTGCTTCCATGTTCCTGACGAAAACCATCTTTGCCATGCTGATCGGCATCCTGTTTACCGTCGTCAGCTGGCAGTATCCTTTCCAGCCCATTCAGATGTCCTTCATCAGTACGCTCACGATCGGACTGCCGTCTTTGATTCTGGCGCTGGAACCCAATCGTGATCGGATCAGCGGCAACTTCTTTTATAATATCATCACCCGTGCACTTTCCGGCGGCGTGACGATGGCGGTCGGCGTTCTTCTGGTTTATGCAGCCGGCGCCATATTCCGATTGGAATATGAAGAGATATCCATGCTGGCTGTTCTGCTGACTGCCATGACCGGTGTATTTCTTCTTTACCGGATCTCGATCCCCTTTAATAAAGTTCGTCTGGCACTTTTTATCTTTGTCATCTCCAGTATTGTACTTGCCACTGTTTTCTTCGGACCGTTTTTCAACTTCCCGCCTCTCAGCTGGAAAATGGGAATCTGCATTCTGGTCATTGGTTCCATCAACGGTACCGTTTTCTTCTTCCTGTTTGCTGTGATGGAGAAGGTGCGGCTTAAGATGCTGTCTCCTGAAATGATGGCCCTGACGGCAGAAAAGGCCAGAAGAAAACAGGAAATCAAGGCAGAAAGAAGGAATCGGCGGATCGATCAGTGGGAGGATCAGCCGAAGGCTTACAAAGGTATCGTCAAGCTGATTGCTTATCCCATATCCCTGGTATCCAGAATGATTCATCACGTCAACAGTAATTCATCAAAGGAATAAATACATGGACAAACATAGTGCACGCAGAAAAGCACAGGAACTGATCCGAAAGATGACGCTGGAAGAGAAAACATCCCAGATGCTCTATGAAGCCCCTGCGATCGAAGAACTGGGTATTTCAGCTTATAACTGGTGGAATGAAGCGCTGCATGGTGTCGCAAGATCCGGAAGGGCCACCGTTTTTCCTCAGTCGATTGGTCTTTCTGCATCTTTTGATCCGGAGCTTCTTCGGAAGGTCGGTTCGGTCATTGCCATGGAAGGTCGGATCATTCATGCGATCTACCGAAGTGAAGGGAAAAGCGGTATCTATCAGGGACTGACCTACTGGTCTCCGAACATCAATATTGTTCGGGATCCCCGTTGGGGAAGAGCTCATGAAACCTATGGTGAGGACCCATATCTGACATCCCGGATGGGATGTGAGTTCGTGCGTGGTATTCAGGGCGATGATCCGGATCATCTGGCAGCATCAGCCTGTGCCAAGCACATGGCAGTCCATTCCGGACCGGAAGCGACAAGGCACGGTTTTAATGCAGCTGTCTCGAAGAAGGATCTTTATGAAACATATCTTCCTGCCTTTGAGCGCCTCGTCAAGGATGCGGATGTCAGCGGGATCATGACTGCGTACAATGCGATCAACGGTATTCCGGCCAGTGCCCATCGAGAGCTGATTCAGGACGTTGTCAGAGGGCAATGGGGATTTGATGGATATATCGTTTCCGACTGTGGTGCGATCCAGGATATCTATGAATTTCATCATTATACGGACACAAAAGCAGAAGCTGCCGGCATAGCGGCCGAAGCAGGATGCGAACTCAACTGCGGCAGTATATACGGATATCTCGTAGAAGCAGTGAGAAAAGGCTATGTATCCGAGGAAATGATCGATCGTGCAGTAGAAGATCTTCTGACGATCCGTTTCCGACTGGATCTGGATGATCTGATGAGTGGAGAGCAGGCTGTCCGGGAATGGATCAGCAGGAAAAAGGAATGGGATCATCTGTCTGAGACTGCCTCGGAGGAAGCGATCGTTCTACTGAAAAATGAAGGAATACTTCCGCTCAAAAAGCCGGAGTCGATTGCGGTGATCGGACCCAATGCACGAAGTGTCTCAGTACTTGAAGGCAATTATCACGGAACCGCAGATGAGACGATCACTGTTATGGAAGGAATCCGCAGAGAATTCCCTGATGCAGCGATCCTTGGAGCGGATGGCGCGCATCTTTACAAAGATCGGATCGAGGCCATGTCGCATGTCCCGGATGATCAGATTGCAGAGGCAGTCGCACTTGCGAGGGCAGCCGAGGTAACCGTACTTTGTCTGGGACTGGATCCTTCGATCGAAGGAGAACAAGGTGACGCCTCCAATGAATATGGCGCAGGAGACAAACCCAATCTTCTGCTTCCCGCTTCACAGCGAAGGCTCCTGGCAGCAGTAGCTCCGGCAGCCAAAAAGCTGGTAATAGTGCTCCTCTCGGGCGGTGCACTGGATCTAAGGGAAGATGAAGCCTATGCCGGAGCGGTCATTCAGGCATGGTATCCCGGCGCTTTTGGCGGAAGAGCAGTGGCCGGCGTTCTTTCCGGACGGGTCAATCCTACCGGAAGGCTGCCGGAGACTTTCTATTTTGATCATCAGGTCGATTGGGATTTTGAAGACTATCGTATGGAAGGAAAGACCTATCGTTTCTTCCGTGGAGAACCGAATTATCCGTTCGGATTCGGGTTAAGCTTCCGTAGACTGTGGATCGAAGAGGCCGGATTGAAAGACGGAAATCTGAAGATCACGGTATCCAATCCGCATACAGAAAAGACGGCTATGCCCGTCATGGTATTTGCCGAATGGAGTAAAGAAGAGTCCGATGCGCCGATCAGGCAGCTCGTTTTCACAAAAAGAGTGTCTCTTCTGCCGGGGGAGAAAACCGTTTTGAATGCAGCTATCGATCCCTACTGGCTCATGACCGTGGATGAGAATGGTATAAGGAAACCATATAAAGGAAAGATCGTTCTGAGAATCAGTGATCACGGTCCGGACGAGAGAAGCTGTGCACTTGCCGGAACCGGATTTATCGAATTATCCTGTTAAAATGTATAAAAAACCTCTGTGTTTTACGAAAAATAGAGCGCAGAGGTTTTTTCTTTCGTTTATCTTGTATAATTGACAGTACAAGTATAATTGTATACAATTATACAAAGTTCTTTTTGTGGAGGTTTCGTATGGATTTTCAGAATGATATTTATGTCTCCGACCGGAAGGATGAGCTCAAGCTCAATCCCCAGACCAATCTTCTGGAGCTCATGAGTTTTGAATATGCGCTGCAGGATGTGGAACAGCCCAATCTTTACCGGATGCTCTTCAGCTATGAAGAAGTTCCCAAGATGATGTTCAACCAGCGTCTGGTTCCTATGCATATGCCAAAGGATATCTGGATTACAGATACCACTTTCCGGGACGGACAGCAGTCAAGAGAACCCTATACGACGGAACAGATCGTTCATCTGTATGAGTTGCTTCACCGTCTGGGAGGACCGAAAGGCATTATCCGCCAGAGTGAATTTTTCCTTTACAGCCGTAAGGATCGTGCTGCTGTTTATCAGTGTCTGGAAAAAGGATATGAATTTCCGGAGATCACAAGCTGGATCCGTGCAAGAAAAGAAGACTTCAAACTGGTTCGTGAGATCGGCCTCAAGGAGACCGGTATTCTGGTCAGCTGCTCAGACTATCATATCTTCTATAAGCTGAAAATGAACAGGCGGCAGGCCATTGATCATTATCTGGGTGTTGTCAAGGATTGTATCGATGCAGGTATCAAACCTCGATGCCATTTCGAAGATATTACCCGAGCGGATTTTTACGGATTTGTTGTTCCGTTTGTCACAGAACTTCATAAACTGATGGTCGAGACAGGCATTCCGATCAAGATCCGCGCCTGCGATACCCTCGGTTATGGTGTAGGAATTCCCGGCGTCGCACTGCCAAGAAGTATTCCCGGAATCATTTACGGTCTTCGTCACTATGCGCATATGCCTTCATCGTTGCTTGAATTCCATGGACACAATGATTTCTATAAAGCAGTGAGCAATTCGACGACAGCCTGGCTGTACGGTGCATCCGGCGTTAACTGTTCTTTGCTGGGGATCGGTGAAAGGACCGGAAACTGCCCGCTGGAAGCTATGGTTATGGAATATGCACAGCTGAAAGGGACACTGGATGGAATGGATCCTACAGTGATCACCGAGATCGCTGAGTATTATGAGAAAGAAATCGGATATCATATTCCGCCGAGAACGCCCTTTGTTGGTTCAGATTTCAATGTTACCAGAGCTGGTGTCCATGCGGACGGCCTTCTGAAGAACGAAGAAGTCTACAACATTTTTGATACAGGCAAACTGCTGAATCGTCCTCCGAAAGTGATGATCAGCAGTACTTCCGGTGCATCCGGCATCGCGATCTGGATCAATGCTCATCTGAAACTGACCGGAGAGGCTGCCATCGACAAAAAGGATCCGCTGGTTACTGAACTTAAAGCATGGGTCGATCAGCAGTATGCAGAGGGAAGAGTTACAGCGATCACGGACGATGAACTGAAAGCTCAGCTTCGGATCGCCGCTGAAAAGCTCGCAGGAGAAGGTAACGGAAATGAAGAATGATCTGGATCAGGAAATCCTGCGCCAGCCGGTCAATCTCGCCGAATCTGTTTATTATCAGATCCGGCGGAAGATCCTTTCCGGGAAATATACGCCGGGAGAAGCGCTGACAGAAGGAGAAGTCTCAAAAGAGATCGGTGTCAGCCGGACACCGGTCAGAGAAGCTTTCAAGCATCTTGAGTCAGAAGGACTTCTCCAGTTAAGACCGAACCGCGGTGCAGTAGTCGTAGGAATCGGACGATCAGACATTGAAGATATCTATGAGATCCGATCCCTTCTGGAAGGAAGAGCGGCTGAGAGAGCGACAGTAAAAGCGGATGAATCTTCCATCGAACAGCTGAATGAGATCGTAGATCTGACAGAGTTCTATATTGAACGAGGTGATTATGACCGGGTGACGGCGATGGATGATCGTTTCCATCGTACGATCTATGAGCTGACCGGCAGCCGGATGCTTCAGAAAATTCTGAAAGAGCTGCATGCGTATGCTGAGAATATTCGGGAGAGGTCGATCAAAGAACCGGGAAGAGCCGAGCAAATGCTGAAGGAACATCGTTCGATCCTGGAAGCGATGATCAGAAAGGATCCGGAAAGCGCCGGTGCGCTGATGATCGAACATGTACGAGCTTCTGCCGCCAATATGGAAAAAAACCATCTGATGGAAAACTGAGAGGTAAAGCGATGATCTATAATCAGGAACCCTGCATCTATACAGACGGAAAAATCAATAAGATCCCTTCCGATATGCTTCGGGAGGGACGTGAAAAAACAATGGCTTATCGGATCCTGAGAGCTCATGAGAGCAGGGAAGTGCCGGCTGAAGAAGGAATGCTGCATCTTCGTTTCGATGCGCTTATCTCACATGATATCACCTATGTCGGTATCATTCAGACAGCCAGAGCAAGCGGAATGAAATCTTTCCACCTTCCCTATGCACTGACGAACTGCCATAACAGCCTTTGTGCGGTCGGCGGAACGATCAATGAAGACGATCATGTGTTTGGACTGTCAGCTGCCCGTAAATATGGAGGAACCTATGTGCCGGCCAATCAGGCGGTCATTCATCAGTATGCACGAGAGATGATGAGCGGATGCGGCAGGATGATTCTCGGGTCAGACTCTCATACAAGATACGGAGCCTACGGAACCATGGGAATCGGTGAAGGGGGACCGGAACTGGTCAAGCAGCTCTTAGATCAGACTTATGATATTCCTCTTCCTGAAGTGACGCTCGTCCATGTGACAGGAAAACTCAGGCACGGAGTAGGTCCGCATGATGTGGCACTGACGCTTTGCCGGGATGTTTTCGGCATCGTCAAAAATCATATCCTTGAATTTGCCGGTGAAGGAATTCGAAATCTTTCCAATGATGAGCGGATCGGGATCGATGTTATGACTACCGAGACAGCCTGCCTTTCTTCGATCTGGGAAACAGATGAAGTTACACGGCAGTTCTACCGGAATCATGGAAGGGAAGAAGACTATCAGAGTCTGGCACCGCAGGACGAAGCCTGTTACGATCATTATATAGAATTGAATCTTTCTGAGATCGAACCGATGATCGCACTTCCGTTCCATCCCTCGAATGCACTTCCGATCCGTGAGCTGAAAGCAGATCCTCATAAATACCTGGATCCGATCGGGCTTGGAGATCAGGTCAAAGAAGGAAAGATTCTCGTAAGCCAGGGGGTGATTGCCGGATGTGCCGGAGGCCTGTATGAAAATCTGGAAGAGGCCGATGCGATCCTGCAGCAGGGCACCATCGGTCAGGGGATTTTCTCTCTTTCCGTTTATCCTGCATCTACTCCGATTCAGCATGCGATGGCGCAAAACGGGATTCTGACATCTTTGCTTGAGTCCGGAGCGGTCGTGAAACCATGTTTCTGCGGACCTTGCTTTGGCGCTGGTGATGTTCCTTCCAATGAAGGCTTCTCGATCCGTCATACAACCCGTAATTTCCCTAATCGCGAAGGTTCCAAGCCTGGAGAAGGGCAAAAAGCCTACGTCGCCCTGATGGATGCACGCTCGATTGCAGCGACGGCGGCCATGGGCGGTGTCCTTACCGGAGCGGATGAAATACAGTATAGCGTTCAGCAAACGCCTTATCATTTTTATCCGGGCATCTATGAAAAACGGGTGTACAAAGGATTTGGGGACCCGCATGAAGAGGAATCTCTGATTCTTGGTCCGAATATTACGGACTGGCCGAAGATGGAAGCGCTGAAAGAGGATCTTCTGGTAAAACTCTGTGCCGTGATCCGTGATCCGGTGACGACAACGGATGAACTGATTCCTTCCGGGGAAACTTCTTCTTATCGTTCCAATCCTCTCAGACTGTCTGAATTCACTTTGTCCAGGAGAGAACCAGCCTATGTCGGAAGAGCAAAGGAAGTTCAAAAACTGAGAGCAGAAGATTTTGGATTAAACAGTGAAAATGTGAGTATCGGTTCTGCGATCTTTGCCGTGAAGCCAGGGGATGGTTCTGCCAGAGAACAGGCGGCATCCTGTCAGCGTGTGCTGGGCGGAAGCTGCAACTTCGCGGTTGAGTATGCGACCAAACGGTATCGTTCCAACTGTATCAACTGGGGTATGATTCCCTTCACAACAGCTGCTTTCCCGGCAGAGTGCGGACAAACTGTTTATATACCGGGAATCAGACAGGCCCTGATCGACGGGAAGGAAGAAATCACCGGATATATCGATCAGGATCCTGAAAAGCCGCTGAAACTTCAAATGAAAGGTCTGACACAGACAGAGCGCGAGATCCTGCTTCTGGGCTGCCTGATGAATTATTATGCGAAACGAGGAAAAGATCATGACTAAAATCAGAATGACGACACCGCTGGTGGAAATGGACGGAGACGAAATGACCCGTATTCTGTGGAAAAAGATCAAGGATGAGCTGATTCTTCCGTTCGTCGATCTGAAAACAGAGTATTATGATCTCGGACTTGTGAACAGAGATAAGACAGAAGATCAGGTTACGGTGGATGCCGCCAATGCTACAAAGAAATACGGCGTGGCTGTCAAATGTGCAACCATTACGCCGAATCAGCAGCGGGTAGAAGAATACAATCTTCATCAGATGTGGAAAAGCCCGAATGGTACGATTCGTGCGATGCTGGATGGAACCGTTTTCCGTACACCGATCGTCATCGACGCGATCAAACCAGCAGTCAGAAGCTGGGAAAAACCGATCACGATCGCCAGACATGCTTATGGTGACGTTTACAAGAACGTAGAGATCCGTACCAATGAAGGGGGAGTCTGTGAACTGGTCTTTACCGGGAAAAGCGGTAAGACGATCCGAAAGACCGTGGCTGAACTGGATGAACCCGGAATTTTCCAGGGCGTACACAATAAAGAATCCTCAATCCGTTCCTATGCGCATGCTGTCTTTACCTATGCGCTTTCAACCGGGCAGGATGTCTGGTTCGGAGCCAAGGATACGATCTCCAAAACATATGATGGTGCTTTTCGGCAGATCGTCGGTGATGTATTTGAAGAATATCGTGAACGCTTTGAAAAAGCCGGCATCACCTATTTCTACACACTGATCGATGATGCAGTGGCCAGAGTCATGCGTTCCAAAGGAGGCTTCATCTGGGCATGTAAGAATTATGACGGAGATGTGATGAGTGATATGGTCGCGACAGCCTTCGGATCTCTGGCTATGATGACTTCTGTTCTGGTATCACCGGACGGAATTTATGAATATGAGGCATCCCACGGGACGGTCACGAGACATTATTATCGCTATCTGAAAGGTGAGCCAACTTCCACAAATCCGATGGCTACGATCTTTGCATGGAGCGGAGCACTGAGAAAACGCGGAGAAATGGATGGAATAGTTGAGCTTTGTCATTTTGCGGATGTTCTGGAGGAGGCATGTCTTGATGTGCTCGGCAAAGGCATCATGACAAAAGACCTGGTACTTTTAGCAGATCCTTCCGTTCAGGTAAGAGAAGTGCTGACTGACGAATTCCTTTCTGAGATTCGTCAGGAAATCGAGAAAAAAATATCATAATCAGAAAATTTTAGGTTCCTTCCTGACAAAGAATATGTTATAATCATGACATAGTTGACAAATTGGTAATTTCAAAGAAATTGTTCTTTGTCTGGAAGGAGCCGACATTGCAGGAGAAGAAAATCGACGAGCTTCGGCGGACTTTCCCTGAAGTGGACAGAGCCTACTGGTTCGCTATTCGTGCCCATCGAGGACAGAAACGTAAGGATGGGAGTACGCCCTATATCCAGCATCCAATCGAAGTAGCTGAGATCGTTTCCACTATGAGTGTGGTTCCAAGCGTCATTGTTGCAGCTCTGCTGCACGATGTAGTAGAGGATACCTATGTCAAGCTCAATGATATCGCCAGAATGTTCGGTATTTATGTTGCCGATCTGGTCAGTGATGAAAGCGAGAATAAACGCCGCGAAAAACCGGCTTCTGATACCTGGCGGCTGAGGAAGGAAGAGGCGATCGAAAAGATTGCCGGGGCCGGAAAGGAAGCCAAGATCATCTCGCTGGCAGATAAACTGTCCAATCTTCGGTCAATCTGGAGAGATTATCAGATTATCGGGGATGAAGTTTTCGATCGCTTCAATATCCGGGAGAAGAAAGAGCATGGATGGTATTACCGTTCCATGAGAGACCAGTATATTGGTCTGAAGGGAACGGACGCCTGGAAGGAATATTCCGATCTGATCGAGAAAATTTTCGGACCGGATCGTGCTCAGCCGATCCCGGAAGACAATAAAAAAGCATAAAAAATCCTCCCGCAAAGGGGAGGATTTTTGTTTTCCTGAAGAAAAACGATTAAAGACCGAGATCTTTGAACTTGTCGGCCATCAGCGCATAACCGCCGTCAAGATCGGGATCTGATTTATAGGACATACCAGGGTTCTGACGGGAAGCACCTTTTTTGCCGTCTCTTCTGCGGCGGGGAGCACCTTCACCATCTTTTTTCTCACGGCGGGAAGATTTATTTCCTTCCGGGTTGGGCATCAGCGCACGGATGGAAAGAGAGATCTTCTTGCTGGCTTCATCCAGTTTGATGACCTTGACTTCAACTTCCTGGCCAACGGTAAGGAACTCGTTAATATCTTTAACATAGGTGTTGGATACTTCGGAAATATGAACCAGACCCTGGGTGCCAGCTTCACCTTCCAGTGCAACAAAAGCGCCAAAGGACTGAATACCTGTTACTTTACCTTTTAAAACCTGTCCGACTTCTACACTCATAGCAGTACCTCCATCTGGCATCCGTCTGAATCCGAACCCTGCAGGAACAGCGGGAAGAGCTCTTTATCAGTTCTTCCGGCCATCTATCCTGAGCGAATGGATATGATACGGCTGCCGGCATAAATATCCTGACTATTATATCACAAACAGACATTGGAAGCAAGGGGGAAAGATGGTTAAAAACCGGAAAACCAGTTGACACTTTCTTATCAGATGTGTTAAAATATATAGCTGTAGTATGTCGGTGTGATGGAATTGGCAGACGTGACGGACTCAAAATCCGTTGATGGCGACATCGTGTGGGTTCGAGTCCCACCACCGGCATTACCCCGCAGCCTGCGGCATGTCTGCAGTCTGCGGTTTTTTCGTTTCAAGAGAATCTTATCAATATTCATGATACAGAAGAAAGCAGGTATTCATACTCCATGAACAAACGATATCAGATTACCCGACTGGCCGGGTACTCCGGTTCCGTCATGCAGGCGATCACGACTAATGTGCCTCCGGTTTTGTTCATCATTTTCCAGGAACACTTCGGGATTACTTATGCGGAACTTGGATTTCTGGTTTTGATGACATTTGTTGTTCAAATCGTAGTAGACTTTGTTCTTGCCAGAATTTCTCATAAATTGAATCTTCGGCTGCTCCTTCAAAGCTGTGGCGTTTTCTCGCTTGTTGGATATCTGATGCTTGTCATGGCGCCGGTCCTTTTCCAGGGACATGTTTTTGCAGGATTGATCCTTGCCTGCTTGTTTTATTCTTCTTCCGCCGGGATCATTGAAGTCATGTCTTCCCCGGTCAATGATGCGATTCCTTCACAGGATAAGGGATCATCCATGGCCTTTCTTCACTCATTCTATTGCTGGGGTGTACTTGGTTCTGTCCTGATCAGTACTCTGCTGCTTCGGCTGTTTGGCCAGGATCATTGGCAATGGGTCATGATATTCTGGATGATCATTCCGATCACGAACTTTATTCTGTACACTGTCTGTCCTCTCCCGCCCATGCTGAGCGGAAATGAAAACGGAGGTGTACATCTTTCCCGAATGCCTCTTTTCTGGGTCGCTCTTCTGGTGATGATTGCCTCAGGAGCTTCGGAACTCGCGATGGGGCAGTGGGCGTCCATGTTTGCCCAGAAAGGTCTTGGCGTCAACAAGACGATCGGAGATATCGCCGGCCCGTGCTTTTTCGCATTTCTGATGGGGCTCGGACGTCTGTATTATGGTATCCGCGGAGAAAAAATCCGCATGGATCGTGCGCTGATGCTGCTTTCTGTATTATGCGTCGGAAGTTATCTTCTGACGATTCTTTCACATTCACCGATCCTTTCATTAGTCGGAGTAGGCCTTTGCGGTCTTTCTGTTTCCATGATGTGGCCGGGAACACTGGTTCTTGCAAGCAAAGCAATTCCCGAGGGTGGGACCAAACTGTTTGCCATGCTGGCTCTTGGAGGCGACATTGGATGCTCTCTGGGCCCATGGCTGACCGGTGTCATCTCAGACAGAGTCCTGAAAATCTACCCGGATGGCGGATTTGGTTATCTGCCGGATCAGCTGGCACTTCGGATCGGGCTGGCTGTTGCTATTGTTTTTCCTGTTTTGCTGTTTGTATGCGTTCCCAGACTGAAAAAGAAGGAGAATTGATAATATGAGTCGGAAAATCCTGCTGGTCGACGGTCATTCCATAGCCAACCGGGCTTTCTATGGCCTGCCTCTTTTAACCAATTCCAAGGGTCTTCATACGAATGCCCTGCTTGGATTTTTCAATATTCTGCTGCGTACGATCGATGATGTCAAGCCGGACGCACTTGGTATTGCGTTTGATTTAAAAACACCGACCTTCCGCCATGAATTATATCCGGAATATAAGGGAAACCGGGCAGGGTTTCCTGATGAACTCAGAGAACAGATCCCGTATCTGCAGGATCTTTTGAAAGATGCAGGTCTCAAACTGCTCACGAAAGAGGGATTTGAGGCGGATGACGTCTTAGGCACCATCTCCAAACAGCATGGCGAAAAGGGCGATGAAGTCATGATCCTGAGCGGAGACAGAGACCTTCTGCAGCTTGTGGACGAAAAAATCACGCTGCTCATACCGAAAACCAAAAAAGGCGGAAGTGAAACGGAAGTCTATCATGTTGAGGAGGTCACGGAAAAATACGGCGTCGGACCCGAAGGATACCTGGTCATGAAATCTCTGATGGGGGATGCATCGGACAATATCCCCGGTGTGCCTTCGATTGGTGAAAAGACAGCATCCAAAATCGTCAGCACCTATAAAGATCTTGAAAATGCCATAGCGCACGCTTCCGAGATCAAGCCGCCCCGTGCAGGTCAGAACCTGATGGAGTACCAGGAACAGGCGAGACTTTCTTTGATTCTGGCTACGATCCGGACAGACTGTCCTGATCCGGGAGAAGTTACTGATCTGACACCGGAAGTTTTCCATACCAGATCTTTCATAGAAGGACTGCGCGCCTTTGAACTTAAGAGTCTGCTCACCCGGATCGGAACGCAGCCGGCAGAGGAAGAAGAACCGGTAGGACAGATCGGTCTGGAAGAAGCGCAGACCCATAGACCGGAAGCATCGGCAGATGGACCGGATGATGCGCTTCGTGTTCATCAGTTTTTCCGTCTCCTGAATCAGCAGGAGGAAAAACAGCTTGCCGTATACCCGTCCCAAAGTGCAGACGGCGGGGTTCTGGGGTTTTCCTTTGCCTCTTTCGATCAGCAGATCTATACGGAAGAGCTGAGCGGTGATTGTCTGAAAGAAATCCTGAAAGTGCTTCATGATCCGGATATCCGGAAAATCACCTTCGATGCGAAAAAGATCCAGCGCTGGCTTCTTGAAATGAAAACCGGGGCGATCGAAAAACCTCTTAGTGATCTGATGCTGGCCTGTTATCTGCTTAATGCTACAAAGGGAAGCTACAGTGTTGATGAAGTATCGGTAGCCTATCTGGATCAGTTTATTCCGACGGAGGCTGATCTTCTCGGACAGGGTGTAAGGAAGAAGACCTGGGAGGAGATCGACGAGAAGAGACGCAGCAGTTTTCACCGCCAGTATGCAAAGGTCCTGCTGGATGCATACGAAAAGATCGCAGAAGACCTTAAGAAGATGGACCTTATGTACGTCTATGAAGAGATCGAGCTTCCTCTGACTGAAGTACTGGCTTCCATGGAAACAGACGGAATCCGGTGTGAGAGCAGTGTTCTGGAAGAGATCGGAGCTTTTCTGCGTTCGAAGATCGAAGAACTGCAGAAGAGTATCTATGAGATGGCAGACGGGCCTTTTAATATCAATTCGACCAAACAGCTCGGCAGCGTCCTCTTTGAAAAGCTGGAGCTTCCTACAGGAAAGAAAACAAAATCCGGCTATTCCAC
>JAEEGL011430174.1_pt1 | contig 26293 bp, 15 predicted proteins | sample 9134231 | NCBI WGS metagenome assembly JAEEGL01 (sample SAMN16246548, study PRJNA631951) | gut metagenome | biome: gut microbiome; feature: rumen; material: fiber-attached | host: Bos | place: Iran: Karaj | collected 2018-10
AGGTCACCAACACCATCATCACCATCACCGAAGACGAAGAGAAGGGTATCGTGGAGATCGCTTCCCAGAACAAGGCCGACATCGAATCCTGCAAGGCCAAGATCCGCGGCATCGTCGCTGTGCCTGAGGTCGGCGAGGTCTATCACGGCAAGGTCGTCAGCATCATGGCTTTCGGCGCCTTCGTCGAGATCCTGCCCAACAAGGATGGTCTGCTGCACATCTCCGAGATCGGCTGGGAGCGTTACAACGACATGGAAGAGACCGGCCTGAAGGAAGGCGACGAGATCGATGTCAAGTTGATCGAGATCGACCAGAAGACCGGCAAGCTGCGTCTCTCCAGAAGAGAGCTGCTTCCCAAACCAGAAGGCTATGTGGAGAAGAAGTCCAACGGCCCTCGCCCGGGAGGTGCCCCTCGCCAAAACAAAGGTGGCAACAAAGGCGGCCATGGCAACGGTGGCAACCACGGTAACGGAGGCAACCACGACAGAAGGAAATAATTTTTTTCCGACTATATTATACTAAACACGTTTTAAATGAGGCAGTTAAAGATTACGAAGCAGGTTACCAATCGTGAGACCGCATCTCTCGACAAGTATCTGCAAGAAATTGGTAAGGTTGACCTGATCTCCGCTGAAGAAGAGGTAGAACTCGCTCAACGTATCAAGCAAGGCGACAAAGTGGCATTGGAAAAGCTTACCAAAGCCAACCTGCGCTTCGTCGTCTCCGTATCAAAACAGTATCAGAACCAGGGCCTTAGTCTTCCCGACTTAATCAACGAAGGTAACTTGGGTCTGATAAAAGCCGCACAACGTTTCGACGAGACCAGAGGTTTCAAATTCATCTCCTACGCCGTGTGGTGGATTCGTCAATCCATCCTTCAGGCACTGGCCGAACAGTCACGTATTGTTCGTCTCCCTCTGAACAAAATCGGTTCCATCAACAAAATCAACAAAGCTTACGCTAAGCTAGAGCAAGAGTATGAGCGTGAACCCAATGCAGAGGAGATCGCCGAGGTCCTCGAGATCACGGAAGCAGAGGTGAAAGAGTCGATGAAGAATGCCGGACGTCACATCTCAATGGACGCCCCGCTGATTCAGGACGAGGACAACACCATGTACGACGTCTTGAAGAGCGAAGAGGCACCTACACCAGAGACAGAGCTTCTGTACGAGTCGTTACGAAAAGAAATTGACCGCGCCATCTCCACGCTGACACCGCGTGAGGCCGATGTCGTCCGACTTTACTTCGGACTCAACGGCAGCCACCCGATGACTTTAGAAGAGATTGGTGAGAAGTTTGACTTGACGCGTGAACGTGTGCGTCAGATTAAGGAAAAGGCTATTCGTAGGTTGAAACATACGAGCAGAAGCAAGATCCTTAAGAGTTATCTCGGTTAAGATCTTTAAATTAAAAAAGCCCTCCGGTAACGGGGGGCTTTTTTAGTAAGTTGTATTAGTGAGCCACTTGAACCAAGCGTACCGAGAATCCGTTCTGAATAAAGTCGATGGCCTGAGGATACAAGCCGGAATCGAAGATGGAAACGCAGTTGGCACGGTCTTCATTGTATTTCGATGATGACCAATAATGGCCACTACTTTCTGTGTTGTTCACCTCAGTTCCCAAACGGTATCCAGCAGTTGGCAAAAAGACCACGCCATACTGCTCAATCATTTCCCACTGTTCCATTGAGATCGGATTGTTTTCATAATACACATTCGTTGTATTAGGGAAATTTAAGTTGAAGTAACTGCCACTCCAGTCATCGGGTAGTATAATCACGCCATTCACGTTACCCACTCGAGCCTTGGCAAATCGGATGCCCGAAGGTGTGGCACGCGATTCAAAGATGTAGGCCCATTCTTCCGTAGTCAATGTGCGCCATAGATTCTCCGTGTTGCCGCCATTGGCAATGGCATTGTAGCCCCAGTCGGCCTGGCCGGTCTGATCATAAAGATTCATTTGATAATTGCAGTAAGCCTCGTAGTAGTAGTAATAAGTATCGGTACTCCAGGGTTGATAGCATGGAGCCCCGTGATCGTAGCCACTTGTGCCCCAGCCGAATAGACTGACAATATTTTGGTTGGCATAGTTCTCTCCCACATTTTGACCAAGGTCCTCCACCATGTCATATTGATGTTCCATAAACGACCATGTGCCCGTGTTCATGTGGTACTGAAGGTTTCCCTTGGAGAAATACACTTTCGCACCTTCATCATTGATGGTGAACAGACCGTCGATGGCACCCACGGGGGCCTCCACTGGGAAGACAAGGGTCACCGTTTCATTATTATATTGCTTTTGTTCCACCACTGTGCTATGGACCGTTGTTCCATTGGCCGTTAGAAATGCCTCGTAGCGCATAAGATCGCCCAGTTCGAACACACCAGGATTCCCGCCGCGTCCTACGGCAACGTCTTTGGGAACCACACTCATTTCATCGGCACCGGCATGGCCTGTGCACACCAGTCGAGCCACCGAACTACCATGAGGCGTTGCTACACGCAAGAACGCCATGCCAGGAGTGGACAGACAAACGGTCACATCGTGGGCACCGCGAGCAAGACACATGTCTCGAGTAGCGACCACCTTACCATCCACTCGAATCACTTGCAGGCTCACCTCAGAAGCCTCCTCAAGTTCCAAAGGCACACAAGTCTTCCCAGCAAAAGGATTCGGGAAAGCTGCCCCTAAACGGCAATCCTGTCCCTGCCACTCTCCCACGCCCACTTGAGTCGAGGTTAGCACCAAGACGGTATCAGGATAATTTAAAGTCATCATCCAGCCCTGAGTAAGGTCTGTAACCATCACTGAGGTGAACGGGCTGTAGCCCCCTGCCGCCGTCGCCGCGGTAAACTTCACTGTCACCGTCTCTTGCGCTTGGATTGACAATGCTATAAGCAACATTGAAAAAAGTAATGTCTTTCTCATTTCGATTCACATTTAATGAACTACAAAGATAAGAAAAGTTTTCAGTTAGCAGTTTTCAGTTATAGTTGGAATTATCCCAAAAATCAAAATTCCGAATAACATCATTGATTTTTGATTATTTTTGTCCAAATAAAGCAACACGCACCATGAAAAAGTTCATCTTCCTCATTATGGCTTTCGCCATTGCCTCCACATTGAAAGGCCAGACCCCCATCCTGTCCGAAGGATTCGAAGGATCGCAATTCCCTCCTCAAGGTTGGGCCAGAGAGTCCATCTACATGTCATTCAATAAAGGTTCTCTGGTTCCCGATTCTGGAAACTTACAGATTCTTTCAATCCTGGCGTCAGTACTCTTAATAAAATCCGATGCCGTTGGTTCTCCAAAAGTCCGGGCACAATACTCCAACTGCTCAATCCAATGCTGTTGAGCCTTTTCACGCCAATCAACAACCATACTTCTTAAGCAATTCCCAAGCCCGCCTCATTACTTCTTCGTGCGGCACCACTTTTCCCTCAGCAATATCGCGCTCCGCCTCCTCGATACGACGATGAGCCTCTTCCCTAGTTGTCGGAGCATAAAAATTTTTATCCATCGGAATTGCTTGATTGATGTTGCGAAGATAACTCCTTTTTTTGGTTCTTACAGTATTCATAGATCATTTTTTTAGTTTTTCACTTTCTTTTTCATCCGCAAAGATAATACAAATATTTTTAATTTTACCTTATTTCTAATTAATAATTATCATATATTAATAATATTCTAAACTTCAATAATATAGATCTATAATTTAATCAAAAAATAATTCAATTATTCATCACACCTTATGTCAAGAATGATTATATTTGCAGAACTAACAACTGAACAACTACCAACTTCAAACTCCCAACTATGAAAATGCTCGCCCCTTCCCTGCTTTCAGCAGATTTCCTCAACTTAGGAAAGGATATTGAGATGATCAACCGCAGCGAGGCCGACTGGTTCCACTGCGATGTGATGGACGGCCGCTTCGTTCCCAACATCTCGTTCGGCATCCCAGTGGTACATGCCATCAGCCAACTGGCTGAGAAGCCTCTCGACGTACATCTGATGATCGTAGAGCCTGAAAAATACTTCGAGGCTTTCGTCAAGGCTGGCGCCGACATCATCACCTTCCACTACGAGGCCAGCACCCACATCCACCGTGCCGTACAGCAGCTGAAAGCCCTCGGCGTGAAGGCTGGCGTAGTGTTGAACCCACACACTCCTGTCTCCGTACTGGAAGACATCCTCTGCGACCTTGACCTGGTGCTGCTGATGAGCGTCAACCCTGGCTTCGGCGGACAGAAGTTCATCGAACGCACCTTCGAGAAGATCCGTAGGCTCCGCGCCATGATCAATGAACAAGGCCTCGACACCATGATCGAAGTCGACGGCGGTGTGAACACCGAGAATGCAGCAGCCCTCTTCGAGGCTGGAGCCAACATCCTTGTGGCGGGTAATGCGGTGTTCAAGTCCGAAGATCCCGAATACACCATTCATCTTTTGAAATCATAAATCTTTAAATCTATAAATAACATGAATGAATCCATCTTAAAACTCGCCCCTGCTGGCATGTGGAAGGAATTCCAAGGCATCCTCAGCGTGCCGCGTCCTTCAAAAAAAGAAGCAAAAATGGTCCAATACCTTGAAAAATGGGCTAAGGATCATAAGGTAAAATATGTGAAAGAAAAATGCGGTAACATCATCATGACCGTGCCAGCCACCAAAGGCATGGAAGACCGCAAGATGATCGCCCTCCAGGCCCACATGGACATGGTGTGCGAGAAGAATAGCGACAAGGTCCACGACTTTGAGAAAGACCCCATCGAGGCCGTCATCAAAGGCGAATGGCTGCATGCTAACGGCACCACCCTCGGTGCTGACGACGGCATCGGCGTCGCTGCCGCTTTGGCTATCATCGCCGACCCGAAGGTAAAACACGGTCCACTGGAGTGCATCTTCACCGTTGATGAAGAGACCGGTCTCACCGGCGCCATGGCCCTCGACCCTAAGCACATGAAATCACGCATCCTTCTCAACCTCGACTCTGAGGACGAAGGCGAGATCTTCATCGGCTGCGCTGGCGGCATGGACACCATCGTGAAGATGTGGTATGAACTGGAACCCGCTCCGGAAGAAGCCACCGCTTACCGCGTCACTGTGAAAGGCCTTAAAGGCGGCCACTCAGGCGACGACATCAACAAGAACCTGGCCAACGCCAACAAGCTGCTGACCCGCATCCTCTGGGAAGCCACTGGCCGTTATGACCTCGCTCTCTATGACTTCCAAGGCGGCAACCTGCGCAACGCCATCGCTCGTGAAGCTACTGCCGTAGCCTATATCCCCAACGATTGCTGCGAAGGCTTCGAGAACTTCTGCAAGGAGATGGAAGGTAACTTTAGGAAAGAATATCAGGTGGCTGATCCAGGCATCACCGTGGTGGTCGAAAAGGCTGAAATCCAACCCGACGTCGTTATCGACGAGATTTCACAATTCGAACTGCTCAACGCACTCTTAGCCTGCCCTCATGGCGTCATTGAATGGTCACAGACGATCCCGAATTTCGTTGAGACCTCAACCAACCTGGCTTCATGCAAAAAGAGAGAAGGCTATTTCTTCATCCAAACCTCACAGCGTAGCTCCATCGAGTCAGCTAAGGAGAGCGTCGCCAACATGGTGGAAAGTGTCTTCAATCTCGCTGGTGCCGATGTAGAACACACCGACGGCTATCCGGGCTGGACTCCCAACCCCAAGTCGAAGATCTGCGACATTGCCGTGAAACTCTACAAGAAACGCTTCGGCAAGGACCCGAAAGTCCGCGCCATCCACGCTGGACTGGAATGCGGCCTCATCGGCGACAAGATCAAAGGCATGGACATGATCAGCTTCGGTCCTACCCTCCGCGGCGTACACTCACCTGACGAGCGCCTCGAGATCAAGACCGCTCAGATGTTCTGGGACTTCCTCTGCGACATCCTGAAGAACGCTCCGAAATAAGTTTTTAAGCTATAATTAGCAAACGAAGTACCTCAAAAGGCGCCTTGCCGTATCTCCGCAAGGAGATATGCAGCGCCGTTGAGGTACTTCTTTCGCTTTATAAGAATACAGGTTATTTCTCGCAATGGCGAGCATTCCGAGTGCCTCTCAAAGGGCAATCCGCCTTACAGGATGAGCATTTGTTTTTTCCTCTCCTCAATCCTCGAATAGCCAGCACACTAAGGCCTAACACGATTACGAGCACTATGATGGTAGCCCAATTCATCCGATAACGGCATTAGCAATGAGATAGGCAACCCAAGCCACGACCCAGGCTACCACACATTGGAAAACGATGATGAAAAGCATCCATTTGGAGCCGAGTTCACGACGGATGGCAGCTATTGCAGCCACGCATGGCGTGTAGAGCAGGCAGAACACAAGCATCGAGATTGAGGACACCGTGGTGAACAACGGCATGGCATTCAGCACTTCAAGTGTAGCCACCACGCTTTCCTTAGCCATAAATCCACTGATCAGGGCAGTGACCACCTGCCAGTGGCCAAGTCCTATCGGACGGAACACAGGCGCAATCCAGCCAGCCACAGTGGCCAGCATGCTGCCCTCGCCGTTCTCCACCATCTGGAAATGGAAATCAAAAGTCTGCAGGAACCAGATCACCAAGGTTGCCAGGAAGATCACCGTGAAAGCACGTTGCACAAAGTCCTTGGTCTTGTCCCATAGCAGATGCGCCACGTTTTTGCCACTGGGCATACGGTAGTTGGGCAACTCCATCACAAAAGGTGCCACGTCGCGGTGTTTCCCAAGCCATTTCGTCACCAAGGCAGTGACGATTCCTATGACAATTCCAAGTAAATACAGGCATATCAGCACCAGACCTCCATGTCCGGGGAAGAACATGCTGGTGAAGAAACCGTAAATCGGGATCTTGGCTGAGCAGCTCATAAATGGAGTGAGCAAGATGGTACGCCAACGGTCATGGGTGGAATGTAAGGTACGAGAAGCCATCACCGCAGGCACAGTACATCCAAAGCCAATGAGCATAGGAACGATACTGTGTCCCGTAAGACCAAGCTTACGCAGGAAGCTGTCGCTGACAAATGCCACACGCGCCATATAGCCGCTATCTTCAAGTAAACTCAGGAAGAAGAACAGCAGGATGATGATCGGGACGAAACTGATCACGCTGCCTACGCCGCCAAAGATGCCGTCAACCACCAACGACTGCACGGCGGGATTGACGTCCCAACGAGCCAAAGCAGCTCCACAGACATCCGCAAGCCATGTAATACCCTGATCGAGCCAGTCTTGCAAAGGAGCGCCCAACAGGTCGATGGAAAGATAGATCACGGAAACCATCACTAACACAAAGATCGGGATGGCCGTCCATTTGCCAGTAAGGATCCTGTCCATACGGCGACTGCGTTGGTATTCCTTGCTTTCCCGAGGTTTTACCACGGTCTTGTCGCATAGACGCTTGATAAAGGCGAAACGCATCTCAGCCATGGCAGCGGCACGGTCCAAGCCTCGCTCCTCCTCCATCTGCACAATCAGGTGTTCCAAGGTCTCCTTTTCATTCTGCGAGAGCTTCAGCGCTTCAAGCACCGTTTGGTCACCTTCGATGAGCTTCGATGCAGCAAAACGAACAGGGATTTCAGCACGTTGCGCATGATCTTCAATGAGGTGCATGATGCTATGCAAGCAACGGTGCACCGCCCCGCCATGATCGTCCTTGTCGCAGAAATCCTGACGAATAGGAGCTTCCTGGTATTGAGCAATATGCAATGCGTGATCAATCAACTCAGAGATACCTTCATTCTTTGAAGCTGAAATGGCCACCACAGGAAGGCCTAAGATGCGCTCCATTTCGTTCATCAAAATGGTGCCTCCGTTGTTGCGAATCTCATCCATCATATTGAGTGCCAGCACCATGGGAACACCAAGCTCCATCAACTGCATGGTCAGGTAAAGATTACGCTCAATATTGTTGGCATCCACGATGTTGATGATGGCTTTGGGCTTCTCCTCCATGATAAATTGGCGGGAGACAATCTCTTCAGCCGTATATGGCGACAGCGAATAGATTCCCGGTAGGTCGGTAACGGAAGTCTCCGGATGACCTTTGATGACGCCGTCCTTGCGATCAACAGTAACACCAGGGAAGTTGCCTACATGCTGGTTGGCACCTGTCAGTTGGTTGAACAAGGTGGTCTTACCGCAGTTCTGCTGTCCAGCAAGGGCAAACGTCAGCTTGGTGCCTTTCGGTAGCGGGCTTTCATGCGTCTTGTCGTGATAGATGCCTTCCTCACCCAAGCCTGGGTGGGCGTTATGGTCGTGAAGTGCACTGATGTATAGTCTATCGGGATCGATGGTACTTTCGGGTTCCTGCTCTTTTCCTGGTTCCACTTCAATCAAAGTGGCATCAGCCTTACGCAATGTCAGGGAATAGCCATGAATCATGACTTCCATAGGGTCGCCCAGAGGCGCATATTTCACCAGTTTAATAACGGCGTCAGGAATCACGCCCATGTCCAGAAAATGCTGGCGGCGCGAGCCTTCGCCATTCACCGCCTTAATGACGGCTGACTGACCAATTTCGAGTTTATCAAGTGTCTTCATACAAACTTCTTTTTATTATGATCGCAAAATTACCTTGTTTTCTCACTTCATCTCATCATCATTAATAGGTAATATCTTTGAGGTCATCATCATTTGTGAGGATGGATCACAAAAGACTGCTCACGGATGACGTAGCGCAGCTTCACCACAGGATGCTGTTCGGCAGAGGGATCCACCTCACAAAAAAAAGTAACCTCATTATCCCCCTGAGTCAGCTCAGAAAGGCCTTCCACAGAAACAGTCTTCAGTTTATTGTAATTGGCATCCATCACATAAGCGTAGTCGCCAAAGTCATACACCAACTGTTGGCCCGGTTCCAGCGTACACGGGAACATCACCAAGCCTTTGGTTGTGTTAATCATCGGATTGGTAACATTCACCTTGCCTTCTACGTTCATACGCAGTCCGAAACGGCCCTCCTCCTCTACATTCCATACCCATTGCTCACTCTTTAGAAATCCCGTGTCAACCTCTTGAAAAGCGCACTGGTAGCGACGTGAGAAATTCATTGAATATAGCATGAATAGACTGTCGCCCTGTTGTTCGAGATGCCAATCTAAATAAGGATCCTTCATCATCGCCTTCTGCGATGCCGTAAACGCCTCTGAGCGAGTCAGCTGATTCCATTGTTTCATCAGGGTAAGCATATCAGGTATTGTGCCGAGGTTTTTCAAGGCATTGGGATCAAGCAACATGCCGTATGAGGCGTTATAAGCTGAGGCTTTCGAAAGCATCCATTCCAGATCCTCAATTGAAGTGGCCGTTCTCTTTTTGTCGGAGGCATGGATCATAAACCAACCTAAGTTATGATTGGCGACTCCCTCTTCAGTCCAACGCTCCACCTGTCTGACACGAATCGATTTGTCGAGTATCTCCTGTCCGGGAGCGCCTTTAAGCAGCACCAACGAAACATTGCCTGCTTCCAGCCGTTCAGCCAACTGTTGACGTACAGCCTCACGCAGTTCTCCGTCAGGAATCACGAAACGGTCAGGGCTGTCCCAGATGCGATATACCTTGGCATTGACGCCATGATGAGTCCTTTGGGTGCCATACAGTCCGCGGGTACAACGATGCAACAACACCAGATCGCCTGCAAATTCCATGGTACCGATGGAGACTATCTCATCGTCAATCTGTAACAGGTTCAATGATGTCAGGCTTTTCAGCGCTTCGTTGCGATAAAGTGCAATGTCAACGTCTTCAGCATTCATCTCATCGAACAGCTTCAACTGCTCGGAGCGCTGATATAGGTTGAAGTTTTTAGGCGTAAAATAGGTATCATTAAGACTGATGGCATCTTCCTGAATCATTAGTCCCAACGTCACTTCCTGGTCTTTGGCAGCTTGTACCATCCGCCTCACCGAAAGGTCGCCATCGGGAGCGAAACTCTCGTTCCATTCATAATGGCCGTAGGTAGAGAACGGCGTCTTCACCACGAGCCACTCAAACCCTCCTTGATGGCATAGGTCGAGCATCGTCTGTAGGTCTTGTTCCGAAAAATCAGCAACGAGATAAGGCTGAGGGGATTGGGCTCTTAAAATACAGGCGAAAGCCAAAAACAAGATCAGAAAACCAATTCGTTTCATTTTTGAACTTTAATGCTGCAAAATTATTACTTTTGCATCAATAATACAAGACTGATCATGAACTGGAACGACCTCCTTTCAACCCATCGTTACGCTTCGCCGCACAAGAGTGCCGACATCCGCAGCTCCTTTCAGCGCGACTATGACCGCATCATCTTTTCCAGTGCGTTTCGTAGGCTGCAAAACAAGACTCAGGTGTTTCCTCTGCCGGGAAGCCAGATGGTTCACAACCGACTGACACACAGCTTGGAAGTAGCCAGTGTGGGCCGATCCATCGCTTGCCGCACCGTGCAGAAGCTTATGGAGAAGCACCCCGAATTAAAAGAGCGTCAATCCGACATTGAGACCATCGTATCCACCGTATGTCTCGCCCATGATCTCGGCAACCCACCATTCGGTCATTCTGGCGAAGACACCATCGGCAGCTTTTTCAAGGACGGCAAAGGCAAGGAGCTTCAAAGCGCCATGCTGCCCGAGCAATGGAGCGATCTGATTTCGTTTGAAGGCAACGCCAACGCTTTCCACCTGCTCACCTGTCAGTTCTATGGCCGTCGTCCTGGCGGAATGTCGCTAACTGCCGCCACGTTGGCATCTTTGATCAAATACCCCTACCCTTCACACAACAAGGGAAATCGCAAGAAATATAACGTGTTTTATTCTGATCTCGAGGTGTTTGAGGAAGTCATGCTGGAATGTGGCATCCCCAAGATTGACGAAGAGCACATGGTGTACGCCCGTCACCCCTTATCGTACATGATGGAAGCCTCTGACGATATCTGCTATCTCATCCTCGACATGGAAGACGCTCACAAGCGCGGCATTATCAGCACTGAAGCCGCCGAGCAGGCTTTTCTCACGTTTTTCGATACGAAAGCCGACGCTACTTTCTTCAAACATAAAGAAGAGGTGTATCGCGAGGTGACTGACCAAAACGAGCGCATGGCCTTCCTGAGAGCCACCTTGATCAACAAACTGGTCAACCATGCCAGCGACATCTTTGTGGCTCATTATGACGAAATCATGGATGGCAGCTTCAAGGATAGTTTGATCTCTTATCTTCCCGAGCATGAAGAGAATGCCCTGAAACAATGCCGTAAACAATCCGTAAAGGACATCTACCGTCATCCTTCAGTCGTAAAGATCGAGTTGACTGGTTTCAACGTCATTGGAACCTTGCTCGAAGAGTTTGTCGGTGCCGTGCTGGAACCCGAAAAAGCCTACAACAAAAAGCTGCTGAGTCTGATGCCTGAACAGTTCACGCCCTTGCATGAAGGCATGTATTACAAGGTTCAGTCCGTATTGGATTTCATCTCCAACATGACTGACCTCTATGCTGTTCAGTTATACAAAGATCTGAGGGGAATTGACTAACCCTCTCTAAGGCTCTGCCTTGCGTAAGGTGTGAGGTCTTGCGAAGCAAACTCACCTCTCAAGAACTTGAAATATCCCGCTACTGCAACCATAGCGGCGTTGTCGGTGCTATAGCTGAGACGCGGAATGAACACTTTCCAATGATACTTCTCCCCTAAAGCCAACATGGCGTCATGCAAACCGCTATTGGCGCTCACGCCACCGGCGATGGCCACCGTCTTGATGCCTGTTTGCTTGCTGGCTTTCACCAACTTGTTCATCAAAATGTCGATGATGGTCTTCTGCACCGAAGCGCAAAGATTCTCTTTGTTCTCTTCAATGAAATTGGGATTCAGTTTGAGGTTGTCACGAACAGTATATAAAATACTGGTTTTCAATCCACTGAAGCTATAATCCAAACCAGGAATATTAGGCTTTGCAAAGCTAAATGCATTAGGATCGCCGATCTTGGCCAACTTATCTATGACAGGACCACCCGGATAAGGCAAGCCAAGGATCTTGGCCGTTTTGTCAAAGGCCTCCCCTGCCGCATCGTCGATGGTCTTACCGATGACCTCCATGTCGAAATAGTCCTTCACCACCACAATCTGGGTATGTCCACCCGACACCGTCAAGCAAAGGAATGGGAAATCAGGTACTTCGGTATGCGTAGCATCGGTAGCGAAATGCACCAAGATATGCGCATTCATGTGGTCGATCTCCACCATCGGGATGTTCAGAGTCTGGGCAAAAGCCTTCGCAAACGAAGTTCCGACTAAAAGTGAGCCTAAAAGACCAGGTCCACGTGTAAAAGCAATTGCGGATAATTGTTTTTTATCTATATTTGCATCCTTTAAGGCCGTGTCGATGACGGGGATGATATTTTGCTGGTGCGCACGGGAAGCGAGTTCGGGGACAACGCCTCCATATTTCTCGTGAACCTTCTGGCTGGCAATAATGTTGGAGAGCACGCACGTGCCTTGAAGCACAGCGGCTGAAGTGTCGTCGCAAGAGGACTCGATGCCTAAAATGTATTCGTTCATGAACTGTATTTTGGAGGCTCAAAATTATTAAAAAAAAGATTATCCATAGTATCCTTGTGATCATAATGGTGTTCCTTTCGGTCATCATGAGCCTCTTTATTGCCATCCAAGATCCTATCATACAGAAGTTTGCCATTCGTATTGCGGGAGGTTATCTCTCTTCCAAAACCGGCACCGAGGTACAGATCGGCAGCCTCAACATCTCCCCGAACTTTACCGTCAATTTCGACGATGTCGTCATCAAAGACTTGAAAAACAACGACTTGCTAAATGTCAAGAACCTAAAGATCCATCCCTATATGGAGGAGCTCATCCACGGCGACATCCATCTCGAACGCATCGAGCTGAACCAAGCCTCGGCCCAACTCGTCACCTACGAGGGGGAAGACAAGATGAACCTCCAGTTCCTGATCGACGCCTTCGCTTCAGACAAGGAAAAGACCGGTGGCACGCCCCCCATCCGGATCGACCGGATCCTCGTCAACGGCCTCGACTTCCAGTTCTGGAACCAAAACAAAGACAACCCAGCCAAGGGCGAGCAGCAACTCATGGACTATGCCCATATCGACGTCAAGGACATCAACCTCGACCTGGAGGGCCTCCTCGTCAAGGGCGACTCCATCACCGGCAAGATCCACCATCTGTCCGCCAAAGAGCAGAGTGGCTTTGAGCTCAAGCGACTTGCCTCACAGGTCAACGTCTCCTCTCACGGCATCCTGCTGGACGGCCTCCAACTGGAGACGCCCAACAGCCAACTCGACCTCGACCTGCACATGCTGTATCCCGGCTATCACGCTTTCGGCACCTTCGTGGACTCCGTCACCTTCGACACCCGGATCCGACCCACCCAGATCCTACTCAGCGACCTGGGCCCCTTTACCAAGGTCCTGTACCAAATGCCCGACACCCTCCGGTTCGAAGGCCTGTTCCAAGGACCCATCGAGCATTTCGAAGTCAACGAGATGCAATTCGATTTCGGCAAGGAGACCCATTTCGAGGGCAACCTCGCCATGCACCCGCTCGACTTCTTCGATGGGAAGCACGAGCTGACCATCGAACGGATGCACTATTCCCTGGACGACCTGTCGGCCTTCCACATCCCGGGCAAGACCGGCACCATTCCCTTGCCCGAGATCATCGCACCCATGGAAAGGGGAACCATCCGCGGTCACTTCGAAGGCTCCTACCGCAACTTCCAAACCCGACTGCTGGCCACCTCGGAGGTGGGCGCCGTCAGTGCCTCGGTCAAGAAAAAGGTCGACGAGTCGGGCCACAACGTGTTCGAGAGCACCATCGACGGCGAAGAGCTGAACATCGGCGCCTTGGTCCACAACCCCAAACTCCTCGGCAACACCGACGTATCGGCCCACGTCACCGGAAAGCAACGCAAAAACGGCGGTCTTGAACTCGACATCGACGGCGACATCTACAACGCCGAACTGCTGGACAACACGCTCAACCAGATCTCCATGAACGGAAAACTGAACGGGAGTGTCTTCAATGGCGAGATCGGCATCGATGACGACGAGCTTGCACTCGACTTCAAGGGCCGGCTCGACTTTACCGACCCCAAGGCCATCGGCGGCACCTTCCAGGCCGACATCACCAAGGCGGACCTGAACAAACTGAACCTCATCAAGGACGACCCAGCAGCCAAGTTGCGGGCCTCCATCATCGCCGACGGCATCCATCTCAACGACTTCAACAAGGCGGAAGGCCTGCTCGCCATCAGGAACATGACCTTCGAAAACAGCAAGGGCACGCTGGACATGGATGCCTTGGACGCCTCCATCGCCAACGACAACCTGATGCAGAAAAAGATTCAGGTCAACTGCGACTTCCTCGAGTTTGAGATGGCAGGCAAGATGGACTTCCCCACCCTGGTCACCGCCTTCAAACAGACCATCGCCTCGTACGCCGAGATCCCGCAATGGACCGAGGATCTCGAAGCTTTCGAGAAAAGCGGGAAGTCGTCCGACCAAGACTTCATCGTCAACCTCATCGTCAAGGATCCGAAGCCCCTTACCCAACTGTTCGTGCCCGACCTGAGCATCGCAAAGAACACCACCCTGAACGGCACCTTCACCTCGCGCTCACGCTTGTTGAACCTCACCCTGCGTTCCAAATCCATCCGGTTTAACAACTTCAGGATCAACAACATAGAATGCAAGAGCGCCAGCACGCCAAGACAGCTGATCACCCGACTCAACCTCGACCAGATCATTCTGAGAGACAGCACCGAGTTCGACTCCACGATGATCGCCATCGACCGTTTCACCATCACCAACACCCTTTTCAACGACAGCATCCGCACCGACCTGAGCTGGGACGACAAGGAGGTTGAGGACCACAACAAGGCCTTCGTCTCCACCTACTTCTTCCCCGACCTCGAGGGCGGAGCCTTCACCATCCACCAAGCCGACATCCTCGTCAACGACTCGATGTGGCACCTCCGGAAAGACGGCTACGTCGATTTCGAAGACGGCAAGGTGCGGTTCAAGGACATCCAACTCAGCTGCAACGAGCAGCGGATGAGCCTCAACGGGATGATGCCCAACACGGCTGAAGACACCCTGGCCCTCAGCTTCGACCAATTCGACCTCTCCACCCTCGACTTCATCTTCCGGGGCATGGGATTCGACCTGGACGGGATGGTCTACGGCAACGCCACAGTCAGCGACATGAAAAACGACCTTTCGCTCATCGCGGACATGGAAATCCGGCAGCTGGGATTCAACGGGGAGACCTACGGCGATGCCGAGATCCACAGCCACTGGGACCACCTTCAGGACGCCATCCTGCTCGACGTCGGGTTGCGCAACCAGGACCGGAAGGCCTTGTCACTCACTGGAGGCTACTACACCAAAAAGAAAGACGACAACCTAGACTTCAGCCTCAACGTGGACAGCCTGAGCCTCAGCATGATCTCCCCCTTCGTGAGGGGCGTGGCCGAGCGCATCCAAGGCTATTGCAAGGGCGACCTCACCATCACGGGATCCACCCGACAACCCGAACTGCAGGGAGCCATCCGGGTGTTTGACGGAGGCTGCAAGATCAACTTCCTGAACACCTTCTACACCTTCAGCCCCACCATCGAGCTCACCGACCGCCTCATCAGCCTATCGGACATGATGCTGACCGATACCCTCGGCAACTCCGCCTTGGTATTTGGCAGTATCTCGCACGACCACCTGAAAAACATGCGGTTGAATTTCAAAATGTTCCCCGACAACTTCCTGGCCATGGCGACCACCGCCGACCTCAGTCCCAAGTTTTTCGGCAACGCCATCGCCAGCGGCATGGTAGAGGTGAACGGGCCGGTCAACGACTTGAGGCTGGACATCAACGCCCTCACCAGGAAAGGCACCGTAATGACCATCCCGTTGGGCGGGAAAAACAGTGTGAGCAAGCATGAGTTCATCACCTTTGTCAACAAGAACAATCCCATTGAGGAAGCGGAGGAAGCGACGGAAAAGGCCCCATCCAAGCAGAAGGGCAACCTCCACCTCGGGATCGACCTCGACGTGAACGACAACGCCCAAATCAGGATCTCCCTGCCCAACAACCTGGGCACCTTGGAGGCCAAAGGCAACGGAAACATCAAGTTGGGCATGGAGTCGAACGTCCTGTCGCTGATCGGCGACTATGTGATCAAGAACGGAAGCCTCTCGCTGAACATCGAAGACCTGCTCCGGCGCAACTTCATCCTAGAAGAAGGCAGCCGCATCTCCTGGACCGGCGATCCCGTCAACGGCACCATCGACGTCACCGGCGTCTACCAGACCAAGACGTCGCTCAGCACCCTGGGCCTCGGCGACTCGCTCAATTCCAGCAACAACACCCTCAAGGCAGAATGCCTCGTCCACCTCAAGAACCGGTTGATGAACCCCGACATCACCTTCGGATTCCGCTTCCCAGGCGCCTCCGACGAGCTTCAGCAGGCCATCTTCTCGGTCATCGACACCACCAACCAGGCAGAGGTGCTCATGCAGTCGATCTACCTGATGGTCATGAACTCGTTCAACTACTCGGGCAGCAGCAACTACTACGGCTTCTTCACCGGCCAGATCAACGACTTCCTCTCCCAGCTGACCAACGATCTCGACATCAACTTCAACTACCGGCCAGGCGACGAATACAGCAACGAGGAGATGACCATCGCCCTGAAGAAGCAGCTCTTCGACGATCGGGTGACCATCGAGACCAACTTCGGCGTCACCATCCCCACCAACAGCTACGCCAGCAGCTCCACCAACATCATCGGCGACGTCAATGTCGACATAAAACTCACCAAGGACGGGAGGCTGAGCGCCCAGGTGTTCAACCGCTCCAACTACAACACCTACTACTACCAGTATTCCTATTATAAGATGGCCCCCTATACCCAAGGCATCGGCCTCTCCTACGGAAGAAGCTTCGACCAGTTCAAGGATCTGTTCAAGAAACGCAGGAGCACACCCATCTCCAACCGGCCCTTGTCTAACCGCACGGAAACCCTAGGCCCGCCGGATCCTGCCTCCACCCAACAACCCGAACAAGATGAGCCAGCCCAATAAACCCTTCAAGGTATACCAAGCCTCCGCCGGAGCGGGCAAAACGTACACCATCATCAAGGAGTACCTGAGCCTCTGTCTTGCCAGCGAGGCGGCGACCCTGAACTACCGCCACATCCTCGCCATCACGTTCACCAACATGGCTGCCAACGAGATGAAAGCCAAGATCGTCGACCAACTCAACGGCCTCATCCACAGCCATCCCGAACAGCCGCCACAACCCATGGAGGCGGACTTGCTCCAGTGCCTACAGCTGGATCGGCCCACGCTGAAGCGTCACGCCCAGCTGCTGTTTCAACACATCCTCCACGACTACAGCCATTTCTTTGTGTGCACCATCGACACCTTCGTGCAACGGCTTGCCCGGCCTTTCGCCCAGGAGCTGCGACTGCCTAACCAGTTCATCGTCAGCATCGACGAGGTGGAGGTGGCCGACGCGATCACCGAACGCATCGGCGCGCAGATCGGTCCAGACAACCCCTTCCTGACCCGGATTCTGGAAGACTTCAGCGGCTTGAAGCTGGAGGAGGAGAAGAGCCCCAAGATCAGCCAAAACATCCATGCGTTCGTCAACGTCCTCTTCAAGGAGGACGCCTACCAGCGAAACGAGTGGAACCAGTTCACCGACCGCGCGCAGTACGACGAGACCGTGAAGTTCCTGAAAACGCGCACCGAACCTTTTGAGAAGCAATGTGCCGCCTTCCTGGTCGGCTTTGACGCCTTCTGTCGCGACTATGGGCTCCGTCCCGACGACTTCAGCTACAAAAGCAAAAGCCCCTGCCTCAGCCTGCGAAACAAGGTCCAAGCCAAGACCTTCGACCCTCCGGGGGCCAATATGCTGAAACTCCTCGAGAATCCCGAGGGCTGGTGTGCCAAGGAACTGCCTGCCCAACGGAACGACTTCGACCAGCTCCAACAGGCTTTTGAGCGCACGTTCCTCTCTTTCCTGAAATACTACCTCGCCCACTACGGCGCCTATCTTTTCTACCGGGAACAGGCCACCATGCTCAGCCTGTACGTCCTGAGATCGGTCATCCACGCCGAGATGGACGCCTACATCGGCGAGGAGCAGCTGGTCCACATCTCCGAGTTCAACAAACGCATCAACGAGATCATGGGCGACTTCTCCGTCCCCTTCATCTACGAACGTATCGGGGAACAGATCAAACACCTTTTCATCGATGAGTTCCAGGACACCTCCCTCCTGCAATGGCAAAACCTCATCCCCTTGTTGGACAACAACCTGGCCGACCGGCACTTCAACATGGTGGTGGGCGATGGCAAGCAATCCATCTACCGTTGGCGCAACGGCGAGGTGGGACAGATCGTGAGCCTGCCCAAGATCTACAACAAACCCGAGAACAGCCCCGCCTTTGACGATTTTGAGCGTAATTTGATCAACTATTTCGATTTCAACGAGTTGAAACGCAACTTCCGCTCCTTCCGAAACATCGTGGACTTCAACAACGCCTTCTTTGCCTTCAGTGCGAATGCCCCCTACCTGGACGAAGACGCCCGCAAGGTCTATATCGACAACGACCCTGCCACCGGCAAGGAGGTCTCCATCGAACAGCAAGGCATGAAAACCGAGCCCGGCATGGTGCAGGTAGAGTGTTTCAACAGACAGGCCATCGACCAGGAAACCCTTCCCGCCCGCGTCAAGGAACTCATCGAAGAGGTGCTGGGGAACGGTTTCCGGAAAAAGGACATCACCGTGCTGGTACGGGAAAACAAACACGGGACCCTGATCGCCAACTACCTGACCGAGCAAGGCATCGAGGTGATCTCCAACGACTCCATACAACTCCAATCGTCGGACAAGGTACAGCTGATCCTCCAGACGCTGGACTACCTCCTCCATCCCGACAACCCCGTTGCCATCGCCGCCGTGCTCCACTACTGGCACGCCTGCCATCAAGAGGGATTCACGGGAACCGTCGACGGCTTCTTCGACCATGTACAGGCCATCGCCCACGGTGAGCAGCCCATCGAAGCCGAGATGGGACTGCCCGAGGGCGCCCTCCAGTCGCTGCTGGCCAACGCCTACAGTCTTTACGACCTATGCGCGGCCTTGGCCCGCCGCTACGGTTTCAACACCGTGGGCGACACCTACCTCAACTTCCTCTTCGATACCGTCTTCGACTGGCAGTCGGCCGACCAGAACAGCATCGCCGCCTTCCTCGACTACTGGGAGAAGAAACGTTCCAAGCTGACGGTGGTCACCAGCGACACCGACGCCGTCACCATCATGACGATTCATAAGTCCAAGGGGCTGGAGTTCCCCGTCGTCATCTACCCCTACGCCAACGACGACCTCGGCAACAGTCGGGGCACCACCCTTTGGATCGCTCCGGAGCAGTTGGGATTCGAACCCCTTCCCCACATCGGCAAGATACAGTTCAATCTCAGTGACAAACGTGCCCAATGGAACCCAAGCGTGCAGGCGGTTTACGAGCAGGAGCAACGGCGCATCCGCCTCGACAACCTGAACCTCTTCTATGTGGCGTTCACCCGTGCCATCCAACGCCTGTACATCCTCTCCTATCAAGGGAAAGACGACGGGAGGCACCCGCTGAACGACTTTCTCAACCAGCATCAGGAACAATGGGTGACGAAGGACACCGACCGGATCGTCTACCGCCTGGGCGACCCCTCCACCCCGAAAGTGAAGGACCGGGAAGACACGCCACCCCTCCCGAACACCTATCATGAATCCCGTTCCAGCGAATGGTTCGACAAGATATCGATTGACCCCGATCCCAGCATGTTCTGGATCTCGAGGGAAGACCGGATGAAACCCCAGGAATGGGGAGACTTCGTCCACCAGGTGCTCTCTGAGATCGAACATGAGGCCGACATGGACCGCGCCCTGCGTCCCCATCTCGACGCCGGCGTCATCGACGCATCACGCGCCCAACAGCTCAAGGACCTCTTCCTCAAGATGATGCACCATCCAGTCATCGAACGGGCCTTCCTGCCGGAGGCCCGTGTCAAGAACGAGTGCGAGATCCTCTCCCATCCTTACGGAATCCTGCGGCCCGACCGTTATGCCGAGCTACCCGACAAGATCTATCTGCTTGATTACAAGACAGGAAAGCCCGCTCCAGCCCATCATGCGCAGTTACAGCGTTACGGCGCCGTCCTGCAGAAGATGGTTTCGAAACCCATCGAAGCCTACCTGGTCTATCTCGGCGAGGAGGTCGAGGCCGTTCCAGTGGAAATCCAATTCAATACAATATAATTATGAAAAAACTCATCACACTTTCACTACTTTTAGGATTGGCGTTGCTGGCCAACGCCCAACATGAAGCAAAAATGCTCCGCTTCCCCACCATCCATGGCAACGACGTGGTGTTTTCCCACGGCGGCGACCTGTACAAGGTGGATGTCAAAGGCGGCATCGCCCACAAACTCACCAACGACGTCGACGGGTACGAGATGTTCGCCCGCTTCGCTCCCGATGGCAAGCACCTGGCTTTCACCGGCCAGTACGACGGCAATACCGAAGTCTATGTAATGCCCTATCCCGAGTGCGGCACCCCCACCCGACTCACTTACACGGCTACCCTAGGCCGCGACGACGTGAGCGACCGCATGGGACCGAACAACATCGTGATGACCTGGAGAGACAACGAAAACATCGTATTCCGTTCCCGCAAGCAAAGCTGGGACGATTTCGTGGGCCAGCTCTTCCTAGCCAACATCGAAGGCGGCATCGCCGAGCAACTCCCATTGCCTGAAGGCGGCTGGATCTCCTATTCCCCCGACGGAAAGAAGATCGCCTACAACCGCGTGATGCGTGAGTTCCGTACCTGGAAATACTACAAGGGCGGCATGGCCGACGACGTGTGGATCTACGACTTCAAGACGAAGAAGATCGAGAACATCACCCGCAACGATGCCCAAGACATCTTCCCCATGTGGGTCGGCGACAAGGTGTATTTCTGCAGCGACCGCGACCGCACGATGAACCTCTTCGTGTACGACACCAAGACCAAGCAGACCTCCAAGGTGACCGACTACACCTATTACGACATCAAATACCCCTCGCTGGGCGACAACGACATCGTGTTTGAGAATGGCGGCGAGCTCTTCCGCTACAACCTGAGCGACGGCAAGGTCCATCCCATCCCCGTCCAGATCCTCGACGACGCCAATTCCACCCGAACCAAATACATCGACTGCAGCAAGTTCATCAACAGCAGCAGCATCGCCCCCGACGGGAAACGGGTGGCTTTCGGCGCCCGTGGCGACGTATGGACCGTCCCGGCCAAGTCGGGCATCACCCGTAACCTCACCCAGAGCGACGGGGTCCACGACCGCGACGTGACCTGGTCGCCCGACGGCAAATACATCGCCTACATCAGCGACCGGACGGGCGAAGACGAGATCTACATCCAAGCCCAAGACGGCAAGGAGGAAGCCATCCAGCTCACCAAGGACGCCGACACCTACAAATGGGATCCGACCTGGTCGCCCGACAGCAAATACGTCACCTGGTGCGATAAGATGAACCGGCTCAACATGGTGGAGATCGGCAGCAAGAAAGTGACTGTGGTGGCACAGAACAAGACCGGCGAGATGGACGACTACGCCTGGTCGGCCGACAGCCGCTGGATCGCCTACACCATGCCCAGCACCTTCGGCGTGAGCCAGATCCACATCTACAACATCGCCTCCGGCAAGGACGAAGTGGTGACCGAGGCCCTGTTCAACGCCTCCAACCCGGTCTTCGACAAGAACGGCAAATACCTGTATTTCACCTCTGAGCGCGACTACCGCCCCACTTACAGCCGAACGGAATGGAACCATGTCTATACCGACATGACTCGCATCTATCTGGTCACCTTGCAGAAGGACACCCCTTCTCCCTTCCTGACCGAGAACGACGAGGTGAAGGCCGATGGCGACAAGAAGGAGGATTCCAAAGGTCCCGAAGGGAAAGGCCCTGAGGGGAAAGGTCCCAAGGATGGCAAGGGAGGTCCCGACAAACCTGGCAAGAAGGAAGCCAAGGAGGTGAAGATCGACTTTGAAGGCATCGCCCATCGCATCGTGGCATTGCCGGCCGGCGCCGGCAGCTACTTCCGCCTCACCGGCGTGGAAGACGGCCTCTACTACGTGGCGGCCGGCCGCAACGGCGGGGGTCTGGGGTATTTCGATGCCAAGACCAAGAAATGCACCAGCATCGGCGGCAACATGGGCTACCAACTCACCGCCGACGGCAGCAAGATGCTTGTACGCGACCGCGACGGCTACAAGATCATCAACGCCCCTAAGGGACCGATGCCGGGCGGTGGCAAAGAAGGCCCTGGCATGGGTGGCGGCAAGGCGGAAGGCAGTCTCGACCTCAGCCAGATGAAGAAATGGGTCAACCTCAAGGAAGAATGGACCCAGATCCTCAACGAGGCCTGGCGCCAGGAGCGCGACTTCTTCTACGCCCCCAACATGCATGGGGTGGACTGGCCCGCCATGAAAGAGAAATACGGCAAGCTCGTCCCCTACTGCTCCGACCGCTACGACCTCACCTATCTCATCGGTGAGATGATCGGCGAGATCAACATCGGCCATGCCTACGTGGGCGACGGCGACCGCCTCAAACCCGAACGCATCAAGCTCGGATTGTTGGGTGCCCAGATCCACCGCGACAAGTCGGGCTATTTCCAGATCGACAAGATCCTCAAGGGCGAGAACTGGAACGAAAAGACCCGTTCTCCCCTCACCGAGGTCGGACTCAACGTCAAGGAAGGCGATTATATCGTCGCCATCGACGGACAAAGCACCAAAGACATGAAAGACATGTATAAGGCCTTGGTCGGCAAAGCCAACACCCCGGTCCTGCTCAGCATCAACGGCAGCGCCTCCGAAAAAGGCAGCCGCGACATCGTGGTGAAGCCCATCGCCGACGAGAACGGACTCTATTACTACAACATGGTGCAAGACAACATCGAAAAGGTGAGCAAGGCCACCAACGGACAGGTGGGCTACATCCACATCCCCGACATGGGTGTCGACGGACTCAACGAATTCGCCAAGTACTTCTATCCCCAACTCGACAAGAAGGCCCTCATCATCGACGATCGTGGCAACGGCGGCGGCAACGTCAGCCCCATGATCATCGAACGCCTGCGCCGCGAGCTCTCGTTATACGACATGATGCGCAACTGCGAGCCTGAGACCAAGCCCACCAAAATGATGCTTGGCCCCAAGGTGTTGCTGTTCAACAAATACTCGGCCTCCGACGGCGACCTCTTCCCCTACCAGTTCAAGAAGCACAAGATCGGAACCACCATCGGCACCCGTTCCTGGGGTGGCGTGGTCGGCATCCGGGGCAGCCTGCCATTCATCGACGGCGGCACCCTGACCCGTCCTGAGTTCGCTCCCTTCGACGAGAACGGCAACTGGGTCATCGAAGGCTACGGCGTTGATCCCGACATCGTGATCGACAACGACCCGGCCCGCGAGTTCGAGGGCATCGACGACCAGCTGAACAAAGCCATCGAAGTCATCCTGGAACAGCTGAAGGACTATCCTGAGATCCCAGCCGTCCCGGCCTTCCCTGACAAGTCCAAATAAGAAGTCCAACCAAAAAGAGTGGGAGGCGCCCCGAACGGGGGGCCTCCCACTCTTTTTATACAGGCGTCGGGCCTTTACCTCAGCAAGAAGCACAAACCGGCAATGACACCGGCGACGATGCCGATGGCCAGCAACACCTTCCAGACCGAGGTCGGGGCCTTGCCGCCCACCTTGCCCGTCTGGCCGTTGACCACAAACTGGTACACCTTTTCCTTATACTTGAACGAGGACAACCACACCGGCACCAGCAGGTACTTGTAGGTGACCTTGCTGTACAGCGTGGAGAAGTGGAGCGAATCGACCTTGTCGGCCCTCCAGTTGCCCCTAGCGTATTGGCTAATGTCGGTACGCAGCTTGTTTTGGATCTTCTTTTGGGCCGCCTCCCAGCCTTCCTTCAAGCCGACGGAATAGCGCTCGGCAGCGAATCCCGCCACCACCTGTGGAGAATAGGGCACCAGTTTGGTGAAATCGAAGGGCTCGCAGGACGAAATCGGCGTGCCCTCATGACGTTTGGAACCCACCACGGTCTCGTCGTCGAAGAACTCCTGGTAGACGCCGCTGACAGGACGCCAGTTCGTCACCGTTTCCTTTTTGCCGTCCCGTTGGACCACACGGTCGTAGCCGACACGCGCCGTAAACGAGGACGTGGTCTGGGCATCGTAGGTCCAATAAGGCAGATACACCCCTTGGAAAGCATCCGGTAGGGCGTTTTTCTTGGCCTTGGTCGGGGCAAACCATTTCTTTTTGAGCCACTTCGTGAAGCAGTCGCCCGCATTGCCCTTGGTAACGGTGAACGGACAGACCGCGCCGGGAGCGATGGACTCGCCCGAGGTGGTGGACATGACATGGGTGGATCCGCAGAAAGGACAGACCGCCGCCGTCTCCAAGGCGTCGTAGATGGTCACCGCGCCGCAGCTCTTGCACTCCACAGACTTCTTTTCCGACCCCCACTCGTAGCTCTCCTTGTTGGCAGCCGCCTCAAAATCCATCTCACAGATGTCGTTTCCCGAGCTGGCATCCGGCAACTTGCAATGGTAGCCGCAATACTCACAATGCATCTCACCCAAGGCAGGATCGAACGTGACCGTAGCGCCGCAATTGGGGCAGGTCTTACCATCAAAAGACTCCAACGATGCCGCTTGGATGTCTTCGTATTTTTCTTCTACTTCGCTCATATTGTATTTGATTTAGAAAACCACTTTGAAGAGACAAAAATAGAGAAATCCACAAATAAAAGCAAAAAAAAACTATTCACCCATCAAATGGTAGTATTTGGGCTCATAGTCGGCATAGATACCCGTCAACCGTTCCGGATGGAAAAAATGGATGAAGTCCGCCAAGAGCACATCCGGCTCCAGCTGCGAGGTCTCGAAATAGCCGGTCTCCTGGATGTCACAAACGAGGATCTTCCGGTTCCGGAAGGCATCGAACAAGCCATAGACCGCATTCTCCTTCTGCAACGATGCATACGTCATCGGCAAGGAAGAAGAGTTGGCCACCCGCCAGAAATCGGCATGCCTGGCCTTGGCCAGGATGGTCTCCGCATCGAGGGGGAAACTGGCGGCGGAAGGGTTGTCCTTCCAGAGGTACTCCGCCCCTGCATCGGCGAAAAGACGGGCGATGTAGCTCTGTCCTCCAGCGATATACCATTGGCCATTGAAGGCCAAGTCTGAAAAGACGGTGGGCTTGTCAACCACCTCAGCGCAACAGGCTTTCAAGGTTTCGTAGCGATGCACGATGGCCTCGAAGCAGGAATCGGCCTCATGTTGGCGACCGGTGAGCAGGCCCACGACACGGATCCATTCGGCACGGCCCAAGGGGGTGGTCTCCAAGTAGTCGGCAAAGGGGAACAACACGGCTCCCGTCACTTTCAGGGGATCCTGGTTCCCATCGAAATAGGGCGAATAGAGCAAGAGGTCGGGATGCATCTGGATCATCAACTCGATGTTCTTGGCCGATTCCGTCCCCACGTCTTTCACAATCCCCTCGTCCAAAAGGCGCTTCATCCGGGCATCGTGGACGTAGCGTCCCTCCAGGATGCCTTTCACGCGGTCGATTTCGTCCAACAACAAAAACACCGACCACTGTGTTGATGAAAAAGACACGAACGACTGAGCTGGAATGGACACCGGCTCCCATCCGGCAGGGCAGTTCACTGCAGGCACGCCTTCTTTAAGAAGGGCAAACTGACCCAGCTTCTGTGTGGAATCCCAAGGGTTGAGCACCTCCATCCGATAGCCGTATTCGGTAGGATAAGCCGTTACGTTCCGTGCATAACGGAAGAGGTTCTCCCCCAGGGCTACTGTATCGGCAGAGGAGACAGTAGTGTCCTTGGGAACGGATGGCGTGTGCCGGCACGACGCCAACAACAGCACCAACACCCAAAAAATCAGCGCGAGGCGGCGATGGCTGACAAACAATCCTTGCATAGGCAGTCTTTATATCCAGTCAACCGTTTCCGGGCTTCGTCGTCGAGGTTCACCTTGGCACACCAGCAGTCCTTGGAATGGATGCACTCGAATTCCTTTCCGCATTTGGGACAGATCTTCTTCATCGTTTCATCTATTAGTAGAACAACATGTATCCGGGGCAGATGCCTGCGTTGAAGCTGCCCAGCAGCAACCC